>Ga0194132_10011576_pt1 | contig 11311 bp, 12 predicted proteins | sample TA2KigOf80mmetaG_FD_148612 | JGI IMG/M metagenome (GOLD analysis project Ga0194132, IMG submission 148612) | Freshwater microbial communities from Lake Tanganyika, Tanzania - TA2015054 Kigoma Offshore 80m | ecosystem: Environmental > Aquatic > Freshwater > Lake | place: Tanzania: Lake... | reverse complement strand
GGATCGCCTTTTACAACGAAAGGCGGCCACATCAAGCCTTGGAGAACCGGACACCGATGGCGGTGTGGCGGGCCGCGATCGAGGCTGTGGACATGCCGCTGCGCTTGGACGACGCTGGCGCGTCGCCCACATGCCCACAGCCGCCGCAACAGCAACTGGCAGCATGAAAGGATGACAGGGGAAAGCGCGGCTCCACCTTAGAAAGGCCTCATCGTGGTCCCACAAAAGGGGTCCACTCCAGCGACTTGCTGCTTTTCATGGAACTTGTGACGCACATGGGGAAAGCGTACTTCGCCCAGAGATTCAATGGCGTCTCGGACTTCGGCGATCAAGCCATAGCTGACGCTGGGCGGCAGCGGACTGTCGACCAAGTCGTCCTCGACTTCGACGAAGAGCACGTCGTCGCTGTCTTGGTCCTTGCCTTCTTGGATCTTGATGTCGCGCAGGCCGTAGCGGCCCATGCGCGCGCGGACAATGCGCTCGATTTCCTTCTTGACCTTGGGCTTGATCATCGCCGCCTCAGACGTGCTGGCCGCCGTTGATGTGGATTTCCGAGCCGGTGACGTAGCTCGACTGGTCCGAGCACAGGAAATAGATGGTCTTGGCCACTTCCTCGGGCGTGCCCAGGCGGCGCATCGGAATGGTTGGCGCCAGCAGCCGTTCGGTATCGGGCGAGAGGATGGCGGTCTTGATCTCGCCGGGCGCGATGGCGTTCACGCGGATGCCGTGCGGGCCAAAATCGGCCGCCATCTCACGCGTCAGGCCGGCCAGCGCTGCCTTGGAAGTGGCATAGGCCGCGCCGGCGAAGGGGTGCACCCGGCCGCCGACGATCGAGGTGACATTGACGACCGAGCCCTTGCCGCGCCGCAATTCCTCGAACAGGCCGCGGGCCAGCGCGATGGGCGCGAAGAAGTTCACCCGGAACACCTGCAGCCAGAGATCGAGGTCGGTATTTAGGCTGGACAGCCGCTCGCCGTTCGCACCCTTGGGCGAGATCCCGGCGTTGTTGACGAGCGCATGCAACGGCCCTCCGGCCAGCCGGCGTTTCAGTTCGCCGACGCCGCGCTCCGCATCGCCCGCATCCGACAGGTCCACCTGCAGGTGGTCCTCCGGACCCGCCTCCCAGGGGCAGCCCTCCGGGAAGGCATGGCGCGAGCAAGTGATCACGCGCCAGCCGGCGCTGGAGAATCGCTTGACCGTGGCATGGCCGATGCCCCGGCTGGCGCCGGTCAACACCAGGATGCGGCGGCTGTTGGCAAGGCTTTCCATGGCCTCGCCATGCTATCGCGTCAGCCGCTCCGCTGCCAGCCTGGAGCGGCCGCCGCGGCTCAGTGGATCAGCAGCACCGGGATGCCGGCATCGCTCAGCACATAGCGGGTGACACCGCCCAGCACCAGTTCGCGCACGCGGCTGTGCGTATAGGCGCCCATCACCACCAGGTCGCAGCGCATGGCATGGGCCTCGCGCAACAGAACTTCGCTCACCTTATCGCCGGTATCGGGCAACACCTTCCCCTCGGCCTTGACTTCGTGCCGCACCAGCGAGATGGCGGCCTCGGCCGCGGTCGGTTGGTCCTCCGACAGTTCGCCGACGGTAACGACCTCGGCGAATTCGCCGCCCTGCATGAACGGCAACGCGGTCGACAAGGCGCGCGCCGCCTCGCGACTGCCGTTCCACGCCACCAATACACGACGGTCCGGCAAGCTCGCACCGCCCGGCGGCACCAACAGCACGGGCCGGCCCGACTCCATCACCGCCGCCTGCGCGATGTCGTCTTCCTCGGGCGCTTCCTCGGCCGGACGCGCCAGCACGATCAGATCGCTGAGCCGGCCAACACGACCGATCGTGCCGGCCGCGTCGCCGCGCAGGTCGGCAAAAGTGACCGAGAAACCGGAGCTTGCCGCCCCAGTTGCGATCACCACGCCAACCGATTTGCAGGCTTGTTCTGCCGCCGTACGGGCAGCCGCCCGCCGGGCCGCATCTTCTTTTTCCATCGCTTCCATGAGGCTTTCGACCAGCCCCGGCGAAATCCCCTCGCCCATGTAGGGCAGCGTCAATCTGGGGTCCGGCGCGACATAGCGAACCTCCACCGTCGCGCCAAACCGCTTGCCGAGGCCCAATGCCATTTGCATGGGACCAGCCAAGTCGCCGCGGCCAGTCAACGGCACCAGAATGGAACGGATCGCCATGGTCTGCTCCAGCTTCGGTAGGTCACCAAAGTCAACGATCGGCTACCATACTGCCTTGATCTGCCGCAACAACAAGGGGATTGACGGGCAAGGCAGGCACGATCCAACGAAGTGCCTCCGTCTGCACGGCGTCGAACCCGCCCGCGGCATCGATCCGGTGCCAGGCCTTTGGCACCGGGCGGCGTTCGCGCAACTGGCTTGCCACCACCGCCGCGTCGGCATCCGAGGCATCGTCCCGGCGCTGGCCCACCCGTTCGATCAGCCGCTCGGCCGGCGCGTCCAACCACAAGCCCAGATACGGCACGCCCGCCGCCATCGCGAGACGGCGCAGGGCGGCCCGGGCGTAGGGACGATCGTGCACGGCATCGGCGATGGCCGAGTGCCCGCCGGCGAGCGCCCGCGCCGAGCGCCGGCGCAACTGACGATAGACCCGCGCGCTGACCGCCGGCGCGTAGGCCTCCGTCGGCAACGCTGCCTCGGGGGCGTGGCCGAACAGCCGCTTGCGGATTTCGTCGCTGCGACAGACCAGCGCGCCCGGTGTCGGGCCGAGTTGCGGAGCGATCGCCTGCGCCAGGGTTGACTTGCCACTGCCGGAGTAGCCGCCCACCGCCAACAAGCCAGGGGCCGGTGGCCGCAGGAAGGCCAGCGCCAGCGCGCCGTAGCGCCGCGCCTCCGCCTCCAGCTGCGTTCGCCCGGCTGCCGATTGATGTTCGGCCATGGTCGCCGAGACATGGGCGCGGATGACCGCCCGTTCGGCGAGATAGAGCGGCAGCAGGCAAAGCCCCTCCAGATCGTCGGTCAACAGCAGGTAGCGATTGAACAACAGGTTGGCTTGCGCCCACAGCCGGCGTGACCACAGGTCCATCAGCAGGAAGGCAAGATCATAAAGACAGTCGATGGCGGTCAGCCGGGTATTGAACTCGATGGCATCGAAGGGCGTTGGTTCGCCATCCAGCAGCACCAGGTTGCGCAAGTGCAGATCACCGTGACACTGCCGCACAAAGCCCTCGCGGCGGCGCCGGTCGAGGTGGCCTTCAAGGCGCCCGAACCAGCGCGCACGCTCGGCGCGAAGCGCATCGACCTGCGCATCCGGCAAGACCGTTCCGCGATAGAGCACAAGGCGCCGGTCGTTGACCGCCATGGCACGTGCCATCTCGGCCGCATCGGCCCCGTGCGGCGCCGGGCGCGCGGCCAGATGCATGGCCGCCGTCCGCAACGCCAGGCGCAGCACCAAGCCCCGCTCCAGGCCGCCGCGCGCGGCGATGGCGTCCAGCAGCGCATCGTCCGGGAACCGGCGCATCACCAGCACCGGCTCCAGCCGTTCGCCCTCGCCGCCCAGCGCCAGGCAGCCGTCCGGCCGCCGTGTCACCCAGTCCACCCGCCGGTAGAGCGTGGGCGCCAACGGCCGGTTCAACGCCAACTCAGCGGCGCAGGCCGCGGCACGCAACGCCAAGGTGCTGTAGTCGAAATAGGGCAACTTGACGGCACGCTTGACCTTGTAGGCGGTCTCGCCCGCCAGGAAGACCACGGCGCCATGCGTGTCGATGCGGCGCACCGTCCCCTCGGGCAGGCCATGGCTGCGCCCTGCCGCCAGGAAGGCCAGCGCTGCGTCCTGGCTGTCGGCTTGCACCACACCCGCTCGTCAGGCTTGCAGCAAGACCGGCGGCGGCTCGACGCCTTCGGGATCCTGATGGATGATGACTTCGGCTCCCGGAAATGCCTCGGCGATCTCCCGTTCCACCTCGTCCGACACTTCGTGCGCGCGCAGCAGCGTCAGGCTCGGTGTCATCTCCAGGTGCAACTGGATGAACACATCGCGCCCCGACATGCGACTGCGCAGATCGTGCAGATCGCGCACTTCGTGGTGCCGCAAAGCGATCTGCTTGATGCGCCGGCGCATCTCCTCCGGCAGTTCGCGGTCCATGAGCTGGTCCAGCGCGGCGCGCAGGATGCCATAGGCGCTGAACAGGATGTAGCCCCCGATCGCCAGAGCGAACAGCGGGTCCGCCACATGCCAGCCGAACCGGTTGGATAACACGATGGTCAGGATCACCGCGACATTGGCCAGCAGGTCGCCCTTGTAGTGCATGGCATCGGCGCCCACCGCCAGCGAATTGGTGCGCCGCTTGACATAGTGCTGGAACAACACAAGCCCGGCCGTCAGCATGATCGAGCCCAGCATCACGGCAACCGCCAACTCGCCGTGCGCCGGTGGTTGCGGTCGCGCCAGGCGACCGATGGCCTCGATCAGCAGGAACAGAGCCGAGCCGGAAATGAACGCCGACTGACCAAGCCCGGCCAGCGCCTCTGCCTTGCCATGCCCGAAGCGGTGCTCGCGGTCGGGCGGCATCATCGCGTGACGCACCGCGAGCAGATTGAGGACCGACGCGCCGGCATCGAGCGAGGAATCGATCAGCGAACTCAGCATCGCCACGGAATCGCTGGCCAGCCACGCCGCCAGCTTGGCGACGATCAGCACCCCGGCAACGGCGACCGCCACATGGGTCGCACGGCGGACCAGCGCCGCATCCTGCCTGCGTCGCTCGCTATCGGAGTGGCTGAGCGGTGATCCGGTCGTCTGCATTGCCGCGCCCATCCGGCGGTTGCCGCCGTTGCCCGAACTAAGGATAGAGCCGCGACGTGCGCCAAGCGGCGCCGTCGCGATCATAGACCAGGCGTTCGTGCAGGCGGAACGGCCGCTCCTCCCAGAACTCAAGTCGCCGTGGCAGCACGCGATAGCCCGACCAGTGTGGCGGCCGGGGTACCGGCTTGTCGTCGTATTCGCGGGTGACCTCTTCCAGCTTGGCTTCGAGCAGCGCCCGGCTGCCGAGCGGGCTAGACTGCGCCGAAGCCCAGGCACCAAGCTGGCTGATGCGCGGCCGGGTGGCGAAATAGGCATCCGCTTCCGCCGCGGTCACCTGCTCCACGGTCCCGTCGATGCGCACCTGCCGCTTGACCGATTTCCAGTGGAAGCACAACGAGGCTTTGGCGGTGGCACGGAGTTCGCGCCCCTTCTGGCTCAGGTAGTTGGTGTAGAACACGAATCCGCGCGCGTCGGCACCCTTGAGCAGAACCACGCGCACCGCCGGCCAGCCGTCGCTGCCGATGGTGGCCAGCGTCATCGCGGTATGGTTATCGGGTTCCTTCGCCGCGGCGTCGGCCAGCCAGGCGTCGAACAGGGTCATCGGTTCCGTTGCATCGCCGTTCGCCATTGCTACCTCTCCGCGCCCAGTCTTGTCCTTGGGCGTCGCCATCCGTAACCGCAACTTGATACGCTAGACGGTTTGTCGCCGCCACCGCGTGGCTTATATTTGGGGTGTGGGGCAGCCAGGGCGGCGCGACCCTTGCCGGCTGGGCAACGGGCGTGGGAAGCCGCCCCTACCATGGAGAAGCCTTCGCTCATGCGCTGGATCAATGTGACGGCAGCGTGCGTCAGCTTGTCGCTACTGGCGGCCTGCCAAGATACCGGGCCGAAACAGGGGCTTGGTACGTTGCTGGGGGCCGCGGGCGGTGGCTTGGCGGGCGCCCAGGTTGGCAGAGGCTCAGGGCAGCTCGCCGCGGTAGCCGCGGGCACGCTGATCGGTGCCTTCCTGGGCAGTGAAATCGGCAAGTCGCTTGACCGGGCGGACCAGGCCCACATGTCCCGGACCACCCAGCAGTCGTTGGAAACCGCGCCCTCGGGCCGCACCAGTAGCTGGCGCAATCCCGACAGCGGGCATCACGGCACGATCACGCCGCAGCCGGCCTACCAGACGAGTGGCGGCGAGTATTGCCGGGAGTTCCAGCAGACCGTGACGGTTGGCAACAAGACGGAGCAAGCCTACGGCACTGCCTGCCGCCAGCCGGACGGCTCGTGGAAGATCGTCGGCAGCTAGGCGGGCCGCTGAAACCGGGCGATCGGGCTGGCGGTGCGTGGCGCTGTCGGCTCTTGGCGGCAATGGCGGTGCTGCTGGCACCGGCGCTGACGCTCGCCCAGGGACCGGGCGATGCGGCTTTCGCGCGCGGCGTCGCCGCCTACGAGCAAGGCGATTTTCTGGCCGCCTATGAGGCTTGGCTGCCGCTCGCGCGGCAGGACGACGCGGCTGCCCAGCGCAACCTGGGTCAGCTTTTCCGCCTCGGCCAAGGGGTGCAGCAGGACTTCGCCGAAGCGGCCAAATGGTACGGCCGGGCAGCCGAACTGGGGCTGCCAAGCGCGCAAGCCAACCTCGCGGCGCTCTACCTCAACGGCCAGGGAGTGCCGCGCCAGCCGGCGGAAGCGGCCCGGCTCTACGAATCGGCGGCACGCCAGGGGCTGGCGCTGGCGCAGCACAATCTCGGTCTCCTGCACTATCGCGGCGAAGAACTGCCGCGCAATGAGGCGGTCGGCCTCGGCTGGCTCAATCTCGCCGCCAAGTCCGGTTTCCAGCCGGCGTTAGACGCGTTGTCGGCGATCGTGAAGGGCGGTGGGCCGCCGGCGCTCCTGTCGGCCCAGCCAACCCCGGCGGTGTCAGCGGCGGCGGCTCTGGCGCAACCGGTTGGGGACGCCGCGCCGGTGCATGATTCGGCGCAAGCGGTGGCGCCTGACGACTGGTCGCTCAGAGATCTTGTCGGCCGTCTGTTGGGCTGGGCTGTCGAGGCTCCGCCGTCCGCCGATGCCGGCTTTCGCCACGAGCAACGCGGCGAACCCGACCCCGAACGCGAGGCACAGTATTGGGCGGCGCTGGCGGCCTACCACATGGGTGATGTCGCCACCGCCCGGCGGGGCTGGTTGCAACTGGCCGAGCAGGGTTCGGCTGAGGCGCAGTTCCGCCTGGCGCAAAGCCACCTGCGGAGTGATCTGCCAAATGCGGTCCGCGTGGAGGGGCTCTACTGGTTGCTCAAGGCCCAGGCGCAAGGTCATGGCGAGGCCGCCGCGGCGCTGGCCCGCCTGCCGGAAGCCGGCGACACCGACCTGGCCGCGGCCCGCCAGCGTTTGCGTGGCACGGGCCAATAGGTGCGCCTTAACGCAATTCTTGCCGGCACACATATAGAAGGCGAGACTGCGCCCGCGGACGGCGCGGCCAGCGATCGAGTGAGCAGCGAAGCGACAGAAGATGCGCGATCCTTACGACGTCCTGGGCGTGGCGCGCTCGGCAAGCCCGGACGAGATAAAGAGCGCCTATCGCAAGCAGGCCAAGAAGTGCCACCCCGACCTGCATAGGAACGACCCCAAGCTGGCGGAGCGCTTCAAGGAGCTGTCCCAGGCCTATGCCATCCTGGGGGACGAAGCGCAGAAGACGAAGTTCGACAGCGGCGAGATCGGCCCGGACGGCAATCCGCGCGCGCCGTTCGGCTTCGGTGCGGGCACGGGACGAAGCGCCCGGCGGCGCGGCCGGGCGCAGGGCCCGCACCACATGGACTTCGAGGTCGGTGGCGGACCGGACGACTTGTTCGAATCGTTCGCGGACCTGTTCGGCGGCATGGGCGGCCGGACCGGCCGGCGCGGTCGCGCCGCCGGCAGCCGCGGCGCCGACCGCAAGTTTCAGATCGAGGTCGATTTTCTCGACGCGATGGGCGGGGCCAAGCGCCGCCTGACCCTGCCGCCCGGACGCATGCTCGATGTGCAGATCCCGCCCGGCGTGGAAACCGGCCGGGTGATCCGCCTGAAGGGCCAAGGCGAAGCCGATCCGCTGGGCGGGCCGCCGGGGGACGCCTTGATCGAAGTGACGGTCAAGCCGCACCCGCAATTCCGCCGCGAGGGCGAGGACATTCATGTCGAGGTGCCGCTGACCTTGGCCGAGGCGGTCCTGGGCGCCCGCATCCAAGTGCCGACGGTTGACGGCCCGGTCAGCCTGACGGTGCCGAAGGGCGCCAATGCCGGCCGGCTGTTGCGGCTCAAGGGCAAGGGCGTGGCCAAGGCCGACGGCGGCCGCGGCGACCAATATGTCAAGCTGGTGGTACGCCTGCCCGAGCAGCCGGACGAGGAGCTCAGCCGCTTCGTCGAGAAATGGGCCAAGAGCCATCCCTACGAGGTGGGCCGGTAGCATGGCGCGGCTGGCCGCTGAGCGGACCTTCCGCTAGGATCGCCGGCCAAGCAGGGGGCAGCCGGGGAGCGGCATGGGGCAGGCGAACGGTCTTCTGGCCGGGCGGCGCGGACTGATCATGGGCGTGGCGAACGACCACTCGCTCGCCTGGGGCATCGCCCGGGCGGCAGCGGAAGCGGGCGCCGAACTCGCATTCACCTATCAGGGCGAGGCCTTCGAGAAGCGGGTGAAGCCGCTCGCCGCCAGCTTGGGCGCGCGCGTCGTGCTGCCTTGCGATGTGGGGGACGATGCCAGCCTGGACGCCGCCTTCGCCGCGCTGGCGCAAGCCTGGGGCAGGCTCGATTTCCTGGTGCATGCCATCGCCTATTCCGACAAGGAGCAACTGAAGGGCCGCTATGTCGACACCACAGCGGACAATTTCACCCTGTCGCTGGATATCTCCTGCTACTCCTTCACCGCCTGCTGCCGACGCGCGGCGCCGCTGATGCGGGCCGGCGGCAGCCTGCTGACCTTGACGTACTACGGCGCCGAGAAGGTGGTGCCGCACTACAACGTCATGGGCGTGGCCAAGGCGGCGCTGGAGGCCAGCGTGAAGTATCTGGCCGCCGACCTGGGGCCCTCGGGCATCCGTGTCAACGCCATTTCCGCCGGCCCCATCCGCACGCTGGCCGCCTCAGGCATCGGCGATTTCCGCTTTATCCTCAAATGGAACGAGTACAACGCGCCGCTGCGGCGCAATGTCGGCATCGACGAGGTGGGCGACGCCGGTCTTTACCTGTTGAGCGATCTCTCGGGCGGCGTCACTGGCGCGGTGCAGCATGTCGATTGCGGCTATCACGTGGTCGGCATGAAGGCGGTCGATGCCCCCGACATTGCCACCGTGTAGCAGCCAGGCGGCCCGGCCGCATGTCGCACAACAGCTTCGGCCACCTGTTCCGCGTCACCACCTGGGGCGAAAGCCACGGTCCGGCGATCGGCTGTGTGGTGGACGGCACGCCGCCCGGCTTGCCGCTCAGCGAGTCGGACATCCAGCCCTGGCTCGACCGCCGGCGACCGGGCGGCTCGCGCTTCGTCAGCCAGCGACGCGAGCCGGACGCCGTGCGCATCCTGTCGGGCACCTTCGAGGGATTGACCACCGGCACGCCCATCGCGCTTCACATCGCCAACGAGGATGCGCGCTCCAACGACTATTCCGAGATCGCCGACAAGTTCCGCCCCGCGCATGCCGACTATGCCTATTTTGCCAAGTACGGCATCCGCGACTATCGCGGCGGCGGCCGGCAGTCGGCGCGCGAGACGGCCGCGCGCGTCGCCGCCGGCGCGGTGGCGCGCAAGCTGCTGGGCCACGGCGTGGCGATCCGCGGCGCGCTAGTGCAACTGGGCGAGCGGCGCATCGACCGCGCGCGGTTCGACTGGGCGGAGACGGCGCGCAATCCCTTCTGGTGCCCGGATGCGACGGCGGCGGCCGAGTGGGAAGGCTATCTCGATGCCGTGCGCAAGCGCGGCAGCTCGGTGGGCGCGGTGATCGAGGTCGTGGCCACGGGCGTGCCGGCCGGCTGGGGCGCGCCGATCTATGGCAAGCTGGATGCCGAGCTGGCGGCGGCGATGATGAGCATCAACGCGGTCAAGGGTGTCGAGATCGGCGATGGCTTCGCCACCGCGGCGATGTCGGGCGAGGAGAATGCCGACGAGATGCGCATGCGGCAGGGCCGCGTGGCGTTCCTTTCCAACCATGCCGGCGGCATCCTGGGCGGCATTTCCACCGGCCAGGACATCGTGGTGCGCTTCGCGGTGAAGCCGACCTCCTCGATCCTGTCGCCGCGGCAGACCGTCGATCGCTTCGGCCGCGACAGCGAAATCGCGACCAAGGGCCGCCACGACCCTTGCGTCGGCATCCGCGCCGTGCCGGTCGGCGAGGCCATGTTGGCGCTCGTGCTGGCCGATCACCTGCTGCGCCATCGTGGCCAGACCGGCGCCGCCGGCCCGCTCCAGGAGGTATCCGCCGATGACCGATGAACCGATCCACGCGCTCAGCATCGCCGACCGCGGCAATCTGGACGAACGGCGCCAGCGCTTCCTCGAAATCTGCGTCCAGAAGCTGGGTTTCCTGCCCAACGTGCTGAAGGCCTATGCCTTCGACAACGCCAAGCTTTCGGGCTTCACCGATCTTTATGGCGACCTGATGCTGGGCGATTCAGGCCTCAGCAAGCTCGAGCGCGAGATGATCGCGGTGACGGTATCGTCGATCAACCACTGCTTCTACTGCCTGAGCGCGCACGGCCAGTCGGTGCGCCAGCTTTCGGGCGATCCCATACTCGGCGAGACGCTGGTGGCGAACTATCGCGCGGCCCGCCTCAATCCGCGTCAGCGCGCCATGCTCGATTTCGCCGCCAAGCTGACCGAGACGCCGGACAAGATGGTGGAGGCCGACCGCCAAGCCCTGCGCGAGGCGGGCTTGAGCGACGCCGAAATCTGGGATGTGGCGGCCACGGCCGCCTTCTTCAACATGTCGAACCGCATGGCCAGCGCCATCGACATGCGGCCCAACCGCGAATACCACTTCCTGGACCGCGAGGATCCGGCGAAACGGGCCAAGCCCGCCAAGGCGGCGGAATGACGATTGAGCTGACCGCCGCCATCGGCCTGCTGGCGCGCTACAACCGGCTGGCCAACGAACGGCTCTATGCCGCTTGCGCCGGGCTGCCCGAGGCCGAGTTGAAACGCGACCGCCGCGCCTTCTTCCGCTCGATCCACGGCACCCTCAACTACATCCTGCTGGGCGATCGGGTCTGGCTCGGCCGTTTCGAGGGCGAGGCACTGCCTTCGACCAGCCTTGATCGCATCCTGTACGAGGGCTTCGCCCAACTGCACGCGGCCCGGGCGGCGGAGGATGCGCGGCTCGAGCGCTTCGCGGCCCGCCTGACGCCGGCCTTCCTCGCGGGCGATCTCGCCTACGTCAACAACGAGGGCCGCGAGATGCGCGAAGCCGGCCGCCATGCTGGTGCTGCACCTGTTCAATCACCAGACGCACCATCGCGGCCAGGTGCACGACATGCTTTGCCAGGCCGGCGTCAAGACACCGGTGCTGGACATGCACCGCGTGCTCAATCCCTAACGGGA
>Ga0194132_10011570_pt1 | contig 11314 bp, 9 predicted proteins | sample TA2KigOf80mmetaG_FD_148612 | JGI IMG/M metagenome (GOLD analysis project Ga0194132, IMG submission 148612) | Freshwater microbial communities from Lake Tanganyika, Tanzania - TA2015054 Kigoma Offshore 80m | ecosystem: Environmental > Aquatic > Freshwater > Lake | place: Tanzania: Lake Tanganyika... | reverse complement strand
TCGTCAAATCGTTCCGCCGCCTTGATAAGACCTAAATTGCCTTCGTTGATCAGATCGGAAAGCGGCAACCCCTGATTCTGGTACTGTTTGGCGACCGCCACCACAAAACGCAGGTTGGCCTGCACCAGACGGTTGAGGGCATCGTGCTCGCCTCGACGGGCGCTTTTGGCCAATTCGATTTCTTCTTCGGCGGTAAGAAGGGGAATTTCTCGAATTTCTCGAAGATAGATATCGAGCGACTGATCTTCCTGAGCGGACTTGGTAGCCGCAGAGGTTTCGGGGCGGTCTTTGAACTCCAGTTTATCTTGCAGATCCATGCAGGACTCCCGACAGCAACGCAGATAAGGCAATCCACCGGCAAGACAGGTCAGGACAGGGCATGGGGCGCGGGGGGAACGCGCTTCCGGCGTGTGTCGAGCACACTATATCAGGGGGGGTAAAAGGCGTCAAGAGTTTTTTTCTCCTGTAATCCGCGCTTTTCAAGCGTTGTACGGGGCATTTGCCCTTAGCACTACGAAAGACTTCGGCTTTGTTACGCTTGGCCGCGCTATCGCGCAGAGCGTTTCTCATCCACCTTGTCGCAGACCCTCTCTTTCGTTCTTGTTCGACGGAACGGGTGCTTATTCTCCTTCTTGACGCGCGCCCCGTTACCGCACTACATTCGCGGCACGTTTCCCCTCTCTTACTTTCACCGGGATGCAGTTCCCGCCGACGCTAACGACCTTGCGCCGGCAGCACGCAGTCGTGGAGGCCGTGATGGCGCTTTCTTCTTCGGAACGCCCGCCGGACTGGAAACAAATCGAAGCGTTGCCGGCCTTCCGAAACCTGCTGGCAGCCAAACGACGTTTTATTCTGCCGGCGACCGTCTTTTTTGTCGTGTACTACTTTGCCTTGCCCGTTCTCGTCGGGTATGCCCCGGCATTTATGGCGCGCAAAATCGCTGGACCGGTCAATCTTGCCTATCTATTTGCCCTTTCGCAATTCTTCATGGCATGGATACTGGCAGCGCTCTATCTGCGGGCTGCCGGGCGGTTCGACCAAATGGCCAACGACATCAAACACACCATCGAACGATAGTCAAAGGGCAAGCGCATGTCGCTCTCGTTGATCATGTTTCTGGTATTTATCCTGATCACGCTCCTGATTACCTACTGGGCGTCGCGTCGGTCAAAGGGTGCGAGTGAATACTTTGCCGCCAGCAGACGCATTACGGGATGGCAAAATGGAGTGGCCGTCGCCGGAGACTATATGAGCGCGGCCTCGTTTCTCGGCATCGCCGGTATCATCGCCTATCAGGGATTTGACGGTTTCATGTACTCGGTCGGTTGGCTGGTCGCCTATCTGACCGTGCTTTTTGTCGTGGCCGAACCGTTACGCAACGCGGGCAAGTACACCATGGCCGACGTGCTTGCCTATCGCATGTCCCCGTGTCCCGTGCGGGCGATGGCGTCTCTGAGCACACTGACCGTCAGCACGTTCTACATGATCGCCCAGATGGTCGGGGCCGGGTCGCTCGTGGCGCTTTTGCTCAAGGATTCGGGTATCAGCTTTTACTGGGCCGTCACCGGCGTCGGCGCGCTCATGATCGTCTATGTCGTATTTGGCGGTATGCTGGCCACCACTTGGGTACAGATCGTCAAGGCCATCCTGCTCATGGCCGGCACCATCTGTCTGAGCCTTCTGGTGATGGTCCACTTCGGGTTTAGCTTCTCCGGATTTTTCGAAGCCATTTCGAAAGTGACCTACCACGAACAAGGGGTAGAGGTCACCAAAGACTTTCTACAGCCGGGACTCAGGTTCAAACCGCCCTATGGCGCGCTTGACCTGATCTCGCTCGGTTTGGCGCTCATCTTCGGCACCGCCGGACTTCCTCATATTCTCGTACGTTTTTACACCGTCCCAGACGCCCGCACAGCGCGGATCAGCGTGGTATGGGCGATGGCGATCATCGGCAGTTTTTATATCATGACCACTTTTCTCGGATTTGGCGCGGCGACCATCGTAGGACGTGATGTCATCGCGGTCAACGGCGGAACCAACATGAGTGCCCCGCTTTTGGCAAAAACGCTGGGTGGCGATCTCTTTTTCGCGTTTGTTTCGGCTATCGCCTTTGCCACTATCCTCGCCGTCGTGGCGGGACTTACCATCAGCGCCTCCACATCGTTTGCGCACGACTTCTATTCTAATGTGATCCATCACGGCAAAACACCGGATGCGCGGGAAGAGGTGCTGGTCGCCCGTATCACCGCTTTTGCCGTGGGTGCGATCGCGATCGTGATCGCCATCGTGCTAGGTCCGACGGCCAACGTAGCATTTCTCGTGGCGCTAGCCTTTGCCGTAGCCGCGTCGGCCAACCTGCCAGTGATCGTATTTTCGCTATTTTGGCGACGCTTCAATACGACCGGGGCGGTGACGGGGCTGGCGACGGGACTCGTCGCCTCTATCGCGCTAATTCTGGTCGGTCCGAGCATCATGGGTATCGACGGCCCGGCGACACCCACCGCGGCTCGGCATCTCATTCAAGTCGCTCCGCTGTTTCCGCTTGAAAACCCAGGCATACTGAGCATTCCACTGGGATTTGCAGGCGCCTTTCTCGGTACCCTGATAGGTCGAGAACCGGCGGCGGAAGACAAATTTTCCGAACTTGTCGTCCGCGCCAACACAGGACTCGGCGCGGAAACGGCGGCAGAACATTGAACGCAGCACACACTCCGGGAGAAAAACCATGAATAACACCCGTATCGGGGTTACGCTGTATACGCTTCGAGATTTTGTCAAAACCCCGCCCGACATCGCCGTTACACTGAAGCGCGTACGGGAGATGGGTTATCGGAACATCCAGCTTTCGGCGCTCGGCCCGATCGACGCCCGCGAACTGGCGGCTATGATTCACGACCAAGGGTTGCACGTATGCGCCACGCACGTCGGTTTCGACCGGCTTGAAACGGCGCTCGACACCGTGTTGGAAGAACATCGGCTGTGGGGATGCGTCAATATCGCGGTCGGGTCGATGCCGGCGTCCTATCGCACGTCGGACGGGTACCGACGTTTTGCACACGACGCATCGGTCGTGGCGAAAAACATCCACGCGGCCGGGATGACCTTTAGCTATCACAATCACCACTGGGAACTGGAACGAGCGGACGGCGGTCGCGGGTTGGATATCCTGATCCGCGAGAGCGATCCGGCGCTGGGGTTCGAGATCGACACGTACTGGATTCAATATGGCGGCGGGGATCCGGCGGCATGGATTCGCAAAGTCAGAGGGCGCTGTCCGATCATCCATTTCAAGGATATGGCAGTAGCGAATCGTCAACCCGTCATGGCCGAAGTCGGAGAAGGCAATCTCAACTGGCCTGCCATCGTAGACGCCTGCCGGACATCCGAAGCCCGATGGTTTGTAGTGGAACAGGACACCTGCGCAGGTGATCCGTTTGACAGCATTGCGGTCAGCCTGCGCAATATGCAGGCCATGGAGCTTTAAGCTCTATCCCTCCGCCCATGCCCTCTCACACCTCTTCTACCCTGCCCACCGCTGGAACGGCCTCTGTGCCGGTTCCGGCGTTTCACGTCATGATGAAACCGAGAGGCGCGATCTGCAACCTCGACTGTCGCTACTGCTATTTTCTCTCCAAAGAACGGTTGTACCCCGAAAGTCGTTTTCGCATGACCGACGAGGTTCTCGACGCCTATACCCGGCAATATATCGAGGCGCAACAGGTTCCCGAAGTGACCTTTGCCTGGCAGGGCGGGGAGCCGACGCTCATGGGGCTGGATTTCTTCCGACGCGCCGTCGAACGCCAGCAGGGGTACAAAAAACCCGACATGAAAGTGTTCAACACGCTCCAAACCAACGGCACGCTACTTGACGAAGCATGGTGCGATTTTTTTCGAGAACACGGTTTTCTGATCGGCCTCAGCCTCGACGGGCCGCGCGATCTGCATGATCGCTACCGGGTAGACAAGGCCGGAAAACCTACGTTCGACGTGGTGATGCGCGCGGCGCGGCTCATGCAGGAGCGCGGGGTGGAGTTCAATATCCTTGCGACCGTCCACGCGGCCAATGCCGGTCATCCGCTCAGGGTATACCGGTTTTTACGGGACGAAGTCAAAACGCGCTTTATCCAATTTATTCCTATCGTGGAGCGTGATAACGATACCGGGTATCAGGAAGGCGAGAGGGTGACCACTCGGTCGGTAACGGGACGCGAATACGGGAGGTTTCTGATCGGTATTTTCGACGAATGGGTGCGGCGAGATGTGGGGCAGGTATACGTACAGATATTCGATGTGTCGCTTGCGGCATGGGCGGGAGAACGTCCGGGGTTGTGCATATTCATGGAAACTTGCGGCGATGCGCTAGCCATGGAACACAACGGCGATCTGTATTCGTGCGACCATTTTGTCGAACCCGCCCACCTGCTTGGCAATCTTCTCGAAATTTCCATGATGGACATGGTCACCTCGGAACAGCAGCGTCTCTTTGGCGCAAACAAACGGGACACACTACCGCGCTACTGCAGGGAATGCGACGTTCGCTTCGTATGCAACGGCGGGTGTCCCAAGGATCGCATCCTCGATACGCCGGATGGGGAGGCCGGTCTTAACTATTTATGCGAGGGGTTCAAAACATTTTTTCGCCACATCGACGGACCGATGCGGTTTATGGCAAACGAGCTGCGCCATCGCCGACCGCCGGCCAACATCATGACGCACATCCGCCGACAGGAAACCGAGACAGCGCTCCAGATCGCCCTAAGCCGCGCGGGCCGAAACGATCCGTGTCCTTGCGGCAGTGGGAAAAAATACAAGCTGTGTCATGGCCAGGAACGGTAGACGGTACGCAGGGGTGGGTTTCCCCTCTCCATGTTACCGAACGACGACCTCTTTAAGCACCCATTCGTCCGGGTCGAGCATTACCTTTTCCGGACGCACCGGTAAGACAAACGTCATCCGGTGCTCGCGTTCCGACACCTCGACGTTCTTTTTCTCCGTCGCGTGCTGCGCAACCACGACCACATCGACCGACAGGCGGTACACAAATCCAGGTTGCGTCTGCCGGATGACGACCTCCGCCTCTTTTTTCTTTGTATCCCAGCGCCACGAAACCTCAAACACCGGATGACCCGACTCGTAAATCCACTGTTGGAAAAACCATCCCAGCGGACGCTTGGCGTGAAATTCCATCACGCGCTGAAAATCCTCGGTCAGCACCGTACGATCCCGATATGTCCGGTAATAGTCGCGTATCCCGGCAAAAAAAACCTCGTCGCCGATCAACCCGCGTAGCATATGCAATGTCCACGCCCCCTTGTTGTAGTGATAGGCGTTTAAAAGACCGAAAAGCCCGGTTATTTCCGGGTTGTAGATAGAACCGGGGGTTTTTGCATAGGCCTGCAGATACCGGTCTCGGCTACGTTTCATCATCTCCAGAAACCGGTCTCGGCTTTCGTTGCGTTCGAAGAACAACGCGCCGAAATAGGTGGCAAACCCTTCGCTGAGCCACAGATGATGCCAGTCCGCCTCGGTGACGGAATCCCCGAACCACTGATGCGCGATTTCATGCGCCACCGTGCCTTCGATACGTTTTGTCCCGGTTATGGCTTTTTCGTCGTAGAATATGGCGCTGGCATTTTCCATGCCACCAAACCGGGTGGACGACTGTACCATGCTGAGTTTTTCGTACGGATACGGACCGATCAGTTCGGAGTAAAATTCGAGCATACGCAACGAGCGGCCAAAGTCGACCAGACCGTTTTCCCGGTCTTCGGGATACAGATAAAACGACACCGGAATCCCGTTCCATGCCCCCGCGTGGAAAATGGAAAAACGCGCAACGCCGATGACCATGCAGTAGGTGGGGATGGGGATTTCCGCCTGCCACCGTGTGCGTTTGAAACCGTCCGGCAGATGGGTGGTTTCCGCCAGTCGTCCGTTGGCGATCACGTCGTAGACCGCCGGCGTATCGACGACAAACTCGACGGTGGCCTTGTCGTATGGGTGGTCAATCCCTGGAAACCAGTGACGGGCACGATTCGGCCAGTTGTCGGCAAATACGGTGCGCTGCCCGAACTTGTTCCGTTTGATAAACAACCCGTCATGGGGAACGCCATGATAACGGATACGGAGTCTTAGGAGGGTTCCGGTGTCATAGACACGCGGCAGATCGATGCGAAGCCGCTGGTCTGCATGCCGAAATGCGGAGGGAATGCCGTCTACGGCGACCGAGACGACCGTCAGATCGCCCAGATCGAGCGGCACGGCAATGATGTCCGGCTTGAGAACCGCAAGCGTGATTTCGGTATCACCCGTGATCGTCGAATCCTCCGGGTCTACCGTCAGGGTAATTCGGTAATGAAGAACATCTATCTCCGGACGTCTCACGTAGTCGTCTTTGGCGGACGCCGGGAACGAGACCGACAGCGCCACGACCCAAAGAAGGGGTAACGGGAAACGGTATGGACGCATGGGAACTCCTGTATTTTGGATTTTGGATTACCTACATCGTCTGTTCGGCGGAGTGGAGGGTTTTGATCAGCGTATCGAGCGTAACGTCATTCATACGGTCTTTCATGCCTTCCTGAAGTAATCGCCCGACGTCGGCGATTTCCCGTCCCAGTGTATCGTTTTCGTCACCAGTCGGTTCCAGCGAGAACTTGTCAAACAGGGCGATGACTTCATAGAGCGCGATCTCCGTCGGAGTGCGGGATAAAAGACATATTTCTTCTTCGTCCTTGAAAAGCGTAACAAAACCGGCGTGGGTTAGGGTGTCGAGGATTTCCCGCACCTCGAAGCGATCCGCCCGCATCTCGTCGAGCAAAAATTTTACTGGCATTCCGCCGCTACCGATTTCCCACCGCTCCGCCAGACGCACCAGCAGACGGATCGCCATACTGGCTTTTTCCCATTCGGTCATGGGATTGGGCATGCTTCTGGACTTGAGTGCGGGCAGGTATTGCCAGCAGTAGACGATCTGGCTGCCCCAAAGCATGATGGTCCAACTCAGGTAGAGCCAAAGTAAAAAAAACGGGATGATACTGAGTGAGCCGTAAATGACATGATAGGTCACCGCTTGGCCGATATACCAGTCAAAGAGATGTTTGGCCGTTTCCCATACGACGCCGGCGACACTTGCTCCGACAGCCGCCGCGGTCGAGGATACGAGTGTATTGGGTAGTTTGTAGTATACCAGAAAAAAAACGATAAGGGTAAACAAAAACGACAGCACGTAAGACAGACCGTATGGAGGGGTTTCCCATCCGAATATCTGTCGGCTTACCAGCGAGACCAGCACTTGGTCGGTCAGATAGAGCGACGCGGCAAGCAAAAGGGGGGCGATGAGCAAAAGCGCGCCGTATACACCGACTTTGACGATAAAATTGCGCGATACGGGGATGTTCCAGAGCAGGTTGATGGCATCTTCCACGCTCATAAGCAAGGAGATGGCCGTCACGGCAAAAAGCGCAAGGCTTATGGCGCTGATGGCGTGGGCGGCGTGGGAGAATTCGCGGATATAGTCAGATACCACTTGTCCGGATGCGGGGATCAGGTGTCTGAGCGCTTCGTCGCTGAGAAAATCCGGCGAAGCGACAAACCCGGCCATCACCGTGACGACAAGGGCGGTGACGGGTACAAGGGCAAACAGGGTTCGGTAGGCTAACTCGGAGGCCGCGCCAAAACCGCGCATTCGCCGGAACCGGTGTCCGGCCATCAGCAGGGTCAGCGACAGCCGCAGACCAAAACGCCGGAGTCTCGGCTGTGCGGGCATGTGGGCGTATATAGCGTCGCTCAGCCGGAAAAACCGGTCGCGTATCCAGCCGATGGGATCCATGGGATTTTACTTTAGATATTTCGATACCAGCGGTCCGAGTCGGCGTATCGTCTCCTCCGGAATCGCGGTCCGGTCCGTCAGAATCGCGTGGGCGAGGGCGCTGTGACAGTGGCACGACCGGTCGATGGGAATGGCGGGAACCACGGCGCGAAGTGTTTGGCGCGCGTGTTCCACGTTGGCATGAAGGTTTTCGATGATCATTTCGAGCGTCACCGAGTCATGTTCCTCATGCCAGCAGTCATAGTCGGTCGAACAGGCGATGGCGGCATAGCACATCTCGGCTTCGCGGGCCAGCTTGGCTTCGGGCGCGGCGGTCATGCCGATGACCGAGCATCCCCATGACCGATAAGTGTGGGACTCGGCTTTTGTGGAAAACTGCGGTCCTTCCATACACAGATACGTTCCACCGCGATGAACGGTAACGCCCGTCTTTTCGGCAGTGTCGGCAAGCAGCGCACGCAGGTCGCCGCAGAACGGTTCGGCCATACCTACATGCGCCACGATGCCGTTGCCAAAAAAGGTGTTGGTCCGGACTTTGGTGTGATCGTAGAGTTGATCCGGTATGACAAAGTCGCGGGGACGTATTTCTTCGCACAGACTGCCCACTGCGCTGACCGAAATCACCCATTTTACACCAAGCGTCTTGAGGGCAAAAAAATTGGCGCGCGTGTTGATCTCGGCCGGGCTGATACGGTGTCCACGTCCGTGACGCGCCAAAAACGCCACACGCCGACCCGACAGCGTTCCGATCCGCACGGCGTCGCTCGGTGTGCCAAACGGTGTGTCGATGGCGACCTCCTCGATGTCGGTCAACCCTTCCATGTTGTAAAAACCGGTTCCGCCTATTACGGCGATCGACGTCTGCGACATGGGTATCCTTTCTCTGTGTCCTCTGCGGTCGATGTTTAATCCCGTCGATCGACGGGCTGTTTAGTGGTCTCTTCGGCGCCGGGGTTCATCGGTTGCCGCGCCGACCGCGAGACGATATATTTCGTGTATGAACGTTCCTGCCATCGATCTGGTCTACACATGGGTCAACGGGGAAGATCCGGCCTACCGGGCGCAGTGCCGCCAGTATGCCGGTACGCCCGTCGATCTCAATCCCGAACGATACCGAGATGCTTATGAACTGCTCCGATACAGCCTTCGGTCGGTCGATCTTTTTGCCCCGTGGATACGCGACATCTATCTGTTTACCTGTCGGCCTCAAACGCCCGCATGGCTCGACACGACGCATCCGCGCATCCACGTCATCCATCACGACGAACTGATCGCTCCCGAATATCTTCCGACGTTTAGCTGGAACGTTATCGAAAGCTATCTGCACGGGATTCCAAGTCGGTCGGACTATCTGCTGTATATGAACGACGACTTTTTGTTCGGTGCGCCGACACGACCGGAAGATTTTCTTACGCCGGACGGAAAAATCAACGTTTTTGGCTCTCTTTTTGGCGAGGCGCTCCGGTTCCGAGTCTACGACGGCAAAAACGACCTCGTTTCGCTCGGCCCCATCGAACACGCGCCTATTCTCATCTTCAAACCCTACTGGGCGGCCATGCAGGAGTCTTTTTCCGCAGAAATCGAACGCACGCGCCGACACAGATTCCGACAGCGCGACGATGTGCGCATGGACAAACTGTACCGCTATCACCTGTTGGCGTATCACCGAGATCGGGTACGTGTCGTCTCCGCATTGCAACTGCTAAAACGTCACCGATTACACAAGATCAAAAACGAATGGCATCGTCAGGAAAAGGCTATCCGGGGTCTGGAACGCATGAGACCCGTGTTTTATTGTCTGAACGACGATCAGCGGGACTGTCCGGATGAGCCTGTCGTAGAGCTTGTACGGCGTTTTCTGGACGATTACTATCCGGGCAAATCGCCATTTGAAAAGTAGACGATCTTGCTACCCCTTTTCCTTGATCCGGTGCAGAAGCGCCACGATATGGTCCCGGAACACCTCGCCCGCTTCGGGTTGAAATTCCAAATGTCGGCAGATGCGCGGCGCATACACGGCGGCGTAGTGCCCGAACCCCTCAAGCGAGAAGTCCTGGGGTCGAGCCAAGTACCCGACAGCCTCGTTGGCGTATCCGGCGATAAACGTGTGCGGAAACGGCGAGGCCGTCTTGATGGCGTCGCTGTATTCGACAAACAGTTCGAGCGGATGCGCGATCAACACGGCATCGCCGATCCGCAGATAGGATACACGAAACTCCAGCCGCTGTGGATGCGGTCCGTCAAGCAGGGCAAGACGGTCTTTTCGCCAGTCGCGTTCGAAACACATCTGTCGATATTCGCGGGTCTCGCGGTCTCCCTCGTATACGGTGATCCGATGTTCGAAATCCTCGAGTTCGTGTTCGAGACCGGTTCGGTCGGGAATCTGCATGGGAAGCGGCATCTCGACGGTATCACCGGCAAGCGGACCTGCGTCGCTGGTGGGTATCTTTTCCAGCGCCGGCAGGACCCGGTTCCGGAGCAGGGTTCCGTTGGCATCGAGCATATCCACGCCCGCGCCAAAACCCCGGCAGTTAAGGTTGCCGCAATTTCCCTGAAGAAACAGAATCTTGGCTTTGTCTTTCAGCGCGTCTTCCATCTTGGCGATACCGTCAGCCGGATAGTCGCCACAGATCAGCGTGCTCGTGCCCAGCGTCACCGGATGCGCGCCAAAGTTGATACAGGCGGCGCGCATGTGGCCGTGCGCATCGTCGATGCGGATCAGCAACGCCTCCCGATCCACCGGTCCGTCGGTCTCGACACGGTTGACCGACAGTTCGGGCAGTTCTACACGTCCGAAACCGATACGGCCCGGCTGCATATCCTGTAACGCCTGTTGGACGGCCTCCACCATAAGCCTCGGTAGTGTCTTCCAATACGCCATGTCCGGTTCGCCCCACGCCACCGTCCGCATCGTAGCCGGTCCCGAATGCGTATGCGTGTTGGTCAGGATCACCCGTGCCGGATCGAGACCACACCGTCGGCGAATCTCCTCGTGAATGGCGTCCACCAAGGTGCCGTCGAGCCAGATCAGGTCGTTGGAGATCAAGGCATACGTGTTTTGACCGTCCGACAGGACCAGCGCCGTGCTATGCAAATGCTGGCGTACCTCGGTTCCTCTGCGCTTCAGATACGGGCCGTAACCACACAATTCCAGTCCGACCGGTGGCGTAATGACGCTACGTGCGGTTCCAAACAAAAACGGAGACATGGTCTTTCCCCTTCACACCTCTTTTGTTACCCCTGTCCTTACCGACTCGGCTTCCTGAAGACAGATATGAAGCGAGTTGCGGCCCGACTGTCCGGAAATCGTTTCCGGTTCGACGTTTTTCTCCAGACAATCGACCGCATAGCCCAGTTGGGCGGTAAAGGCGTCCGGTCCGGGGATTTCGGGGGTTTCCTTGCCGCCGTCGCGGGTATAGAGCGTGACCGGCAAGCCGGAAAGCGAGTTGTACCAAAGCACACCGTTCTCGAAATAGGCGTCGT
>Ga0194132_10011569_pt1 | contig 11315 bp, 7 predicted proteins | sample TA2KigOf80mmetaG_FD_148612 | JGI IMG/M metagenome (GOLD analysis project Ga0194132, IMG submission 148612) | Freshwater microbial communities from Lake Tanganyika, Tanzania - TA2015054 Kigoma Offshore 80m | ecosystem: Environmental > Aquatic > Freshwater > Lake | place: Tanzania: Lake Tanganyika... | reverse complement strand
CTGCGTCCGCCAGACGGCCCAGGACCGACTCGACGTCATTGCATCCGGTCCGCGCCGCCCCAATCCGGCCGAAATGCTTTCGGGACCGCGTCTGGCCGATCTGCTGGCATGGGCGGAATCTCGCTATGACCAGATCCTGGTCGATGCGCCCCCCGTGCTGGCCGCCAGCGACGCCCTGATCGTCGGCCGGTTGGTCGATGGCGCCGTGCTTGTGGTGCAGCCGGAAAAGAACCGCCGCCGGCTTGTGACCCGGGCCGCGGAGAACTTCCACACCGTTGGCGTGCCGCTGCTGGGCGTGGTGGCCAACAAAGTGGGCCAGGAAGGCCAGGAGTACGCCTACTCCTACGGCTATGCCTACAACTACCAGTACGGCGAGCCGGTGACGGATGAGGAACTTGATGAGGAACTTGCGGAAGAACATTGGGAGGAAGAAGACGAGGCTGAAAACGATTTGAAAGCGCCCGCCATACACAATTCCGCAGAGTATTTCGGTGCTGATCGCTATGAGGCCGAGGAAGCATCCGCCGACGACCACGCCGATGACGATGGGTTGACGGATAAATACGACGATGAACCGGCAGACGAAGTGGATTGGACGGACGACGAGGAAGTCGCTGACCGAACGAACATCCCGTTGGGCGACCACCCAACGCCACACGACGAGATGGATTCCTGGCCGGCGGAAGAACGGCGCGCTGCGTAATCAAGGCGAGCGAGGGGCGTAAGCCCCGGTATTTGGCACCTCGATCCCATTGACCAACAACATGCCATCCCGACACCGCACCTTCGCCCCCTCGACAGCCTCCCCCCGCGGCACGGGGAGTCGGGCCGATCGCCTCGTGCAAGTCGTGGATGTCTGCCTGGCAGGGTTGGTGCTTTTTGCGCCGTACTTTCTGGGCGGCCGCCATCCCGTCGGCCAGTTCGTGTTCGTGGCACTGGCCGTGATCATGGCCGTCGCGTGGTGCTGGCGGCAGTGGCTGGACGGAACCAGCGGCTATCATTTCTCGGGGGTGGAATTCTTGCTGATCGGCGCCGTGCTGGTGGTGGCGGTGCAACTAATCCCTCTCCCGGCGGGCATCCTGAGCACCGTTTCGCCAGCCACGCAGCGCGCTGTTTTCGACGGCACCGCGGAGGCTTCGACCAGCACTTGGTCCACCATCAGCCTGGCTCCCGGCCTGACGCGCGACGCCCTGGCCGTGATGGTGGCGCACGGCCTGATCCTGCTGGTGGTCATTCAACGCGTACGGAGATTGGAGGACGTTCAGCGCATTCTGTGGTTGTTGGCCGGTGGGGCGGTCCTGATGGGGCTGGTGGGCCTGGCCCAATATGCCCTGGGTAACGGCCGCTTCATGTGGGTTTATGACCACCCGTTCCGCACGACCGACGGCGGTATCAAGGGATGCTTCATCAATCGCAATCATTTTGCTCATTTTCTGGCGTTGGGAATTGGGCCGCTCCTTTGGTGCATGGTTTGCGGCGGACGCAAGACCGCCGGTGGCGAGCGATCCGATTCCATCCATCCGCTGCTGGAAAAACTCGGTTTTGTCCCGGTCGCGATGGGCCTGGCCATCGTTCTGTTCGCCGGACTTTGCTCGCTGTCGCGCGGCGGCGCCATCGCCATGGCGACCGCACTGTGCCTGAGCACACTATTGATGTGGCGGGCGGGAGTCGTGTCGGTGCGCTTCGTAGGAATTCTGGCAACCGTTGCGGCACTGTTGGGGGGCAGCCTGTTGTTGCACGGGACGGAGCAAATCCGGGCGCGGCTGGACGATATCGCGGAAGGATCGGTGGAGAGACTCGATCACGCCCAGGCACGCCGTCGCCTATGGGAAGCCAATTGGAAGGCTTATGTCGACTTTCGCGCCCTGGGGACCGGCGCGGGAACTCACGCCGAGGTCTATCCAATCTATATTTCCGAATGGTTTCCCAAGGACTTCACCCACGCGGAAAGCGGGTTTGTTCAGATTGCTTCCACCACCGGCAGCGCGGGCCTGGCCGTACTGTTAGCCGGGTTGCTCTTTGCTGGAGCGATCGTCATCCGTACGGTCACGGCATCCCAGGACCGCCGCCATCTGGCCTGTATTGCCGCAATCGGCGGCAGCCTGGCTGCCAGCGCCGTCCACTCGGTGGTGGATTTCGTCTGGTTCATTCCGGCCTGCATGAGCATGGCCGTCATCGCCGCCGCGTGTGCCGTGCGGATCTGGATGCTCGCCCGTCCCCAAGGAGACCGCGCCGTTGCCGTTTCGAGAATGGCCTGGGGGGCGGCAACGGTTGCCGTCGTTCTTGGCGGCGGCGCGCTGATTGCTTTCCAGTGGCACCCGGCGCATGCGTCGGCCGCTTGGGATGCCTATGTGCGGAACGACGTTGCTCTGCAGCAGATGTTGAAAACCCAGGCGGAGTGGAAGCCGGACGAACTGGCCGCCAGCGTCAGCCAACACCGTGCGTCCATGTTGCGCCATCTGCAAACCGTGGTGGCGCGCGATCCGGACGATGGGCGCGCCCATCTGCGGCTGGCTGGCGCCTGCCTGCTGCGGTTTGATGAGTGCCAGCAACAGTCGGCCAACGCCATGAAGCTCGGCCAGATCTGTGATGCCGCCATGGCCTCCCAGTTTGCCAGCCGTCAGCAGCTCGATGCCTGGCTGGCGCGCGCACTGGGAGAAAATGCGCAGTATCTGCATGCCGCGCTGTGGCATACCCGCCGCGGTTTGAGCCTGGTCCCTCTGCAAGGGGAAGGCTATATCTTCCTGGCGCAACTCTGCTTTCTCGAAGGTGGCGACACGCAAACACGGAGCGGATTGTTGGCCCGAGCGTTACGGCTGCGGCCCCGTAGCGAGTCAGTTCTCGTCGCCGCCGCGGAGGAGGCGTGGCTCCGTGGCGATCAGCAGGCCATGCTGGAATATGGCCAGCGGGCTTTCCACCTGGGAGGACGGTACCGGCCGGTACTGATCCAAACCTGGGCTGGCCGCTTTCCCGTGGCCATGTTGCTTTCGCAACTTGAGCCCGACCTAGATGACTGGCGGGAATTGTTGTTCGCCTATCGCAGGCTGGCCGATCCGAATGAATTGCGGGTACTTTGCCAATATTATTCCCATCTGGCCGCGCAGCGCCCCGCGGACTTCCAGGGTTTTTCGGCGGCGCTGATGTGGACCGACATCGGCAGCATCCATCTGTCACTCAAAGAAACGGCAACGGCAGCGGAATGCGCCCGCCGCGCGTTGCATTGTGACGACGACCATCAGAAAATTCGCCTGTCCTGCGCCATGCTGCTATGCGCCGCGGAACAATGGGAGGAAGCGGAACCTCACCTCCGCTGGTGCCTGCAAAGGATGCCTAACCACGCGGGTTTGAAAAAGCTCGCGCAACAAGCTGCGGAAGCACGCTTAAGCGGCTCACCACGCATCGCGACGGGAACCGAGACCAGCCGCAAAAAATAAAACCCGGCTTAGAGCCCTAAACGCCCTGATTCAGACCAAACTCATGTCAGCCACTTCGCAACCCTTTCAGATGACTCCGCAGGCACGCAGATGGTGCCGAGCGGCCTTGATGCTGCCGGTGTTCATCGGCATCTATGTTCTGGCCCATGTGATGCGATACGATGGCAACTTGACGCGGCCTCGAGTCGAGGTGCTCGTGCAGACTCTCTTCCTGGCGGCGGCGATCAAACTGGTGATATTTGCCCATTTCCGCTTCTATCATGGGTGGCAACGCTACGTAACCTTTGACGATCTGATGATGTTGGGCAAAGCTGCCACCGTCAGTTCCGTAGTGATGGCGCTGGCCGATTATCTGCTGCTGCCGACGCTCTCGATCCCCCGCAGCATCTTTCTGATGGATTGGGGAGCGACCATTCTGGTCATTGGCGGCCTGCGAGTTGTTTTTCGGCTGGCGCATCAATGGAGCGGACGCCTGGGTTACAGCGGCGACCGGGTCACAGCCATGATCGTGGGGGCCAACGATTCCGGCGAGGCACTTTTGCGGGCCATCCAGCGCCCCAATTCGCTCAACTACCGCATCGTGGGATTCCTCGACGACACCCAGTCTCCGGGTGTGCGGATCGGGGGCGTGCCGGTGCTGGGTGGCCTGGCCGACGTGGCGCCGCTGACGCAGTCTCATCAGGTGCAGGAGTTGCTGGTTTCCACCGACAGCATCAGTTCGAAGCAACTCCGTGGCCTGGTTGCGGACAGTCGGCAGCTTGGCTTCCGCGTCAAAATCATACCCAGCTATGAACAATTGCTCGATCAGCGGGTGGAGATCCAGCCCCGCAGCGTGGCCATCGAAGATCTGCTGCGACGCGAGCCGGTGCGGCTGGACATGAACAACATCCACGACTGGATCGACGGCCGCGTGGTGATGGTCACCGGCAGCGCCGGAAGCATCGGCTCGGAAATCTGCCGGCAGCTGCTGCAATTTCGGCCGGAACAAATCGTGCTGGTCGATCGGTCGGAAAGCGGGCAGTTTTTCCTGGAACGCGACTTGCAGGCCTTGGCGCCGGATCAGAGACTCGAAGTCTGCATGGCCGATATCACCGACCGGGGGCGCATCGAGACGTTGTTGCGTCGCTCCCGGCCGCACATCATCTTTCACGCTGCGGCCTACAAGCACGTCCCGCTGATGGAAACCAACCCGGGCGAGGCCGTGAAGAACACCGTCCAGGCCACGCGCAACCTGGCGGAGTTGGCGGAACGCTATGGCGTCGGTTCGTTTGTGATGATCTCGACGGACAAAGCGGTCAATCCCAGCAGCGTCATGGGAGCCTGCAAGCGGCTGGCGGAACTATATGTGCAAGCTCTGGCTGATGGGGCCAAGTGCAAATTTGTCACCGTCCGCTTCGGCAACGTGCTCGATTCGGCTGGCAGCGTGGTCCCCATTTTCCGCAGCCAGATTGCCGCCGGTGGACCGGTCACGGTGACCCACCCGGACATGACTCGATACTTCATGACCATCCCCGAGGCTTCGCAGTTGGTCATCCAGGCTGGGGCGATGGGGACCGGCGGAGAAATTTTTGTGCTCGACATGGGGGAAGCGGTGCGGATTGTCGATCTGGCAGCCGATATGATCCGGCTTTCCGGGCTGCGGGTGGACGAAGATATCGAAATTGAGTTTACGGGCTTGCGCCCGGGCGAAAAGCTCGTCGAGGAACTTTTTGACGATCAGGAACAGCACGCCTGCACGCGGCATGAAAAAATCATGGTGGCCGAAGGGGGCCGGTTTGAAATGCAGCGCGTGCAGCGGGCCATCGCTCACCTCAACGGCATCGTGGAAAGCCCCACGCCCGTGGTGATTCAGGAGATTCACGACACGCTGAGCTCGTTCCAGCACTATGCCGCGGATAGCTACGCGTCCACACGTCGGGCAGCGTAGCATTTCCTGCGCGCTCAAAGCAGGGCGTCCATCTCGCGCGAAACGTGTCATTTTTTGGGTGGCCGGGACTGAAGCCGTGCCTCCGCGTGGCTAAGCCATCAATTATGATCGAGGCGAAGTCCCGGTGTTTTTACTGTCCGAGATGTTTCCTGAAAAAACTGGCTGACTGCGCGATGCGTACCCACGTCTGTTTTCATTCCTGTCGTCGTCCTGTATATTCAACGCCCATGTCACCACCATCCCGCCGTGAAAAACTGGAGTCGATGCTGGCGGAAGACCCACACGACACCTTCTTGCGCTATGCCCTGGCGATGGAATGGGACAAGGAGGGACGTCATGACGAAAGCCTGGCGGGACTGCGCGCACTTGCCGTCAGCGAACCGCCGTATGTGCCCGCTTTTTTCCAGGCGGCGCAGCAATTGACACGGCTGGATCGCCTGGAAGAGGCCCGTACCTTGCTTCGCGACGGCATTGAAGCTGCCAGGGCTCAGGGCGATACCCATGCCGCCGGCGAGATGAGCGAGTATCTGGCCAGTCTTCCTTAACTCCGCGAGCGCGGGCGCTGTCCCAGCACCGCGGACGGGCGAGGGGCGTGGCAGCGGTCCACAATCTAAGAAGGAGAGCCGGCCAAAAGTGCACCACCGAAGCCGCAGGACCGCTGGGCACTGAAGGATTTTGCCCGTGGATGGGTCGGCACGGGGCTGCAAATTTCAGCCGCAGACGGCGACGTGGACCTGGTCTGCCCCGGCAAGTGCGGGCTCTATCTGCTGGAAAACCCGCGGAAGTGAGCTTTACCCTTCGTCCGCCGAATGGGAGAAGCTGCGGCGGAGCGCGTGCAGTGTTGGACATTTTCTCACTCCGTCCCCGTTGTGCCTGCGGAGGAAGCGTCTTTACAATCGAGGGACCCTCTCCGGTTCCTGTTATGATCGAGACAACGTATGGGCACGCGCACCGCTACTGCTTCGATGGTCCGGCTCTGTGACATGATGGACGGCGATGAAGGAGACGCCTTTGTCCTGATGACCCTGAAGGAGGAACTTTCCACGCGGGATGGCAAGCCGTATTTCAAGGTCGGTTTTCGCGATTCGCAGCGCGAAGTGACGTTTCCCGTTTGGCAAGACTCGCCGCATTCGGAAGCCTGCCGTCGCGATTGGTCGCCAGGGCAGTTCTACAAAATCCGCGCCCTCTATCGCGAGACGAACTATGGGCCGCAGTTGGAATTGCGGCGGATTCGCGAAGTTGTGGAGTTGGACGCCGGAGACGGTTTTGATCCGCTCATGTGTTTGCCGCAGTCGCGGTTCTCAGCGGAGAAAATGTTCGCGGAACTGATGGCAATTGTGGAAGCGGAAATTGCCGATCCGGCAATCCGAAGCCTGGCCCGCGACATGCTGCTGGCAAACCGGGAGGCATTTTGCCGCTTCCCCGCGGCGCGGCGCAACCATCATGCTTTCGCCGCCGGCCTGCTGGAACACACGCTCAGCGTCACGCGAAGCACAGTCTACCTGGCAGACAAATACCTTGAATATTATCCCGATATGCAGCCGCCGCTGAATAAATCGATCGCCGTGGCCGGCGCGGTGCTGCACGATATTGGCAAACTGCGGGAATACGACCTGAGCCCCCAGGGAGCCGACTACTCCGCCGCCGGGCACTTGATTGGCCACATCCTCCAGGGCCGCGACATGCTCCGCGAAGCGGCCGCCGGCAAGGAGATGGCCCCGGAAACGCTGTTGCGTCTGGAGCACGTCATCGTCTCGCATCAGCGCCTGCCGGAATGGGGCTCGCCCAAGCCTCCGATGACCCCGGAAGCGCTGATTGTCCACCATGCCGACGACCTGGACGCGAAGCTGAACATGTTTGCCACCGCGCTGGCAACGGACGCCAACACCGGTCCGGTCACGTCCAGCAAAAACCCGCTGCGGCAACACGTGTTTCGGGGTGGCAACTGCTAACGGAAAGCCTACGCCTCCGCTACGTCATCGCGGCCGCCTCGTCGATCCCCGTTGTCGGTTGCATCTTGCCCTGAGCCCCCGTCCCGCGGCGCTTCAGCAGGTCGGCGGCAATCGTGTCGATCATCAATTGCAGCACGTGGTAGACCACCAGCGGCAGCACGCCGATACCGAACCTGGCCCCCAGCGCGATGTGCAGGCCCACCATCAGCGTTTTCTGGCTGCCGGCAAAACCCACGGCGATGGCCTCCGGCCGCGCAATGCCTAAGCCGCGGGCCGCTGCCAGGCCGAACACCAGCGCGCCGGTATGCACCGCGGCCGCGGCAGCAATCATCGTTATCCAGACGCGGATGCTCAGAGATGCTTCGATGCCCCCCTTGGCCAACTCGTGCCCGGAGTTGATCGCCCCTAAAAGCACCATCGTCAGAATTCCCAGGAGACAGACGACCGACAGGGGCGATTTTTTTGCCGCTGCAAAGCGGGCCAACCGCGGCGGAATGCGCAGCAACTGCCCGATCAACATGGGCAGCACGGCCACCAAACCCAGGCTGACGACCATGTTCCAGGGTGGGGGGAGTGAACCGCTATTGGCGATGGAAACCTGGCTGCCTGTCATCAGCCACAACAGCAGCGGCGTGACGAGGAAGCAACTGAAATTCGTGACCATGGTAACGACCAGGGCCACTGCGTCGTTGCCTCCGGCGCGCCGCGTCCAAACCGCTGCGGACGCAAGGGTGCAGGGAAGTGCCGCCGCCAGGCACAAACCGCGTCCCAGCGCATCCGGCAAACTGAACGCGATCAGCCAGGCAAGCAACGGAACCACGGCGAAATTGATGGCGATGCCCAGGATGGCCGCGCCCGGGCGATGAACGGCCCGCCACATCGCGTGGGAGTCCAGCGACCACGACATGAGAAACAGCACGACGGCAACGACGGCCTTTTCAGGAAACCGAGCGGCTAGCGGCACCAGGGGTTCCCAGAGGGTGAAACCCACCACCAGCACTCCGAGCAGGCCGATCAGAAACCACTGGCGTACGAGAAATGCCTTCATGCGCGTCTTACGAACTTCCTTGAGCGGCCGCCTCGGTCTGAGGATCGTCCGGGCCGGCTTTCCCCTTAAGCCACTTGGCCCGCAGTCGGCATCCTTGGGGCATGCTGACCGCCGGATTTTCAAATAGCTGGATCGCCTCGGCCGTTTTTCCTTCCACCAGTCGCGTCCGGGCCAGATTATAGAGCGTGCCGGGATAAAAACGGTTTTTGGCCCCCTCCTTGAGGATGGCCTCGAAATACTGATTGGCGACCGCAAACTCCCCCTGATCGTAGTTGACCAGACCGAGCCAATACGTGGCAAAGTCGCGCATGTCCTCCATCCATTTACGCCGCTCGTCGGGCACCGCGGCCGCGTTGGGGCCGCGCACACCCTCGATGGCTTCGCGGGCGTCGAGGTAGAGAGACTTGGCGGACTCTTGTGCGGCGTCGCTTTCCACGCCGGCTCCGCGCTTATCCGGAGCGTTGTAGCGCCCTTGAAAATGCCGCTGCCGAGCCGACCACAGAGGATAGATGATCCGCTGCCGCACAACCACTTTGGGCTCGTCCTCGCTTTCGCGCCCCTCCTCGACAATCTTCGGCGTGTGTTTGACCAGCGGCATCGACAAAATCGTCCAGTCGCGGGCAAAGGCTTTCTTGGCGGCGTCATCCGCGCTCATCCGCTCCGCGCCGGATACGATCGGCCACGGCCAGATGCGCAAGGCCTGCACGTGGGGTGAACTCTGCAACCGCCTGGCCAATTGCGAAGGGGCCGTGCTGAGCACGATCTTGCGGTCGCCGGTCAAGTTCGCTTCGACCAGCTTGAACCGCTGCGACAGGTAAGGAATGTCTGCCTCCGCCAGAGCCAGCACTTTCTGGATATCTTTGGACCGGACGGGGTATGCAGCACCTTCCAAATCCAATTGGGCCAGTATGCTCTCGTCCTCCGCCGCCTCCTTCAGCGTGGCGATTCCGTGGCCTTTGGCTCCCGGCACGGCCACCCCCAGGCCCATGTCATAGAGATACAGTTGTCCTTGGTGCAGGTGGGCCGGCGCCCAGACTCGAAACTGGTTGGGAGACTTGGGATCGGGCGTTGCCAACAGCACGACGTCCAGATGCTGCTGCCGAGCCAGCAGCATGAACAGCCAGGTGCGCTCCATTGCGGTGCCGTGCCCCATTAACAGCACTTCCCAGGGGCGCAGGGCAAAGCGCCCTGGCTGCGCCGCGGAGCCGGCCGGTTTTTCATCGCTGTCAAGCTGAATGTTTCGCACGGTCCAGTCGAAGATGGCCGCGGCCTTCTGGCGGTCGTCATTGGTCGGGTAATACTGCGGAACACCCGGGGCCCCGGCCGTGGCGGCTGCGGTCGCGGCCGCATCCCGCAGCCAAACCGCCTCGCGAAGAAAGAAGGCGTCGAACGGGTCGTATTTCTTTTCGGCGGCGCGCTCGAGCACCCCCTTCTGCAATTCCGGCGGCAGCGAGGCAATCAGATCGTCTCGCTGCCAAACAACATCCTGCTTATTCTGCGGCGACCAATCGTTCAGCCGCTCCACAACCTGCTCCATGATGTCCTTTTGCTCTCCAGCGCCGGGGGGGCCATAGTCCGCCAGGCGTTGCAGGTTGTCCGCAATGTTCTGCAACATCCGCTGGCTGTCCTGCGGGGCGGCGGAAGTTATCGTGTGCCGCGGCAGCACGTCCGGATCGCCACAACCGGCCGTTAGCAAGGGGAACAGGAGAGCAGGGGAGCAGGGGAGCAGGAGACGAAGAAAACGGGTGAGCAGGGGAGCAGGTGAACAGCTGAAGGAGACTCTCATCCCAGTGCCTCCACGGTGGCACGGAGCTTCAGCAGCCGGCCCGCCAGCCGTTCAAACTCGGATAGCGGCACCATGTTCGGGCCGTCGCTGGGGGAGCGGTCCGGGTCGGGATGTGTCTCGAAAAACAGGCCATCGATGCCCACCGCCACGGCTGCCCGGGCCAACGGTTCGATCATCGCCCGATTGCCCCCGGTGGCTCCACCTAGGCCCCCCGGCTCCTGGACGCTGTGGGTGGCGTCGAAAATGACGGGCGCCCCATGCGTCCGCATTTCCACCAGCGCCTTCATGTCATTGACCAACCGTCCATAGCCGAAAAACGTGCCGCGTTCGCAAAGCAGAATCTGCTTGCAGCCCGCCCCCTCCAACTTGCCGACCACGTAGCGCATGTCGGAGGGAGCAAGAAACTGGGCTTTCTTGACGTTTACGGCGCGGCCTGTTTGCGCGGCCGCCGCCAGCAATTCCGTCTGCCGGCAGAGGAAGGCGGGAATCTGAAGCAGTTCGCACACTTCCCCGGCCGGCGCGGCCTGGAATGACTCGTGAAGGTCCGTTGTCACCGGCAAGCCAGTTTCTCGCTTCACCCTGGCGAGAATCTCCAAACCATCTTCGAGGCCCGGTCCGCGAAAGGCCTGGGCACTGGTCCGGTTGGCCTTGTCAAACGACGCCTTGAAGACGATTTGCAGGCCAAGTCGCTGGGCAATCTCCGCCAGTCGAGTGGCAATGCTCAATGCCAGGTCGGCGGTTTCGAGCACGCAAGGACCCGCAATCACCAGAAGCGGGGCACCACGGCCGCAGCGATGGGGGCCAATCTGGACCGGGTTATCTGGCAAGAACAGGGTCTCCTGGGCCGAAGCAGGGGGCTTCCAGCCCGTGTCCTGGGCAAAGCTCGTGTCCCGCCCGTATCCTATGCGAGCGGCAATATAGCGGTTGGCGGCAGGACGCCCAACGGCGGCCAAACCACATACCGTGATGGAGCGGAACCTTCCCCTAGTACGCCCAGACAATTGCCAGGGTTTACTGATCCAACCGAATCCATAAGGTGTGGTCAGGGGCGATTTGTTTCATTGTGCAACACTGCAACGATACAAAGTGTATCAGATTCGGTAGCCCGCGTAGAGGCTGCAAATCGTTGTGCATCAACAACTTCTGAAAAATTAAATTGACGCAAGTC
>Ga0194132_10011567_pt1 | contig 11316 bp, 10 predicted proteins | sample TA2KigOf80mmetaG_FD_148612 | JGI IMG/M metagenome (GOLD analysis project Ga0194132, IMG submission 148612) | Freshwater microbial communities from Lake Tanganyika, Tanzania - TA2015054 Kigoma Offshore 80m | ecosystem: Environmental > Aquatic > Freshwater > Lake | place: Tanzania: Lake... | reverse complement strand
CTTGCCACAGAGCTCCGTGACCGGGATGCCCGCATCGGCCTCCCGTAGAAACCCGACAATCTTCGCTTCGGTGAACCGCTTCTTCATTGCCCGACCCTTTCGCTAGGCCGGACTCTAAACCGAAACGCTACTCAGAATGGGGGGGACGTCAGAGGCACGTCGAGCACTACCGACGCCTGCTTCAGCTGGCACCACCTTCAGACTGACTTGCGAAAGCGTGCGTTGTTCTTGGGGAAATTGGCGTGTGGCGCGCCCGGCAGGACTCGAACCTGCGACCCCCGGCTTAGAAGGCCGGTGCTCTATCCAGCTGAGCTACGGGCGCGTGTGGGCGTAAGTGCCTAGTTTATCAGCGCTTTAGACGAGACAGGCGCCGTGTCGTTGCAAGCAGGCCGGTGCTCTATGACCGCCTCTTTTTGCAAAAAATTGCAACGGGAGGCGTCAAGTCGCCGCATGGACTCGATCAGGCCGAGCCGCGTTGCGTTCACATACGTGGCGGTTTGCGCCACGCTCGCATGCCCCAGCATGTGCTGGACGTGGTGTAACGGCCAGCCGGCCTCGAGCAGGCGGCTCCCGCCCTCATGCCGCAAATCGTGAAAGTGCAAGTCACACGCGTCGAGCGCCGCGCGTGACGCCGCGGACAGCGCGGCGCGCTTCGTCCACTCCGGCACGTGCCCGTGCGCCCGCAAGACAGCCGTGTCCCACGCTTTCTTGATTGAGGCTACCTTGCGGCCTGCCGCGTCACCGAACACGTAACAGCGGGCCAGCCACGCCGTATCGTCGCTATCCTGCGCGGCGGCTGATTGGCCGCGTCGCAGACACGCAACGAGCGCCGTCTGCGCCATCTCGAGCACGGCCGCCAGCCGGGCCGACATCGGCACCCGGCGGCTCTGGCCCGTCTTTCTCGCGCCGTCTGCCTCGGCGCGGATGAAGAGCTCGCGGCGCGTCCAGTCAATGTCCCGCCACTGCAGCGCCAGCAACTCCCCGCGCCGACCACACGTCTCAATCGCCCCGATGATGAGCCGGTGCAAGTGCGGGCCCGACACCGCAAGTAACCGCGCTTCCTCGTCCGGCTCGAGCCGTCGATCGCGTGTGGCGTGCTTCTCACGCTTCAGCGTCTCCGTCTCGGCGATCGGGTTCCGCGCGAGATAGCCCTTCCGCGTAGCCCACCGAAACAGCGCCTTGACCAGCTGAGTGTAGTGATTCCGCGTCGACGCGGCGCGGCCTTCCTTTCGCAGCCAGGCAAAGAAGGCCTCGACATCGTCCTCGGTAATCGCGGTGAGCGCCTTCTGGCCGAGCCCGTTGAAGGCCGCGAAACGCCGCAGGTGCCCGCGTTCGTCTCCCCTGGCGGGCTTGCCGCGACGCTCGAAATACCGCTCGCCGAACTGCGCCAGCGTCAACGCGGCCGGCGGCTCCGCGGGTGCTGGCGCCGGCGCGGTCTTCCGCCGGAACTCGCCCGCCCGTATCTGCGAGCGCCACACGTCCGCGAGCGCCTCGGCCTTGCTTTTCGAGTCGACATGCTTGCCGGCCTCGGCGTCCACGGCGAAGCGATAGGCCGGTCCGCCCTTTTGCTTGAAATTGAAGTACCACGAATGCGGACACTTTGCCCACGAGCGCCGGGCGCAGTCACAGAGTTTTCGCAGGCCGCGGTTGTGGTGTCGTTGGGTGGTACTCATGTGCTGCGTCCTTTCGCTTCGCGGCGAGGCTGGCTGCTGTGAAAGAATGCAGGCAGGCCGCCGGCAGAGAACACTGCTGACGTGCTGAGGAGGGCTCGACCGATCCACCCCTTCACGCGCATGGAGAACCTCCTGAGCTATTGTATCTGGGCGACCTTGATCACAGACTCGCTGGGCGCGCCGGCGGTCCAGGCCACCAGCGCCCCCGACGGTGTCGCCGCCACCATCGGATACACGCCCGACTCGCCGCCGAGTGGCGCGCGCGAGAAGCTCACGCGGCCCGCCTGATCGAACAGGCCACGGCCCTGAACGATTGCTCGTCTTCCGCCGCCGGCCTCATCCCATGCCAGGCGCAGCGTTCCGTCAGCGCCGACCGCCAGTTGGGGGTGGTTCGCCTGCCCCTCTGTGGGGAGCCGCTGGCGGGGCGTGAAGACGCGACCATCGGCTGTCATCGCGTGGAACAGCGCTTTGGTGGGCGTCCCCTGCTCGGTCACGACCGCAGGCCACACGATGTGGACGCCGCGCCGCGCGTCAACCGCCATGGCAGGCCCATCGTCTGGACAACCCTCGAGCCACCAGTTGTCCTCGCTGACGCGCGCGGGCGGTGAGAACGCGCGCCCACCATCGTCTGACACCGAGAAGGCCACGTCACGGAAGTTCCCCGGGTACACGTGACGCCACGCCAGGAAGATCTGGTCGCGCGCGCCGAACGCGATCGCGATCTTGCAGCAGTAGCACACGCCTGGCGTGATCGGGCGCGGCGAGACGGCGTCACCGATCGTGTCGAAGTACAAGTCGGATTGCTGCGCCATGGCCACGCCATCGGGCTTCGGGATCGCAGCAGCATCGCCGCTCGATCCGCTCCCGTCGCCACTCTTGTGCTTGTGCGCACCAGGGGCGCTGGCGGCTGTGGCGGCGGCCATACGCCGATGATCGAGCCACACGGCATGGAAGCGACCGGATGCATCCGCGCCAATGGCTTCCCACCCTCGATTGCCTGCAGCGTCGGTCCCAGTGACGAGGGTCGACTCGCTGAAGGTCCGACCCAGATCGTCCGAGCGCGCAGTCAATAGGAGGGTGCCCTTCGCGCCTTTCGCGGTCCAGATGACGGACACGCGCGGACGGTCCGAGGGCCCCACCGCGATGGCCACCCGCGGAGGCTGTTCACCGTTGACCCGAGCCTCGCCGCGCTGCTGGTTCACGCGTACCGGCGCCGCGAACGTACGACCGCCGTCTCGACTGACTGCCGCGAAGATGTCCGTGACACCGTCTGGCAGTGCGGCGGACCAGACCGCCGCCACGACCAACCCCTTCGACGACAGCGACACGTGGGCGTTCGCACGGCCTGGCACCGCGAGGGTAGTCACCAAGGACGTTGAGGATTCGCCCGGGGCGGTGTTCGCGCGCTCAGCGAATCCAATCGCCAGGAGCCCGCACACACTCGCCACGCTGACGACCGCGCGAACGCGTACGCTCATCCCCATCCCGCCTGAGCCGACTAGCCGACCCCGACCGCTACTTCTTCTCTTTGTCAGTGTCATAGGGCGCTCCCGTGCCCGATGAGCCGACGAACATCTTGTTATGGACGCCACGCTGTGCTTCGAACACGGCGGGCGTCCCGCTTAGTATTACACAGCCGTGTCACCGTCGCCTCCCACACCGCCGCAGCCTAGATCGCGACGGGGCGCTCGCCGGCAGCCACGAGGGAACGACGAATGGTGACGCCGACGCCGCCGACCGCCTGTAGACTCTCTTCGACGAACGACGACGATATGAGATCAACTCTGCATCATCAATATGCCCGGATATAATTCTCGGTACTCACAGCGCCCGCATTGCGGCAATACCAGCGAGAATCGCACGACGGGGGCGTGGCATGGCGGTCAAGCCGACGATCCTGCTGCGAAGGACATCGTCACTACGCGGTCCCACCTTCCGGAAGGGCAGGAACCGGGGTATATTGCTCAATAAGGGGCGGATCGGCCCCCCATCTGGGAAATGGCGGTTTCTTGCAAAGAAGAGGCAACCATGAGCACGCACGACATCCATCACGACCACCCCCACAAGCATGGCCCGGGCTGCGGTCACACCGCGGTAAGGCATGGCGACCATGTGGACTACCTTCACGACGGCCACCTACATCACGCGCATGACGATCACTTCGACGAGCATGCGATCGAGGTGAGCGCGGCCAATCCCGACGCCTGCACGCCGGACCACGCGTGCGGCGGCCACGAGGGAAGCCACAAGCACGGCGCGGGCTGCGGCCATGAGGCCGTGCCGCACGGAGGCCATGTCGACTACTTGGTCGATGGGCACCTGCACCATCCTCACGGCGGCCATTGCGACAATCACGGCAAACTTGAAGTCGCGGTCCACTAGAGCCTGTAGTTTGAGATGAATTCGCCCGGACGAACCCCCGTCCGGGCGCTTTTCTTGGAAGTCGCCTGAAGATCGGCAGGCCGAGCTCGCGCGAGGGCATCTCAACTGGGATTTCCGATTTGCCTTCCACGAACACGCGAATACTACGCCCGTGCGAGCTGGCTGCAACCGGTGTTCTGATCGTCGGCAGTCCAGCGCCTTGAACCCCCTCACTGTGACGCGTTCCGAGCTGGAATCGGCCGAAATCGGCGCGGTTTCGCCACATTTCTGCGACACCTCTCCACGCTGACTGGCGTCCGGCCAGCGTCGTCGTTCACCTACCCATCAGCCGGTGGGCACCGGCAGCGCCCAGATCCGGCGGAGCATCGACCCGAACAGCCGCTTCGTGAGGTGGAGATCCAGGTGGCGCCGGGACTGAAGTGGTTCGTCGATCACGTCGTGCCGGAACCCGGCATTGCGGAAGGGGCGATCGTCGCCGCGGGCCAGCGCGTCGCCACGCACTCGGGCGCCACCTGCTGCGTGGACTTTGGCGTGCTGGACGATGGGCTGATGCTCCCGGGCTACGTCAACCGCCGCCGCTATTCGCCGCAAACGCTCCAGGCGGCCGCGCCGCTGAAGTACTTCTCGGATCCGCTCCGGTCGCAGCTCTACGCGCTGGTGAATCGCGTGGGCGCCGATCGCGACGGCCGGCACGACTACGACATTCCAGGGCGGCTGTCGGGCAACTGGTTCCTGGAAGGGACACCCGAGGACGGCAGCCTGCTCCCCGAGAACTGGCCGCGCCAACTCGCCTTTGCGTGTTCTAACACGCATCCGTCGATGATCCTGATTTCCGTGGCCGGGACGCTCGCGCTGACCAATCTATTCGCGGTGCACGACGGCGCGCCCGATCCCGCCAACGTGTCAGCGGGGAGCGGTCCCGTGGTGTACCGGCTCTTTCAGAAGGACCCACCGGTCAGCGAAGGCGATCGCAAGGGCACGACGCCGCTGGGAGAGATGCTGGTGCAGCTCCTGGACGACTCGCGCGTGCGGGTCGAGATCTTCCCGGGCGCCGCGGCGCGCGCCACCTCGTTCACCGGGGCCGCCCGGATCTACACGCGCTGAGCTCTTGGTCGGGGCGCCCTTCGATTCAACAGTTAGCCGGCTCGTCGTGTACGGTGGCGAGCCGGCCCAATCAAAGCCCCGCTGTCTATGCGACTTCGTGCTAGGCCTCGATCGAGGTTCCGGGTACTTCGACGATCACGCCTGAGATGAAGGGCGCCATGCCTGCGCCATTCTGCAGGCACTTTCGAAGGGTGCCGGAATTGCGCGCGCGCGTTGACTCGCGTACGCGCAATCCTGTACGATTCGAGCGTTTTCTTGGCTAACGCCTGCCTTTCGCGGCCACCCATCTCATGATTGTCAGCCGCACGCCTTTCCGCGTGTCGTTCTTCGGCGGGGGCACTGACTATCCCACGTGGTTCCGTGAGCACGGCGGAGCGGTTCTGGCGACGACGTTCGACAAGTATTGCTACATCAGCGTTCGCGAACTTCCTCCGTTCTTCGAGCACAAGATTCGGTTGGTGTACTCGATCGTCGAAAATGTGATGCACGTCGGGGAGATCAATCATCCCTCGGCGCGTGGCGTCCTCGAATGGCTCAAGTTCGATCGCGGGCTCGAGGTCCATCACGACGGCGACTTGCCGGCCCGCTCGGGGCTGGGATCGAGTTCGGCGTTTACGGTGGGGCTCCTGAACGCGATGCGCGCGCTGGACGGCCGGCACATGTCGAAAGACGATCTGGCGCAGCAGGCGATTCACGTGGAGCAGTGCGTGATCCGCGAGCCCGTGGGCTCGCAAGATCAGATCTCGGCGGCCTACGGCGGGTTCAATCACATCACGTTTCGCCAGGATGGCGCGTTTCAAGTGAACCCGATGATTCTGCCGCGGCCGCGGCTGCTCGAGCTCCAAGAGCACTTGATGCTGCTTTTCACCGGGATTTCGCGCACGGCCTCTGAAGTCGCGCAAACGAAGATCGCCAATCTCGGCAAACGCGCGCTCGAGCTCGTGCAGATGCAGCAGATGGTCAATGCGGCCATCGAGATTCTCTCGTCGCCCACCACCGACATCGCCGAGTTTGGCAAGCTCCTGCACGAGTCGTGGCAGCTGAAGCGGCAACTATCCGAGCAGGTGTCGAACTCGACGATCGATCACCTCTACGCCACCGCGCGGCAGGCTGGGGCGATCGGTGGCAAACTGTTAGGGGCCGGGGGCGGCGGATTCCTGCTCGTGTTTGCCAGGCCGTCCGACCAGCCGCGGATACGAGAGTCGCTACGGCACTTGATCAGTGTCCCGCTGCGATTCGAGACCGGTGGCAGCCGCATCGTGCTTTATCAGCCGGACGGTCTCTAGGCACGAACAGACGACGAGGATTGCGAAATGATTCGGTATTCCTACTCGGGCGAAGGCGTGCAGGGCTTCGGCAAGTTGGCCCAGGCGCACGCGCCCGCGTTCTTGATCGAGCTCTATCGGTCGATGCTGCGCATTCGACGTATCGAAGAAGAGATCGAGCGCCGGTATCACCAAGATCAGATGAAGACGCCGATTCACCTCGTGATCGGCCAGGAAGCCACGTCGGTCGGCGCGTGCGCGGCCATGCGCCGGACGGACCTGCTCTACTCGAGCCATCGAACGCATGGCAACTATCTCGCAAAGGGCGGCGACCTCAACGGAATGCTTTGTGAAATGCACTGCCGCGCGAATGGATGCGCCGGCTCGCGCGGTGGCTCTATGCACTTGATCGACAAGAGCGTCGGGATGGCCGGAACGTCCGCCATCGTCGGCGGGGCCGTGCCGATCGCGACCGGTGCCGCACTTGCGGCCAAGCTCAAGAACACGGGCGATGTGGTCATGGTGTTTCTGGGCGATGCGACCACGGAAGAAGGCGCGGCGTCGGAGAGTTTGAATTTCGCGTCTCTCATGCAAGTGCCGATCGTGTTCTTCTGCGAGAACAATTTCTATTCCGTGCAGTCGCCGCTGTACACACGTCAGCCCGTGCGCGACATTCGCACGTGGGCCTCGGGCTACGCGATGCCCGCCGTCACCGTCGACGGCATGAATGTTCTTGCGGTCTACGACGCGACGACACGCGCGGTCGAGCGTGCGCGCGCCGGCGGAGGGCCGTCGTTCATCGAGGCGCCGGTGTATCGTTTCCGCGCCCACGGTGGCGCGGGCGATGACAGCAAGACCGGCTACCGCGATCTTGCGGAATGCGCCGCATGGGAGCCGTACGATCCAATCACGATGTTCGGTGCGCACCTGCGCGAAACAGGACGTCTGACCGATGCGGCCGTGGAGGCGATGGAATCGGAGATTGCCGACGAGATTGCTGCCTCGTTCACGTTCGCACTCGAGAGCGCCAATCCGACCGAAGCCGATTTGTACACCCACGTGTACGCCGACTGATGCGCGTGAACGCTGAGCAAGGAGAGATCGATGCCGTGGGATGAAGGGCTTGTCAACTCGTTGATCTACGACCAGCCTGATCCGAAGGAAGGCCGGGTCATCAGCTATACCGCTGCGGTCAATGAGGCCCTCGCGTTGGCCCTCGAGCACGACGAGAGCGTGTTCGTGCTGGGGCAAGGCGTCGACGATCCATCCGCGATGTTTGGCGCGACCAGGGGACTCCATGGACGATTTGGACGCACCCGCGTCTTCGATACGCCGCTTTCTGAAGAGAGCATGATGGGCGTGTCGGCCGGCGCGGCGATGAACGGGATGCGGCCGGTGTTCATGCACAATCGGCCCGACTTCGTGCTGCTGGCCTTCAATCAGCTCGTGACGCATGCGGCCAAGTTTCACTTCATGGACAACGGACAAACCAACGTGCCCATGGTCGTCTGGGCCGCGATCGGACGCGGGTGGGGATCGGGTGCGCAGCACTCCCAGGCGATCCACGGCATGCTCCTCGGAGTTCCGGGTCTGAAGATCGTGATGCCGAGTACGCCATACGATGCGAAGGGCCTGCTGCTGTCCGCGATTCTCGACAACAACCCGGTCTGCGTGTTCGAGCACCGCTGGCTCATGAAGAAAGACGGCATCGTGCCGGAAGGCGTGTACCGCGTGCCCATCGGCAAGGGCATCTACCGCCGTCACGGGCAGGACGTGACCATTGTCGGCGCGTCACACGCGATCGAACTGGGTCTGCAAGCGGCCAAACAGCTGGCCGATGAGGGCATTGAAGCTGACGTGATCGATCTGCGGACGGTCAAGCCCATCGACGAGCACATCATTCTCGAATCCTTGGCCAGAACCGGCCGAATCGTGGTCGTCGATACAGCCTGGATGACGGGCGGCTTGTGCGCCGAAGTCGGGTGTCTCGCGGCCGAGAAGGGGTTTGCCCATCTCAAAGCGCCCGTCTGTCGCGTCGGGTTGCCTGATGTGCCGACGCCGGCTGGATACACGCTGGAACAGTTTTACTATCCGGATGCATCGCGCATCGCGGCGGCCGCACGCACGCTCGTGCGTACCGGTGTGGCGCAGCCGACCGCTGCGCGATAGCTTCGCGACGAGGAGACACGCTGTTGTCGTACGACCTGGCGAGTACAACCTGGGGTCCCGAGGAAGCCGCGGCCATCGATCGGCTCGTTCGAGAGGGCCGTTTCACCATGGGCGAAAACGTGCGCCGGTTAGAGGCCGCCTTTGCGGCCAAGTTCGGGATGAAGCACGCGGTCATGGTCAATTCCGGATCGTCGGCCAACCTGGTCGGCGTGGCGGCGTTGTTCCATCGCCGCGAGCGTCCACTTCAGCGCGGTGACGAGGTCATTGTTCCCGCCATCTCATGGGCGACCACCTACCACCCGCTTCAGCAGTACGGCTTGCGGCTTCGTTTCGTTGACGTCGATTTGCAGACGCTCAACATGGACGTCTCGAAGTTGGAGGAGGCCCTGACGCCCCGGACCCGCATGGTCGTGGCCGTGAGCATCCTGGGCAACCCGGCCGCGCTCGATGTGACGCGGGCCTTCTGCGACCGCCATGGCCTCTACCTCTTCGAAGACAACTGTGAGTCGATGGGCGCCAGCCTCCACGGAAAGCCCTGCGGGACGTTCGGTCATCTCAACACGTTCAGCACGTTCTTCTCGCATCACATTTCCACGATGGAGGGTGGGCTGATTCTGACCGACGACACCGAACTGGATCATCTCTGCCGCGCGATCCGGAACCACGGCTGGGCGCGCGATGTGCCGCCGGACACCACGCTCTACCAGCGGTACGTCGACGGGTTCTTCGAGGCTTACCGGTTCATCTTGCCCGGGTACAACGTCCGCCCCCTCGAGATCTGTGGCGCTGTCGGCATCGAGCAGCTCAAGAAGCTCGACGGCATGATCGAGATGCGTCGCGCCAACGCAGAGGTGTTCGTGTCGCTCTTCAAGGGCGACGAGCGCTTCATCATTCAGCGCGAGAACGGCCGAAGCTCATGGTTCAGCTTCACGGTCATTCTGAACCCGGCGCTGCGCATCGACCGGGCGCGCGTGATGGAGCATCTGCGCGCTGCCGATATCGGATTCCGGATGATCACGGGCGGCTGCTTCCTTCGGCACGACGCGATCAAATACTTCGACTACGACACCGTCGGTGAGATCGTCCACGCGAACGTGGCGCACGACCACGGATTCTTTGTCGGCAATCATCCGCAGGATTTGACCCGGGAGATTCAGAACTTCCGGGACGTCATCGACCGGGCCGCTGTCCCGGCCGCCGTCGCCAGTCACTAGTCAGGAGTACTTCATCGATGCCCCACGTTCTCGTCACCGGCGGTGCCGGTTATCTCGGGTCCACGCTCGTTCCGCTTCTGCTCGATCGCGGCTTCGACGTCACCGTCGTCGACAACTTCATGTTCCGGCAAGACAGCTTGTCGGCCGTGTGCTTCCATCCGAAGTTCTCGCTTTTCCGCGGCGATGTTCGCGACGCCTCGGCGATGCGGCCGCATGTGAAGAAGGCCGATATCATCATCCCGCTCGCCGCGCTCGTGGGCGCACCGCTCTGCGACCGCGATCCCTTGGCGGCCACGTCGACCAACAAGCAGGCCATCGTCGACTTGCTCCCGCACTTGAGCCGGGAGCAGCACGTGCTGCTGCCAATCACGAACAGCGGATACGGCGTGGGCGAGGCCGGAAAGTTCTGCACGGAGGAAACGCCGCTGCGGCCGGTGTCACTCTACGGCCGAGACAAGGTCGAGGTCGAGCAACGCCTGCTCGAGGGACACCCGTCGGCGCTCAGTTTGCGGCTCGCGACGGTGTTCGGCATGTCCCCGCGCATGCGGCTCGATCTGCTGGTGAACGACTTCGTGTATCGCGCGCTGAACGACCGGTTCATCGTGCTCTTCGAAGCGCACTTCAAGCGTAATTTTATCCACGTGCGCGACGTGGCGCGCGCGTTTCTACACGGCATCGACCACTTCGACGCGATGAAGGGTGGTCCGTACAACGTCGGCCTCTCCGATGCCAATCTGTCGAAGTTCGAACTGTGCAAGCAGATCAAGACGCATCTCCCACAGTTCGTGATCTTGCAGTCCGAGATCAACAAGGACAAGGATCAGCGGGACTACATTGTCTCGAACGAGAAGATCGAGCGCACGGGGTACAAGCCGGCGTTTTCACTCGACGACGGCATCCGCGAGCTCATCAAGGGCTACGCGATGATTCGCAATCAGGCCTACTCGAACGTCTGATGAACGAAGCCCCCACTCTGAAGCGGCGTCACACGGTGTTCGAGAACCGCAAGCTGCGGGTCTTCAGCGACAACATCGAGTGGGGCGACCATCACGTCCACGACTACATGGTCGTCGCCCCGGTGGCTGTCCGCGAGGACAAGGTGGCGGGCGTCGCGATCGTTTTCGTCGTCGGCGACGAGATCGTGCTCGTGCGGATGTACCGGCACGCGCTTGGCCGATCGGGACTCGAGGTGCCACGAGGGTTCGTCGAGCCGGCCGAGGACTTGCGTGACGCGGCGACTCGGGAGCTGGCCGAGGAAGCGCGGCTCGAGTGCGACCCCAATGCGCTTGTCGCGCTGGGCTTTTGTTCGCCCGAACCCGGAATCATTGCCGGAAGAATCGCGATGTTCGCGGCCCCCGACTGCCAGCCGTGCCCCCCGCGCGCAGATATCGAGCCTGGCCTCGGACCGGCGGTTCGGTTTCACCGCGATGACGTCTTCCGGAGGCTTCGCTCGGGGGAGATTGAGGATTCGACGAGCGCGTTGGCACTGCTTCGCTGGTTCACGCGAGA
>Ga0194132_10011566_pt1 | contig 11317 bp, 9 predicted proteins | sample TA2KigOf80mmetaG_FD_148612 | JGI IMG/M metagenome (GOLD analysis project Ga0194132, IMG submission 148612) | Freshwater microbial communities from Lake Tanganyika, Tanzania - TA2015054 Kigoma Offshore 80m | ecosystem: Environmental > Aquatic > Freshwater > Lake | place: Tanzania: Lake Tanganyika... | reverse complement strand
CCGCCGCTCGACCATGCACTGCAGCGTCTCCAGTGCGTGGAAGCCGTAGCTCTCGAGCGGGCCGTAGCCGACGACCAGCGCCTCCTCGATCGCGGCGCCAAGCGGCAGATCGAGCGGCGGGCGGCGCCAGGTCACCGGCAGCGACGAGCTGGCCATGAACGGCATGCCGAGCGCGCGCGCCTCCTCGTAGGTGGCGACTGCCTCCGGCCAGGACCACGACAGGTGCTTGTCGGAGAACACCGGCACGTCACGCCCGGCCCGGCGCATCACCGCCGCCGTCTCGACGAAGAACCGCCGACGTGGGTAGTTCTTCTGCCCGCGCTCGTCGACCGGGTAGTCGCCATGCTCGCCGATCAGGAGGACGCCGCCGACGGCGAGCTCCCCCGTGCCCAGGGTGAGGGCCCCGTCGATGGTCGGGTAGATCGGCACCCCGTGCCGCTCCGCGAGCGAACGGGCCATGTCGTTCTCGCCGAGCTGGTCGACGTACATCGAGGCCACCTGCACCCGGGGTAGCCGCGGCGCGCTGTCCAGCAGGTAGCCCTTCCACAGCTTGCCGACGATGACGTCGGCGTGCGAACGCGGGCGGTACTCGGTGACGACGGCGGCGATGCGCGGGAGGTCTGGCATCCGGCCGCCATGCTATCCCGGTGCGGCCAGCTCGGCTCCCCGTCGATCGAAAGCGGCCACCAGGGCCGGCTCGTCGTTCTTATCCAGTCGGACCGGCACCTCGACAGCGCTGCCGCGACACGGAATCGCCTACTCGGTCGCGCCCCGTTCGCGCAGCAGGGCCGCCACGGCCGTGTGCCCGCGCCCCATCGAGACCGCCAGCGGCGTCTTCTTCTCGAAGTTCGGGACCTGCAGGTCCGTCACGCCGTGGTCCAGCAGCCAGCGTGCCATGTCGGCGTGCCCGTGGGCGGCGGCGGCGTGGATCGTGTTGTCCGGCACCGCCGCGCCGCGCGCGTGCAGCTGTTCGGCGATGGCGACATCCCCGCCCAGCGCGGCGTGGAACATCAGCGAGATGCTGTGGGCGCCCTTCGCCTGCGCCGCCGCCGGGTCAGCCGCCAGGAGCTCGGCGACCTTGGCGCGATCGGCCAGCATGGCGGCCGTGCAGATGTCCTGCTTGGCGCCCTGGCTCAGCAGGAACTCGGCCACCGCCCGGTTGCCCACGTGCGCCGCCGCGCCGAGCGCCGTCTCGTCCAGGTTCGAGCGCGCCTCGAGCAGCTCCGGGTGCTGCGCCAGCATCTCCTTGACGCGCGCGAGGTTGCCGTGCCCGGCGATGACGAACTCCTGGATTTGCTCCGAGCTCGCCATGGCCGTAACTACACCCGCGCCAGCACGAACGGGCTGCGGACGTCCATCCGCCGCGGCCCGTTCGGCGAGTCCGACGGCACGCCGACGCTCATCAGCCCGCTCGCCCGCGCGATCACGAATAGCCGCGCGTTCGCCGCGGGGGCGACGGCCCCAGGCCGCGTCCCCCAGCGCGGCCTCCCGATCGACACGCTAGATCGCTGCGCCACCGTCGACCGTCACGGCCGAGCCCGTCAGCATGGCCGCGTCGTCGGACACCACGAAGAGGAACGTCTTCGCGACGTCATCCGGCATGACCAGGCGCCCCGCCGGAGTCGCCCGACGCCTGCGCTCGTAGTTCTCCGGGTTGTCGATGCTGGTGCGCGCGTCGTTCGGGCTGTACGCGTTGTTCGCGCGCAAGAACGGCGTGTCGACATGGCCAGGGTTGACCAGCACGCAGCGGATGTTCTCCTTCGCGTAGCTCGATGCGGCCGAGCGCGTCAGCCCGACCAGCCCCATCTTGCCAGCCCCGTAGGCCGGACTGCCGCCGCCAGGGCGGATCGACGCCAGCGAGCCCAGGTTCACGATCACGCCCCCGCCGGCCCGCCGCATGGAGGGAATCGTCGCCTTGATCCCCAGGAACGAGCCAGTCAGGATCGTGCCCAGGATGAGGTTCCACATCTCCTCGGTCTGCTCGTCGAAGCCGACGCGCACGTTCGCCCCGGCGTTGTTGCAGAGGATGGAGACCGGGCCGAACGCCGCCTCTGCCGCCGCGACCGCCGCCGTCCACTCGTCGGACTTCTGCACGTCCAGCCGCACCCCGATCGCGCGCCCGCCGGCGGCCTTGATCTCGTCGGCCACGGCCTGCGCCTTCTCCGGGAAGAGGTCGGCCGCGCAAACGGCCGCGCCCTCCTGGGCGAAGAGGCGTGCCTGGGCGCCGCCCATGGCCCCGCCGCCGCCCGTAATCAGCGCTACTTTCCCTGACAGTCGCATCGTGCCTACCTCCGAGCCATAACGGCAGCGCGTTCCCACACCTCGGGGTTGACCAGCCCCTCCGGCCGCTCGCCGCGAAGCACCCGCAGGACGGCCTCCGCGGCGGCCTGGCCCGACCATAGCCGCGCCTTCGGGGTCGCCGCCCCGGTGTGCGGCGTCATCACGACGTTGTCGAACGACGAAAAGCGACCGTCCCCCGGCTCCACCGCCCGCACGTCGAAGGCCGCCCCAGCGATCTTCTTGCCGGCCAGCGCGTCGTACAGGGCGTCCTCGTCCACCAGCTTGCCTCGCGCCGCGTTGATGAAGAAGGCGTCCCGCTTCATCAGCCCCAGCAGCCGGGCGTCGATCATCTTCTCGGTCTCCGCCGATGCCGGCAGGTGCAGCGTCACGAAGTCCGCCTCGGCGAAGACCCGCTCGATCGACACCAGCTCGACGCCGAGCTCGGCGACCGCGGCCCGATTCGGGTACGGCTCGTACGCCAGCAGCTTCATGTCGAAGCCGCGCGCCCGTTTGGCCACCAGCTGGCCGATCCGGCCCAGCCCGACGATCCCGAGCGTCTGACCGTGGAGGTCGGCCCCGATGATCCCCTGCCACGTGCCAGCCTTGATGGTCCGGTCGTGCAGGCTGATGTTGCGCGCGATCGAGATCATCAGGCCGAGCGTGAGATCGGCAACCGCGGTCGCGTTGGCCCCGCCGCCGTTGGTGACCACGACCCCGCGAGCGGTCGCGGCCGCGACGTCGATCGCGTCGAAGCCGGCCCCGAACCGGGCGATGTGCCGGATGCCGGGCATCGCGTCCAGCACCTCAGCCGTGTACGGCTCACCCCCGGCGACGATAGCCAGGCAGCCGTCCGCCGCCTTCGCGGCCTCGGCGACCGGGGTCGTCCGGTCGCGGGGGATGTGCCGCAAAGTGTGACCGGCCCGCACCAGCGCGCCGATCGAGCCATCGGCGGACACGTCCAGCCCGCGCATCGTGACCAGGACCTCGGCCATCAGCTCATCTCCTCGATCGTGATGTCCTGTGCACCCTCCCACAGGACGCGGCGCCCCAGCTCGCGCAGTCCCTCACGGCCGCCGGTGACGCTGGCGAAATGGTTGCCCACCAGCTGCCCCACCCGCGAGCCGAAGACCGTCGGCCCGTACGGCACCAGGATCTCCGTGACCGAGAGGCCGAAGCAGTAGAACAGCAGCTCGCCAGGGGCCGGGAAGCTGGTGTGGTTCTCGTACGGGAGGTCGATCTTCGCCGTCGGCGTGGACCCTGGCGCCGACGCCGCGCGCCAGTCGTCGGTCGGGATCCAGGCCGACTCGCCGCTCCAGCGCCCCTGCAGGATCTTGCCGTGGAACGGCAGCAGCTTGCGGATGGCCTCGATCGTCCGCGGCGCGCGCTCGCCCCCGAGCTGCGCGTCCAGGACCAGCGCGCGCGCCCGAGCCGATGGTCAGTCGCAGCATCCCGTCGTCCTACCCCCGAATCGGCGACACTGTACACCGATGCCGACACCCATCGAGACCCTCGCCGACTGGGCGACTGCCCTCACCTACGACGACCTGCCCGCCGACATCGCCGACCGCGCCCGCCTGCTCGCCCTCGACACCATCGGCGCGATGCTCGCCGCCGCCCAGCCGAAGTACACCGCCGGCTGGCTGATCACCGAGCACGTCCGCGACCTCGGCGGTAAGCCCGAGTCCACCATGATCGGCCGCGACTTCAAGACCTCCTGCGTCAACGCGGCCCTGGCCGGCGGAACCCTCGGCTACTACGCCGACATCGAGGCCCACCACGTCGAGGCGATCCTGCACGGGCCGGCCGCGGTCGTCCCGAGCGCGATCGCGGTCGGCGAACGCGTCGGCGCGACCGGCGCCGAACTGCTGGCTGCCATCGTTGTCGGCCTGGAAGTCGGCGCGCGAACCAGCCTCGCGATCGGCCCGCGCGCGCTCTACCGCCGCGGCTTCCACCCCTCCTGCGTGGCCGGTGCGTTCGGCGTCGCCGCGGCCGCCGCCCGCCTGCTCGAGCTCGACCCGACCCGCTTCCGCATCGCGCTCGGCCTCGCCGGGACGCAGGCCTCCGGTCTGCTCGCCTGGGAGACCGACCCGACCGAGAGCTCTCGCCCCTTCAACCCCGGCATCGCCGCCCGCAACGGCGTCACCGCCGCGCTCCTGGCCGGCCAGGGCTTCGGCGGCCCGTCGGACATCTACCAGGGCAAGTTCGGCGCCTTCGGCGCATGGTCCGACTCCCCCTCGCCCGAGCTGCTGACGGAACGGCTCGGTGAGCGCTGGCACACCATGGAGTTCGCCTTCAAGCTGTACGCCTGCTGCGCGTTCCTGCACCCCGGCCTGGATGCGCTCTTCTCGATCGTGGAGCCAAACGGCATCCAGGCGTCAGATGTCGAGTCGTGCGTGTTGCGCTTCCCGCGGGCGGGAGTCCAGCTGATCGACGCCAACCCGCTCCGCTCCCACTGCGGCCAGTACGTGCTGCCCATCGCGCTGCTCAAGCGGAAGATCGTCGTCGACGACATCCTGATCGACCGCCGCGGCGAGCCAGCCATCGACGCGCTGACGCCGCGCATACAGGTGCTGGCCGACGACGAGCTCGACCCGATGTTCCCGGCCGCCTACTCGACCGTGATCGAGCTGACGACGCGCGACGGCCGTCGCTTCCGCGAGCGCGTCGACCATGCGCTCGGCACCCTTGCCAACCCCGTCCCCCCGGCGCGCATCGAGGCCAAGTTCGCCGACCTCGCCGGGGCGGCCGTCGGCGCCTCCCGCGTCGCCCAGCTGCGGCACGCCGTCGACACCCTGCCCGCCGCCCCTTCGCTGGCCCCGCTGACGGCCCTGCTCGCCGGCAACCGATGACCGTCGACGCCTGGCGCGGCGACGAGCTTCCGGCCGTCGTCGCGCTGCTCGATGAGGCGTCCGCCTTCCAGCACTTCCCGCTCGACCAGGTCGCCGAGAACCTGGCCGACGATCTCGACGCCGTTGCCGAGCTGCGGCTGTGCATCCGCGGCGGCAGCCGCCTGCTCGCCGCCGCCGTCGGCACCACGCGAGGCCAGGTCGGCTACGTCAAGCTCCTCGCCGTCGCGCCCGACCAGCGTCGCCGGGGTCTCGGCAGCGCGCTCCTCGCCGAGCTGGAGCGGCGCCTCGCCGCGCGCGGCTGCACCAGCCTGCGTCTGTTCGCCGACGCGCCGCACTACCTGCGCCCCGGGGTCGAGTACCGCGACACCGCGTTCATCTCCTTCTGCGAGCGGTGCGGCTTCGAGCAGCGGCGGGCGGTCTGCAACATGACCGCCGACCTGCGGACGGCCCACCTCGACACCGCCGCCGACGAAGCACGCCTCGCCATCAACGGCTTCACCGTCCGCCGCCTGGCCGCCGCCGATGGACCCGCCTTCGAAACCTACCTTCGCGAGCGCTGGACCGAGAACTGGCGCGTCGAGGGCCTGCGCTCCCTCCGCCGCGACCCCGTCTCCACCCACCTCTGCCTCCGCGAGGACTCGATCGTCGGCTTCGCGACCCACTCGGTCTCCGGCCCCGGCCAGTTCGGACCCATGGGCACCGATGCCGAGCTGCGCGGCAAGGGCGTCGGCGCTCTCCTCCTGCGCCGCTGCTTGGCCGACCAGAAAGCGGCTGGCTTCGCCGAGTGCGACATCCAGTGGGTGGGCCCGAAGGGGTTCTACGCCGATCACGTGTCGGCGGTCATCAGCAGAGGGTTCTGGCAGTACGAGAAGCCGCTCGGCGCCTCCGCCCTGTAGGCCGTCGCATCCCCGAGCGCCCGTTCCTTGAGACAGCGCCGATGCCGGATTGCAGCCCCCGACACCCGACGAGGACTCCGGCCTGCCGCCCCGGGGCCGCGCCAGCGCACTGGCGCGTGCGGAGGCTCGAGTGGCTCGTGCCGAGGTAGGTGATCGCGCCGACAATCTGGCTGGCGGCGACGGTGTCCAGGCTCACCTCGGAGCCGACCAGGCCTCGGTCCCGCCGGTGGCTGATCGTCGCTACCAGGCCAGCCCGACCGCCTCCGTCACAAACCGTATGAACGGCGCCGCCGCGCGACACTGCTCGGTATAGCGATCCAGGAAGTCGGCGCGACACGCCTCCTCCTCGCTCAACGTCAGGCCGACGATGAAGTCCTTGCGCCTGAGGTCGTCGATCAGGGGGTGGCTCGCGTCGTAGCCGCGTGGCGGACGCGCCAGCTGGTCGCCTGACACCTCCAGCGCGTCCAGCTGCTCCCGTGATGTCGCGCGGGTCCAGGCGTCCGGCCTGGTCACGATCGCGTCGCGGATCAGCCCCTGCGCGGCTGTCTCCGGGTGCCAGATGCCGCCGCCGGCATAGACCTCGTCGGGCGCGAGGTGGAGGTAGAAGCCTGGCCGCCCATGCACGTCCTTGCCCGCGTCATGGCTGAAGTGGAGCGCGGCGTGCGTCTTGTACGGCGTCTTGTCGGGCGAGAAGCGCGTGTCGCGGTAGATGCGGAAGATCGAGCCTCCCGTCGGCCGCGGGTCGGCCACGAAGTGCCCGCTGATCGCGTGCAGGCGTGACGAGAACTCGATCACGAACTGGACCAGCGGATCGCGGACGTCGGCCTTGTAGCGGGGCTTGTTGGCCTCGAACCAGGGCCGATTGTTCTGCTCGCGCAACTCGCGGAAGAAGTCGAAGAAGGGTGGACTGAACGCCATGGCGCCACTCTATCACCCCGGGTCCGCTCGCCGCGCGGGCGTTCGCTACCGCCGCAGCAGGTCAACCACCGCGTACGGATCCGTTGCCCTGACCCCGGCCGCCAGCAGCGGATGCCGCTCCGCCAGCGCCTGGTGCATTGCCCAGGCCACCCGCCGGTACGAGAAGTGCCCCGTTGGCCCCGTGCGCAGCTCCGCGATGTACACGGCCTGCGCGTAATCCATCTTGAACAGCGCCCGGATGCGCGCCGCCATGGGAAGGAGGTACAGCGCCTCCGCGCCCAGCCGCGGTTGCAGCGCCGTCACGGCCGCGAACGCGCGCTCCAGCGCGGCGCGGTAGCGGTCGAGCAGCCCACGCTCGCGCGCCAGCCGCAAGCCCTCCTCGCCCAGCCCGGCCGCGAACACCTCCTCCGGCGAATCGAAGCCATCGCCCGGGTCGGGATCCCGCACCACCTGCACGCAGCGGCGGTGGCGGTGCATGTCGCGGAAGGCCCCCACATCCATGACGATGTCGAACGCCAGCGGATAGCCGGCCTGGTGCTCCCGCAGGAGCCCGTCGTGCCGACCGCGGTCCGCGACCGCCAGCTCCAGTAACCGCGCCACCTCGCCGGCGGGAAGCGCCGCCACCGCCTCCTGCAGCTGCCGGTACGACCGCCGCCCCCCGTCCACCCGGTACAGCAGCGTCGCGACCACCTCCTGCTCGAGCGGCCCCACCTCCCCCAGCTCCACCGCCCGGAACGGCGGCGGAGCAGCGCCATCCAAGAGCCGCGCGGCAGCGGCAGCCAGCGCCGCGTACGCGGCCGGTGGATGCGCCGCCGGCGCTGTGTACTTGACCAGCGTCGGCGCCGCCGCCGTCTCCATCAGCGGCCCCTCGACGCCCGCCTTCCGCAGCAGCGGCGCCTCGGCCGGGCGCTGGCACGCCTCGCGCAGCTCCTCCCCGATCAGCCGGCACTCCGGCAGCGGGTCGGCCAGCAGCCGTGAGATCTGCCGCTCCAGCACCCGCGCCGAGGTGACCTGGCCGACGCTCGTTCGCGTCGCCAGCGGCAGCACGTAGCGTGCGACGTCGAACGCGCGCGCCCGCAGTGTCCGCCCGTACTCCCCCTCATCCATGCCCGCTGGGCGCGGCACCACGTCCATCAGCGCCCCGGCCAGCCCACCAGCCAGCTCGCGGTACGCCACGAACAGCGCGTCCGCCTCCGCCCGATACTCCGCCTCCAGCCCGCTCGCGACCACCGCCTCTGGCACGTGGTACCGCGATCGGTTGAAGTTCTGGTACCGCGTCGATCGCTCCTGGCCGTCCCAGACCTGCTCGTCGACGACCTTGATCGCCGCCAGGATCGATACGTTCTCCAGCGCCACCGCGACGTGGGCGAGGTCGGCGATCGAAGAGTGGCCGTACTGGAAGTAGAAGGTCTCCAGGAACTCGGCCGCGCGCTGCTCGGACAGCTCCGCGATCGACTCCAGCATCCCCTGGCTGGAGCGGGAGTACTTCGCCAGCGCGTACGCCTGCGTCTCCGGCGGCACGCCCCACACGGCGTAGATGCGGCGGCGCGGCTCAGCCGCGCGCCCGTTCGCGGGCCCCTCGGACATCGCTGCTATGGTAACCGCGAATGCTCCGGGATCCGGTTAAGCGCGGCTTCGTCCTGGCCGCGATCGCCTCGACCGCCTTCGGCTTCTCGATGGCAGCCCACGAGACCGTCGTCGCGAACTTCTTCGAGCGCGAGCTGGGATTGGCTGGCTCGCAGTTCGGGTACATCACCGCCATCCGCGAGATCCCCGGCTTCCTGCTGATCTTCCTGACCGCCCTGTTCTATCGGGTCAGCCTGCCGCGGCTGACCGGCGGCGCGCTGCTGCTGCTCACGATCGGCTTCCTCATGTTCGGCACCGCGACCTCCTTCTGGTCGGTCGCGCCGTGGGTGGTCATCTCGTCGATGGGCTACCACACCTTCCTGCAGAACCAGTACGCGCTCGGGCTGACGCTGACCACCGAGGCGCGCTCCGGCGCCGTGCTGGGCCGGCTGACCGCCCTCGGCAGCGCTGGCGCGCTGGCCGCGATGCTCTTCGTCTTCCTGGCCTTCCAGTTCCGGCTGCTGACCTTCTACTCCACCTTCGCGATCTGCGGGCTGGTCGCGCTGGTGGCCGCGCTCGCCATCGTCGGGTTCCCGAACCTGCGCGACGGCCAGCCGCAGGCCAGGGCGGCCACCCGCGAGCCAATCGTGCTCCGGCGCGAGTACCGCTACTTCTACCTGCTCAACCTCCTCGACGGCGGCCGGCAGCAGATCCTCTTCTCGTTCGGGCTCTGGGTCCTCGTCCACCACTTCGGCCTCGACGTCCCCACCATCTCGATCGTCCTGCTCGGGCAGACCCTCCTGCGGATGGCGACTGGCGAGTGGATCGGCCGCATGCTCGACAAGCATGGCGAGCGGCACATGCTGGCGCTCGTCAACGTCGGCTACGTGTTCGTGCTCGGCGCCTACGCGCTGATCGACAACGTCTACGTCGCCGTCGCCGCCTACGTCCTCTACATGTTCATGTTCCCGCTCAGCCAGATGGGCGCCGCGACCTACCTGCAGAAGGTGGCGGTCCAGGAGGAGATCGCGCCGTCGCTGGCGATGGGCCTCAGCATCCAGCACGTGGCCGCGATCGTCGTGCCAGTTGCGACCGGCTACATCCTCAACTTCGTCGGCTACCAGATCCCGTTCCTGGTCGCGGCCGGGTTCGCCTGCCTGACGTTCACCGTCACGCGCCGGCTCTCGCCGGAGACGCAGAAGTCGCCGCGCCGGATCGCCGAGGAGCGGCTAGGGAACGAGGGTGGTCGTGCCCTCCAGGTTGGCTAACACGTCCGCCTCCTCCATCCAGAGCGGCTTGTAGCCGTCCGCCAGCCAGAGCGGCGTCTGGTCGCGGTAGTGGGGCGAGCTCGGGTGGCCCGACTGACCCACACTCGTCGTGGCGCGGGCGATGCCGGGCTGGCTGAAGTCAACAACGATCCGGTAGATCGAGCCCGACGTGCAGTGGAACGGTCCATTCGCCGATAGCTCGTAGCCGGCCGCGCGGACTGTCTGGCCGCCGCTCGTCGGGAACGGGCCGATCGTCATGCGCTTCGGCGCCTTCGGGTGGTCGGCCAGCGGGTGCCGCTGCTCGATCGTGTGGAGCCTGCCCCACCGCCAGCCGGCCATCCTCGGTCCGGCCAGCCGCTCCAGCCTCGCCAGCGCCTGCGCGAACGCCTTCCCCGCTCGCTCCTTGACAAAGCCCTCCGGGAACCACCCCGGGTCGTCCCCTAACAGCAGCCGCCGCGCCACCGCGCCAGCCTGCCCCGCCGCCAGCACCACCCGCGACTCCGGGAAACGCGCCGCCGCCACCTCGATCCGCCAGGCGTCCCAGAACGCGGCCCAGATCGACGCCGCCACCGAGTCCGTCGCGAACGCGAAGTCCCAGGCGCGGAGCCGCTCGACCGCCCGGCTCGGTGGCAGCAGCGTCACCAGGTGCGGCACCAGCTCCCGCGCCCGCACCGAGTGCACGTCCGCGTGCACCGCCGCCACCTCGTCCGGCGAGAGCTTCGGCTGCGCCGTGAGCCGCTTCCGGATTTGCCGCATCCGGCCGCCGTCCGCCCACGCGGCCAGCGAGACGTAGTGCCGGTTCGTCGAGACCCACGGCGGGTTGTTCGCCGTCGCCACCCAGCCGCGTGCCGGGTTGGCCAGTTGCGGCATCTCGTCGAAGTCGAGATCGCCCCGCCACTCGTCCTCGGCCGCCCCGGCCCGCCGGAACCCGCGGCCGCCAGCCTGACGGCGCGGAATGAAGCCGACCGCGTGGTACCCGAAACGGCCGCCGTCGTCGGCGTAGACGAAGTTCAGCGGCGGGCACGGCCACAGCTTCAGCGCCGCCAGCACCTCGTCCGCGTTGCGCGCCCGCTGCAGCCCGAGCATCGAGTCGAAGCCGGTCACCGGTCGGTGGCCCACCCAGGCCAGCGAGAGCGTCCGCTCCTGGTCCGGCAGCGGGCCCGCCGCGCCGCTGATGATCGGCCCACGCGCGCTCTCCCGCACCGCGATCTGCTCCCGTCGCCCGCCCGCGACCTCGATCGTCTCCGTGCGCGTCGTGAGCGCCGCGTCAGCCGCCTCGACGTAGACGTCCCGGGCCGGCGCGACGTGGTTCGTCACCCCCCAGGCAACGTGCCTGTTTCGCCCGATGTACACGAAGGGCGTCCCGACGTAGATCGCCCCGATCGCGTCGAAGTCCGGCGTCGTCAGCTGTGCTTCGAACCACTCGCCCGGCAGGCTGAATGGCTGGTGCGGGTCCGAGCACAGCACCGCCTGCCCCGTCGTGCTCCGGCTGGGCCCGACCACCCAGTTGTTCGAACCCTCGCCGGTGTCCGACCCCGTC
>Ga0194132_10011562_pt1 | contig 11321 bp, 6 predicted proteins | sample TA2KigOf80mmetaG_FD_148612 | JGI IMG/M metagenome (GOLD analysis project Ga0194132, IMG submission 148612) | Freshwater microbial communities from Lake Tanganyika, Tanzania - TA2015054 Kigoma Offshore 80m | ecosystem: Environmental > Aquatic > Freshwater > Lake | place: Tanzania: Lake Tanganyika... | reverse complement strand
GCGGCGGCGGCGCTCGCACGTGCAGGCAGCCGTGCTGCGCGAACTCGAGCCCGGTCCCGGGCGTGTCGAACCGCGCTGCGCGCACGTCGCCGACTGCGGCGGCTGCAGCTTTCAGGACCTCGCGTATCCGCGCCAGCTCGAGCTGCTGCTCGCCGCGACGCGCGAGGCCTTGGCACCGTTGCTGGCTTGCGGCGTCGAGCCAGGCGCGCTGCCGACGTCAGTCGAAGCGGCCGCCGACACGTACGGATATCGCAACAAGATGGACTTCACGTTCTCGAACCGGCGCTGGGTGCTGGCGAGCGAACCCGCGGGCGCGGCATCCGACTTCGCCCTGGGCCTGCACCTTGCCGGGCGGCACGCGAAGGTGCTCGACATCCGGCGCTGCGAGATCCAGTCGGAGGCCGGCAACGAGATCTTGAGGGCGACTCACGAACTCGCACGGGCCAGCGGCCTGGCGGCCTGGGACTCGCGCGCGCACACCGGCGTGCTGCGCCACCTCGTGATCCGCGAGGCGCGTCGCACCGGACAGGTGCTGGTCGCGCTCGTGACGACGCCCGACCACGCCGAGCCGGTCGCCGCGCTCGCGCGCGCGCTGGTCGCGCGCTGCCCGTCGATCACCACGCTCGTGCACGCCGAGTCCGCGCGGCTGGCGAATGTCGCGCTCGGCGAGACGGAGCGCGTGCTGCATGGGGTCGGCTGGATCGAGGAGCACCTGTGCGGCGTGCGCTTCCGGATCTCGGCGCGCTCGTTCTTCCAGGTGCACACTGCGCAGGCCGAGCGGCTGGTCGAACGCGTGCGCGAGGCCGCCGGACCGCTGCGCGATCGCGTGGTCTACGACATCTGCTGCGGTGCGGGGACGTTGGGGTTGGCCGTGGCGCGCGACGCGCGCGAGCTGTGGGGATTCGAGCTCGAGCCCGCGGCGGTCGAGGACGCTCGCGCGAACGCACGGCTGAACGAGCGCGAGCGCGCGCGCTTCGTCGCGGGCGACGTGCGCGACACGCTGCGTGCCGAGCGGCTTGCGGAGCTCGGTGCCGCGCGCCCCGACGTCGCGCTGGTCGATCCTCCGCGAGCCGGCCTGCATCCGCGCGTCGTGGATTCGCTGCTCGAGCTCGCTCCCGAGACGCTCGTGTACGTGTCGTGCAATGCGCGCGCCGCCGCACGCGATCTGCCTGCGCTGCTTGCCGGCGGCTATGCGCTGCGCGGCGCGGTGGCGCTCGATCTGTTCCCGCACACACCGCACCTCGAATGCGTGTACCGTCTCGAGCACCGGACGCCGGCGGCGGCCGCGCAGGCATGAGCGACGCTTCGAACAAGGGCCCGGGGCGTCACGAGCTGCCCTTCCCCTTCGATCGTTCCCTGTGCGCGAGCTGCGCGCACGTGCGCATCGTCGCGGGCGCGCGCGAGAGCGTGTTCCTGCTGTGCCGGCGCGCCGAGTCGGATCCGCGCTTCCCGAAGTACCCTCCGCAGCCGGTGCTGCGTTGCACCGGACACATGGAGCAAGGCTCCGGTTAGGCTTTTCAGTCGAAGCGAAAACCTGCGTGTCAGACCTGCGCATTCAACCCGGAACCCTGCTCGCCGCGTGGCCGGATCTCGTCGATCCGAACTTCATGCACACGGTCGTGCTGATCGTCAGCCATGAAGATCAGGGTGCCTTCGGCCTCGTGCTCAATCGGGCCAGCGGGCTGACGACGCGCAAGCTGCTCGCCGAGCACCCGCTGCTGGGCCGGGCGGACTTCCCGGTCGCGATCGGGGGGCCGGTCGACCACCGCACGCTGCACTTCCTGCACCGGCTGCCCAAGCACATTCCGGGCGGAGTGCCCGTCGACGGCGATCTGCACCTGGGTGGAGATCTCGAAGCGCTCGGGCGCGTGCTGGCGCGGGAACCGGAACGTGCTCGCAACGGCGTGCGCATGTTCCTCGGCTACGCGGGTTGGGGCAGTGGCCAGCTCGAGGCCGAGATCGGATCCGGATCGTGGATGCCGGCGCGCATGGAAGTCGCGCGCCTCTTCAGCGAGCCGATGGACGAGATGTGGCGCGCGACCGTGCGCTCGATCGGTCCGCTCACGCGCGGCATGGAACGGATGCCCCCGGACCCGAACTGGAACTGAGCGCGCGACTCGTTCTGGTCGAGCGCGGGTTGTCGCGCAGCCGGGTTCGCACGACAATGCGCGCATGACCGCCCAAGTGGAAGCCGCGGCGCGCCCGCGCCGCAAGCGCTGGCCGTTCGTCCTGTTCGGCGTGCTCTTGCTGGTGATCGCCTGCGTGGCGCTGGCGCCGACCCTGGCCGGCCGTTTCGGGCCGGGCATGGCGTCCGAGCAGTTCGCCCGACGCTACTCCGGAAGCTTGAGCATCGGTTCGGCGGAGCTCGGCTGGTTCGGTCGCCAGCGCATCGAACGCGTCGAGCTGCTCGACGGCGCCGGCAAGTCCGTCCTGCGCGCGACGATCGAGTCGCCCGGCTTGTGGAGCCTTCTGAGCAGCAGCTTCCAACGCGCCCGCGGCGTCGAGATCACGCTCGAAGGCGAGCTCGTGGCCGATGACGCCGGCATGACGAACCTGCAGCGCGCGTTGGCGGAGCGTGCCGGGACCGGCACATCGACCGCGCGCGGTTCGCCCGCATCCGCGAGCAAGGAACTCTGGCCCGCTGAGCTGGACCTCGGGGTGGAGGTGAAGCTGCAGCGCGTGCTTTGGTCCGACGCGCGTACGCGCGCTCTCACGCCCGCGGCTCCCGTGCTGATCGAGAACGGCAAGCTCGCGCTCGACGTCGCTCCCGGCCGGCCGCTGGAATTGAAACTGCAGGTGCCGCTGTCGGGCAGTGCGAGCGGGAAGGTCGAGGGCAGGATCGAGGTGCTCGCCTCTTCCGCCGGCACTCCGTTGGTGGATGCCGAGCTGGAGGCGCACGGCCTGCCGACGGCGCTCATCGACGGTCTGGCCGGCCAGGGCGGGCTGCTGGTCGAACTGTGCGGCGACGAGCTGTCGCTCTCGCTGAAGGCCGAGGGCGCTTCCGCGCAGGGCGGGCCCGTCGGGCTCAGCCTCGCCGCGCCGCGCCTGTCGGTCGATTGCGCCGGAACCGCCTCGCCGAGCGCGTTCAGCGGCGAGCTCCAGATCAGCACCAGCGCCGGTCGGCGCGTCGCCGAGCACCTGCTCGGCAAGGAGCGCATCGCGCAACTGGGCTTCGCGCGCGCTGACGACGACGTGCTGCGCGTGGACGTGAAGGACCTGCACGTGCCGCTGGACGCGACCTCCACCGGCGCGCTGCTCGCGCAGGTGCGCGCGAAGGTCGATGCGCGGCTCGGGGCGGTCGCCTTGGGCGCGACCGGCGGTCCGAGTCGCTTCGAAGCACTGCAGCTCGCGCTCGAGCTGGGCCAGAGCGGCGGTGCCGCGAAGGCCGATATGCGGTTGTCGGGCTCGCTCGACGGCCGGCCGATCGGCCTGCAGGCTCGGGCGAGCGATCTCGGTGCCGCGCTGGCCTATGCCGACGGTGGAGCGCTGACGCCCTTCGACTTCGAGCTGCACACCGGCGAGCTCAGCAGCGCCGCGGTCGAGCGCCTGATCGCGAACGCGTCGGGCGCGGCCGCGCCGCAACTGTCCGGGCTGCTCGGCCCGACCTTCGAGCTCGATCTGGTGGCCGGGCTTTCGCGCGCGAGCGCGGCGGCACCGCTGCGCGCGAAGGGTTCGCTGGGGGCGCGGGGCTCGCTCGGCGCCGGAAACAGCGCGCCGCTGGCGGTGAACTTCGATGTCGCGCTACTCGAATCCAGTCAGTCCGACGGCACGGGGGGACTGTTGCCGCTGGGTTCGCTCGACGGGCTCATCGAGGCACGCGGCCTTCCGACGGCGCTCGTCGACGGCCTGGCCGGCCAGGGCGGGCTGCTGGTCGAGCTGTGCGGCGACGAGCTGTCGCTCACGTTGAAGGCCAAGGGCGCTTCCGCGCAGGGCGGGCCATTCGAGCTCAGTCTCGCCGCGCCGCGCCTGTCGGTCGCTTGCACCGGAACCGCTTCGCCGAGCGCGTTCAGCGGCGAGCTCCAGATCAGCACCAGCGCGGGCCGTCGCGTCGCCGAGCACCTGCTCGGCGAGGAGCGCATCGCGCAACTGGGCTTCGCGCGCGCCGACGACGACGTGCTGCGCGTGGACGTGAAGGACCTGCACGTGCCGCTGGACGCGACCTCCACCGGCGCGCTGCTCGCCCAGGCGCGCGCGAAGGTCGATGCGCGGCTCGGGGCGGTCGGCTTGGGCGCTTCCGGTGGCCCGAGTCGCTTCGAAGCACTGCAGCTCGCGCTCGAGCTGGGACAGAGCGGCGGTGCCGCGAAGGCCGATATGCGGTTGTCGGGCGCGCTCGACGGCCGGCCGATCGGCCTGCAGGCTCGGGCGAGCGATCTCGGTGCCGCGCTGGCCTATGCCGACGGCGGAGCTCTGACGCCCTTCGACTTCGAGTTGCACACCGGCGAGCTTAGCAGCGCCGCGGTCGAGCGCCTGATCGCGAACGCGTCGGGCGCGGCCGCCCCGCAACTGTCCGGGCTGCTCGGCCCGACCTTCGAGCTCGATCTGGTGGCCGGGCTTTCGCGCGCGAGCGCGGCGGCACCGTTGCGCGCGAAGGGTTCGCTGGGGGCGCGGGGCTCGCTCGATGCGGGGGCTGCCGTTCCGCTCTCGGTGGAGTTCGATGTCGCGCTGCTCGAAGCCGGCGCAACCGACGGTGGCGCGGGGCTCGTGCCGCTGCGCTCGCTCGACGCGCAGATCGCGGCGCGCGGACTGACTTCGATCGCCAGTCGCCTCGCGCCGCAGTCGGCCCGCCCGTGGCTGACGCTGCTGGGCGACGATGCCAAGTTCAGTGCGCGCTTCGACGGGACGCAGGCCGAGCCCGCTCCGCTCACCGCGCAGCTCGAGAGCGGCGTCACGCGCCTCTCGCTCGCGGGTGAGCTGTGGCCCACGCGGCTCAAATTCCCCGGTGCCGGCATCGAGCTCGCGGTCACGAGCCTGCCTCAGGCCGTGCGCGACGAGTTGGCCGGCTACCTGCCCGCGGGCACGCGCCTCGAACTGCTCGGCGGACTCGCGCTGCATGGGCACGACTTCGACCTCCCGGTCGGAGCCTCGAGCCTGGATCCGGCCCTGGTGCTGCCTCTGACCAATGGCGACCTCCGGATCGAGCTCGGCTCCATCCGCTACGTCGATGGAAGCCTGGAGCGCATGCAACAACAGCTCGAGATGACCGACGCGCGAGTCGAGCTCTCGATGCGCACGGCCGAGCCGCTCCAGATGCGCGCCACTGCGAAGCTCGCCGGTGCCTCCAGCGGCACGTTTCAAGCCGCGGTTCGCGTCCCCGAGCCCGCGCGCATGGCGACGCTCGCGACGGCCGGCATGCCGCCGGTCGATGCCGACCTCAGCGTGGCCGGTCTGTCCACCGCGATCCTGGACGCCTGGACCGGGCGCGCCGGCATGATGCCGGACCTGCTCGGCGAGCGATTGGACATCGAGCTGGCGGCGCGCGGCATCAGCGCGAAGAGCGGAACCCTGCAGGCGAAGCTCGTGTCTCCGCTGGCGAGCGCGTCGTTGTCAGGCAACGTCGGTCAAGCGCTGGTGTTCTCGGTCGAGGAGCAGCGCACAGACCTCTCCTTCGCGCTGACTCCTCTGGCCTCCAAACGCGTCGTCGGCGCGCTCGTGCCGATGCTCGTTCAAGTCAATCCGGTCGAAGCGAACCAGCGCGCGTCGCTCGTGTTGTCGCAGTTCCAACTGCCGCTCGACGGCGACCTCACCAAGCTGAACGGCACGGCGACACTGGATCTGGGCAGCGTGGGCTTCGGTTTCCTGCCGGGCCTCGCCGAGCTGTTCGGGCCCGAGCTGCGAGCGAAGGCCCAGCGCCTCGGACCGTTCGCGCTGAAGATCCGCAACGGCGTCGTCTCCTACGACCGGCTCAAGATCGACGTCGGCGGCAAGCCGGTCGCCTTCAGCGGCTCTTGCGATCTGGGGCGTTCCGAATTCGCGCTCGAACTCGCGCTGCCGTTGTCGCTGGCGGGAAGCTCCGTCACCAAGCAGCTCGACAAGTACAAGCACCTGTTGTCGCCGGACCTCGAACTGCCGCTGACGCTGCGTGGCTCGTGGTCGAAGCCCAAGATCGGCCTGGCCGACGGCTTCATCGAGAAGCTCGCGAAGGACGCACTGAAGGGCGGCCTCCTCGAGGGGCTGCTCGGCGGCAAGAAGAAGTAGTAGGACCCGGCCCGACCGGGCCGGCGAAGTTCAGACGCGCACCGGGTGCCCGAGCTTCGCTTCGAGCAGGCGCGCGATGTTCGCGTACAGCTCGTGCCCGTCGCGGTCGTCGACCCAGGTCTTGCGTGACTCGTCCCAACCGTAGTGCCAGGCCCGGGCTCCCGCGGCGAACCACATCTGCGTCGCCGCCTCCTGACGATTGAGCACGTAGGCGGGCTGCCCGGGGAACTCGATCTTCACCACGCCGTCGGAGGTGCTGAAATCGACGAGGTCGGGATCGAAGGCTTCCAAGGCTCGGATCACGCGCTCGAGGCACTGATCGGCGAGCCGGCGGTATGACTGGCGGTCCATCGGCGCTCCAGCATGCGCGCTCGGCGCGCGGATGCCAATCGTCCTTGCTCCGCGCCGAGCCAGACCCGAACATGGGCCACGTGACGCGGCCGAGCCGCGTCCGGCTATCGACATGACCGCCACGGCCGCGCAGCTCCTGGTGTTCGACCCGCGCACGGCCTCCGCCGCGGCGTGGTGCGAGGCGGTCGTCCAGCGCTCGCAAGGGCGCATGCAAGCCAGTGCCGCGGTCACGATCGACGACGCGCAACACGCACTGGCCACGCGTCCGATCGCGGCGGTACTCATCTCCAGTGACGGCCTCCAGGCCGGCTTCGACCTGCTCGGCATGCTGCGCCGCGTGCTGCCCGCGATCCCGGTGATCGGCGTCGGCGGCGAACCCGCGGGCCAGCGGTTCCTGCGCGAAGGGGGACACGACTGGATCGAATGCCCGGACGGCTTGCCCGATGCCTGCGGGCAGTTGCTGGTCGAGCGCGTGCTGCGCTTCGCGATCGAGCGCGCGACCATGCTGGCCGAGCTCGAGCGCCAGCGTCGGCTCAGCCTGCACCTGGCGCACCATGACACGCTGACCGATCTGCCCAACCGGCAGTTGTTTCGCACGCAGCTTCGGCAACTGCTGAATCAGGCGCATCGCAGCCCGCGCTCGCTGGCGGTCATGTTCCTCGATCTCGATCGTTTCAAGCAGATCAACGACTCGCTCGGACACCGCATCGGCGATCTGCTGCTGGTGGAGGTGGCCAAGCGTCTGCAGTCCTGCGTGCGCGAAACCGACGTGGCCGCGCGACGCGGAGGCGACGAGTTCACGGTGCTGCTCGACGGGATCCGGCGCGGCCAGGACGCGGCGCGCGTCGCGAAGAAGATCCTGTCGGAGTTCGCCAAACCCTGCCTCATCGAAGGGCACGAGCTGTTCATCACCGCGAGCATCGGAATCAGCCTCTTTCCCGCCGACGGTGCCGACTCCGAGGCGCTCGTGCGCAACGCCGACATCGCGATGTACCGCGCCAAGGCGCGCGGCGGCAACACCTACCAGTTCTTCATGCCCGAGATGACCGACCGGGCCATGGAACGGATGGAGATGGAGCACAGCCTGCACCAGGCGCTCGAGCGCAAGCAGTTCGTGCTCTATTACCAGCCGCAGGTCGACCTCACGAGCGGGCGCATCGTGGCGATGGAAGCGTTGATCCGCTGGCAGCATCCCGAGGCCGGCCTGATCTTCCCCGACGAATTCATCCCGCTCGCCGAGGAGACCGGCATCATCGTCCCGATGGGGGAATGGGTGCTGGCCGAGGCCTGCCGCCAGGCTCGGCGCTGGGACGAGCAGGGACTCGCACCGGTCGTGCAGGCGGTCAATTTCTCGGCGCGCCAGTTCCAGTTCCGCCGGCCGGTCGAGCGCATCCGCGAGATCCTCTCGGAAACGGAGCTCGATCCGGCCCGTCTCGATCTCGAATTGACCGAGAGCGCGGTGATGAAGGACCCCGGCTTCGCGATGGAGACGCTGCGCAAGCTGCGCGACATGGGGCTCTCGGTCACGATCGACGACTTCGGCACCGGTCAATCGTCGCTGGCGTACTTGAAGCGCTTCCCGATCAGCAAGCTCAAGATCGACAAGACCTTCATCCACACACTGCTCGCCGATCGCAAGGACGCCGCGATCACGAACGCGATCATCTCGATGGCGCACGAGCTGGAGCTGAAGGCCGTCGCCGAAGGGGTGGAGACACCCGAGCAACTCGAGTACCTGCGCGGTCCGGGTTGCGACGAGGTGCAGGGCTACCTGTTCTCGCGCCCGGTGCCGGCCGAGGAGGCCGGACGGCTGCTGGCGAGCTGGAACACGCCGCTGAACTAGCCCGGGAGGGCCGGGGCAGGCTCGGCGCGTGCGCGGGCTGGACCGCCGGGCCCGTGCTCCATCCGGGGCTCTAGTTCAGCGCGAGCGATCTCACTCGACGCGATCGCGCGAGCCGATCCCGCGCGTGCGCGCGCCGGTCGCGTCCGTGTCGATCAGGGTCAACCCGCCAGTCGACGCATCCACCCCGTAGGTCAACAGCAACTGAGCCGGCACGGACGCGTCCGATTCGCAGGCGGCGTACAGGGCCGTGCCGGCCGCGTTCATCCGGATGTGGCGGACGGGTTGGGCGACGCTAGTCGTCGCCAGGAAGAACAGGGCGCCGTCCTCGGTGGCATTGATCGGGTTCGTGTTGATCAGGTACTGCGTGATCGTCTGCGGCAACTGGTCCGCCACGTACAAGAAGCGCCCGTTCGGGTGCACGGCGACGTCGAAGGTGTCGCTCCAGCCGGCCGGCGCGGCACTCGCCAGCGCGGTCAGCGCGCCGGTCGTCGGATGGATGCTGAACATCGCCAGCGTGCCATCGGCCACGCCGGTCACGCCGGAGCAGGCGACGTAGGCCAGGCGACCGGTCGGATCGACCGCGACCGACTGGGCCGCGGACCCCGCGTTGATGGTACCGACGACCGTGAGCGCGCCCGTCGAAGCATCGATCGAGTACTGCGACACGTTGCCGGAGAACTGGTTGGCGACGTAGAGGAACTTGCCATTGGGGTGCACAGCCCCGCCGCGCGGCTGGTCACCCGCGGCCGCATCCGTTCCCGCGGTCAGGGCGCCGGTGACCGCATCGATCGAGTACGGAGTGACGCGGCCGGGAATGGCGCCACCCGTCAGGTACGCGAAGCGTCCCGAGGGCTCGATCAGTGTCGCGAAATTCACGCTCACGGTGCCGTGGTTTGCCGCGGCCGTGGCGACGCCCGAAGCGTCGAGCGAGAAGCGCTGGATCGACGTGCCGGCGGTGTTGAACAGCGTCACGTAGAGCACGTCGAGAGTCGGGTGGACCGTGGCCCAGTTCGGTGTCGGCAGTGACCCGACCTGCGCCGGGGCAAGCGATGTCAGTGCGCCGGTCGTCGCGTCCGCGGTGAATTGATTCACATCGGCGTCGAGCTGGTTCGCCGCGTAGACCGCGTCGGTCGTGAACGTCGCGCTGCTCAGGCCGGGAGCGAAGGCGATCGCGCGCGGCTGCGCCCGCGTGCGCGTCTCGAACGGCGCAACCGCCGTCAGTGCCGCTCCGCCGCCGATGCTGTACGAGCGCAGTTCGGCGTCGCCGAGGTTGAGCGAGTAGAGGAACGCTCCGCTGAGATCGGCGGCCACGGCGACGGGAGCCGTGCCGGTGGCCGTCGGGCCGCTCGAGGTCAGCGCGCCCGTGCCCGTGTTGCGCGAGAAGACCGAGATCGACGCGCCGCCGACATTGGACACATAGGCCGCCGCGCCGTCGGCAGTGATCGCGATGGCGACCGGATCGACACCCGTGGCGTACGGGCTCCCCAAGCCGGTGAGTTCCGTCAGCGCGCCGGTCGTGGCGTTGATCGAGTAGGCGCTGACCGAATCGACGGCGCCGAAATTGACGCAGTAGAGGAAGCCGCCGGTCGGGTCGATCGCCACTCCCAGCGGGTCGTCACCGACGGGGAAGGGGCTGCCGGCCAGAGCGGTCAGATTGCCGTTGGCTGGGTTGATCGAGTAGCCGTGCGCGTCGTCCGAACCGGTGTTGACGACGTACACGAAGCGCGCAAGCGGATCGACGGCGATCGCGGCCGGCGACGTGCCCGCCGTGACGCTCGGCGCGGAGGTCGGCGTGAGCTGGCCGGTGCCGGAGCCGATCGTGTAGGAAGTGACCGTGCCGCTGGAGTTGGCCGCGTACAGGTAGCGGCCCAAAGGGTCCATTCCCAAGGCAATGGGATTCGCCGTGCTGGTGACGGCGGTGCCCGAGACCGTCAGGCGACCGTTGGCCGGGTTGATCACGTAGGACTGGATCGTGCTCGAATTGTTCATCGCCACGAACGCGAACGTGCCGCTGGGATTCGTCGTGACCGCGCGCGGAGCCGTATCTGTCCCCGTGAACAGGTAGCCGTTGTGCCACAGTTGACCGGTGGCCGCGACTTGCACGAAGAAACTGACCGTGTTCTCACTCTGGTTGCAGACGTAGGCGCCGCGCGTCGAAGGCGAGGTCACGCCGATCGTCACGACCGCCACGGCGCTACCTCCCGCGCAGCCCGAGGCGGTGATGGTGACCGCCGCGGCCGACTGCGTGAGCAGCGGCGTGCCCGACAGGGTCCCCGTCACCGTGTCGAGCTCGATCCCCGTGGGCAACGTTCCGGCCGTCACGGCGTAGGACGAAGCCGCGCCGCTCGCGAGGGTGGTCACGTTCGGCGTGATCGGGAATCCGACGCGATAGGTCGGCGCCGCGTCGGCGTAGGAGAGGCCGCTCGGTGCGCTGGAGTTGACCGTGATCGTGAGCAGCACGTTGGCCGAACCCGCTGCATTGGTCGCCGTGATCGTGTACCCGGCACCTACGGCCGCCGCGGTCGGCGTCCCGCTGATCACGCCGGTGATCGTGCTGAAGGTCAGCCCGGCCGGCAGCGCCGGGGCGATCGAGAACGAGGTCGCTGCGCCACCGGTCACGGTCGGCGTGTTCGGAGTGATCGCGACGCAGGCCGAGTATGTCGCGGGGCTGGTCGAGTAGGAAACGCCCGTCGGCGCACCGCCGCCGCCACCACCTCCGCCGCCGCAAGCCGTGAGCAGGGAGAGGCCGAGGGCCGCGAGCAGACCCAGCAGGACTTGGAACGACGGACGGGCTTGCAGGCTCTTCATGGCGCGATGGGAATCAGTCGGATGCGTGCGGCCAGAAGGCCGCAATGGACGCGTCCCGAATTTTTCCAGAAATCAAGCAGGCGCAGTAAGTTTTTTTTCGGATGGGGGCTCTACCCCTTTGAAC
>Ga0194132_10011561_pt1 | contig 11321 bp, 11 predicted proteins | sample TA2KigOf80mmetaG_FD_148612 | JGI IMG/M metagenome (GOLD analysis project Ga0194132, IMG submission 148612) | Freshwater microbial communities from Lake Tanganyika, Tanzania - TA2015054 Kigoma Offshore 80m | ecosystem: Environmental > Aquatic > Freshwater > Lake | place: Tanzania: Lake... | reverse complement strand
AGCTCGGTGGCAGTAGCAGATCCTGGTCCGGGTTGTAGGCGCGGTACCCCTTGGGCATAAAACATTATGTACTGGTTTTGTTCTATCCGTTCCCACGATGTTCGGGAATTCTCGGACAGGCTCCTAGGCTAGATGGCTACTGGAGTGGGGCGTCAATTGAGAGCGCCCTGAGCGGCAGGCAGCCTACAAAGCCACCATCCCGCGGACTGCTTCCGCGGCGCCGTCCACAGCCACGTCCTGCGACTTCTTCCCCTTCCGCTCCACAAGTTCCACCTGCCCGCCCGCAAGCTTCTTCCCCACCGTAATCCGGTACGGGATCCCAATCAAGTCCGCATCCTTGAACTTCACCCCTGGCCGCTCGTCCCGGTCATCGAGCAGCGCATCCAGCCCCGCCGCTTTGCACTCGGCATAGATCCGCCCGGCCGCTTCACGCTGCGCCGCATCCGCGTTGTTCACAGGCGTGACCACCACGTCAAAGGGCGCGATCGCGGCGGGCAGCACGATCCCATCCTTGTCGTGATACAACTCCACAGCCGACGACAAAATCCGCTCCACACCGATCCCATACGAACCCATGATCGGCGTCACTTCCTTACCAGACTCATCCAGCACCCGCAATCCCATCGATTCGGAATACTTGTAGCCCAGCTTGAAAATATGCCCGATTTCGACCGTCTTGTGGACCTCCAGCGTCTCTCCGGTCTCGCGGTGCGTCTCGCCCGCGGCCACCTGCCGCAGGTCCGCCCACTGGCACTGGAAATCCTTCCCCGGTGTCACGTTGCGTAGATGGTAGTCGTCCCGGTTCGCACCGCAGATCATGTTCCTCCGCCCCTGCAACGCGGTATCCGCTAGCACGCGCATGTTCGAAACCCCGACTGGTCCCAGCGATCCCGCACCCGCGCCAAACCAATCGCGGATCTCCTCCGGATGCGCCGGCCGGACTTCGCCCGCCCCCAGCACACCGGTGAGCTTGGTCTCGGACAATTGGTGATCGCCGCGCAGCAGGCACAGCGCCGGCTTGCCGTCACTTGTCATCACCAGGCTCTTGATCTGCGACGTCTCCGGCAGGCCTGTGAACGCGGCCACCTCGGCGATCGTCTTGCGCCCCGGCGTGTGGAACTCCTCGGGCGCAAGCTCCCCATCAGGGTCCGGTGCCGCCGCCGGCACGGGGTTCGACACCGCCATCTCCAGGTTCGCCGAGTAGCCGGACTTCGGCCCCAGCACCACGTAATCCTCGCCCGCCTCGCACCGGACCATGAACTCGCGCGACTGCGATCCGCCCATCGATCCCGAATGCGCCTCGACCGACGTGTATTCAAGCCCGCAGCGGTCAAAAATCTTGCAGTACGCCTGATAGTGCAAATCGTAGGCGCGATCCAGCCCCCCGGCGTCCATGTCGAACGTGTAGGAGTCCTTCATGATGAACTGCCGGACCCGCAACAGTCCGCTCTTCGGCCGCGGCTCATCCCGGAACTTGGTCTGGATCTGATACCAGATCTGCGGAAGCTGCTTGTAGGACCGCAACTCGCCGCGCGCGATCGCCGTCATGACCTCCTCGTGCGTCATGCCCAGGCACAGATCGCGCTGGAACCGGTCCTTGAGCCGGAACATGTTCTGGCCCATCACGTCCCACCGGCCGGACTCCTGCCACACCTCGGCCGGATTCAGCCCCGGCAAATACATCTCCTGGGCGCCGATTGCGTCCATCTCCTGGCGGATGATCGCGATGATCTTGTTGATCGACCGCTGCGCCAGAAACAGGTAATTGTAGATCCCGGCGCCCAACTGGCGGATGTATCCGGCGCGGACCAGCAGCTTGTGGCTGATCACTTCAGCGTCGGCGGGATCTTCCCGCAAGGTGGGGATAAAAAGCTTGCTCCAGCGCATCGATTTTTAGGGATTTCCGAAAGGAGGGTCCCTTCAGTCTAACATGCTAAAATCGAGATTCCCGCCCATGAAAATCGCTATTGCGGCGGATCATGCCGGCTTCAATTTGAAGCAGGTACTTCGCGAGAGATTAATCGCCCAAGGCCACCAGGTGGAGGATCTTGGCACGGATTCACTGGACTCCGTCGACTACCCGGATTTCGCCGCCGCGGTGGGCCGCCGCGTCTCCTCGGGCGAGGCGGAACGGGGCGTGCTCGTCTGTTCGAGCGGCGTCGGGATGTCGATGGCTGCCAACAAGATCCGCGGAGTGCGCGCCGCGCTCGCCTACGATGCGGAGGAGGTCCGCGTCACCCGTGCTCACAACGACGCCAACGTGCTCGCCATCGGCGCCCGGTTCTCCAGCCAGCCAGCCGCCGAACAGATGCTTGACGTATTTCTCGCCACCGGATTCGACGGCGGACGCCACTCGCGCCGTATCCAGAAAATGAAACAGTTGGAACAGGAAGAGGCTAATCACGAATGACGGAGCAGCAAAGAATGGCGAGGTCGCTCGCCGAGACAGATCCGGCCGTTTATGAAGCGATCCGCGCCGAGTTGGACCGCCAGAATACGCGCCTGGAACTGATCGCCAGCGAGAACTTCACTTCAGAGGCGGTGCTTGAGGCCACCGGAAGCGTGATGACCAACAAGTACGCCGAGGGCTATCCGGGCAAGCGCTACTACGGCGGATGCGAACACATCGACACCGTCGAAAACCTCGCGCGCGACCGGGCGAAAGCGCTGTTCCGCGCCGAGTACGCCAATGTCCAGCCGCACTCCGGATCCCAAGCCAATGCCGCCGCGTATGCCGCCGTCCTGCAGCCCGGCGACACGATCCTCGGGCTCGATCTGAGCCACGGTGGACACCTCACGCACGGACATCACCTGAACTTCTCCGGCCAGACCTACCGCGTGATCCCCTACCACGTGCGCAAGGACACCGAGCTGATCGACTACGACGAGCTGGCGGCCCTCGCCGCTGAGCACAAGCCCAAAATGATCATCGGTGGCGGCAGCGCCTATCCGCGCATCATCGATTTCGCCCGGTTCCGCCAGATCGCGGACGCGGCGGGTGCGCTCATGCTCGTCGATATGGCCCACTTCTCGGGACTGGTGGCCGCGGGCGAGTATCCCAACCCGTGCGACTGGGCCGATATCGTGACATCGACGACGCACAAGACGCTGCGCGGACCGCGGTCTGGCCTCATCCTCGCGCGGGAGAAGTACGGGGCCGCGATTGACCGCGCGGTGTTCCCTGGCGCCCAGGGAGGCCCGTTGTGCCATGTGATGGCGGCCAAAGCCGTTTGTTTCCTCGAAGCGTTGACGCCTGAGTTTCGCGTCTACCAGCGGCAGGTCCGGCTCAACGCGGCTGCGCTCGGCGCGGGTCTGCAGGACGCCGGATACCGGATCGTTTCGGGCGGCACGGACACGCACCTGGTGCTGGTGGATGTATTCTCCAAGGGGATCAAGGGCAAGGAAGCCGAGCACGCGCTCGACCGTGCCTACATCACGGTGAACAAGAACACGATCCCGTTTGACACCAATAAACCCCTTAATCCGAGCGGAATCCGGCTGGGCAGCCCCGCTGTGACAACGCGCGGGTTCGGCGAGCCGGAAATGCGTGAAGTCGCTTCCGCGATCGCCCAGGTTCTCGACGGCCTGGCGCGCGGCCCGGAGAACGTTGATCCCGTCATTACGGCGGTCCAGCGGCGCGTAGCCGCGCTGACGGACCGGTTCCCGCTGTACGAATGGAAACAGGCCGCGGCCGTGGCGGCCGTCTAGACCGGTGGCGATCCGCATCGTCATCGACGCGCGCCACGTCCAGGATTTCGGAATCGGCACCTACATCCGGAACCTGGTCGAGGCGCTGGCGAAGATAGACGCGGAAAATCAGTACACCCTGGTCTGTCTGCCGTCGGAAAAGCACAAGCTCCCGAAGCTTCCCGCAAACTTCCAGCAATCGATGTACTGGCATCGCGACATCGAGAAGGTGGATCACTTCGCGTTTCCCGCCTACCTCCGCGGGCTTCGCGCCGACCTGTGCCATATCCCCCTCAACCGGGTGCCATTCTTCATGCCCCGGCCCTACGTGGTGACGGTGCACGACATGAGCCGGCAACTGTTTGGCGGCGATGGTCTCCGGAACCAAATCAGCCTTTCACACGCCCGCCGCAGCCTGTTGCGCGCTGCCAGGGTGATCACCGTGTCGAGCGCAACCCGGCGCTCGATCGAGACCGTGCTGAGCATCCCCCACGATCACATCCGGCGGATCTACAATGCACCAGACCCGAGGTTTGCCAGCCACGACGTACCAGCCGACTCGCGTGCCGCCGGACCCGGCGCCTGGGAGCACGAGCGGCGCCGCCTGCTCCAGCGCTACCAGATCGACTTCCCCTATGTGCTGTACGCGGGCAAGATTCACAAGACCAAGAACCTGCCGCGGCTCATTGAGGCGTTCTCGGTCCTCCGGTCTGAGATCGCGGGCGAGCCGGGCGGCGAACGCTTGGAGAAGCTTCGCCTGGTGATCATTGGAGATGAGATCTCGCAACATCCCGAGGTCCGGCGCGCCGCTGTTCAGGCCCGGCTGGGACCGCTGGTGCGCTTCCTCGGCTACGTTCCGTTCGACACGCTGCGCGCGTTCTACGAATCGGCCGAGCTGTTCGCGTTTCCGTCCCTGCACGAAGGATTCGGACTGCCGCCACTCGAAGCCATGGCCTGCGGGACTCCGGTGGTGACGTCCAACTGCAGCTCCCTGCCTGAGGTGGTCGGAAACGCCGCCATCATGGTGAATCCGGAGAACGTGTTCGAGATCGCGCGGGCGATGAAAGACGTGCTCACCGGTCCGGACCTGCGCGCCCGGCTGATCGCCGCGGGCAATGAACAGGTGCGGCGGTTCAGTTGGGAACGCACCGCCCGCCAGGTGCTTGAGACCTATCTCGAGTCCGCGCGGCGGTAACCCGGCGTTTAGTCTATTTGGCCCGGGAGCGCCGTTTCCATTCGAAAATTGCGATCCCGAGTGCCACCGACACGTTGAGTGACGCGATCGCTCCGGCCAAAGGGATCCGCACTAAATCGTCGCAGTGCTTCTTCACCTGTTCGTGCAGACCCCTTCCCTCGGCGCCGGCTACCAGCACGGTCGGCGGGTTGTACTCGATCTGATCGTAGGTCCACTGGCCCCGCTCATCGAGTCCATAGATCCAGAACCCGGCTTCCTTGGCCTGCTCCATCGCGCGATTCAGATTCACGACGCGGACCACGGGCAGATGCGCGAGCGCGCCCGCGGCGGCTTTCTCCACCGCCGCCGTGACACCCGCCGCGCGGCGTTCCGGAATCACGATCGCATCGCCGCCCGCCGCATGGACCGTGCGCGCGATCGCGCCGAGATTGTGCGGATCCTCGATCCCGTCAAGCATCACGATCATCCGCGCGGCAGGCAGCAGGTCCTCGAGATCGGCGTATTGGCTGGCGGAGGCCGCGGGGAAGGCGGCGACGCCCTGGTGCGGCACACCGGCGCAGAGGCGGTCGAGCGCGGCGCGGGGCTCGAATCTCACCGGAACGGACGCCGCGCGGCACAGGTCGATCACCTCTTGCAGCCTCGCTCCACCAGCGCCCTTGGCCACCACCACGCGGTCGAGCGGCCGTTTCCCGCGAAGGGCCTCGACCACGGGGTGCAGGCCTGCGATCAGGTTCACCGGCCGGGGTCCCAGATGGTCGCCGCCAGGAACCGCTCGCGGTGCGGCGCGTCGTTGTAATAGTAGAGCGTCACCACTTTGCCGTCCCCGATCTGGGCGCTGCGCGGATATCCGATGTCCCAGGCAGCCGCGTTGTCACGGAGCGTGATCTCCTCGCCCCAGGTCTTGCCCTGGTCGCGGCTGATCTTGGCGCGGATCGCGAAGGGCTTCGACCGGTGCCCGTACGTCACGCAGTAGCGGCCATCCTTGAGCCGGATCAGATGCGGCGGATTCCCGCTGAACGCCCCAGTATTGGCGATCTTGCCCTCCGAGGTCCAGCTCAACCCGTCGTCGATGGAGCGGTACTGCTCGACCCAATTGCTGGGCTCGTTCTTCACGCGGACCAGCGTGAGCAGCTCACCGGGACCCACGCGCAGCGACGACGGCATGATCGAGAATCCCGGCGGCTCCTTGCCGATCCGGGCGATGAGCTTCCAGGTGAGTCCGCCATCGTTGGTCCGCACGCAGACCGGCCGTCCTTCGCGCCCGTTGGACTTGGACATGGTGAGGAAAACGAGCGCATCGTGTTTGCCGTTCACGATGTAATCCGTGCGGGCCGCAATCCCTTCGGCGCCGAACAGCGGGAAGTTGTATGGACCGAGCCACGTCTTGCCCTTGTCGATGCTGTACCACAGCCGTGACGGACCCTTGTGGATGTCCGTGAAGCGGATGGTCATCACGAATCCCGGCGTCTGGAAATTCATGGGACGTTTGAGGTCCTCGGGCTGCTTTCCCCCTTGCTCGGGAGGCAGGAGGCTGGCGGGCGCTTCGATGGTCCAGTTGACACCGCCGTTGAGCGAGCGCGCCAGGCGGGGCTCCTCGGGCTTGGAGGAATCCATCTGGTGGCGGTCTGGTGATTTGCTCTGGAACCAGGCGGCGCTGAAGCCCACCAGGATCTCGTCGCCCCAGTTCCAGATCCCATGGTTGGCGGGCCAGCCGCCGAACCTGCCGGGTTCCTCGTAGACCTTGATGTGTTGGGGCTCGGCGGCAATCAACGAGCCCGCGGCGAATAACGCGGCCAGCTTCATTAGAAGGTTCTCGTTCCCGGGACCTTGGTGGGCACGTGGTAGAGCGAGGTCCGCGCGGTGATGTAGAGACCGGAGAATCCGCTGCCGAAACAGCAGTTGGCGGGATTCTCGGGCGTGCGGATGATCCCCAGGTGCTTGCCTGCGGCGTCGAAGATCCAGATGCCGCCCTCGCCGGTGCACCAGACGTTTCCGGCCTCGTCGGTCTTGAGCCCGTCGCAACGGGTGTCGGCGAAATGGCGTCCGTTGGTGAGCGTGCCGTCGGGGCGGATGCCGTAGATGCGGACCATGCGGCGCTTCCCGTCGGCGACGTAAAGCTGCTGCTGATTCGGACTGAGCGCCACGCCGTTCGGCCCAACGCAATCCTCGGCGACAACGGCCAGGTCGCCCTTGCGTGAGATCTTGTACACCTTGGACCCAGGCAGATCGGTGAAGTAGATGGTCTGGTCGATGTTGTAGACCAGGTCGTTCGGCGCCTTGAGTCCCTGCGCGGCGAGCACGGTGATGCTGCCGTTCTTCTCGGTCCGCGTGACGCGTCCGCCGCCCTCGCATGTGAGCAGCCGGCCCTGATGGTCGAACGTGAGTCCGTTGGCGCGGTTCGATTTTTCGCGGAACGTGGTGAGCTGGCCGCGCTCCCACTTCATGATCTTTTCGGGCGGGATGTCGCTGAACAACAGGTATCCCCGGCGGCTGAACACGGGGCCTTCGGTGAACTGGAATCCGCCCGCAACTTTGGTGACCTGCGCGTTGCGGTCCACTACCTTCCAGAAGTCTGGGTGCTTTTCTTCGAGCATTAGGAGCCCACTCCCGGGGCGAAGTACGATTTCGCTGGCGATTTGTAGGCGATCTTCAGCTCCGGAGTCTCGATCTTCTTGCCGTTCTGGTGTCCGGATTCCATCAAGAACGACAGTGCACCCGTGGTAAGCAAGGTCCTCTCAACCGCGTAGGGACGCTTGCCGGTGCTGATCATCTCTGTGATCCCGTGCACGAGCATACTGAAGTTGTTCGAATTCTCAGACGGGATGTAGCAGACCGCCGCCTCGGGTTTGGGCTCGGACTTCCGCTTCACCGCCACCAGGTATTCGCTGACCTTTCCGCCGAGCGCGATCGCCGCGGCGCGGAATCCGTCCCGGTACTCGACCACGCAGGCCACCGGACGCTTGACGTCCTCGGGGCGTCCCGGCTCGACCTTTTCGGCCGCGGCCAATGCGGCGTCGAGCAGGTCGCGCCGCCAGAGTCCTTCTTGCGCGCCCTTCCACACCTGGTCGTCTTTGAGGAGCTGCACCGATCGCACGCCCACTTCACCGCCCTTGCGGCGCTCGGTCAGGGCCTGGAGCGCTTCGAGGATATGGAAGAGTCCGCCGTCGGCCACCCATCCGCCGCCCACGGACACGGCGCCTTCCAGGTCCGAGTTGAGCGGGATGTCCAGCGCTGGACGCCGGAAAGTGACCGACACGCTCGATCCGGCCATGAGCGGGAACTTCAACTGGCGGGACCAGTCATACATCTGCTTGGCCTTCTTCCAGTCGTAGGAGAGGTGCTTGTCGACGAAGACGGGGCAGGAGCGTTTGGAGTCCTGGAAGACCTTCACCACTTGCTCGTAGTATTCGTAGCGGGGGTAGAGCTGCTGGTTCTTTTCGTTGTGCGGGAACTGGCCGTGCTCGCAGATCAGGATCACGCCGTCGACGGCGAGTTTGCCGGTCCCAAGCGTGAGGGCGTCGGCGATTGTCTTGTGGATGGGGAATCCGTAGGCCTGCGACAGCTTGCCGCCGATGTCGGCTGGGTGGATCTGGTCCATGTAGAGCGACGCGACGTCGAAGGGCGGCTCGTGGTACTTGTCCATGATCCAGTAGCCTTCAAGGAACCGGGTGATGAAGTTGTCCGAGTGGGAACGGACATGGTAGGTGCTGGACAGGCAGGCGATTTTCTTGCGGCCAGGCGCGGCGCTGAGCAAGGGCGCCACGGCCGCGGAGGCGATGAACTCACGTCTTCGGACCATGTATGGGACCTCCTACTTGATGGCGGCGGCTTCCACTGCTTTGAGCACGCGCAACAGGTTGCCGCCCATGATCTTGCGAATATCAGTGTCAGAGTATCCCATGTCGATGAGTCCGCGTACGATCACCGGGTACTTGGAGACGTCCTCCATCCCGGCGGGCGTCATGCCGGAGATGCCATCGAAGTCCGAGCCCATGCCGACATGGTCGGGACCAGCCAGCTTGGCGATGTGGTCGATGTGCCGGAGCAGCTCCTTCACGGGCACTTTGGGCATCTTCTCGAAGTACCGCTTTTGGATCGCGCGGACCATCTCCCATCGCTTGGGGTTCGACTTCTCCTTTTCGAGCAGGGCCTTGATCTCGGCGTCGCGCGCCGGACGGTTACGGATGTAGACGTCGTGCGCGGCTTCGTTGAGGTACCCGGCGTGGAAGTTGATGCAGATGACGCCGCCGCGGCGGGATACCGCGCGGATCACGTCGTCGGGCATGTTGCGGGGGATCGGCGCGATCGACTTGACCGAGGAGTGCGAGGCGATCACGGGGGCGCGGCTGAACTCCACCGCGTCGAGCACGGCTTTGTCGGAGATGTGGGAGACGTCGAGCATCATGCCCATGCGGTTCATTTCCGAGATCATCTCGCGGCCGAGCTTGTTGATGCCGTTATGGCGCGCGGCGCCGGTCATCGAGTCCACCCAGTTGTTGGTCTGGAAGTGGGCGAGCGTCATGTACCGGACTCCCAGCCGGTAGAAGTTGCGCAGCAGGGCCGGGCTGTCCTTGATGATGTGGCCGCCTTCGAGGCTCAGCATGGCGGCGAGCTTGCCGGACTTGTGGATCCGCTCGACGTCGGCGGCGGTGAGGGCGACCTCCATGTCCTTGGAGCTGCGGCGGACCTCCTCGTGAAACGCGTCGACCACTTCGAAGGCGCGTTCGGCCCAGGCGGCTTCGGGGTAGTCCTGAGGCTGGACGTAGACGCCGAACATGACGGCGCCGAGCTTGCCTTTGCGCATGCGGGGGATGTCGAGTTCGTAGTAGGAATGCTCGTCTGCAAAGCGGTATCCTTCGTCGAAGACGTAGCGCGGGGTGTCGATGTGGGCGTCGAAGATGAGGATGTCGCGCATGAGGCGGTCGAAGCGCGATTGGCCGGACAGAGTCGTGGCAGCGAGAAGCAGGAGGATGCGGCTCATTGGAGCCAGTCTACCCGATCGTAAACCCCGCAACGAGCGCGATTTCCGGCGAGTCGCCCTCGCGCAGTTGTTCCTTGGTCCGGACCGCCGCCTTCACCGGCAGCAAGTAGGCATCGCGCTTGCGGTCCCAGAAAATCGACGTCTTCCAACGCGTGGCGCCGATGATGGCGGTTACGGGGAGCGATCCCCCGGGCTTCGCGGCAGTGGCGGCCGAGGCGTGGATCTCGTGGGACAGGCGCTTCGGCAGGGTGACGAAGTGCCATCCCCCGGGTCCGTCATAGGCCCAGATGGGAGCCTCAAAGGAGACGTCGAACGGCACGCGTCAGTAGGTGAACTCGTCCTTGCGCGCGGCGTGGGTGTCGGTGACGCCGGAACCCGCGCAGTACAGCGCGACCGCCTGCACCACTTTGGTGCGGGTCATGCCGAAAAGGCCGAGCCCATAGGAGATTCCGGACGCGCCGCCATCGTCGCACAGGGTCATCGGTTGAATCGCGTCGTAACCGGATCCGGTCATGTAGGGCGTGCGTTGGCCGTTCACTAGGCGCGACGCCCAGGTGCGGTACTGCACTATGCCCTGCCGCTGGCCGGTAATCCGGCTGAAGTTGTTGTCGTTGCGGGTCCGCTGTGCCTGTCGCTGGAAGACGGGGTAGCCAAATGGGGCCTCGTTGAAGCCGCTCAGGGAAAGGACGGGGCCGTTGAGAAGCAGGCCGCACTCGAGTTGAATGTCGTAGAGGAATTTGCCGTTGTCGCGCGTATAGGCGAGGAAACCGCTCACCATGTACTGGGACGAGCAGACCAGGTCAAAGGCGTTGCTACCTCCTGCGGCGTTCCCGACTCCTGGGCCGTAGGTCGCGCCATTCGGAGGCCAGGCCCAATACTGGCGGTTCCTGTACTTGTGCATCCGCGGCGTGGCGCAGATCAATCCCAGGTAGTCCAGCGCGCTGCCACGCACGACTCTTGCGCCGACGATCGCCTGGTTTCCAGGACAACGCAGAACCCCGACCGCATTCCCTCCGGGGAGACCCCACATCACCAATTGTCCGTCGACGACTCCGCCCACCTGCTGTCCGCCTGTCTCTCCGAAGTGCTGTTCGGCGCGGACGATGTTGGGGTTGAAGGCTTCAACCTCGTTCCGGGTCTTGTTCGAGCTGCCTTGCCCCCAAGCGGCGGCCACGGCAAGCAACGTTCCTACGATCAACTTGCCCATATGCCGACAGTTTAGCGGACCAGCCCCAGCTCCCGCAGACTGTCGATCACGAACTGGATGGCCACTGTCATCAAGAGAATCCCCATCAGCCGGCTCATCAGATTAGAGCATTTTCACGTATAATAAAAAGCTCCACGCGAATCCGCCAACTGAGAATGGCTAGGGCCCTAGGAATTGACCTGCGTAGGCGGGTGATTGCGGCGCGTCAAGAAGGGGACACGGTTGAGGAGACAGCCGAGCGGTTCAGTGTG
>Ga0194132_10011560_pt1 | contig 11321 bp, 11 predicted proteins | sample TA2KigOf80mmetaG_FD_148612 | JGI IMG/M metagenome (GOLD analysis project Ga0194132, IMG submission 148612) | Freshwater microbial communities from Lake Tanganyika, Tanzania - TA2015054 Kigoma Offshore 80m | ecosystem: Environmental > Aquatic > Freshwater > Lake | place: Tanzania: Lake... | reverse complement strand
GTCTATTCCGATTGCTGGAAGGGCTACAACGTGCTCGACGTATCCGACTTCAAGCACTTCCGGATCAATCACTCCGAGCTCTTCGCTGATCGGCAGAATCACATCAACGGCATCGAGAACTTCTGGAACCAGGCCAAGCGCCACATGCGCAAGTTCAACGGTGTCCCGAAGGCCCATTTCGGGCTATTCTTGAAGGAGTGCGAGTGGCGCTTCAACACCAGTGACCCATCCAAGCAACTAACCCAGATCAAACAATGGGTTAAGCGTCATCTCAGGTAGTTATCTGGGACAGCCCCTTGTACAGTATTGTAACCAAATGCTATGCAGTCGCGCTGTTTCCAGTCGCCCACGGCCCCAAATCGTGACAGGAAGAGACTGAAACCTGCGTAATGCCTCGTGAAAATAGGAGTCTCGCGATGCCGAGGAGAGCCGCTGCCAAGCCGGCTAGGAGCGACCGCCACAATCCCAGAGGGGCGAGCTCGGTCGATGCCCATGTCGGACTGCGCGTCCGTCAGCGCCGCACCCTGCTTGGGATGAGTCAGACCCAGCTTGGCGAGGCCCTGGGCCTCACCTTCCAGCAGGTGCAGAAATATGAACGCGGGTTCAACCGGGTCGGCGCCAGTCGCCTCTGGGAGCTTTCCCGGGTTCTCGGCGTCCCCATCACCTATTTCTTCGAGGGGCTGGAGCCGGACGCCCAGCCGGTGCCCGTGCGCGAGATGCCGGAGGCGATGAAGGCTACCGCCGATCCGCTGAACAAGCGCGAGACGCTTGAGCTGGTCCGCGCCTATTACCGGATCCAGGACGTCGCCGTCCGCCGGCGCCTCTGCGATCTGATCCGCCAGATCGCGGGCGCCTCCAAGGCCGATCTCGAGGACTAGGCCGCCTGAGGCCGTTCGGCCGTCAATCGAAAAGGCCCGCTCGAGAGAGCGGGCCCTTCTTCTTTTCCGATGGATCGCAAGTTACCCGACGAGCGCCGGAACCTTGGGCTCCTCGTCGCGCGGCGTCGGCGGTGTCGGATAGTCGAAGATCAGCTTCTCGCCGTCGAAGTCGACGCGGACCCGCCCGCCGGTGGAAAGCCGCCCGAACAGCAGCTCCTCGGCCAGCGCCTTCTTCACATGCTCTTGGATGACGCGGCCGAGCGGGCGCGCGCCGAATTGTGGATCGTAGCCCTTCTTCGCCAACCACTCGCGTGCGGCCTCGGTCAGCTCGATCTCGACATTGCGCTCACCGAGCTGCGCTTCGAGCTGGGCCACGAACTTGTCGACAACCTTACCAACGATCTCCGGTGTGAGGCCGGCGAAGGCGACGATCGCATCAAGCCGGTTGCGGAACTCCGGCGTGAACAGGCGATTGATCGCCTCCGTGTCCTCGCCGATGCGGACCGCACGCTCGAAGCCGATCGGCGGCTTCACCAGGTCGGCGGCGCCGGCATTCGTGGTCATGATCAGGATCACGTTGCGGAAGTCGACCGACTTGCCATTGTGGTCGGTGAGCTTCCCGTGGTCCATGACCTGCAGCAGGATGTTGAACAGGTCCTGATGCGCCTTCTCGATCTCGTCCAGCAGCAGCACGCAGTGCGGATGCTGGTCGATCGCGTCCGTGAGCAGCCCGCCCTGGTCGAAGCCGACATAGCCTGGCGGTGCGCCGATCAGGCGGCTCACCGAATGGCGCTCCATGTACTCCGACATGTCGAAGCGGGTGAGCTCGATGCCGAGGACCTTGGCGAGCTGGCGCGCGACCTCGGTCTTGCCGACGCCGGTCGGCCCTGAGAAGAGATAGCAACCGATCGGCTTCTCGGGCTCGCGCAGGCCGGCGCGCGAGAGCTTGATCGCCGCCGAGAGCGCCTCGATTGCCTTGTCCTGTCCGAAGACGACGGTCTTCAGGTCACGCTCCAGATCCTTCAGCACCTGCTTGTCGTCGGCCGAGACGCTCTTCGGCGGAATTCGCGCAATCTTGGCGACGATCGCCTCGACTTCCTTGACGCCGATCGTCTTCCGCCGCTTGGACGGCGGCTGCAGCATCTGCGCCGCGCCGACTTCGTCGATCACGTCGATCGCCTTGTCGGGAAGCTTGCGGTCATTGATATAGCGCGCGGCGAGCTCGACCGCCGACTTGATGGCCTCGGCGGTGTAGCGGACCTTGTGGTGGTCCTCGTAGTAGGGGCGCAGCCCCTGGAGGATCTTGATCGAGTCCTCGACCGAGGGCTCGTTGATGTCGATCTTCTGGAAGCGCCGGACCAGCGCCCGGTCCTTCTCGAAGTAGTTGCGATACTCCTTGTACGTCGTCGAGCCGATGCATCTTAGCGCGCCAGAGGCCAGCGCCGGCTTCAGGAGGTTGGAGGCATCCATGGCGCCGCCCGAGGTGGCGCCGGCACCGATCACGGTGTGGATCTCGTCGATGAAGAGGATCGCCTTCTCATGCGCTTCGAGCTCGGTGATGACGGCCTTGAGCCGCTCCTCGAAATCGCCGCGATAGCGCGTGCCGGCGAGCAAGGCGCCCATATCGAGCGCGAAGATGGTGGCGTCCTTGAGGACCTCAGGCACCTCGCCCTGAACGATGCGACGTGCCAGGCCCTCGGCGATCGCGGTCTTGCCGACGCCGGGGTCGCCGACATAGAGCGGGTTGTTCTTGGTGCGCCGGCAGAGGATCTGGATCGTGCGCTCGACCTCGTCGGCGCGGCCGATCAGGGGGTCGATCTTGCCGGCGGCGGCCTTGCGGTTGAGGTTGACGCAATAGGACTCGAGCGCGTCGGAACCCTTCTTGTTCTGCTTTTCCTGGGTGCTCTGCTGCTCCTCGTCAGCGCCTCGTACGGTTTTCTGCTCGGATCGCCCGGCGACCTTGGCAATGCCATGCGAGATGTAGTTGACCGCATCGAAGCGGGACATGTCCTGCTCTTGCAGGAAGTAGACGGCGTGGCTCTCGCGCTCGGAGAAGAGCGCGACCAGCACGTTGGCGCCGGTGACTTCGCTGCGTCCGGAGGACTGGACGTGAATGACGGCACGCTGCACGACGCGCTGGAATCCGGCCGTGGGCTTCGCTTCCTCGCCGCGCTTGGAGATCAGCGCCTGAAGCTCGTTGTCGATGTAGCCGGAGAGGTCCCGGCGGAGCTTCTCGACCTCGACGCCGCAGGCGCGAAAGACGGCGATCGCGTCCTGATCTTCGGTCAGCGACATCAAGAGGTGTTCGAGCGTGGCGTATTCGTGACGACGCTCGTTGGCGAGTGCAAGAGCGCGATGGAGCGACTTCTCGAGGTTACGCGACAGCATGCCCACGTTTAAGTCCTCCGTGCCCTAGTCTTTCTCGAGCGTGCACTGCAGCGGGTGCTGGTGCTGGCGAGCGAAATCCATGACCTGGGTCACCTTGGTCTCGGCGACTTCGTAGGTGTAGACACCGCAGATGCCGACACCGCGGTGATGAACGTGCAGCATGATGCGCGTGGCTTCCTCTCGGCTTTTGGCGAAGAACCGCTCCAGCACATGCACGACGAACTCCATCGGCGTGTAGTCGTCATTCAGCATGAGAACCTTGTACATCGACGGCTTCTTGGTCTTGGGCTTGGCCTTGACCACAACGCCCGTCTGCGGGCCGCCGCCTGTTCCCTTGCCGTTGCCGATAGTGGGGTCGCTCACGTTAATGGCGTCCTAAGGACGATCAGGTTCGATGGAAATCATAGGGTCGCGAACCCGCCTGGGGAAGGGTTGGCCCCGTTATCGTCGGCGAAAGACGAAAACCCGGGCGCGGAAGACGCCTATTTAAATGGGAACTTGGAGATGAAAAAGCAAATGACCCGGCAGGTCGCCCCGCCGGGCCATCGATCGACAGCGATTCGCTCGGGTTAAGCGATGCTTTAGGCGGCGACCGGCTTGAACAGCTTCTCGACGCTCACATTGACGCGAGCCTTGATCGGCTCGAAAGCGTCGTTGGCAGTCTTCACGCTCATCTCCGAGAGCCGCGTGCCCTCGACGACGGCGGTGTCGAAGGCCTTCTTCGCCCAGCTGTTCTGAAGGTCGACGACTTCCTTCAGCGTCTTGGCGGCGACCAGGCTCTGGAACGCGGCGACATTCTGCTCGACCGCGGTCTGCGCGATGCCCATCCACTCCTTGCCGAAAATCTCGGCGGCCTTGACCGCGATGGTCGAGGACTGGACGAACGCCTCGAGGTTCTCCTTGCCGAGGCTGGCGAACTCGCCATAGCCCTTGAAGAAGTTCTGGGAGGCCTTCTCGACCTGCTCCTTGGTCATCTGCAGGGCCTGCTCGTAGGAGGCCTTGGCGGCATCGGTGCCGGCCTTGACGACGGTCTCGGCCGCCTCGAAGGCGTCCTTGGCGGTCTTGGTGGTCTTGGCGTTCACGGGCTTCACTCCTTTGGGGGGCCGGGGGCGGCCGCTCGGTTGATTTGTGCTGCAGCGCAGCATGGTGCATAGATAGGCCATCTCCGACGAGTGTCAAGGAATTTTGTGCGCTGCAATATCGCGACTGCACATGAGCGAGGGAGCGAGAACCCCCTTTCATTAAGGTTGGTCGGTTAAGCCTTTGATTCGGTTGACCTGTCGTGGGTGCCGCAATTTCGTCGCTCAAAAAATGTTTAAAAACAAATCTTTAGGGAATTTTTCTAACATCAGAAATAATCCTGTGGCATAACGGTGACCGTCCAACGGTATTTCTCGCGCACTCCGGGGAGACGGTAATGAGTTCGGAGGGACTAAGCCTTGCTAGATTCTGCGCCGTCAGCCTTGCCGCCTTCCTCGCCCTCGCCTCCCCATCGGCAGCCGCACCTCCGCCATCCTTCGTCAACGACGACCGCTACAGCTCGATCGTCGTCGACGCCGATTCCGGCCGGGTGATCGCCGCCGTCAACGCCGACCAGATCCTGCACCCGGCGTCGCTGACCAAGATCATGACGCTGTACATGGCTTTCGATGCGCTGAAGCGCAATCAGCTCTCGCTCGGCCAGCCCCTGCCCGTGTCGTCGCGCGCCGCGTCGATGACGCCTTCCAAGCTGGGCCTCCGCCCGGGCGATACGTTGACCACGGAGCAGGCGATCCTCGGCCTCGTCACCAAATCGGCCAATGACGCTGCCGCGGCGCTGGCCGAGGCTATGGGTGGAAGCGAGTCCGAATTCGCCCAGGCGATGACCCAGCGGGCTCGCGCGCTCGGCATGCACCACACTACCTTCACCAACGCCTCGGGTCTGCCCGACTTGCGCCAGGTCACCAGCGCCCGCGACATGGCGATGCTCGCGCTCGCCATGCTGCGCGATCATCCGCGCCAGTACCGGTACTTCGCGACCTCGGAATTCGCCTTTCGCGGCCAGATCCATCGCAACCACAACCGGCTCCTCGGCGCTTATGACGGCGTCGACGGCATCAAGACTGGCTTCATCAACGCCTCCGGCTTCAACCTGGTCGCCTCCGCCCAGCGCGACGGCCAGCGCGTGATCGGCGTCGTCTTCGGCGGCTCCACGAGCCGCGCGCGCGATGCGCACATGGCCTCACTGCTCGATGACGGTTTCCGCAGCCTCGGCATCCGCCATATGGATGCGCCGCTGGTCCGTGTCGCCGACCAGAAAAAGCCAGCCGAGAAGCCGGCAAAGGCCAGCGCCGGTGCCAGCACCAACACGAAGGGGAAGGCGAAGGGGCCTTCCGCCGACGAGATCGAGCGCCAGGCGATCGAAGCCGCTGGCGGTCGCGGCTGGCTGGCGCAGATCGGCGTCTTCAAGACGCAAGCCCAGGCCGAGCGAGCCGTCGCCGACGCTTTTCGCATGGCGCCCAGGCCGACGGCGACCGCCTCCAGCGACATCGCTCAGATCAAGACCGCCGAAGGCAAGCGCTTTCGTGCACGCCTGCAGAACCTCTCGTCGACCCAGGTCAAGGCGCTCTGCGAGGAGCTCAAGCGTCAGAAGCAGGCTTGCCAGCCGGTACAGGCGCCGAGCGCGCCGAAGGCAACCATGGCGGACGCTTCCGACAAGCGCCTGCGCGTCAACTAGCCGTAGCACCCAAGGTCACCGATCAGCACTCGCCTCCGGGGCCCCCGCCCCGGAGGCTTTCTTTGTCCGGCGCCGGTCGGCTATCGTCGAGCATCCCGCAAGGCCGGAGGTATTCCGATGCTCGTTCGCACCGCTGTCGTCATTGCTGCTCTTGCTCTTTCGACCTCGGTTGCCCAGGCGCAGCCGTCGGGCGAGATCACGGTCATGGCTTATGCCGGGATCTTCCAGGACAAGTACACCGAGGCGGTGATCAAGCCGTTCATGCAGAAGTTCCCGCAGGTGAAGGTGAATTACTTCACCGCCGGCAATTCCGCGCAGATGCTGGGAACGTTGCGCACGCAACGCTCGAGCCCGCAGGTCGACGTCGCCATCCTCGACGTCTCGGTCTCCAATGTCGGCAACAAGGAAGGTGTTTTCTCTAGGCTCGACCCGGCCAGGGTGCCGAGCCTCAGGGAGCTCCATCCGATGGCGATCGTGCCCGACGGCTTCGGCCCGGCGGTCACCTTCGATCACTGGGTCCTAGTCTACGATGCCGAGAAGGTGAAGCCGGCGCCGACGGGCTTGGCCGATCTCTGGGACCCGCGCTTCAAGGGCCAGATCGGGCTTTCGGCCATGCCCAACATCCAGGGCATCGCCGCAACCGTGCTTGCCTCCAAGATCGCCGGCGAGGACCACAAGACCTCGATCGACGGCGCGATGAAGCGGCTCAAGGACCTTAGTCCCTCGATCCAGACTTTCGACCCGCAGCCCGACGGCTACACGTTGATTCTCGGCAACACGCTGACCGTTGCCTCCGGCTGGAATGCGCGCGCCCAGCTCTATCACGACGAGTCGAAGCAGCGCCTCGGCGTCGTCTTCCCCAAGGAAGGCAGTGTCTTCCAGATCAACACGATCAATCTCGTCGCCGGCATCAAGAATCCGGAGGCGGCGACCGCCTTCATCGAATACGCGCTCGGCCGCGAGGCGCAGAAGCGTTTCACCGAGGCCATGTTCTACGCGCCGACCAATGCCAAGGCCGACATCTCGGCGGCGGCAATGAACCGCACCGCCGCGGCACCTGAGAACATGGCGAAGATGATCCCGCTCGACTGGGGCTGGGTGACGACGATCCGGGACTCCTGGAACAACCGCTGGCGTAGGGAAGTGATCGCCGGCCGCTGATTTCATGACGTCGGAGGGCGGCTATCTCGCGCTCGCGGCCCTGAGCAAGGACTACGGCGTCGGCGAGCCGGCGGTCGACCGGCTCGATCTTGCCATCGACCGCGGCGAGTTCGTGGCGCTGCTTGGGCCGTCCGGCTGCGGCAAGACCACGACGCTCCGCATGATCGCAGGCCTGGTCGAGCCGACGGGAGGCCGCATCCTTCTCGGCGGCGAGGAGCTGACGGCAAAGCCCGTCCATCGCCGCAACATCGGCATGGTGTTCCAGAGCTACGCGCTCTTCCCGCATATGAGCGTCGCCGACAACGTCGCCTTCGGCTTGGAGATGCGTGGGATCGCATCCGCCGACATCCGCGGCCGCGTCGCCGAGGCGCTGGCACTGGTCCGTCTCTCCGGCTTCGAGGCGCGGCGGCCGAAGCAGCTTTCGGGCGGGCAGCAGCAGCGCGTCGCGCTCGCCCGCGCCCTGGTGATCCGCCCCGATCTCCTGCTGCTGGACGAGCCGCTGTCCAACCTCGACGCAAAGCTGCGCGAAGAGATGCGCGGCGAGATCCGCGAGATCCAGCGCCGGCTCGGCATCACGACTGTCTTCGTCACGCACGACCAGACCGAGGCGCTGGCGCTCGCCGACCGTGTTGCGGTCATGGAGAAGGGCCGGCTTGCCCAGCTCGGCACGCCGGAGGAGGTCTATGAAAGGCCGGCGACGCCCTTCGTCGCCCGCTTCGTCGGCCGCATTAACAGCTTGGCCGCCGCCGCCGGCAGCGACGGACGGCTTCACATCGGCGGCCGGCCGATCTCCGTAGGCGAGACGCGGCCGGTGGGCGCCCGCGTCACCGTGATGGTGCGCCCGCAGCACATCGCGCTGGGAGGAGGCGGGCTCAGCGGCCGCGTCACCGGCCTCACCTATGTCGGGGACATCGTGCAGATCGCCGTCGCCGGGGAAGGGTTCACGGTAATCGCCGAGCGCGGCACCGCCGATCCCTCCTGGCGCGGACTCGTGCCCGGCCAGGACGTCGGCGTCGGCTGGCCCGCCTCGGCGGCGCGGGTCTTTGCGGAGAGCGACGATGGCCGATGACCGGCGAAGCCGCGTCGGCCTGGCCGCCGCGCTGTCGCTGCCGGCCACGGCCGCGATCTCGCTCGGCTTTCTTCTACCGGTCCTCTGGCTTGCGCGCATGTCGTTCAACCCGGTCGATTCCAGCGGCGCGCTTGGCCAAGGCTGGACGGCGCATCAATATGTCGAGCTGGCGACCGGCCCCTTCTATGCCGAGCTGACGCTCGCCTCGCTGAAGATGGCGGTCAGCGCCACCTTCTTCGCGCTGCTCGTCGGCTACCCGATCGCTCTATTCCTGCATCGGCTCGAGTCGCGCTGGAAGACGGTGCTCGTGCTGCTCGCGATCTGTCCTTTGCTGGTATCGGGTGTGGTCCGCGCTTATGGCTGGATCGTGATCTTAGGGGATGCCGGCTGGATCAACTCGATGCTGCGCGGGATAGGCCTGATCGACCGGCCGGTGCGACTGGTCAACAACCATGTCGGCGTCACCATTGGTCTGACGGAAAGCCTGCTCCCCTACATGACGTTGTCGCTGCTGGCGGGGCTGGGCCGGCTCGATCGCGGGCTCGAGGAGGCGGCGCGCACGCTCGGCGCTTCGCCCCTCCGGACCTTCCTTCGCGTCACGCTGCCCTTGAGCCTGCCGGCGGTGGTGCTGGGATCGACCCTCTGCCTGATGCTGGCGATCAGCGCTTTCGTCACGCCGAGGCTTCTCGGCGGCGGTCGCGTCTTCCTTCTCGCGACCGAGATCTATGAGCAAGCGCTGGTGACGCTCAACTGGCCGCTTGCCGCTGCGCTCGCGGTCGCCATGCTGGCGCTCTTCTCGCTTGTCCTCGTGATTTCCGGGCGGCTGCAGCGGCGGGTGGCAGAATGACCCGGATCGCAACCCGCATCGGCATCGCGCTCCTTTACGCCTTCGTGCTGGCGCCGATCGTGCTGGTTTTCGCCATCTCGTTCAGCGGCGACAATTTCATCGCCTTCCCGCCGAAGAGCTGGGGGTTCCGCTGGTATCATGCGCTCTTCGCGCATGAGGGCTTCGCCCGCGGCTTTCGCAACAGCGTCCTCATCGCCTCGATCGTGGTCGGCCTCGACCTGCTGATCGGCATCCCCGCCGCCTATGCGATCGCCCGGCTGAAGTTCCTCGGGCGCGACGCGCTGCTCGCCTTCCTGACAGCGCCGCTGCTGCTGCCGACCATTGTGCTTGGCCTTGCTATCCTGCTGGTCTTCTATCCGCTGCGCCTCGCTGCCACCTACCCCGGCATCGTTGCTGCGCATATGGTCGTGACCTTGCCTTTCGTCGTCCGTATCGTCGCGACGGCGCTTTCGACCTTGCCCGGAGACATCGAAGATGCGGCGGCGACGCTCGGCGCCTCGCCGGCCACCGTGTTTCGGCGCATCACGCTGCCGCTGATGCTGCCCGGCGTGATCGCGGCCTCCGCGCTCGCCTTCATCCTCTCCTTCGACGAGGTCGTGATCTCGCTCTTCGTCGTCGGCCCGCGGCTCTCGACCCTTCCGGTCGAGCTGTTCCGCTATGTCGAGGGTCGCACCGATCCGATGGTCGCCGCTCTTTCGACGGTGCTGATCCTCGCGACGATCGCCGTCGTCCTCATCGTCGAGCGCAGCGTCGGCATGATGCGCGCGCTCGGCCGCTGAACCTCAAGAAAAGGAAATGTCATGCCCGCGAAGCCGCCGAAATACGTGGTCAACCCGATGCCGGCGCAGGCGCCGGCGGCGCTGATCGAGAAGCTGCGCAAGGTCGAGACGGCCTCGATCGGCCATTTCCGCCATATCGGCTTCATGGATCCGGCCATCAAGCCGCTGATCGACGGCAAGCACATCGTCGGCACCGCGGTCACCGTCGCTATTCCGGGCCAGGACTCGACGCTGCTCCATCACGCGCTTGGTCTTCTGCGACCGGGCGACGTGCTGGTGATCGACCGGCTCGGCGACACCAAGCATGCCTGCTTCGGCGGCGGCGTCTGCGTCGCGGCGAAGGCCTCGGGCGCAGCCGGCGCCATCCTCGACGGGCCCTGCACCGATCCCTCCGAGATCCGGCGCGAGGATTTCCCGCTCTGGTGCCGGGGCATCTCGCCGATCACCACGCGCATCTACGACATCGGCGGCAGCATGAACGTAGCCGTCTCCTGCGGCGGCGCCAGCGTCAGCCCGGGCGACGTCATCCTCGCCGACGAGAACGGCGTGCTGGTGATGCCGGTCGCCGATGCCGAGGCAGCGGCCGAGGAGGGCTGGACACGCCAGGAGCGCAGCGGCCGCAGCCAGGACCGCGTCCGGAATGGTGAGAAGATCGGCGACATATCCGGCGCTACCGCCAAGGTGCTGGCGGCGCTGGCGGCGGAGAAGAGTTAGCTTTTCAGCTTCTTCAGCTTCTCGATCGCGCTCTGGCGCGCGAGCGCGCGGTCGCGGTCCGGGATTTGCAGCAAGCCGGCGATCCGCCTAAGCAGCATGTCCTCGTGCGGGTCGAGCGTGCCGTCGGCATAGGCGACCTTCCACATCAGCTCGAGGATGTGGTGGCGGTCCTCCGGCGGCATCGTCTTCACGATCTTCTGCGTGAAGGGGAAGAGCTGGGTCGCGTTCTTCACCGCCTTCTCGGCGGCGGCGATCAGCTCCCGGACCTCGTCATGGTCCATCGAGAATTTGGCGGCGAGCACATGCTCGATGATCCCGCGCTCCGCCGCATCGAAGCGGTCGTCCATGCGCTCGGCTTCGATCAGCAGCGCGGCGACAGCGAGCTCGAAGTCATGCTCGCCTTTGGCCGTGGCAGGCGCCGCCTTGCCCGTGAGAAAATCGAGAACGCGATCGATCATCGCTAGAGCATTTTCCGATCTGTCTGAATCGTCAGGGATTCCCAATCCTGTCGCGATGTGATTCAAGATGCGTGCTGGAGGAGGAGGCCAGCGGGCATGGGAGTTCCCCTATCAGAGGATCTTCGTGTTCGTGTGGTGCGGGCGGTCGAGGACGGATTGTCTCGGCGCCAGGCTGCTGAGCGGTTCGGGGTCGGTGTGTCGAGCGCGATCCGGTGGGTGGATGAGTGGCGTCGCAGCGGCCGCACGGCGGCCTTGGCTCAGGGCGGCGACCGGCGGTCTGATCGGATCGAGGCGGAGGCGGCCTTTCTGCT
>Ga0194132_10011559_pt1 | contig 11322 bp, 7 predicted proteins | sample TA2KigOf80mmetaG_FD_148612 | JGI IMG/M metagenome (GOLD analysis project Ga0194132, IMG submission 148612) | Freshwater microbial communities from Lake Tanganyika, Tanzania - TA2015054 Kigoma Offshore 80m | ecosystem: Environmental > Aquatic > Freshwater > Lake | place: Tanzania: Lake Tanganyika... | reverse complement strand
CCCGTGTGCGCGCGGCGAGGCTTTCGTCGTCTTGCGGAGGGCTTGCAGGGCGACGAGAACTCGCGGCGCAGCGCCTGCAGGCGTTCTCCCTGCTCTTCCAGTCCTCCTCGGGCTCTTCCACTTCCCCCTCTTCCTCCGCGTCCGAGGCGCTCGCGCCTTTCTTCCAGGACTCGCCGGACTTTGTCGGGGAGCTGGCGGCTGCGCTCCGCCGCGAGGGGGCAAGCGCCGTCGGCGGAAGCGGAAAAGGCGGGGAGGGACCCGCTGCTGCTGGCGGTGGTGGCGTGCCGGAGAGACACCGCGCCCTGGCGCTGCGCGCCCTGGCGGTGCAGCTGGCCGAGAGGTCGAGGCACGGAGGGGTGATCGCGGTGCTGTCTCTTGGCGGAGGAGGTGGAGGTGATGGCGGAGGCAGCAGTGGTGGAGCGGCGGCGAATGCCCCGGCTGCCGCTGCTGTCACTGCCGCTGCTTCCTCTGCTGCGACTCCCGCCGCTCCGGCCGATGCCTCTGGTTCTACCGCCACTACTGTTGCTGCTGCTGCTCCGGCTACGACGACAATGAGCGCAGCAGCGGCGACGGCGGCCGCAACTGCCGCCGCGGCAGCTGCTGCAGCAACTGCCTCTGCCGTCGGCAGCGGCAGCCTCCTCGCGTCGCTGCTCTCTCGCTCGATCTCCGAGCTCGTTTCGGGCGCGCACGCGGGCGTGCCCACGGGCGCCGCGGCCTGGTGGTGGTGGCACACCGACGTTGTCGGAGGAGGGGGAGGCGGAGAGAAGGAGAACGGCGAGGACGAGCAGGGCGGAGGAAAAATGCGGACGAGGAGCAAGGGAAAGGCAAAGGCGACTGCAGTTGCTTCTGCTTCTGCTTCTTCGACGCAACAGAGCGACGTCTCCGCGTGCGAGCTCGCCCCGACGACGTCTTCTCCTCCCTCTTCTTCTTCTTCTTCCGGACCCGTCTTCTACTCCCCTGCCTTTGTCGAGGCCCTGCTTTCGTTGGCCGGTGGCCTCGTGGGCTCCTCCGCCGGGTGCGCGGCGCTTGGCGAGGCGGGCCTCATCCCAGCGCTGCTGCCGCTCCTCCGCCACGAGGAAGAAGGGGACGGAGGGTGGGGACGAGACGAGTCCGCGCACGTCTCCCTGCTCGCGTCGGCTGTGCGAGTGCTCGAGGCGTACATGGACTTCTCCCCCGCTGCTGCGGGCGGTCTTTTCAGGGAGCTGGGCGGCCTGACGGCGATGGTCGACAGGTTGAGGTCCGAGGTCGATCAGGCGGCGGCGGCGGCGTCGGAGTCTCCTCGCCCTCGCGGCACCCCTCCACCTCCTCGACCCACCGTCCCTCACGCCCGCAGGCTCCTCCTGAAGGCCCTGCTCCGCGCAGCCGCCCTGTCTTGGTACACTCCGCGACTCGCGGCGAACAACGGCGCGAACAATCCCGCTCCGGCGCCGAGAACGCCACAGGACGAGGCCGACGGCGCGCGCTTCTTCGCGTGCCTCGCCTCGGTGCTGGACGGAGCGGACGCCAACGGCGGGGGGCTGTTTGCGCTTGCTGCGACCATCGTCGCGGACCTGGTGCACCACGACCCGCTCTGTTACTCGCAGCTCGAGTCCGCTGGCGTCCCCGAGGCGTTCCTGAGCGCCGTCGGGCGGGGCGTCCCCCCGTCCGCAGATGCGCTGTGCGCGGTGCCCAACGCGCTCGTCGCCCTGTGCCTCAACTCTCGCGGCCTCGCCGCGGTCAGGTCCCGCGGCGCTCTGCGCTTCTTCGTGGACGCTGCCTCGCACCCGGGGTACCTGCGTGCCCTCCAAGGCGACACGCCTTCGATCTTGGGCGCGGGCCTGGACGAGCTGCTGAGGCACGTCCCGGCCCTGAGGGACCACGGCGTCGCCGCGCTGGCGCAGCTGCTGAGGAGGCTCGCCATGCTGGGGGGCGCCGACGGGTCGCGACTCCCCGAGATCAGCAGCGGTGCAATCGCTGCCTCGGAGGCTGCTGCTGCTGCTGCGGCGGCGGCGAGGAGGGGCGGGAGGCGAGGAGGCGAGAGGGCGACGGCGATGGAAGCGGAAGGTGCCGGTGCTGCTGCTGCGGCGACGGCGGCAGCAACGGCGACGGCGACGGCGACGACGGAGAATGCTGCTCCCGCTGACGACGCCGCAGCCCCGATGGAGGTCGAGGCTCCTTCCACTTCTACTTCTGTTTCCTGGCCCGCCTCGGGAGACGCCGAGGTCGTCTCTCCCGCGTCGGACGCCTCTGCCTGGCTCTCCGACGCCGTCGGTGCCGCGGGAAGGATGCTCGAAGCAGCGCTCGCCAACGGAGAGACCGCGCGAGCGTTTGCCTCCGCGGGAGGAGCAGAGCTGTTGCTTGCTCCTTACTCCGCGCCGCTCTTGCCTCCTACTTTCGGGTCCGGTGGTGGAGCGCACGCCCTGCTGGCTGCGATCCGCGCTCTCGCAGCGGCTGCTGCGCCGTCCTCTTCGCAGCACCACGGCCACCACCAGCCCCCGCCGTCGTCGTCGACGGCGGGAGGGGAAGTCGCCGACCCGCTCGCCGACTCGCTCGCTGTCGCCCTCGCGGAGGCCACGGCAGCCGCCGAGTCTTTGCCTCCCGGTGCCTCCGTGCCAGACTTGCCAGCGGAACAGAGGGATGCCTACATTCGCTTGCTCTCGCGTGCAGAAGGTCTGGCTGCGGTTGCTGCGGCGGTCGCGAGGGGTTCACAGCCGATGCTTTCGGCTCTCTGCAAGACGAGGACGAAAGTTTTGCCTCTGATTGTGTCTTCTTCTTCGCAGTCTTCGCCATCTCCGCCGCGCCCTCCGATCATCGCCTTGGCGATCCTCGAGCGCTTCGTCGCGTGGCAGGCGACCGCTGCAGAGGACTGGAGGTCTGCCGCGGACGCTGCCAGGGCCGCGGAGCGAGAGAAAGAGAAAGAGCGAGAGGAAGCGGCGGCAAGAGCGGCAGCGGAAGCGAGGTCGAGGGGAGAGACGGCAGCTGCGGCTGAGTTCTTGCAAAGGGCGCAGCAGGAAGCAGCAGCGGCAGCGGCAGCGGCAGCTGCTGCCGCTTCTACAGCAGAGCCGATGGAGGAAGGTGGTGTTCCGGTTGCTCCTCCTCCCCCTGTTCCTCAACCTCCTCCGCCACCTCAGCCTCCGCAACCGACCGTCGGCCTCCCTCCCCGAGGCCGGCGCAAGGCCGGGGACGAGCTCGCCGCCGAGGTCGTCTGCCACTTCGCGGCCACGGCGCGCTCGTTCCATTCGTCTCTGGCGAAAGCAGCGCACTCGTTCGCGAGGCGTGCTTCCGGTGTTTCCTCGGGCGCGGGTTTCGGGGCGAGCGAGGCCGCTCTCGCGGCGGCGGCGGCGGCGCCTTTGCCCCCCTCGGCGAGGGCCGCGTCGGCGCTGCTGGCAATGGCGATGAGGTACGCGCTCAAGCCTCCACCCGCGGTGGTCGCGACCTCGACTCCTTCGGGAGGAGAGGCCGAGGCCACGGCTGCTGCCGTCGCCAGGGCCAGGGCAGCGCGCTTCCGAGCGAGGGCGTTTGACGAGGTCGCTGCCGTCTTCTTCGATCCGAGGAGGCGAGCGGCGCATGCTCTCTTGCTCAACTTCTGGTCCCTATGCGGTGGCGGCGCCGAGCTCGCCTCGGCGGTCCGTGGGGCCGCCTCGGCGCTCGACGAGGCCGCCGGGGCTGCCGCCGAGGCGAGGGTGAGGGCGAAGAAGGAAGGTTCGGATGCTGCTTCGGCGCCTCCGCCCCCGAGGCCCCCGGGGTCTCCGCCGGATGCTGCTGCTGCTCTGTCGCTTGCGGCCGGGGCCGTCGCCTCGGGCCTCGCGCTAGCCGACGCGATCGCCAACACGGCGCTGCTGAGGTCCTCCGCCTCTGCTGCGCCCGGGCTGCTGACGAGGACTCTCCCGGGGCAACAGCAACAGCAACAGCAACATCAGGCTGGAGGCGAGCCTGCTGCTGCTGGTGCAGCTGTGACTGCTGCGGAACCTGCTACTGCTGCCGTTGGAGATGCTGCTGCTGCCGCCGCCGGTGCTGCCGCACCTTTGTCTTCTGCTCGGTCGCCTTCTTCGTCTGCTTCGTCGTCGCTCGACCTGCTCCCTCTCTCCGACCTCCGCAGGCTCGGCCTGTTCCCCGCCGACGCCACTTCCGACCGCGCCACGGGACGACGCACGGTGTTATCTGTCGAGTGCGAGCTCCGAGCCGTCGCCGTCTCGGCGCTGGTGCCCCTGTGGCGCAAGGCCGTGGCAGGAGCGGAAGAGGAGAAGAAGAGCGAAGGAGAGAAGAGGCGGAGCAGCGGAGGCCTCGCTCTGTCGGCGCCGCACTTGCTGCCCGCGCTCGCCGCGGCCCTCGAGCGAGCCATCGACGGCGACGGACTCGCTGCCGGTTCCGCAGCGGTTCACGCCAAGTACCGCGCGGCGCTGCTGCACCAGCAGGCCGTGCAGCACTCGGCGCGGATCGGCCTGGCAGCTGGCTTTGCCGACGACGGGGCGAGGGCCGCGGCGGGAAGGGTAAGCGGTGGAGGAGCGGGAGGAGAGGAGAAAGGCACGGAAACCGCCGGGGCCGCGCTCTGGGGACTCAGGAGCGCCCTGGCAGAGGCCCTCGCGCCTGCTGCCCCTTCTTCGGGAGCAGCGGCAGAAGCAGCAGCAGCGGCAGCATCGGGTGCTGCAGATGATGCCCCGCTCGTCGCGCCGGCGCCGCAACCGCCAACCGCCGCCGACGACCCTTCCCTCATCGCGACGCTCGTCGACATGGGGTTCCCCGAGGCACGCGCGGCCGCGGCTCTGAGGCGCGTCGGTGGCTCTGGAAGGCGTGGCGGGGACGCCGTAGAGGCGGCGATGGAGTGGCTGCTCGATAACCCCGAAGAAGAGGAAGAGGAAGGAGGTGGAGAGGGAGCGGAAGCAGAAGCGACGACGGCAGCTGAAGGAGGAGAAGCAGCAGCAGCGCCGGGAGAGACGACACCTCCGGCGACTGTCGCTGGCCTCCCCGCGGAGGCCGAAGCAGAAGCAGAAGCAGAAGCAGAAGCAGAAGCAGAAGCAGAAGCAGAAGCAGAAGCAGAAGCAGAAGCAGAAGCAGAAGCAGAAGCAGAAGCAGAAGCAGAAGCAGAAGCAGAAACAGCCCCCGCGGAAGTTCCTGCTGCTGCTGTTGCTGCTGCTGCAGCTCCGGAGATCGACCCGGACGAGGCCGAGCTGATCGCTTCGCTGAGGCCGATGGCCGTCGACTCTTCGGGGCTCGCGCCGATGGCAGAGGAAGCAGCTGCCGCCGCTGCCGCTGCCGCTGCCGCTGCCGCGACGGACGAAGAAGCAGTCGTTGACTCTTTGCGCAGCGCTGCTGCTGCACCCACTACCACTGCCCCCGACGAAGCATTAGCGACCGCAGTCGCTGATGCGCTCGCTTCACCACCTCTTCCGAGTCCCACTTCTTCTTCTTCTTCTGCTCTTCTCCTCCCGCCGTCGCCGCTTCTGCCGTCGGCGGTCGAGCTCGCCGAGGGAGCGCTCGCTCTCGCCCGCGCAGCCCCAGAACACGCCGCCCACGCGCTCGTCGACCTTCTTCGCGCGGCCGCGCAGCGAGGGCACGACATCGCCGCGCTCGAGCGCGCCAACGCTCGTGTTCGAGCGATGGTGTCGTGGGTCGCGTCGTCGCTGCTCGGGATCAATGGAGAACAAGGCGACGGCGACGACGACGGTAACGACTCGCCGCCGCCGCCGCCGCTCCCCCTCGAGCGCGTCAGAGCTTACAGGGACGCCGTCGTCGACGCCGCGATGCTCGACGTGCGGCTGATGCACCTCGGGTACGGCGCTGGAGGCGGGAGCAGCGGAAGTGGAAGCGGGGGCGGAGGGGGCGCTGCCGCGTTGGCACAACAGCAGCAGCAGCAGGGCAGGAGGGAGCGTCTCGTTGCGGAGCTCCGCGCCGCCTTCGACGGCGAAGCTCCTGCGGCTCCTCCAGCTGCTGCTCCTGCTGCCTCTCGCGAGAACACCGCTCCTCGTCGTCCGCTTCGCGAGCTCAAGGTGCTCACGCCCCCGGACCTCGAGGACTCCGCCGCCGCCGGCGCGGGATCTTCTTCTGCTGCTGCTTCGTCGCGCGCGGGGATGCCCCCGGAGGCCTACGAGGCGGTCTCCTCGGTCGTCCTCCCGCTCGTCGAGGCCGTCACGATGCGCTCTGAGGTCGTCTCGGAGGCGGTGAAGGAGGAAAAGAAAGAGAAGACTTCTTCTTCTTCTTCGTCTTCTTCCTCGCTCGTCATCGACGACGAAGACAGCTCGACGCTCGCGCCGCTCCACCTCCTTTTGCTCCTGCTCGCGGACTCGCAGCCTTCGAGGGCCGTCGCCGCCGAACTCGGTCTGGCGGAGTCCACTCTGCGTCTGCTCGAGTCGTGGGTCGACGCGAGGGCTGTTCCTGCTGCTGCACCGGCTCCTTCTTCGACGGCAGCTGGAGGCGCGACGGCAGCATTAGCTGCGGCGGCCGCGACCGCTGCTGCGGTTGCGGCGGCGAAGAAGAAAAAGAAGAAGACTGCCGCAACCGCTGCTCCGTCGTCGCCTCCTGCTCCGCTCTTCTCTTCGACGAAAGAGCAGGGCGACGAGCAAGAAGCTGCTGCTCCTCCCCCGACCGCCCCTCCGAAGTGGACCGAGGCGTGCTGCTTGCTTCTGGACCAGCTCGCGGCGCAGCGCGCTTCGACAGCCGCGCTCCCGCCGCCGCCTCCGCTGCCGCCTAGCGCAGCGGAGGTGAAGGAAGAGGAAGGAGGAGCCGCTGCTGCTGCTGCTGCTGGGACTTCTGCTGCTGCTTCTGCTACTCCGATGGAGGTCGGCGACGCGCCTGCCGCTGCTGCTGCCGCCGCTGCTGCTCCCTCGCGCTCGAGCAGGAAGAAGAAGGAAAAGAAAGACTCTTCTTCTGTTCCCACAACCTCTGCCTCTGCCGACGACGCCTTTGCGTCCGCGGCAGCCGCTGCCGCAGCCTCGGCTCTGGGGCCGGGAGGCCTTCTGTCGCCATCGCAGCGCTCGAGGGCAGCTCGCGCCGCGATGGCCCTGCTCTCTCACGTCCACGCGTGGGGACATAGCGGCGGGAGTAGCAGCAGCAAGAAGACGAAGAAGTCGAAGACGGAGGACAAGAAGGAGAAAGAGACGCAACCTTCGCCTCCGCCTCCGCCCGCCGCAGACGTCGCGGCCGCGGCTGCGGCCTCGGCACAGCTCCTCGCGAGGCTCACCGCCGACCACTCGATCGCGCTCGATGTCCTCGCGGCCGACGGGCCTCGCTTGCTGCTCTCTCTGCCCGCCGCGGCGCTGGGCCGAGCGAGCGACGACGGCGGTGGTGGTTCGAGTTCGAGCGGTGGAAGCAAAAACACGCTCGAGCCGCTCGTCGGCGCCGTGCTCCGCCACGTCCTCGAGGACCCGTCGACGCTCCAGCTGGCGATGGAGGCCGAGCTCAGGGCCGCGTTCGCTGCGAAGCCGAGCTCTCCTTCTTCTTCGGACCGAGACTGGCTCTCGTCGATGCTCGGAGGCGGGAGCAGGAGGAGGAGTCGACAGCAGCAGCAGCAGCAACAATATCGCCCGACGCCGAGGGCGTTCTTGAGCGACTGCGCGCCGCTGCTGCAGCGCTCGCCCGAGGCTTTCTTTGCTGCCGCGCGCTCGGTCGTGGCGGTCGAGGAGGCGAAGGAGGCAGGAGCGGAGGGAGGCATCGTTCCTTCTTCTTCCGAGCCCGTGGTTGTGCTGAAGAAGCCGAAAGCGGCTGCTGCTGCTGCCGCTGTTCCCGCTGGCGACGAAGAGAAAAAGGTCGACGCGAAGAAGGTCGACGCGAAAAAGGCCGAGGCTGCGGCAGGGGCAGGGGCAACGGCAACTATTCCTGCTTCCGCGGCTCATCGCCGACCTCCTCCTTCTTTCTTTGCCATCGTCGACCTCCTAATCGCTGCTGCGCTCGAGGAAGGTCCGTTCGCGCCTCCTCCCGAAGACGCCGGCGGCGACGAAGAGGAAGCAGCAGCGGAGGAAGCGGCGACGGCGACGGCGACGGCGATGGAAGCTGACGGCGACGGCAACAACAACGCTGCCGCTGGCGCTTCCGCTGCTGCTGCTCCTGCTGCTGCTGCTGCTGCTCCTGCTGCTCCTTCTGCTCGCGGCGCTTCCCCTTCGTCGAAGAGCAAAAGGGACGAGAAGAAGGATGCCTCTTCTTCATCGCCAACTCTGGCAAAGCCTCCGGCGCCGCCAAGGGCAGAGACCCCCTCGTCTCGCCTCGCGCTCAAGCTCCTGGCGGACTTTACTCTTCAGTACGGTCCCTTTGTCGGAGCTCTGCTGCGCAGGGCTGGCGGCGGAAGTGGAAGCAGCGGAAGCGGGGCTGCGGGGGCAGCAGCAGGAGCCGCTGCTGCTGCTCCCGGTGGCAACAGCGGCAGCAGCACTAACCTCTTCCGCTCGCTCATCGCCCGCCGCGCGTCGTTCGTCCGGTACCCGGACGACCAGGCCCCCTTCTTCCTCCTCGCCGTCTGCATCCGCTCGGCGGAGGGCAGGCGCCGCGTCGCGAGGGAGCTCTCTCGCGCCCTCGGCCCGGCGATGGCAGTCGACGCCGCTGCGGCCGAGGCAGAGGCGGCGAGGCAAGACAGAGAGAGGCAGGACGCGAGAGGAAGCAAGAGGAAAGGGAAAGCGGAAGCTGCTGCTGTGGCTTCTTCCGACTCCGCTCCTCCTTGTTCTCGTCGTCGGAGGGACCCTCTCGCGATCGCCGTCGAGCGCTCGGAGGGTTTGCCATTCACGGCTCCGCCCGGTGCGACCCCCGCCTCTGCCATCGTCGCCGTCGCCGACCTCCTCGTCTCTTTACTGTCTTCGTCCCCTCCGCCGGCCGCTGCAGGCCGCGGCGACTCTTCCGCTGCCCTCCAGCAACAACACATGCTCCCGACGGAGATGGCCCGAGCGATGCGCGAGTCCGGTGCCTTGGACGGGATGCTGGCTGCTCTCGCGAGGCTCGACCTCGACCACCCGAAGTGCGACGTGTATGCGTCGCTGCTCCTGAGGCCGATCGACGCGCTGACGAGGCCGCTGCCGCAGAAGGCTCCGTCTTCTTCCTCTTCGACCGCGACTGCTGGTCAGCAGGGCAACGCCCCCGCTGCTGCAGCTGGAGGCGCAGCGGCGACGACAGGGGCTGCTGCAGGTCGAGGAGGCAGGAGGCGCCGCGGCGGAGGTGGGAGTGGTTCGGCGCAGCGTCAAACTGCTGCTGCTGCTGCTGCTGCCGCTGATGCTCCCGCCGCCGAGGCTGCTGCTGCTGCCCCTGCTGCTGCTGCTGCTGCTGCTGCTCCTGCTGCTCCTGCAGCGCAGCCGACCCCGACGCCGACGTCGACGGGCCGCGGAGGGGGAGGCCGAGGCGCGGCCGAAGGTGGCGCCGCCGCCGCTGCCGGGCCTGAAGCGCTAGCCGCTGCTCAGCAAGCCCTCGGCCGCCGCGGAGGAGGAGGAGGAGAGGGACGAGGCACTCGCGGCGACCTCACGGCCACGGGAGTCGCTGTCTTCACCGTCCCCGCTGGCCGAGGAGGCGTCGTCGATGCTGCCGACGCTGCCCGAGCGATGGAAGGTGTTGTCCGAGCGATTGTCCGCGAGGGCGGCCTTGACGCCGCCGGCGGCGACGACGACGGCGCCGAAGGAGAAGAAGGAGGAGGAGGAACCGCTGCCATTGCAGCTGTCGCTCCCGGAACAACGGCCGACGACGCTTCCGCTCTCGAGGCCATCGTCGAGCGCGTCCCTGGAGCTGCAGGGGTCATTCGCTTGCCCATTCGCCGAGGCTCTTCGTCTTCGTCTTCTTCCGGTGATGAGGACGACGACGACGACGACGACGACGATATGAGCGACGGCGAAGGTGATGACGACGAAGGAGACTTCGACTCCGACGATTTCGATCACGGCACGCAAATGCCCGTAGACTCGGACCCTTCCTCTGGAGATGGCCCTCCTTCTTCTTCCGGTGACGACGACGACAGCATGCGAGATGGCGCGAGGTCTTCTCTTTCGAGCTCTTCGCAGTCGTCGTCGTCTTCGGAGTCTGACTCTGACGACGATAGCGGCTCTTCTTCTCCGATTTCCTCGAGCGACGACGAAGGCGAGAATCGAGCTGCAGCAGCAGCTCGTGGAGAAGGCAGTGGCGCTGGCGCTGGTTCTTCTTCTGATGACGACGACGACGAGATGGATTCTTCTTCCTCGGACGATGACGCAAGCGATGCCGACGCCGACGCGGCCGACTTTGCGTCGCAGCTCCGCGAGGGCGAGGAAGCCCTCGTCGCGGCGCTCGAGGATGCCGCAGCCGCTGCCGTCGGAGGAGGAGGAGGAGGAGGCAACGGCGTGGCAATGATTGGCGGAGGAGTTCACCACCACCACCACCGTCGCCGACGAAGGCGCAGCGGTGAAGGCGATGAAGAGTTTGACGAAGATGACGACGACGACGACGAAGGAGGTGAAGACGACGACGACTTCGACGACGACGACGACGATGATTACGAAGAGGAGGGAGAAGAAGGCGACGATGACGACGAAGATGACGAGGACGAGGGAGACGGCTTCGACGATGGAGTCATGGTCGATCTGATGGGCGGAGCAGGCGCGGGAGGTGGTGGAGGAGTCGGCGTCGGCGTTGGTGGTGGCCCAGGATCGTCGTTCTGGTTCGGGCCCCCTTCCGCTCCTGCTCCTGCCGCTGGCGCTGAACGACAGACTCTGGCGACGATGGCCGCGCGCGGAGGCCCTCTCGGAGCGATGACTGCTGCCCAGGCGGGCGGGTTCGGTTATCAGCTCGTTGGAGGCGGTCCCGGTGGGCTCGGTGGCGGCCTCGGAGCTGGCGCCGAGGCGGACATGGAGGCGATCCTCGAGGAGATGCTGTCGATGCCGCGCGACGACGCACGGAGGTCGGTGCTCGGCCGGCTTGCGCAGGGGGCGGGCCTCGTCGGCGCCGTCGGCGGGGGAACGGGGGGGTTCCGCTTCCCTTTCCTTGGAAGCCGCGGAGGTCCTTCCTCTGCTGCTGCTGCCTCTGGGCGAGGTGGGCCCGCCGCTGCCCTGGGAGCGTCTTCGCTCGCTGCCGGTCCGCCGCTCGGCGCGCACCGCCTGCTCGCGAGGCCGCGCGGCGCTTCTGCGGCGCCTTCCTCTTCGACGGTCCCTCCCGCCTCTGGCTCGGCCTTCGCCCCTCCCGTCTCCGGCGTCAACTACTTCACCAACGAAGGAAGCGCGACTCGCCTTGCCGCCGAGCTCGCGGCGATCACGGGGGGCACGCGAACGTCGACGGCGAATGCTCAAGCTGGTGCTTCTGCTGCTCTCGCTGCTGGCGTCGGCGTTGGCGGCGTCGGAGGAGGTCTCTATCTCGGAGACCCTTCTCTCGGCGGCGGCGGCGGCGGCGGAGGAGGAGGAGGAGGAGGAGGAG
>Ga0194132_10011556_pt1 | contig 11324 bp, 10 predicted proteins | sample TA2KigOf80mmetaG_FD_148612 | JGI IMG/M metagenome (GOLD analysis project Ga0194132, IMG submission 148612) | Freshwater microbial communities from Lake Tanganyika, Tanzania - TA2015054 Kigoma Offshore 80m | ecosystem: Environmental > Aquatic > Freshwater > Lake | place: Tanzania: Lake... | reverse complement strand
CGCAGTGCGACGGAGCGACAATCACCTTCGACCTGCCCGAGACCCCGGCCGCCGCGACCACGGTGCGCCTGTACTGGAACGGACAGCGGCTGATCCCCGGGCGAGACTTCACCGTCGCCGGGGCGCTGGTCACGCTGGACGCATTTTCGTTCATCCCCGGCGCGGGGCAGGCACTGGAAGCCGAGTACGGGATCACCGGACCGAACGCGGTGCTGAAGTCGTCCGACCTGTCCGAGCAGTGCGACGGGGAGACGCAGGTCTTCGTGCTACCCGAGCCCGCTGTCACCGGTTCCATGCGCGTCTACCGGAACGGTCAGCGGCTCCTAACCGGCGTTGACTTCGCGGAGGCAAGCGCATCGACATTTGAGCTACTGGAGGGCTTGACCCCTTCCGCCCTGGAGAGCATCGAGGTAGAATACATCGTCGCCGTGACGTAGGAGTCGGAAGCGGCACGCTCGCTTTTACCCCTCACGCTCGGAGCCTACCGTGCCTCTCCAGTTTGTCACCGACCAGTACACCGACAGCAGCGTCACCACCAGCAAACTCGCCGACGCCTCCATCACGGGCGCCAAGCTCGCCGCCGACGCGAAGGCCAGCGCACTCCAGTCGAAGCTGGTGGGCCGCTGGGTCCAGGTCGCGGAGCAGGCGAGCCCTTCCGCAAGCACGATGAACGTCAAGACCCTGCTGGGCTTCGACAGCGCCGCGGGCGTGGACCCCGAGGGTGTCGCCAAGGGCAAGGATGCTCTCCTGGAAGCGGCGAACGGCAACGAGTTCAACACCACGACCGGCAAGGTCGGTGCGAACGCTCGCGCCCGCAGCAGCAAGGTGCCCATCATGGACGCGAGCGGCGATGCCATCGTGGACAGCGTCGGTCGCGAGGTCTGGGGCGTGATCTCCTGTTCCGCCCGCACCACGGCGGGCAGCTACACCCTCCGCTTCTTCAGCGGCGAGTTCGGCAGCGGGACCGAGATCGCCTACACGATGGCATCGCCGTTCGTCTTCGCCTACGCGCAGATTTTCGACCTGAACGACATGCCGGTCTGGGATGACGCGACCGTCGCCATGGTTGACAAGTCGGCCGCGCAGCTCGCCGCCGGGCAGATCGTCACCAGCCTCCTGGCCGCCGACGCCGTCACCAGCGCCAAGCTCTCGTCCTCCGCTGCCGATGACTCCGCCCGCGCCGTGTCCACGAACCACGTCAAGGACTCCGCGATCTCGTCCACGAAGATCGCGAACGGCGCGGTCGTGGCCGGGAAGTACGCGGCGGGTAGCATCGCCAACGCCGACATGGCCGACTCTGCCGTGAGCGGCGCGAAGATCGCCAACGGCGGCGTCAGCGCCGGGAAGTACGCTGCGGGCAGCATTGCCACGGCTGACATCGCGGATGACGCGGTGGACGCGGGCAAGCTGAAGGACAGCGTGGCTACCGATGCCGACCGCGCCGTGACCACGAACCACATTCGCAACCTCGCGATCACGAACGATAAGATCGCCTCGAGCACCATCGGCGCGGGTAAGTTCGCGGCTGGTGCCATCGCGACCGGCGACCTCGCCAACGACGCCGTGACCCTCGCCAAGATCGGTGCCCGCGCGAAGGCCGAGTCGCTGGACGGCGGCAACGCCACGAAGCACGCGCTGGTGAACGTGGTCCCCGCCGCACACTACCCGGGTATCCATGCCTTCCGCAACGGGCAGCGTGCCAGGTTCGTCACGGGCGTCCCGGCCAGCATCGACGAGTACCGCGTGATCGAGGAGGGCGGCGCCACGAAGATCGAGTGGGGCGCGTCTATCCCCGCCGGGCAGACCGTCCAGATCGACTACATGGTATAGCGCGTGGTCGCCGTCCGTCTGCGTGCTCCGGATGGCACCGAGAGTGTCCAGCTCGCGGAGAGCATCGGACCCTGTCCGTTGCTCTCCGACAACGTGCTACTGCGCGGCATCCAGGGGGTCGTCGAGGAAGCCTTCCCCCGGCTTGTCGTGCGCGATTGGAGCATCCGCCGGTCGGTCGTTGTCTCCTACAGCGTGGGCGACATGCTGCCCCTGCGCATGAGCGTCCCCGGCGGCTGGGAGCCCGGCGGCCCAGAGGCCCCGGGATTGTCGCCCGGCGTGGAGACCTCCACGCCGGGCGCCCCCGTGGGCATGAATACGCCCGTGCAGGGAGGCACGGGTGAGAAAGGCAGACGCCGAGAACGTCGCTGACGCGCGTAGGATCGTGAGCAACTGACAGTACGGGCGCGAGTGCCCGGCGTGGTCCCGTCGTGGGTCGCGACGCTCGCGGATCACATCTCGTCGGGTAGGATGGGCGTGGAGACTGCTTTGACCCGCATCGCTGGGGCGAACCGTTTTTCTGGCTCTGCGCGCCTGTCCAGGAGTAGTCCCGTGCTGATCGTCGCCTTCCTTGCTTGCGCCCAGCGTTATGCCGTTCGCGACGCGACCACCTACGCGACCGAGATCGCGGCACTGCGGGCGCTATAGTGGGCCGCCTGACCCTGACCCTGAAGACCGGGGAGGCGATCCTGTTGACGGGCCCCGACGGTCGCCTCGTGGAGGTCTTTGTCGCGAGGGCCGACTCGGGGCGGGTCTCGCTCGCCGTGACCGCGCTCGACGACGTGAAGATCCAGCGCCGACCCGCGCCCCAGACCGAGCCCGGGAAAGGATAGGCGACCTGCCATTGCCGCCCGGCGATCACCTTCCCTGAAAAAGTGAACCAGCTCGGGGAGGTCGGCTACTACTCCAGGGTGAGCACGGAGGCTCATATGGAACTTGAACGCGATGGCATCGAACTGTGCGCTGACTGCATGATCGCCGCCGTGAACGGCGACTTCCCCGTTGTCGCCGGGGAAGTCGCCGAGGGCACTGCGGGGCTCCAGCTCCTGGTACGATGGGCGGGCGGGTGAAGGAGATCGTCCAGAACGCCGCCCTCGTCCCCGCCCTGGTGTGAGCCAGAACTGCCCCCTCCTGTTATCCTGCTGCTTGCTACGCGAGGTCCCTCGATGCATGAACCCCTTCTGATCCAGCTCAAGACCTCCGACGACCTCTTCGCCACGAAGGTCGCGTCGGCGATCTCGCGTATGCCGGACGACGAGAAGAAGTGGCCCGCGCACATCTTCTCCGAGCTGCAGAAGGAGAACCCCTTCCTCACGCGGTACGACATCGAGATCGTCCTCGACCGGATGGACCCCGAGGCCGGCGGCGCGCTGGGCTACGCGCAGGTCCAGAACCGCACGATGTCGCGCCCCCAGGACAACCTCCCGAACGCGGGCAACGTCCTCCGCATCCCCATCGTCGTGGAGAACCGCCGCCTTCAGAAGTTCTACATCTTCGAGGCGGGCGGCCAGGTCTACCCGCTGACCGAGGAGCGCATCCAGCAGGCCATGCTGAACCCGGCGATCTTCGACACCGACGCCACCAGCATGCCGAGCTCGCCCGGGCTGCTGGACTCGCTCTACCCGCCCTACCAGCAGCGCAACGGCTTCGGCCGCGTCACCGAGCCGGCGATGGGCCTCAACAAGATCAGCGCGGCGCCCATCCCGCTGGCTGGTGCCGCCACCAAGGTCGGGGGGCCGGCACTTGTAGGTACGCCGAGACTCGTAGGCTCCATGACGCGCGAGGAGCTGCTGGCCGAGAAGGAGCGTGTCGAGCAGCAGCTCGCGAGCCGCACGGCGACGCTTCCGGGGGCTGCGGGAGGCGCCTTGGGGATGGGCATCGCCTCTCACTTCGGTCCGCGTCTTGGCGCGGCAGACCTTCCGATCGCTCTCGGCTCGATGGCACTGGGTGCGGCCGCGGGACACTATGGGTTCAGGTCAGGCTTGAAGTCTCGACTGGGGCGGATCGAGGAGCGTCTTCGAGAAGCTGGGCCGGAGAAGGCCGCCGAGCACACCCCGACCCCCGTGCCGGACGCCGTCGCATCCTCACTGGCCCCCGTACTCTCGACGCTCTTCGCGCTCCACCAGCTCTACTACTTCGCCCACTGGACCAGCCAGGGCGAGGCGTCGTACTCAGACCACCAGCTCTTCACGCGCCTGTACGAGGGTGTGCGGGAGGAGTTCGACAGCGTGGCGGAGCGCATCGTCGGGCACGGTGGCAACCAGAGCCTGGACCCCGGCACGATCTTCGCCGAGGCCTCCGCCCGCTCCCAGCAGTGGATGCAGGGCGCGGGCAGCATCTTCGAGGCGGCGCTCATCGCTGAGGGAGAGCTCCAGGCAACCCTGTTCGAGGCCTACAGCTCCCTCGACCAGGGCGGCGGGCTCTCCCTTGGGATCGACGACCTGCTGATGGGCATCGCGAGCACGCACGAGACGAACCAGTACCTACTCAAGCAGCGCGATCCGTCCGCGGCGGCCCCGCCTGCCGCCACGCAGGAACAACCAGTTCCCCAGATCGCCGATGCGATGCAGCCCGCACCGACCGCTCCGGACCCACAGACGGTCCCGGCAGCGCAGCCCATGCCGATGTCACCGGCGATGCCCGCTGGCGAGAAGGGCGCCGCGGTCTTCGGAGCCAGCCACCCCGGACGTGACTACCTCGCCTCTGCCGCAGTCAGCCAAGGTGATCGGGAGAAGGCGGTCATCGACTACGGCAGGAAGAAGGCGAAGGAAAAGCAGACTGATCTCGGTACCGCGCTGACGACCGGCGGGGGTGTCGGCGGTGGACTCGGCCTCCTCACGGGAGCTCTCGCAGGAATGCACGGCGGGCGCGGGCACGGGCTCCGCGGGGCCGCGCTGGGGGCTGTGGTGGGCGGTCTCGGCGGCGCGCTCATCGGCGGGGGCATGAAGGCATCCGATGACGCGGCCATCGCAAAGTGGAAGCGAGTCAACACCGCAGGACCGGCGGCGGAGAGGGACGAGGCACACCAGGCGATCCGGCATGCGATCGAGGGCGTCGCTGGCGAGGAGCGGCGCCACCGGCATGCTCTCCAGGCCGCGGTCATCTCCAACGCGCTTCGTCCTGCACGGACGGAGCACCACTACCACTACGGCGACCGCTCGTCGTCGTCGTCGTCGTCCCCGGCCGCCCCGCAGAAGTACAAGTGCGCGTACTGCGGTACGGGTACTGTCGGGAACACCGGTCACTGCTCGAGCTGTGGGGCGCCCATGTCCGAAGCATCCAAGATGGCGAGCATCCGTGCCTTCTTCGTGAAGGAGGCGCTCACCGGAGCAGAGCTGCAGGCACGGGAAGCGGCCCGTCGTGCGGCCCAGGCGCCTGCGGTTGCCGTAGAGAACTCGCAGAGGCTGGCCCCGGCGCAGCTGGCGCGTGCGCAGCAGGCACAAGCAGCGCAGGAGGCGCAGGCGGCGGCACAGCACAACGCTGCGCAGGAGGCTCGGCGTGCACAGGTCTCTCGAGCTGTGAACGAGTGGGGGGAGCATGTAAAGAAGAACCCTTCTCCGGCGCACATCAACACGGGTCAGGACATCGCGGCTGCCTATGACGGACATTGGACCGCGGAGCCCACGGCACCTCGACCGGCTGCACCGACGCCAGCCGCTGCGACCCCGCAGATCTCTCACGCACCAGCGGTGCAGCAGGCCGCGGATGCGGGTGCCGCGCAAGTCCGGAGGGGCAAGACGGTCATTTCCGCGAGGGAGCTAACAGGTAGCGCGAAGGAGCTACGTGCACACGCCGCCGCCGCTGCTGCCGCAGGCGATGCTGACAAGGCGCAGCGTCTGAACCGCGTGGCCGATCGATACCAGAAGCTCCAGGACCGTGTCCACAGTCGGCAGCCGGCTGCGACCCCGCAGATCTCCGACGTTGCACCTGCAGCACCGTCTGCGCCTGCAGCAGCACCTCCGAAGCCGGTACCACCGCCTGCAGCACCCGTGCACACGCCTGCGCCCGTTCACACGCCTGTGCCGGCAGCGGCGGCGTCGCACGCGGCCCCGGTTGTTGCGGAGGCCGCGCACGCGGCGGCGCCTGCTGCAGGTGGGTTCGCCAGGCACCTGACCAGGCGCAATGCCGTGCTCGGGGCTGGGGTCGCGGCTGCTGGGGCTGCCGGGGCTCTTGGCATCCGTCACTTCCTCAAGAAGCGCAACCCCGAGCCCGCGCCGCAGCCGACCCTGGGAGGTCGCTGATGTCCGAGCTCACCACGGACCAGCGCAACAACCTCGGTGAGGGTGCCTTCGCGCTTCCTGGGCGGCGCTACCCCATCCATGACGCGGAGCCGAGGGTTATCATCTCCATGACTTATGGAGGTGGTCGATGTCTGGCGACTACGCAGTGGTCAAGGCATGGCGGAAGCAGAATCCCGACAAGGTCGCAGAGCAAGCGCGTAGGTACCGAGAGCGCCACCCGGACAAAGTCAGGGCTGCTCGCGATCGACACCGGGAGCAGAACCAGGAACGAGTTCGAGATCTCGATCGGGAGGCGCAGCGTCGCCGCCGCTCGGCCGACCCTGAGGGAGCACAACGCCGGCAACAGCAGTTCAAAGCCCGGCAGGAAGCGGCGCGTGTGGCTCTTGCCGGGCGCCCGCGTCCAGCCGCTTGTGAGCTGTGCGGAGAGTCCGGTAAGGTCGTGTTCGACCACTGCCACGCAAGCGGGACGTTTCGTGGGTGGCTGTGCAATCGGTGTAATCGGGTGCTCGGGTCGATCCGAGACAGCCCCGTGCTGCTGAGGAAGATGATCGCGTATCTGGAGACGTCCCATGGATCTGACAACGCAACAGCGGAATAGCCTCTCAGATGGGGCGTTCGCCCTCCCCGAGAAGAGGAAGTACCCCGTGCACGATCTTGCTCATGCCCGCAACGCGCTCGCCCGCGTCGCGCAACACGGCACACCCGCGGAGAAGAAGCAGGTCCAGGACGCCGTCCACGCCCGCTTCCCAGACATCGGGAAGGAGGCCTCTGCGGAGGTGGACAAGCACGCCGGGATCGGTAGCTTTCTTACCAGGAAGCTCATGGAGAGCGAGGCCCCCTCCGCCTACGTGGCCCAGGTCTCAGCCGCCTCGGGCATTCCGGAAGATCAGGTACGCCCCTACGTCCGCAACATCCGTCCGCACCGGTTCATGGTCGACGCCAAGCAGTTCGCCAAGGATCTGCACCCCGTGTGGGAAGTGAAGGAGAAGAAGTACAACCCGTTGCAGCAGCAGTTGATGCGGCACGCGGAAGGCTCGGCCGAAGAGAAGGCGTTTCTGCAGCAGCACAGCGCCGAGCTGGACAGGCACTACATGAACTGGATGCACGGACAAGCCGCGATGCGCGCAGCCTACTGCGGCGGAGACAGCGTTGGGTCCTGGGGCCCTCTTCAGCGTGCGTTGGAGCAGCAGCACGGTCCGGACTGGCACCACAAGTCCGTGATCGGCCACATGCCCCATGCGTACTCGGAGCGGCAGAAGGAGGCCTCCGCCGGCACCATCGCGCTCACCAGTCTCGGGGGCTCCACGCTCGGGGGCATCGGGGCGTACCTCAAGGAGCGTGAGCGCCAGCACGTCGGGCGCATGGGGATGGACGACCTTGTCCAGCGCGGCCTCATGAAGAAGGAGGACGCCGATCGCAGCAAGGAACTCGGCAACCAGCTCGCGCGTCACCGTGCACTCGTCGGTGCCGCGAAGGGTGGCGTGCTTGGTCTCGGCGCCGGCGCAGCAGCCCACTACGCACCTGCCGCTCTCGGGCACCTGGACGACTTCATCAAGACCCGCGCCAGGATGGTCGGAGACGAGTACGCCAACGCCACGGTTAAGGCGCTGGCCCCGCACATCGCCCCCCTCTCCCGAGAAGTCGGGAAGAACATGGCAGACGCCGCGGTTGCCGCAGTGGCACCTCACGTGACTCCCTTGGCGCAGGAGGCAGGACATGCCGCGGTCGCAGGTGGTATGAGCGCGGCGAAGTCGGAGGTCGGTGCTGCACGTGACCGCGTACTGTCTCCGTTCCGTCGTGCAGCCGGCCACATTCGAGACTTCATCGTCAAGGAGAGCTCCGTGAACCTCTCGACCAAGATCGCCGGCACCGTCCGCGCGAGCGACTTCGCCGTCTTCGAGGAGATGTACAAGGACGCGGCGGTCGCTGACCTCCTGCCCATCTGCCCCTCGACCATGGCCGCGCTGAACAAGATCGCCTCGAAGGGCGTAGGCACCCGCATGACCGTCCAGGGCGCGACGAAGCTCGCGTCGCGTGGCCGGTTCGACGTCGTGCAGGTGCGCCCCACCGAGTTCGGCTACCTGGTGAAGTGGGCCGCGGCGCCGGATGGCGTGCAGCCCCAGCAGCAGGAGATGTCGCAGGCGCAGGCCCAGCAGACCCTCCCGCCCGAGGCCCTCCAGACCGCCGACCAGCAGGGCGTGGCCACGATGACCGGTGTCGAGGCGGAGCCCGACCCCCTCGAGGAGCAGGTGCAGCCCGTCGAGGGCTTCGGTACCTACAAGGTCCACGAGGCCAGCACCGGCAACGAGCTCGTCGGCTACGTCATCCCGACGCTCTTCGACCCGCGCACCGGGCAGACGACGCCGACCAAGCTCTTCACCAACGGCAGCGCCTTCGCCCTGCAGCCGGACATCGCCGGCGTGCTGGTGGGCGTCAGCTACAACCTGCCTGGCGGGCAGTCCGAACCCCGCGGCCTCGGCGTCTTCTACAAGACCGACGGCAAGGGCATCATCGCCACCATCCCGTTCACGGTGATGACCGCGGTGAGCGTCGAGGGCGTGCGCTACTACGCCGCGCAGACGATGGAGGGGATGGAGGTCCAGATCACCCCGAGCGACGGCATCCGCCGCCCGATCGCGACCAGCCCCACCGAGATCGCGATGCCGGCCGACTACGTCTGGATGCCCCTGAACGGGCAGGTCGAGCTGATGGGCGCAGGCGCCGATCCGATGATGCCCGCCAAGATTGCTTCCTTCTCCAGCTCCGCGGTCATCCGCGCCTGGACCGACGGCTACGGCGGGCTCCAGGGCGCGAAGCTCACCGGCCCCGTCTTCGAGAAGGTCGGCTCGGGCGACTACGGCGTGCCGGACGCGATCTTCTACCTCGCGGCCGCGGGTGTGCCCCAGAACCTCTCCGTCGCCCTGATGGAGAAGGCGGCCATGACCGGGGAGCCTGTACGTATCTACGGCCTGCGCACCCTGTCGCCCGACCCGGCCATCGTGAAGGAGGCCTTCGCCGACGCGGTGGCGGACATCGCCACTACCAGGGGGCCGGTGCCCAAGCCGGTGTGCCTCCTCAAGGAGGCCATGGCCATCGAGCTGTACAAGGAGGCGAAGGCCCTGGCCGGCGTCGACTCGCTCGACACCCTGCTCTCCCTCGGCTTCATCAACGCCGAGAACGTACAGGACTTCGTCAACGCGATCCCCGAGCTCGAGGAGACCCAGAGCAAGCTCGCCAGCTTGGTCTTCGCTACCCAGCTCGGCCTGCAGTCCATCCCCAAGACCGCCGCGGTCCGCGCGATGACGTCCCTCGAGGAGGTCATCACCGGGCTCAAGGGGCTCAAGACCTACAAACTCTGAGGAGGTTCACCATGTTCAAGACCGCCAGTGCGGGAGTGAACCCGGTGCGCGCGGCCGCCACCTTCGGCGGACTCGGTGCACTCGCCGGTGCCGCGTACGGGGCCGCCACGGAGGAGAAGGGGCACCGCCTCCGCGGCGCCCTCACGGGGGCCGGGATCGGCGGGATCTCGGGCGTGGGAGGCATTGCGCTGGGCCGCGCGCTTGCGTGATCCTGCCGGGCGTGTGTACAGGAAGTAGCCATGACCAACAACGTCTTCGTCCACCCCGCAACCTACTACGCCAGGTACCTGGTGCTGGTGCTCGACAACCCCCGCGAGGAGTTGAATCCGGCACTTGGGCGCTACGGGGTGGCGGAGCTGGACGACGCGCAGGTCGAGGAGGCGATCGCGAGCGTGCGCGAGCAGCCGATCGACTTCCGCCCGTGGGACGCGACCCATCTGCCGTCGTCTCGGTGGCTCCGCCAGCGGAAGATCTACTCGGTCCTGCACCAGGACGCGGCGACCACCGAGATGATGGCCATCGTGGCCCACCGGCGCCTGCGGGAGGCCGTGGAGCGCCTGCTCATCGGCAACGTGCCGCACCAGGAGGTAGCCTTCCGCCTGCAGGAGCTGGGCTACCGGGTGAACGAGTCGGCGGTCGCGGACTTCCGGCACTACTTCTGGAACACCGAGATCATGGGTGCGGGCGACTGGGCGCACTACTACCGCAGCGACAACCGCGGCCGCACGCGCGACCTGCAGGAGCAGTACGACGCGGCGCGCATCTCGGGCCCGCAGTTCGCGCTCTACCGCACGGGCATCCGCGTCGAGATCGACCGGCGCAAGACGCTCGAGGAGATGCACCGCGAGCTCTACTTCACCTTCCAGGAGGTGCGTGCGCTGCCTCTCTCGGACAAGAAGGTGGAGATGCTGTCGAACATCTCGCGCAGCGTCGTGCGGATCGAGGAGCGCCTCGAGGCAGGCGACACCGCGCTGGCCGACGTGCTCCGGAAGTTCGAGCGCTTCCGTCTTGTCTCGGCACCCGGCGAGGTGCCGTCGATGCGTGACCTTGCTCCCACCGGCACGATCAGTGATAGGGGGCGCCAGGTGGCGCAGATTACTGCCAAGGAGACTGCATGACCCCCCAGACCGCCGACATCTCGTTCACCGACAAGGATCGTGCACGCCTCCTCGGCCAGTTCGAGCGGGGTCTCGAGTCGTTCAACCGCACGCAGTTCGCGATCGAGCCGCGGGAGGAGTTCGAGGGGAAGTTCTGCGACATCACCGTCGTCTTCCGCGAGAACGGCGACGTGGTCTTCCAGATCTTCCCCAAGAAGAAGTGGCCCAGGGACGTGGGGGACGGGCGCGCCTTACTCACAGACATGGTCATGATCTACTTTGGGGGCCTCGATCGCTTCTCGGCCTCGTACATCTCCGAGCTCTCGAGCTGGGGGCTGATAGCTCGCGACCTGACAGGGATGATCAGCTACGACAAGGAACATCACGTCGCCGGGTTCGCTCGCTTCGTCAACCAGGCGCTCGCTGACCTGTAGGAGCTCTTCATGGCCATCCGTACCAACACGTTCCCCCACGCGCACGCGCTATCCACCTGGCTGGTCGCGAACGACATGGGTCCCGAGGACATCACGATCTTCGGTGGGTCGAACCAGTCTGGCCACATCGACATCATGTACGACGACGCGGACCCGACCGGCATCGCAGCCGGTGCAGGAGCGGCCAACGTCGACCTCGCTGACGGTGCACGCCTCCACCGCATCCGCGTCACCGCCTCAGGCGGCAACACCACTCTGAACATCCTCAACAAGGGGTCGTTCACCATCCTCAGCGGCGACACCTTCGAGATCGACTGGGAAGGGCGGTACGAAGGAGACGGCACCGCGACCGCGGCGAACCGCATC
>Ga0194132_10011555_pt1 | contig 11325 bp, 10 predicted proteins | sample TA2KigOf80mmetaG_FD_148612 | JGI IMG/M metagenome (GOLD analysis project Ga0194132, IMG submission 148612) | Freshwater microbial communities from Lake Tanganyika, Tanzania - TA2015054 Kigoma Offshore 80m | ecosystem: Environmental > Aquatic > Freshwater > Lake | place: Tanzania: Lake... | reverse complement strand
AGGGCCGCCAGTTCGGCCTGCCGCCTGCCGGCCCCGCGGCGGGCATCGCGCGCGGTGGCGCCTTCCGCCAGGATCAGCACATGCACCTTGCGGCCGGCGGCGGCATGGCCGGCCACCGTGCCGCCGCAGCCCAGCACCTCGTCGTCTGGATGCGCCGCCACCACCAGTACCGGGGCGGTATCGGCCAAGGTCACTGCGGCCGCACCTGAAAGACCGGCTGTACCGGCTGCCCGCGCAGGCAGGCGGCGGGATCGTTGCTGGCATAAGCCGCGGCGATCCGGTCGAAAGCGCGGCGCGCCGCCGCCAATGTCTCGTCCAGCACGCCGGCTTCGCCATGCGCCAGGCAAAGGTTCACCCCGCCCAGCAGCAGCAGACCCTCGGCCACCATCTCTTGGCGGAACAGCGAGGTGGCGATGATGCCGTCCGGCCCGGCCGACAGCGGGCTGACGACCGGGCGCCAATCCGGCCCGCCCACCTTGTAGCGGGTGCCCAAGCCCGCCTGCGCCACCGCGGCGCGAAGGCCCAGGGCCAGCCGCCCGCCCAGGCCGGCGATGCGCGCCGGACCGTCCAGCGCTTCCAGCTTGCGCACGGTCGCCAGGCTGGCGGCCAGCGACAGCGCTTCGCCGCCGAACGTGCCGGAGAAGAAGATCTCGTCCATCGCCCGCATCACCTGCCGACGACCGACGATGGCGGCGATCGGCATGCCGTTGCCCATCGCCTTGCCGAAACAGGCCAGGTCCGGGGTGACGCCATAGCGGGCCTGCGCGCCGCCGAGATGGATGCGGAAGCCGGTGACGATTTCGTCGAACACCAGGATCGCGCCATGCGCGTCGCACAGGTCGCGCACCGCTTCCAGGAAGCCGGGCTTGGGATCGTAGCTGCCGGCCGGCTCCAGGATCACCGCGGCATACTCCTGGGGCTTGGCCTCGAGCAGGGCGGCCAACGCATCGGCGTCGTTGAAGGCGAAACTCGCCGACAGTTCGCAGACCGCCCGGGGCACGCCCAGATGGCGCACCGTGCTGCCGATATACCAGTCGTGCCAACCGTGATAGCCACAATGCGCCACGCGCTCCCGCCCGGTCACCGCGCGCGCCAGACGGATCGCCGCCGAAGTGGCATCCGAGCCGTTCTTGCCGAAGCGCACCATCTCGGCGCAGGGGATCAACCGGCACAACAGTTCGGCCAGCTCGACCTCCAGTTCGGTCGCCAGGCTGAAACTGATGCCGCGCTCGAGCTGCGCGCGGATCGCCGCATCGACCTCTGGGTCGCCATAGCCCAGCACGACCGGCAGCAGCCCCAGGACGTAGTCGACATAGCGGTTGCCGTCGACGTCCCACACCGCGGCACCCCGCCCGCGCTCCAGGAACAGCGGCGAAGCACCGCGCACCAGCGTCATGGCCGACTTGGAGAAGGTCTGCGAAGCCAGCGGAATGGTGCGCAAGGCCCGCTCGTAGAGCGCGTTCGAACGGTCGAAACGGCGTTCGCTCATGCCTCTGCCCCGGCGGACCGGCGCAACTCATACACGACCTGATCCGGCCTGTCCGCGACCACGGTATAGCCGCAGCCAAGAAACAGGCGACGCGAGGCGCGATTGGCCGGCTTGACGCGAGCCAGCAAGGGCACGCCCGGCCAACGGACGGCGGCCAGCCGCGCGGCCTGCGCCAGCGCCAACCCACCCAACCGGCCGCGGCGTGCTTGCGCTGCGATGTAGATGTCGACCTCCAAACCCCCGCCCTTGCGCTGCAGGCGCACTTGCCCCAAGGGCTCGCCGTCGCGCTCGGCGATCCAGATGGCGCTGTCGGGGTCCGCCAGGCGTTCGGCGAACCATGCCCGATGCCGTGCCGGGGTGATCGGCGCCTGGGTCTGCAGCTTGTTCGACAGACTGTCCGGCCGGTTGACCCAGTCGAACAGCAGGCTCACGTCGCTTGGCGCGGCCGGGCGCAGCACGATGCTCGCTTCGGTCATGGCACAGGCAGGCCCAGCAGCGCCGGCTCGCGCGTGGCGACCGACAAGGCCTGCAGCCAGCCGAAGCCCTCCGGCAACAACGAGACGAGCCGGCGAAGCCGCGCCAGATCGTCGGCGCGATCGAGCGTCCAGCGGACATGGCTGAAATCGGCGGCGAAGCAAAGATCGCCCAGCCGAAACTCGCCGCGCCCCCATTGCGGCCGCCGGCCGTTGATATAGGGCGTTACATGCTCGCGCAAAGCCGGGTGGCGGGCTTCCCGGTCGGCCCGGGCCAGTGCCTGCCGCCCCAGCACTTCGACGTCGAGTCCGTCGGGATAGGTGCGCAGCCGCGCGTTGGACACATAGTCGAAGTCGCCTTGCGCGAACAGCGCCACCGCCTCGTCGACCACGGCGGGATCGATGATCGGACAATCGGCGGTCAACCGCACGATGCCTTCCGCGCCCTGCGCCTCCGCCGCGGCCAGCAGGCGGCCCAACACGTCCTGCTCGGAGCCGCGGAAACTGGCCACGCCCAATTGCCGGCAGAGCGCGACAACGGGATCGTCCGTGGCGTTGACGGTGGTGGCGACGACGATGCGGTCGAGCCGCCGGCAGGCGGAGAGCCGTTGCAGCATCAGTTGCAAGGCCGGCCGGCCGCCGATCGCGGCCAGCACCTTGCCCGGCAGGCGGGTCGAGGTCATGCGGGCCTGGATGATCGCCGCGATCATGCGGCAGGCCAGTGCCCTGGATGCAGCCAGGCCGCATCCGTCGCGGCGCAGGCCTGCCAGTCGAACGCGGCCGGCAGCGGCCGCGCCGCCGCCCGGATGGCGGCGAACTCGGCCAGCGAAGTGACGCCGACGACGGCATGGGCAATCTCCGGCTGCCCGAGCACGAACCCGAGCGCGGCGGCCAGCGGCGCGATCGACGCCTTGCGGCACTCCGCCAGCGGTCGCGCCAGTTGCGCGGCGATGCCCGCCAGCCGGGCGGGCAGCGTTTCGGGCCGGCTCAGCAGCAAACCCTGCAAGAAGATCGAACGCGCATGCACCTCGATGCCTGCCTTGGCCAGCGCCGCCAGATGGCCCGAATGCAATAGTCGCTGGTCCAGCAGGCTGAACGGAAGCTGCACGACATCGAGTTTGCCACGTTCGAGCGCGCGCTCGATATCGTCCGCCGTGTAGACCGACAGGCCGACCTTGGCGACGCGGCCCGCCGCCTGCGCCTCGCGCATCGCCCGCAGCAGGTCCCCGCCGCCTGGCGCCAGCAAGTCCTCGACATGGTGCAGCAGCAGGCCGTAGAGGCGGTCCTGCCGCAAGGCTCTGCACGAGGCCTCGACACCGCGGCGCAGCGCCGCCAGCTCGGCCGCGCCGATCGGCCGGCCGTGGAAGCGCGGCGTCTTGCTGACGAAACCGAAGACCGCCGAGGCCGCGCAACCGCCAAGCGCCGCCTCGGCCTCGCCATAGGAGGGCGCCGTGTCGATCAGCGTGACGCCGGCTTGCGCCGCCGCGGCCAGGATGCGTGCCACTTCCGCCGGCGGCACGCGCCCGCCCGGATTGGTCGCGCCGTAGTCGAGGCCGAACTGCGCGCTGCCCAGCGCCAGCCGCGTGGCCAGTGCTACAGTAGGTCCCATTCGTTCGCAGCGGGGATCGGCGCCATCGTGATATAGGGCCGCATCACCAGTCCGTCGCGCAGCACCTCATCGCGCCGCCGCATTCCCGCCAGCGTGCGCACGAGTTGCGCCGGCAAATTGGCGCCGGCAACGAAGGTCTCGCCGACCGAGCCGGAGAAACGAGCGCTCGAGTCGAACAGCAACGGTCGCTCGCCATTCGCCAGCACGACATCGAAATCGCCCGCGCCATCCACACCGAAGGCCGCGCAGAGCTGCCCGGCATAGGTCACAACTCTGGGTTCCATGGCGATCTTGTGGCCGGTGCTTGTCGGCCAGAAGGGATTCTTCAACTGCCTGAGGCGCACCGCTACGTCGGTCATCCGGCCGGCGACGGCGATACAGTCGAGATCGAATACCGGGCCATCGTAGTACGGCATCGCCACCATGTCAGTCCAGTCCATGCCTTGGTTCGCCATGGCCGCGGTCAGCGCCGGCCAGTCGCCGGTGCCGCAAAAGCGATCCGGCAGCAACTTACGAAACGTCTTCTCGCCGGCATCGACCACCAGCACGCCGCGGCTGCCCCGCCCGCGTCTGGGCTTCAACACCACCCGCCGCACCGGGTGTCCGAGTTGTCGCAACGCCGCTTCAGCGTCCTGACGGCTCTCCACTGCGAAGAACTCGCCCGCGTCCAGTCCCCGTGCAACGAGACGGTCCAACATCAGCAGCTTATCGGTCATCGGTTCGACTGATGTCCAATCGCCGGCCGCCGGTCGGATACCGGCGCTGAGCAAGGCCGAGCGATGACGCGAGGACCAGCGCGCCTCGGCATCAGACAGGCCAAGGTACACGTCAAAGGGCGCGGCCCGGTGCAGTTCCAAAAGCTCGCTGAGATAGCGTTCCGGCGCCTCGTCAGCCATCGGCAGGACCGCAAAGTGATCGCACAACAGGCGCCCTGTCGCCGACGCGTCGGCATCGATCCCGACGATCTCGACCGCGAAGTCGGGCGCCGCGCGCAACGCGGCGACAAGGTCGTAGATCAAGCGTCCACCGACGCAAGTAATGCACACGCCAAGCCGCGGTCGCGCCATGCCCGGGCCGCCTCAGCCGGCCTGCGACTGGAAGGCCGATCCGGTCTGGATGAACGAGCCGTCATCGGCGATGTCGATGCGCGTGCGCGTCATTCGATGCGGCCCGAACACCTGTCGGTTGGCCCGGTCGAGCAGGGTGTCGTCGCCCGAATCCGGCCCTTTCGACAGCAGGTAACGCAAGGAGATACGTGGATTCTCGCTTTCGTTGTAGCCGGTGGCATGCAGTGTCATGCAATGGAACAGGAACAGGCTGCCAGGTTCGCCGGTGACCACGATGTCGTCGCATTTCATGTGATTGCCGATATCGTCGCAATAGAACCACTTGCTCTTGTCGGTGTTGGCGCGCCGGAGGTTGTGGGGATAGATGGTCATGCCCATCTTGTGACTGCAGCGCAGGACGTGCAGGGCCGAGTAAAGCGGGTCCACATCGTCTAGATAGAAATAGGCGGTGACGAAATTGGAATCGGGCCGCGTCTTGTCCTGGTGGAAATCGGTGCCGAGGAAGAACTGCACGTCCTGGAACTCGTCGTGGATGAATGGGTTCAGGTTCGGCCGCCCAACCTCGCAGACATAGTCGAGAATCCAACGCGGTACCGCCCAGCGCGGAGTCGAGCGGATGATCGACTTCTTGAAGATCCGATAGTCCCTGCCACAGAGGCGTTCCGCCACCTGGCGGAACGCCGGATTGCTTTCCAGGAAGTCGAGGTCCGGCTTCTGCTCCATCAGCAGGTTGTGATCGGTGCGTCCAGGCGCGTAGTTGCGCCAGCGGCCGTGCCGGCGGAATTCCTCCGGTGTCTGATAGAACATTCGGCTGCTCATCGGCCGGCGTTCGTCGATCCAGGCCCGCAAGCGGCGGCAGGCTGCCGGATCAAGGATCCGGCCGATGGCGGCACAACCGTTTTCCGGAAATTGCTCGAGATCCAAGGAATCGTTCCGCATAACCGCACCTACTCTCCGTCTTGACGCAGCCTAAGCTATACTGGGCGGCGCTCAGGCGCGCTCGCGGCCTTGTTCCGCTCGCCCCTCGCGCACGAGCCAGCGGTTGAGGGCTTGCAAGTAGGCCCGCGCGAAGGCCACACCCGGGTCCGCGTCGATGCCCTGGCTAACATAGGTCTCCTTGCCCCTGGTCAGCCTCATGACGACCCGGCTCAGGGCGTTCAGGCCCTCGCCCAGCGTCAGCACGCGCACATAGGCCACCGCGACCGACATGCCGGCGGCCGCCTCAATCGCTTTGGCGATGGCCTCGAAGGCAGTGCGGCCCTCGGCGCGCGATACCTGCGCAGCGCCGTCCAAGGAAATTTGGACCTCGGCTGTGAGCGCGCCGGCCGCCGACGCGTCAGTGCGCAAGGATACAAGCCGGATGACCTCGCGCTTGGTCCCGCGCTCACCGTCCATGATGCCGATGATGTCGTCGTCGCTGACATCCTTCTTGTTGTCGGCCAGTGATTTGAACCGCTCGAAGATGTCCTGCAGGGCGTTGTCACCAACCTGGTAGCCCAGCTCCTGTAGTTTCACTCGAAGTGCGTGCCGCCCGGAATGTTTGCCCATCACCAATTGCCCGCCAACCGCGCCGACCGCTTCGGCGGTCATGATCTCGTAGGTCTGCCGGTGCTGAATGACGCCGTGCTGGTGGATACCACTTTCGTGTGCGAATGCGTTGGAGCCTACGATCGCCTTGTTCGGCGGCACGACGAAGCCGGTGATGCCAGAGACAAGGCGCGAAGCCCGCGTCAGCAACTCGGTCTTGACGCCGACCGCATACGGCAGGCGGTCGGCGCGGGTCTTCAGTGCCATGACCACCTCTTCCAGCGACGCATTGCCGGCGCGTTCGCCGATGCCATTAATGGTGCACTCCACTTGCCGGGCGCCCGCCTTGATGGCGGCGATGCAGTTTGCCGTCGCCATGCCCAGGTCATCGTGCACATGCACGGAAAGACACGTCTTTTCCATGCCCGGCACTTTCTCCCGCATGGTCCTCACCAGCTCGGCAAATTCCTCGGGAATGATGTAGCCGACCGTATCCGCGATGTTTACCGTGCGGGCACCGGCCTTGATGGCCGCTTCGGCGCAGCGGAAAAGGAATTCCGGGTCGCTTCGAGTAGCATCCTCTGCGCCCCATTCCACATCCTCACATAGATTGCGCGCGCGCGTCACGCTGTCCACAACAGCCTGGTAGACCGCGTCTGGCTCCATCTGCAGCTTGTAGCGCATGTGCAGCGGGCTAACCGAGATGAAGGTATGAATGCGCCGCCGCCGCGCCGGTCGCAGCGCTTCGGCCACCCGGTCGATGTCGGCCCGATTGGCGCGGGCCAAACCGCAGACAATGGCGCTCCGCACCCGACCGGCAATCGCCTTGACCGCTTCGAAATCGCCGGGTGACGCATTGGGGAAGCCCGCCTCGATAATGTCGATGCCCATCTCGTCGAGTAGGCAGGCGACCTCGACCTTCTCAGGCACCGACATGGTGGCGCCTGGGCATTGCTCGCCATCGCGCAGCGTGGTGTCGAAGAACAGTACCCGATCGTTCTCGTCCGCCATCATTGTGCCCCCTTGTCGGCAGCAAAGCGCACCGACGCCTCGGTGAAAACGGCAAACCGCGCGAGCGGCTGCTTGGTGACGGCGCCCACTAGTTCGTCCACCCGCTTGGTTGACAAACCGTCGCGGCAGTCCGCCACGCGCATGACGCGAATATCGCTCTCGCCGAGCCGGTGCCCAGCCGGCAGGTCCCGCGCGGCCACAATGTAGCGGCGCATCCGCCGCGCCACCTCCCCAACCGCCGGCAGAAGCCTCTTGATAGGCGAACCCAGCAGCGTTTCTACCTTGCGCACTTCCTTCACCATGGCCGCGAATCTTGCCGGATCAAGCGAAATTCCATGGTCGAACGAAGGCCTGCCGCAGTCCAGCGTCAGGTGCTTTTCGATAAAGCAGGCGCCCGCAGCCACGGCGTAAGCCGCCGCATCCACGCTCAGGGAATGGTCCGAAAATCCAACGGGTGTCCTGTAGCGGTCGCGCAAGTGGACAATCGCGGCGAGGTCTAGGGTTTCGAGCGGGGCAGGGTAGAGCGACGTGCACTGCAGGGTACCAAGCGAGCGGCAACCATGCTGCCGCGCCCAGGCCACCGCTTGATCGACGTCGACAAGTTCCGCCATACCAGTCGACATCAGCAGTGTCCGACCGCTACGTGCGCCGAGACGTATCAGCGGGAAGTGAAATAGTGTCGAGGAGGAGATCTTGTGCGCCGCGGGGTTCAGCCGATCCACCCATTCGAAAGTAGCGACGCCGGAAGTGGTGAAGGCCTCCAGCCCCAGGTGACGGGCGTGCGCGAACGCTTCGGCGGTCGCCTCCGGCGATAGAAAGGCTCGCCGATAGAGCTCGTAGGACGTGGTGCCTGGGGCGAAATTCTCCTCGGGATCGGCTGTTTGCAGTTTGATGGCGTCCGCACCGGCGATGGCGGCGGCTTCGATCAGGCGGTGGCAGGCCTCTAGGCTGCCTTCGTGGTTGATTCCGATTTCAGCGATCACCACGCTCGGCAGGTCGATGCCGATGGCACGGCTGCCGAACGGCAGGCGGGCGATGCTCGGCTTCTTGGTCTTCGTGCCCATGCTCAGCCGCCACCCTTTCGCACGGACAGCCACACATGCCGCTTCACATCGGCACTGGGTGGCGGCGCGGCTAGCCAGCGCGGCCTGCCGCGCGGTGATCGATGACGCGGCATGCTCATAGCTGCAGGTAGCTCATCAGCAGGTGCAGGTCGGGATCGAAATGATCGGGCCGACGTTTGAACCAGACATGCTGGGTCTTTACATTCGACCAGTTGTAATGGCCAGTCAGAAGGCCGATCAGCAGGGGGTAGGGCACGCGGAAGATTTCATAGAAGCCGCGCTCGGCGATCTCGACCTCGCGCATACGGGCGATTCGCGTGTCGGCCAGTGACAGACGATAGAGTTCCTCCTCGCCGACATCGAGAAAGTAGGTAGCAGTAGAGTTCCGGCCCTTGGTCTGCCAAGCCGCTTGGCGTTCTCGCGCCCGTTGCAGCAACTTGCTGAGGTCGATGCGCTCGCTCTCGGCGATGTAAAACAGCCCGCCGGCATCAAACGGCTGCGGTTTGGCGGCGATGCGCTGCAGATACGCCTTCTCGGTCTCGAAACTGCGTTCAACGTAAGTGCCCGTGTAGCGCCCGCTCGCAAGGTCGAAAGCGCAGCGCTCGGATAGCAGAATGGGCCTGGCATTGCAGGCAACCTGCGCGCGGCGCACCGCTTCCTGTGGCGTGCCTACGCCATAGAAGGGGTAGAGCAGCGCCTTGCTGCCGCCATAGGCAGCACCGCCCGCGAATGGAAACAAGAACTTCGGTTCCAACGCCTGAGCGAAACGGATCACCGTGTCGTAGTGCCGTTGCCGGCGCTCTTCGGCCTTGCAATGCTTTTCTGCTGCGTCGAGATTCTCGTAAAAGGCCGGATAGGGGCCCTGGTAGCTGAACGGCACGCAGGCAAGATCGATCGGCCCGAAACGCTCCTTAATGGATGCGCACTGCGCCGCCGAAAACGGGTTGTCATTGGCATTCACAACCACCCGGCCATCGAGGCGGAAGGTGCCCACCGAATCAACTTCCGGATAGATCGCCGAGGGCTCCAACCAGCAATGGTCGCCGCCGTTCAGCGGAATGCCGTGCACGGGATCGGACACGATGACATTGCGGAAGCCGAGCCTGGTAACGTTGCGGGCGGCGAAGTTGTTGTCATACCAGGAGACGATCACCGGCGTGTCGCGCGGGAAAAGCGACAGCGTTGGAGCATCGAAATGATCGGCGTGGGTGTGCGTGATGTAGATGTAGTCGGGCTTCAGTTCCGTCACGTCCGCCCGCGTCATGTTGGTTTCCGGAAAATTGTAAAGGCCCGACAGGGACTCGCCGTTGAAAGTAATCCAAGGATCGCACAACACGCGCGTGTTGCGGCTCTCGAACATCATCATGGCGTTGACGAAATAGGTAATGCGCATGGTCGCCCCTGTATCGGATCAGGGCTTGACGATGTAGCCGGACGGCGTTCGCGTCCATGGAATGGAGCGAACGGGAAGATCGGGCAGCAGCTCGCCGATTGCGATCGTCTCTCCCGGCGAGGATTGATAGTTGTATTCGTCGAGGACCAGGATGCCGGTCGCGTTCAGCCGTTGCCAAAATGCTGGAACGGCCTTACGCACTACGCTGTAGACGCCGGCATCCACGAACACCAGCTTGAAGACGATGCCGGGATGCCGGTCGAAGAACCGGTCTAGATCCTGCGTGATATCAAGCTTGTGCAGGCGGGCAATCCGGCCGATACCCTGCCGATCAATCAGGCACCGCAGCCTATCGTAGTCTTCGGAACATTTCGCCGCCTGCACCGGCCCGTCAATCGTCTCAGGACTCATACCCTTGAACCAGTCGAATCCATGCACAAGGGTGTTGCTGCGTGGCTCAAAGATGTCCACCAGCTTGGCCCAGAACAGGAACGAGGCCCCCTTCCAAAGGCCGATCTCAGCGATATGTCCGCTTAGGTGCTGCACCTTTTTGTACAGCTCATAGAGGCTCAGAAATCGCGCGATGTTGACAGCGCCGGCAAACGCCGGGCCATGATGGATGTAATCCAATGGCTGGTGGCCGAGCGAAAGGATTTCGCTCATCGAGGCGTGGAAGCCGGTGTCCTCGACGAACTTTCCGGCTTCCGCGCGACCGAAATCGATGATGACCTCGTCAACCGTCATGTTGTGCCCCTTGTTCGCGACGCCCGTTTGCGGCTTGGCGCGGCGGCCTTTGGCGTAGCCAACCCTCGATCAGCTCGGCGGCGCCAGCACCCGGCCGCCCACCCGCCGAGAAGTACCGCCCGATCAGCGCTTGGCGCGCCGCCGCCTTTTCTGCCCAAGCCTTGGTAATAACCGACAACGGCTGCTTCAGGAAATTGTGCAGCCGCTCTCGCTCGGCGGGATCAGTACCGTCGAACAGGAAAAGGCCGGCAGCGAAATGCCCGCGTACGTCCACGTGCAGTGGCTGGTCGTCAGGCAGATCGAGAAAGACCACGGGACGGCCCGACATCAGGCACCATGCCGTCGTGCTGGTCGCCCGAGCCGTGACAATCAGACCGACATGGGGAAACAAATAGCGAAGATCGACCGCGTCGCCATGCACCGAAATGTTGGGATAGCGTGACAGATGCTCCAGCACGGGGTCAGGATCGGCATAGCTTGCCTCGGGGTAAGGTTTGTAGACGACCGGCCGATCGAGCCGACCCAGCACTTCCTCGACAATGGCAATTTCGCGTTGCGCCTTTTCGCGGTCGCTGATCGCCGCTGCGACTGACTGCCAAACGCCACGGTAGCTGTTGGTCGACACGTACCAGATAGCGGTGCGCCGGCGCCAGAACGGCGCACGCCCTGCCCTGGTCATTCGTCGCGGCAATCCCACCGCCTCGGAACGGCCGCCCGCGAATGGCTGGCCATTGGCAACAGCCGCGGCCCTCTCATTGTACGCGAGGAATAGATCGGTCGCCGCATTCTCAGTATAGGCGGCGGCAGCGTCGAGCATGCCATTGATCTCGCGCGATACGCCATGCTGGAAGCCGATGACCGGCACGCCCCGCTTGCGCAGGTGTCGGATCGCCGCCATGCGTTCCGGCAACCCGGGATAGTTGGTCAGCGCCACCGTCGGACGATCGC
>Ga0194132_10011553_pt1 | contig 11327 bp, 9 predicted proteins | sample TA2KigOf80mmetaG_FD_148612 | JGI IMG/M metagenome (GOLD analysis project Ga0194132, IMG submission 148612) | Freshwater microbial communities from Lake Tanganyika, Tanzania - TA2015054 Kigoma Offshore 80m | ecosystem: Environmental > Aquatic > Freshwater > Lake | place: Tanzania: Lake Tanganyika... | reverse complement strand
CCACACCATTGCCACCGCGCGAAAATACGCCAGCGCCCACATCACCGCGATAAACGCGCCGGCATAAAGCAGCGTTTGCATCAAAAGCCCCTTGTTGTTATTCTTGAAAAATATTCAATAAAATCAGATACTTAAGTTTTACCAGCACTTACGGTTACCCGGATTTTAGGCTGCGTATCGCCTGCACGCGTTCCTTGCCGGCCGCGATCATCAGCGCCCATTCGTTGGCAGCCGACATAAACCGCGCACCGAGTTTGATGGCGTATTCGTAATTCGCGGTGCCACCACCGGCCAGCCCGCCGATACCGGGAATCTTGCCGTGCTTGCGGCACGCCGCAACGATGCGCTCGAACGCGGCTTTGACTTGAGGGTGCGTGGTTTCGCCCGGCACGCCAAGATCAGCGGACAAATCGCTGCTGCCGATGTGCAGCACATCCACCCCCGGCACCGCGGCAATGGCTTCGACGTTATCCAGCGCGCCCTGGCTTTCGATCATGCAAATCAACAGCGTGTTGTCGTTCAACACCTTGCGCGCTTGCGCCGCGGGAATCGGCTGATACCCGAAATGCGGCATACTGCCGGCGTTGGAGCGATGGCCCAGCGGCGAATACTTGCACGCATCCACCGCCGCGCGCACGTCATCCGCGTTCGCCACGTCGGGCACCACGATGCCCAGCGCGCCGGCATCCAGCACCCTTAACGCCATGCCGTAATCTTTTTCCGGGATGCGCACCAGCGGCGTGACGCCCACGTTTAGCGCCGCCACGCACATTTGCGCGACATCGTTTTCCGGCAGCGGGCTGTGCTGCAAATCGAAATACAGCGCGTCAAAGCCGCAGGCCTTGGCGGCGAGCGCGATATCCACCGTGCGCGCATGGCGGATCATCAGCGCAAGACCCAAATCGCCGCTTTTGAGACGGTTTAACAACGGATTGACCAGCGTCGTCATGATGGCGTGCTCCCGGCAGAGTCGATCAAGACGGCATTATGCCGCAGCGGCACAACCGAACTGCAAACGTTGCGTTAAAACCGGTCCACGGCAAGCGCCAGCACGCTGTCCGCGCCGCCCACCACGGTTTGCGCATAAGCGGCGGCCTTGGGCAACACATGTTCGGCATAAAAACGCGCGGTGACCAGCTTGGCTTCGTAAAACGCGGCGTCGGCGCCCGGCTCGGCGCGCTTTTTCCGCGCCACCACTGCCGCGCGCGCCATCATCCAGCCGCCGCCCACGGTACCGAACAGTTTGAGATACGGTACCGCCACCGCCAGCACGGCGTTCGGATTCTTGGGAAAGGAGTCAACGATCCAGCGCGTGGCTTCGTCGAGCACGTCGATCGCGGCGGCAAGCGATTTAGCGATGCTCGCGAGATCGCCGCCCAGCGCGTTAATCGCGGCCGCCGTTTTGCGCATCTCAGCGATCACCGCGAACGCGGAAGCGCCTTTTTCGTAACCCACTTTGCGGCCCACCAGATCGTTGGCCTGTATGCCGGTGGTGCCTTCGTAAATCGTCGTGATGCGCGCATCGCGCAAATACTGCGCCGCCCCCGTCTCCTCGACAAAACCCATGCCGCCATGAATTTGCACGCCCGTGGAAGCGATTTCCACGCACTGCTCGGTACACCACGCCTTGACGATAGGGGTCAACAAATCGAGCAACGCCTGATTGCGGCGTTTTTCGCCGGCGTCGGGATGGCGCTTGGCTTTATCCAGCGTTGCGGCTGAAAAATATGCCAGCGCGCGCATTGCTTCGATTTGCGCTTTCATCTCGAGCAGCATGCGCCGCACGTCGGGGTGATGAATAATCGTCACGCGGTCGCCGCCGCGCTGGCCGACTTCGCGCCCTTGCACGCGCGTCTTCGCGTATTCGAGCGCGTGCTGATACGCCCGCTCCGCGATCGCCACGCCTTCGAGCCCGACACCGAGCCGCGCGTGGTTCATCATGGTGAACATGTATTCGAGGCCGCGATTGGGCTCGCCCACCAGATACCCCACGGCGCCGCCGGCGTCCCCATACTGCATGACGCAGGTGGGGCTGGCGTGTATGCCGAGCTTGTGTTCGATGGAAACACACTTCACATCGTTGCGCGCGCCGAGCGTGCCATCGACGTTGACCAAAAACTTGGGCACGATGAAAAGCGAAATCCCCTTCACACCCTCCGGCGCGTCAGGCAAGCGCGCGAGCACCAGATGCACGATGTTCTGCGCCATGTCGTGCTCGCCCCAGGTGATGAAGATTTTGGTGCCGGAAATTTTGTAATGATCGCCATTGGTACCACTGGGTACCGCCTTGGTGCGCACCGCGGCGAGATCGGAGCCCGCTTGCGGTTCGGTCAAATTCATGGTGCCGCACCACTCGCCGCTGATCAATTTGGGCAAATAACGCGCAGCTTGCTCGGCGCCAGCGTGATGCGCCATCGCCTCCATCACGCCGGAAGTCAGCATCGGGCACAGGCAAAACGCCATGTTGCTCGAATTCCACATCTCTTGCACCGGGTTGGCGATAATGTGCGGCAGGCCTTGCCCGCCGTGAGCGGCGGCGCCCGCCAAACCGTTCCAACCCGCCTCGCGAAATTGTTGATAGGCTTGTTTGAAACCGCCGGGCGAAGTCACCACGTGATTGGCGAGCTTCGCGCCCTCTTGGTCACCGCTGCGATTTAACGGCTCCAACACTTCTTGCGCGAATTTGGCCGCCTCGCCGAGCACGGCATCGACCAGTTCGGCGTTCACTTCCTCACAGCCGGGGAGCTTGGACACCGCATCCAAATCGGCGAATTCGTTGATCACGAACGTCATGTCCTTCAACGGCGCGATGTAAGACGACATGGCTGGCCTCCGGTGTATTGCCGACAGCGGTAACTATATCATCGTCAGTCGGGCGGGCCGCGGTTTGCTTACGCGGTGCATCAACCCGCGCGCTGGATGCCGGCTTGTTGAATCAACTTAAGCCACTTCTCGAATTGCTCGGCGTTCAATTTGCCGAGCTCGGCGGGTGTAGACGTGCGTAGCTCGATCCCTTCGTGCGCCAGGCGCTGCCGTACATCGGCCACGGCGTAACGCTGGGTGATCTCGCGGTGCAAACGGCTGACAATTTCAGCGGGCGTGCCCGCGGGCGCCACCACCGAATAAAATTGTTCGACCTCAAACCCGCGCAGGCCCGACTCATCGATGGTGGGAATATCGTTCGCCAGCTCGCTGCGCTTCAAACTGGTAACACCCAGCGCGCGCACGCGCTTCTCGCGCGCCTGCGGCAGCGCGGTCAAAAAATTCGCCACCATGACGTAGGTTTCACCCTGCAGCAGCGACAACATCGCCGGCGCGCCGCCCTTGTACGGCACGTGTATCATTTTGACTTGAGCCAGCGCCTGCAAGAGCTCCATCGCCAAGTGCGACGGGCTGCCTTGCCCCGTCGAGGCAAAGGTCAAGGTTGCGGGCGAAGCCCGCGCAAGGTTGATCAAATCGCGTACCGACACCACTGGCAACGACGGGTGCGTCACCAGCATATAGGCGGTGGTGCCCGCGAGCGTGATCGGCGCGAAATCTTTCACCGGATCGTACTTGCGGTGGGTGACCAGCGCCGGCCCGGTGATCAGCGACGCGCCACTGCCTAACAACAACGTGTAACCATCCTTGGGCGCGCGCGCCACCATCTCTGCCGCGATCGCCCCGCCCGCGCCGCCGCGGTTTTCGACGATGATTTGATGGCCCAGCGCGGGCGCAACCCTATCCGCGATCAATCGCGCGACGGTGTCGGTGCCGCCGCCGGGGGTGTTGGGGACGATGAGGCGCAGCGGCTTGGTCGGATACGTTTGCGCCAAAGCCATCGGTACCACAAAAAACAAAAAGGCGCAGACCATGCGGACTGCGCCCCGTGCAGTAAAAGCCAAGCGAACTCCTTAGCTCAGTTCCTTCACCATCTCCGGCACCGCCTTAAACAAATCATCGACCAGCCAATAACTCGCCACCGAAAAAATCGGCGCTTCGGCGTCTTTGTTGATGGCCACGATGACCTTGCTGTCTTTCATGCCGGCCAAGTGCTGAATCGCGCCGGAAATGCCGACGGCGACGTACAGCTCCGGCGCAACAATCTTTCCGGTTTGGCCGACTTGATAATCGTTCGGCACAAAGCCCGAATCCACCGCCGCGCGCGAGGCGCCGACCGCGGCGCCGAGTTTGTCGGCCAGCGGATCGAGGATTTTGAAGTTCTCGGCGCTGCCCATGCCGCGGCCGCCGGAGACGATGATGCGCGCCGCGGTCAATTCCGGACGCGCCGATTTGGTGAGTTCCTGGCCGTTGAATTTGGACAGACCGGCATCCGCTGCCGCAGCGAGGTTTTCCATCGCGGCAGAGCCACCATCGCCCGCGGGATCAAACGCGGTGGCACGCACGGTAACCACTTTGATCGGGTCGGACGATTGCACGGTGGCCATCACGTTACCGGCGTAGGTCGGGCGCACGAAGGTATCCGCCGACTCGACACTGCTGATGTCGGAAATCTGCTGTACATCGAGCAGCGCCGCCACGCGCGGCATGAAGTTTTTGCCGAAACCCGTGGCCGGCGCGACGATGTGGGTATAGCTCTTCGCGATGCCCAGAATCAACGCCGCCATGTTTTCCGCCAGCGCGCCGGCGTAGTGCGCCGCATCCGCCACCAGCACTTTTGCCACGCCCTTGACCTTGGCCGCCGCCGCGCCCGCTTCCGCGCAGCCTTGACCGGCGATCAGCACACTGACATCGCCGCCGAGTTTGCCGGCGGCAGTTATGGTGTTGGTGGTGCCGGGTTTAAGTTGTTTGCCGTCGTGTTCGGCGATAACCAGAATTGCCATTTAGATCACCCTCGCTTCATTCTTGAGTTTGGCGACGAGCTCGGCCACGTCGGCCACCTTGACGCCCGCGCTGCGCGATGCAGGCTCCGCCACTTTGAGTGTTTTAAGCCGAGGCTTAACATCCACGCCGAGCGCGTCGGGCTTGACGATTTCCAGCGGCTTTTTCTTCGCCTTCATGATGTTGGGCAGCGTCACATAACGCGGCTCGTTCAAGCGCAAGTCGGCGGTCACCACCGCCGGCACTTTGATGGTGAGTTTTTCCAAGCCGCCGTCGATCTCGCGGGTGATTTCGGCCGAGTCACCATTGACCGTTACGTTGGAAATATGCGTCGCTTGCGGCCAATTCAGCAACGCGGCCAGCATTTGCCCACATTGATTGGAGTCATCATCGATCGCTTGCTTGCCCATGATCACCAGGTTGGGCTTTTCTTTTTCGACGATGGCCTTCAACACTTTCGCCACGGCGAGCGGCTGCATTTCCTCGGTGGTTTCCACCAAAATGCCACGGTCGGCGCCCATCGCCATCGCGGTGCGTATGGTCTCCTGGCATTGCGTGACGCCGATCGACACCACCACGATTTCGGTGACGCTACCCGCTTCCTTCATGCGCACGGCTTGCTCCACCGCGATTTCGCAAAACGGGTTGATCGTCATTTTGATGTTGGCCGTTTCGACCCCGGTGCCGTCGGATTTGACGCGCACCTTCACATAAGGGTCGATCACGCGCTTGGCCGTGACCAGAACTTTCATTGTGACTCCTTTGAGGGAACTGACTTGAAATGAAAAACTTGCGAAAAGCCGCTTTATATTTTAGCGGAAAGCGCTGGGACGGGAAACCGCCGCACAATACAGAACCATCATAACTGTTTGATTTGATGCTTGTTTTAAAAAAACCTTCAAAAACTTTAGCCACAGATTTACACAGATGAACACTGATTAAACACGAAAAAATCCGCGAAAATCCGCGTTAATCTGCGTCAAAGATGTTAAGGTTTAACTTCAAAAACCTTTAGACGCAGACGCACGCAGATTAACCACGAAAAAATCCGTGTAACTCCGTGTCAATCTGTGGCAAAAAGGTTTTTCGCTTGATCATCCGTTGAAATTCGGCGCGTTAAAACGAAAACTCGGCGTTGATACCCACGATGTAGTTGCGCCCCGGCGCCGGCTCGAAAAAACGGTTGTTCGCTTCCGACACGATCACTGAGCCGATGTAGGCCTTGTCGCGCAGGTTTTCCACGCGCACATACTCGGTGAGTGTCCAGCCCTTGCCGCGCTGTTGCAGGCCGGCACGCAAATTGATAATGGTGTACGCGCTGGCAAAGGCGGCGTTTTGATCGTTGACGTACACCTTGCCGCTGTGGCGAAATGCCGCGCCCGCGTGAAAACCCCAGGGCGCGTGGCGCCACACCAACTCGCCGTAGGCGATGTTATCCGCGATGCCCGGAAGCTTGCTGCCCGCGCGCACTGTCACCGGCAGCGACGGCGTGCCGGCGACGGTGGTAAAAGATTGTTTGAAGCTCGCATCGAGTTTGGTGTAAGACAGCGCCGCTTCGAAGCCGAAAGGAAACTGATGCTGCCAGCCGACTTCCAGCCCTTTGCGCCGTGTGCCGCCCGGCACGTTCTTGAAATCCGAACGCCCACCGGCGTTGCTGTTAACGACAATCTCATCCCGGGTATCGATGCGAAACATTGCCACGTTCAAGCGGCCATTGTCCCCCAGCAGCGATTTCACGCCCAACTCGCGATGCAGACTATTGGACGGACGCAGCGCGAAATTCAAGCCCGTCGCGCCGCCCGGCCTGTAGGCAAGCTCCGCGAAGGTCGGCGTTTCAAAACCGCGCCCGACGTTGGCGTACACGTTCAACACCGGCGTCACGCGGTAGGTCAGGCCGAGCGCCGGCGTGGTCTTGGCGAAATCGGCTTTGCCGCTGTCGTCGGGGTTGGCCGCGCCGACGAAATAATCGGTCGACTTAAAACGCACGCGGCTGTGCCGTGCGCCAAACAGCAGGTTCAGATTCCTGTTGATCTGCCAGTCAGCCTGGGCGTAAAAATCGGTATTGCCGACCGCATTGTCTTCGTCGCGCTTTAATGCACCGGTGAGGCCGAAGTTATTGATAAAGCCGCGGCGGCGCTCTTGCATGCGGTCGTGATCCAAGCCCACGCTCAACAGCAACGGCCCGCCGGGCGTTGTCACTTCGTGGCTCAGCCGCAAGCCCACGCCGCCGTAAGCGCGATCCAGATCGACCACGCCGCCCGAATGGGTGGCGGCGTTTTGCGTGGCCACCGGTATCGCCAAATGCTGCGTCACCTGCCGCTCGCCCAGGTAAGCGCGCGCGTTCAAGCGCCCGCCCGGCCACAACGCAACATCGTAAGTAAGCCCCGCTTGCTGCTGCGCGACGCTTTTGCGCGTGTTGAAATTGAGCGCATTAATGGCGGCGCTGCCGCCGGCCTGCCGAGGATTTTGTGCGGCCTGCGCGGCGGTGAGCCCCAACGGATCCCGTGTGTGCGGCTGATCGAGCACGTTCACCACCAGCGTCATCGTGCCCGCGCGCCCCAGATCGTATTTGAACTTGGCGTTCAAGTGATCGCGCCGCGCCGCGCTGTGCACGCGGTAACCATCGGTTTGAAAACGCGAGGCATCGATCAGCATATTGAGCGGCCCGTGCTGGCCGCCGTACTTCAGCCCCGCTTTCCAGGTACCGTAACTGCCGTAAAAGCCGCTCACGGACACCGTCGGCGCTTGCGGCCCATCGGCGGTAAAAATCTGCACCACGCCGCCCGCCGAGTTGCCGTACAAGCTCGCGAACGGCCCGCGTAACACTTCGATGTTTTGCGCGGCGGACAAACTAAACGTCGCCGCTTGGCCCTGCCCATCGGGCATGGTGGCAGGGATGCCATCCGCGATCAGGCGCAAGCCGCGCACGCCGAAGGTGGAGCGCGCGCCAAAGCCGCGCGAGGAAATCTGCAAATCTTGCGCATAGTTCTGGCGGTTTAACACCGCGATGCCCGGCACGCGGCTTAACGACTCGGACAGATTCACCTGCGGATTGGCTTCGCGGATAGTGCGCTGGTCGATGGTGTCGATCGACACCGGCAAATCCATGCTGTCGCGTTCCGCGCGCGTGGCGCTCACCGACACTTCGGGCAACACCGCCGGTTTCGCGGCCGGCGCCTGCGCCGCGGTTTGCGCTGTCGCGCTTCGATAAACAATTAACGAAAACGCCGCCAATGCCGCGGCAACCGCGTAGCGCAGCGCAAAGTTACGCATGTTGTCCCTCTTGGTATTTTTGATTACAGCCCCGACGAATCGCGCGCCATTGTGCCATCAAGCCCCGGCCGGCTGGCGGCTTGCATCCCACGCCGCACACTTCAGCGCCGAAAACTGATACGAAACAACGCCCCCGCTTCATCATCCGACACCAGCAGCGCGCCATCGGGCATCACCTGCACGTCGACCGGGCGGCCCCAATGGCTGTTGCCCTGCGCCCAGCCTTCGGCGAAGGGTTCGTACCGCAGCGCCTTGCCCTGGGCATCGAGCGTGACTTGCATCAGGTTAAATCCGGCTCTTTCGCTGCGGTTCCACGAGCCGTGGTTGGCAATGATGATGCGGTTTTGATAGTCGGGCGGAAACATTGTACCGGTGTAAAAACGCATGCCCAGTGGTGCTACATGCGCGCCTAGTTTCAACGCAGGCGGCGCGAATTCGCCGCAGCTGCGGCCCTTGCCCCAATCGGGGTCGGGCAAGTCGCCTTGATGGCAATACGGAAACCCGAAGTGCTGGCCGCGGCGCACGACGCGGTTTAACGTGTCGTGCGGCACATCCTCGCCCATCCAATCGCGGCCGTTGTGCGTAAACCACAGCTCGCGCGTCACCGGATGAAACGCCATGCCCACACTGTTGCGCACGCCGCGCACCACGTTTTCCATCACGCCTTTTTGCGGATCGACGCGCACGATGCTGGCGTGCGTGTCGGGCGGCACGCAACTATTGCAAGGCGCGCCGATGTTGAAATAAAGCCAGCCATCGGGGCCCATCACCATGTATTTCCAGCCGTGCACTTCGTCCTTGGGCAGCGCGTCGAACACCACCGTGGGCGGGCCGGGGTGATCCAGATTGTTCTCGATGTCGCGATAACGCAGAATGCGCGAGAGTTCCGCCACGTACAAATCCCCGTTGTGAAACACGATGCCGTTCGGGCGGTGCAGGTTGTTTAAGATGGTTTTCACGTCGCGCCTGCCGTCGCGCTGCACCACCGCGTACACCGCCCCCGCCAGGCGCGTGCCGACAAATACCGTGCCCTTGGCGCCCAGCGCGAGCGAGCGCGCATTGGGCAGACCCGCGGCCCACAATTCGATGTGAAAACCCGGCGGCAGCCTGATTTGATCCAAACGCATATCCGCGGGCGCCTTGGCAGTCACACCCGGCGCATGGGGCGCGAGGGTCGAGTTTTTCATCGCCTGCGGGCGGCCTTGTTGCCACGCCGGCGCCGGCGGCGGCGCAAGCGGCACCGGCGTGGGCTGTTCTTGCGGCGCGGCCTGGATTTGCACCGCGGGTTGCTGCGCGTAGGCGCTGAACACACTGAACATGCTGAACACGCAGAGCGCGCCATTGCTCGCCATGAGCGCGAACCCTACACGCGCCGCGCGCGGCGCAAGCAATCGGTAAGGGGTGATCATGACGTGCTCTGAACGGTGAAAAGTTTGGTCAATCTAAAACTGCGAAACGCGTTTTGCGAGCAACGCCGGCAGCAGGGCATTGCCATCACGCCAGCGCACGAAACACCGGCAAGCGCGTTTGCTCGTCCTGTTTTTTGAATTCGACTTTCACTTTAAGTCCGATGCGCACCGCCTCGGGCGCGACACCGATTAAGCGCGTCATCAAATGCGGCCCTTCCTCGAGCGCCACCACCGCTACCACGTAGGGCACCAGCGCTTCGAAACCTTTGCTCGGCGCGCGATGCACCACGGTAAAACTATAGACCTCGCCGCGGCCACTCACCGCGTGCCAAGCAAGATTTTGCGAGCCGCAGTGCGGACAGGTGGTGCGCGGATAAAAATGAAACGCCGCGCACGTCTCGCAACGCGGTAGCTCCAGTTCGCCGTTTAGCGCCGCCTCCCAATAGGGCGCGGTCAGTGCATTGGGTGACGGTAGGGGCCTGGGAAACATAAAACGTAAGTATGTGATTTAATTGATTATTTTATTTCGCAAGGATCAGCGTGCAATGAATCGCGATAGTACCGCCATTGCCGTGGGCCAGCGCGATGCGCGCGTTGGGCACTTGCCGCGCGCCGGCCTGGCCGCGCAACTGGCGCACCGCTTCGAGCACATGAAACAAACCACCGCCCAAGCCGGGATGACATGCGGATAGCAGGCCGCCATGCGTGGTAACCGGCAATTGGCCGCTAAGCGCGATGCGCCCGCCTTGCACGAACGCGCCGCCCTCGCCTTTTTTGCAAAAGCCCAGGTCTTCGAGTTCAATGATCACCGTGATGGTGAAGCAATCGTAGAGCTCAGCAACATCTATGTCGGCATGCGTGACACCCGCCATCGCAAACGCTTTTTTACCGGACTCGATCGCACCGCTGTGGGTGAGCCGCGGCGCTTCGCCGACATAGCTGTGGCTCAAACCATAACCCTGCCCCAGCAGGCGCACCGGTTTTTGTCTGAGATCGCGCGCGCGCTCGGCGCTGGTGACGATGGCCGCCGCGGCGCCATCGGACACCAGCGCGCAGTCCAGGCGTTTCAACGGCGAGGTGATCATCGGCGAGTTCAACACGTCGTCCACCGTGATCGGCTTGACCATGTGCGCGTTCGGATTTAACAACGCGTGTTTACGGGTGGTCACCGCCACTTCCGCCATTTGCTCCGGCGTGGTGCCGTACTCGTGCATGTGGCGCTGCGCGATCAACGCATAATTCGACGCCACCAGCGGCCCATACGGCACTTCGAATTGCGCGTGCGCCGCGCCCGACTCCGCCATGGTTTGCACCGCGGACGCGCGCGATTTGTGGGTGAGCGAATTCTGCCCCGCCACGCACAGCACGGTGTGGCATTGACCCGAGGCAATCGCCATCGCCGCGTGGTGAATCATCGCGCAACCCGATGCCCCGGCAAGATCGAGCGTGGAAAGATAGGCAGGCTGAATCCCCAAAAAACTCGCCACCACGCCACACGGCATGTTCCACGCCTCCACCCGCACCGGCGTGGTGATGAGACCATCGATGTCGGCGAGCGTCAGCCCCGCATCGGCGAGCGCGGCATGCGCGGCGTCGCTTTGCAGTTGCAGCGCGCTCTTCTCCGGCACCTTGCCGACTTTAGATTCGCCGATGCCGGCGATGGCGATTTTTTCCGATAATGAATTCATAAGTCCAACCAGTAGTGTCCGGACGTTAATCGAATAAATTCAATTGGTTAGCGGACATGTCCGGAATTTCGTCGGCGACGATTTTGTTAAGTAGTTGATCCAATGGCATTTTCTCGAACATCGTGAGGCTCAAGAT
>Ga0194132_10011551_pt1 | contig 11329 bp, 8 predicted proteins | sample TA2KigOf80mmetaG_FD_148612 | JGI IMG/M metagenome (GOLD analysis project Ga0194132, IMG submission 148612) | Freshwater microbial communities from Lake Tanganyika, Tanzania - TA2015054 Kigoma Offshore 80m | ecosystem: Environmental > Aquatic > Freshwater > Lake | place: Tanzania: Lake Tanganyika... | reverse complement strand
CCGCGGCGAATTCGCCGCGGATGTGGTCATCCGTTTATCTCCGGTATCTCCCCGGCACCATGCCCCTTCAATGAGGCCGCGGCGAATTCGCCGCGGATGTGGAGGCGCTGCACGGCGGCGAGCGAGGCGCCACGCGCGTCCCTTCAATGAGGCCGCGGCGAATTCGCCGCGGATGTGAGCCTACCTGCATCCCTCTCGTGGACCCCGTGAAATGGAACCGGGCGCGAGAGGTCAGTTGCAGTAGCCGGAACTTGGGCATCGATCGCCTTGACAAGCTATTCACGATGTCCAAGAACTAACGCCATTTCAAGCACTTGCACTTCCGCGAGCGGTCCCCGCATGTTGTGCAGCACTGGCGCGCTCGCGGCATGGCGGCAAATCATATCACGACCGCCTCCCGCTTCACGGCTTCGAATGCAGTCTTACCGAGGCTCTCCACACACGGATCGACCTTGTCCGCCGGCCCCAGGTCGAGAATGAGGATATGGTCCACCTTGCCGTTAATCTGCTCCTCCAACCGATGCGCCATCTCGACCCGTCGCCGCGCAGATAGGCGGCACTGGAACACGGACAGTTGCAGCCACCGGCCATATCCGTGCATCAGCTTGAAGATTCGCCGCCAGCGACGGTCGTCGGTGATGTCGTAAGCCACGATGTAGAGCCGCTCCTCGACCATAGCGTTCACCGCACGAGGTAGTGGGGAAACTCAGCAATCTCACCGCCGAGGTGGCGCGCCAGGAGGCGTGCTTGCACCTCCAGCAGTCTGCGCATCGGGACACGATAGCCAAACACAGGGTGCGTCACCTCCTGGTCAAGGCGGCGCTCATAGGTGGCAATGAACGCACGCCGTGCATGAGGTTTGAGATTCACGGCGCCGCCCAGCGCCACAAATCCGTCGGCCTTCACCTCGCCGTTGTTGATTGCCTGGATCACGGCCGAGTCGGAGAGGATGGCGCGGAAGGGCTCCATCATGTCCAGCGCCAGCGCGGGGCGGCCGAACCGTGGCTTGTGATAGAAGCCGAGGTAGGCGTCGAAACCAACGGCCGAGAGCACGTTCAACCAAGTGCGCATGAGCAGCGCATATCCCATGGAGAGGAGCGCATTCACGGGATCGGCGGGCGGGCGACGCGTGCGCTTCTCGAACGAGAACTCAGGGAAAGCGCGGGCCGCGCCGCCCAGCATGGTGCCGAAGAGGCGAAAGTAGAGGGCGGCAGCCTCGCCCTCGATCCCCAGCAGCTCGGATTCTGTGGGCGCGAACACTGCGCGGTCCGCGAGCCGAGCGAGGAGATCGAGGGTCTTATCGCGCTCGGCTTCGTCGCCCTCCTTGAAGTTGCGCCGCAGGAAGACGCGGGAGTTACGGATCTTGGCGGCCACCAAGCCGCGGGCCAATGCAAAGCTGCGGCGTTGGTCGAAGGCAGCGCGAAATTGGGCGATTCGGATCGCCACATTGCGATGGCCGGTCGAGACGGTATGGCCGAGCACCCATCCGCCGGACGATGCCCATGTAACCGGAATCTCTTCGCGCAGGAGGGCACCCAGCGCCGGTGTGGTGACCGAGACCGGGCCATGCAGAATTAATTGCGATACTTCGCCCAAGGGTACATCGACCTTGCCGGCCTCGGTCTCGACCGAGAGCACTTCACCAGACAAGCGTACCCGCGCGCCGGGTTCCTGCACGTAGACGGGGAGGGCGGTGTCGGCGGACGGATTCAGCGGCCGCGGCGCCAAGCCGCGGCGAAAGAACGCCACCTCGTCAGGCAGGCAGATGCCGGCAAGGGAGCACTTTGTGCACTTCGGGCTATCTACCAGCGGCGGCGGCAGACGTCCGGCCGCGGCAGCAAGCCGAAGCTCGGAGATAGCGGCCCGCGTACGCGCCCGCAGCTCCTCGTCGAGCAGGATCCGCACGCGCTCGCGGGAGCCTGCATACCAGATCGCTCCTTCCGCCACGCGATAACCGGCGTCTTCCAGAATGAGTGCCTGGGCACAAACCTGCACCCGCTCGGGCTCGTAGGCTCCCTCGGCCACGTGCGGACGCTTGCCCTTCTTGGTGTCGACCGGCGTGACCGTGCCACCCTCGCCCTCGACGAGGTCGATCTTGGCGATGATGCCGAGGGTCTCGGAGCTCAGAGTGACCGAGCGGGCGACGAAATCCGGCCTGTCATCCGCCCCCTCGGCCGGGGGCAGTTTGCCGCCGCCCGCATCGACCCGTCGGTGCGCGCGGCGGCCTTCCTCGGTGTCGGCGGAATCGGCCCACTCCCCATCGACCCACTCCAGGAATGCCAGCCGAGGGCAATAAACGTACTCGTTGACCATGCGCACGGGGACCAGCGGCGACTCGCCGGTGGCGGGTGGCGCCGGGAGGGCGAGGGCGAGCTGACCGGGAGGCGCGGGCGGCGAAATATCTTTCCTCTCCAGGCGGGCGATACGCTCCGCCGCCGACGCATGTTCCGCCATTTCACGCGGCGGGACTTCGTCATCGGCAGGCGGCTGGCGCGCCACGGCAGGCACCGCGTGTCGTAAGGGCTAGGGTTCGCCCGCGACTGGGCGGAAGAGGCCCAAGCCGAAGCTGCTCGAGTGCCCCAAGCGGATCGGCCCGGTCACAGGCACCACGAACCGCACTCGGATCATCTGCCCAGGTCGGTTACCGATGAAGGCACGCTTGTTCGCCTTCCCGCGCGGCAGGTGAACCGATACCCAGGTGGGCGGCCCCAAGATATTGACCTCGGCGTCCTTCGGGAATCCACGCTGCTGCAGCTCGCGACGGATCTGTTCGGTCGTTGATTCCCCTGCTCGCTCCTTGCCGCCTCGCAGATGATGACGAGGCAGCACGTACGGGGTGAGGGATTCCCAGACGCTCGCTGCCTGCCCATCGAAGCCGGGGGGCGCAAGGACGTCTCGATCCAGGGGAATGAGACGCACCTTCCACTCATCGGTGTCGTTGCCAGGGGCGGCCCAAGACACGTCGCGCGACGCGGCCAGGAGGATCGCCTCCTGCTCTTCGGCGTCGAAAGCGCGCGGTCCTCTCCAGGCGAGGAGGCGTGTGGGCTGACCGTTCTCGCACCAGGTAAAGAACTCCGTGTGACGGCGCGGGCCCCTGAGCGGCTCGCTGTCAGCATCCTTGCCGGCCATGTCCGCCAGCGCCCCACGTACCTCGCGACCGACACGCGTCCATGTTGCCGAGGCATCACCCGTCTTTAGCCGCAGAAGCTCGCGCAGCACGGCGCCTCGAAACCGCGACGTGAGCCGCACAATCGCGCGAGGATCCGGCGCGACGTTCCAGCCCAGGGCGAACTGCATCAGGTGGCAGTCGGAACGATGCGTGGGCGCTCGCCTGCGCTCACGGGCGGTAGGGCGCGGTGGCCGAATTGCATAGAGGACGCGCGCTCCAGGGGACACAGATCGTTTCATGACCGCGGGATCATCCGTTGTGCGCTCGATGTCAGTGCGCGTGGCGTTCTCCAGTGGCGACAGGACCGGGACGGCGCCGGAAACGCGCTTGTCGACAAGTGTGCAGTTGGGGGTGGGGGTGGCTTCCTCCGTGTCCGAGAGGCGGATGCGGGTAAGCGTCTCGGCGCGCCCGAAGTAGATCATGCGGGCGAGACACTGATCGAGCGCCGCGACGAGATCGGGGGTCCACGACTCGCCGTCGATGAACCACCAGACCGGCGCCTCTGGCGAGACGCACCAATAGTTGTCCTGGACGAGACTCGTGCCGTAGCTGCGGGTCCCTGCGTACTTCCTCTCGGCCGGCCGCCATCCAAACTTGGTCGGGTGGTACTGCCTGAGCGGGTCACCTCTCCGCGCATCTGGGGGAAGGTGGAAGGCGTACATGCTCTTGCACAGCGCGGCCTGCAGACTCTCAAGCTCTGCGACATCCGGCTCCCGCTCCGCTTCGCGCGCCCACTGATACCAGCGCGCGGTGACCGCACGAACCAGGCGCCAAGGGCTCGGAGGCCACTCGCCGTGCGGATCGTCGAACGGGTTCACGCGCCACGGCGTGGCGTGGAAGCGTCCCAGCGGGAACTCCTGGCGAAGGACGATTCGCATCAATCGGTCTCGTCCTCGGCGTATTTCTTCTCGTCGTCAGTGCTCTTGCTACCCTCGGCCTGGCCCTCCCGGTACAACTCCTCACACGGCCAGAATACGTCAGTGACAATCGAGGCCTTCGGCTTGTCGTCCCCGGTCTTCTCGCCTCGGAACTCAGCGGCGCGGATCGCTTGCTTGACGTTGACGTCGATCTCCACCTCCTTCTCGCCGCTCGTGAGCGTCGCGCTTCGGAGGTGACACCCCGACCTGAAGCGGAACGGCGACTCCAGCAGCTTCTTGATCTTCCACAGCGCGAGCGCGACGAGGAACTCCTGCTGTTTGTCCGAAAGGCCGAGCGTGGCGTCGTCCTTCTTTCGGCCAAACGATCGGATGAGGCTGACGTCGAGGACAAACGTTGCGCGAATCGACTCGGCGGTGGCGTCGTCGACAGCGAAGATTGGTTGACCGGAGGTTGTCTTTCCCAACCGGTCGAACTTCACGCCGGAGCGATCGACACGGCCGGCCCCGAAGGCCTCGAGATGCGCTGTCAAGGCGCGTGGGATCTTGATCTGCCACTCAGTGAACAGGACTCCGTGGATCAACGAGTTCGGATCGAACTCGAAGAGCGTCTTGAAAACGCTCCACCACCGATGGGGCGGCGGATGCGCGATGGTTTCGCCATCACTTTGAATCCCGAAAAACGTGGGCTTCGCAAGTTCGTCACCGAAGCTCTCTTCCGAGAGCGATCCATCGTCGGCGATACGTCGAGCGCCTTTCCCGTCCCACTTTCTCTTATTCCGGATGCCGAAGAAGTAGTTCGAGGCGATGCGGTGGCCCTCCGTGAGGCTCGTGACAACGACCTCGCGCTTGTCGGTCGGCAGCTTGCTGCCATCCGTCAGGTCGCCCGTGACACATCGGATGTACGGCATGCCCGCGAGGTCATCGACGAGGTCGAGGTCGTGCGGGCCCCGCTGGCAGACCGCCTCGAGGTGGTTGGCCATGCTCGCCGCGCTGTCGACAATGCAGACGTTCTCGGTGCGGCCGTCCTTCCGCGGCGCTTTGTAGATGACGTGGCCGATCTCGGGGAAACCCGCCGGTTGGAACCGGTCGCCGACGATCGGCTCGAGCGTCGCGGTCAGGACGAGTGGCGACTCGCCCTTCAGGACCTCGGCCGGAGTGAGCTTATTCTTTTCGGACATGTGCTTCGCCTCCTGGTTGCTGGCGTCGAGGACGAAGCCAGCGTTCAAACAGAGCCGCTCGATCGCGGTCCGAGATGGTGAAGAGCAGGGCCGCGACGACGCGCTCCGGGTCACGAGCTCGCCAACGCACGTCGAAGGACGCGAGGCGCGCGCCGGCCATCGCATACCGGCTACTCGCGAGCCGAACTGCGGCGTCGAGGTTCCCGACGCGGATCAACGTGATGAGCGATCGCGCTGCCTTCGTCGTGCGCGCGCCCGTATCATCGGAGAGGAGGTCGTTCGGCGACAGGCTTCGGACGACCAAAGCCCGCTGATCCACGAGCGGCTGCGTGAGCCCCAGCAGGGCCAGTCCACCATCCGCTCGTGGACGTGCGGTCTCCGCGTTGATGAGCGAGCGCACCTCTTGCGAAATCCTTCGCCAGTCGAAGAGCGCGAGCCGGGAGAGCCACGCCACCAAGAGCGAGTCGTCGATCTCGCCAGCGAGCCAACGACCCACGTCCGACAATCTGGCAGGGAGCGGCGCGCGACCTTGCGGGGGAAGCGTATTGGTGGCGTCCAGCTTGCTCTCGTCGAACAGGCGTTGCCACAGGACTGCTCCGAGGACACGGGCAGGTTCCCTCGGCCCCCACACCCAGCGTGCAGGGGCCACCTTCGCGTGTTCGAACCAACTTGGCTTGGTGGTCCAGTCGTGCTTGCCGTCTCTGGTCCACTCAATCCCAAAGCGAAACGCCGCGAACGGCAAGGCCTCAGGGAACCCAGACACGAGCGACAGGGCGAGGCGAGCCTCGACTCCGGGCTTTTCGTCGGCGAACAGCGAGGGCAGCCATTCGAGAGGAAGCGGCTCCCAGCGGACCCTGCCCTCGCGGAAGCTGCGATTGCGATCGATGCGGTCCAGCGCAGTAACGACCGCGTCGAGCAGCGCGATGGCCGCTTCGGTGCGGTTCGGCTCTGCAGCGAGATCGAGGAGAGCTACCTCGACAGGGCCACGAATACCAGCGAATCGCTTGCCATCACGCGGGAAGCCACGGTGCTCAATGAGCATGGTGACGCGCTCCAGTGCCTTCGAAAGCGCGCCGGCAGTCGGCGAATGCGAGCTCGGAGTCGCAACCGCGCCCTGGAACCGGGACTCATTGTAATCCTTCGCTGTTGTCCACCCGAGGACGAATCGGCGGAACTCCACGACCCCCGCATCCACGCCTCGTCGGAGGATTGCACTGGCAAACGCTGCAGGCGTTTGCGCCCCTGCACTGGCAAACGCTTCAGGTGTTTCCACCGCGCTCTCAGCAAGCTCGGCACGCCCCCGACGAAAGAGCGTAACCACTTCAGAGACTGCCATCGGGCGTTCCCAGACAGGCGCCCACAGCTCGGCAGTGTCGCGCTTCGCCTGCCCACTCGTCTCAGAGGCGGCAGCCTTGGTGACAAACGGGAAGGCGCCAACGGCACGCGCTCTTGCGCCGAGTCGGCGCGATGAACTACCAGCGAGGAATGAGATACCCTCGCATGCCAGGACCATCAGCCAGGGAGAGAGAAGGCCATCGCGGAAGGCTCTCTGCCCACTGTTGTAGAGCTTGTTCGCCTGACTGAACCACGTCGCAGAATTCAGGCTCTTCTCCAACCACGAGATCGGAGTGCCCTGGAGGAGAGCCTTGAGTTCTCTGCGCTTTCGAGCCGTTTCCGTGTTGACCGCCTCAGCTTCGGCCTTTTCGCTTGCCTCCTTCTTTGCTTGCGTATCGCTCTTGCCCTGCTTGGATGGCTTGGGGGGCGCCAAGAGGTCGGCAGCACGTGCCCATCCCTCGGCGAAGTCTCGTTGCCCGATCTTCCCCGCATTGCCCAAGATGGGATTCATCGCGCGGCCCGCGCCGTGCGCCACGACGTGAGCCGTAAACCCATCAAGCAGGCCCTCCGCTGCTTCCCCCTGCCAGAGTGCGAAGGGGACCCCACTCGTTGCCTTGGTCTTGGGCTTATCAGCCAGCTCGCTACTCTTCTTCTGCGCGTCCGCCCAATCGCGGACATATGGCGTCCACGCACGTTCGCTCGCGACCTGCACGACCTGGTCGAGGAGTGCATCCAGCGTCGGGGGACCGCCGACCACTTGCAGCACCTCGTCGCGCCACGCGATCCGCGTGATCGGCCACTTCCGGCTGAGCACACGCAAGAGGCCGAGTGACGCCAAGTAGTTGCCCAGGCTGTCAGGCGACAGGCCCGGCAGCGCCAGAGCCGGAAGTCGGAGGTCAGCCGCCACGCGTCACCTCGCTGGGCTTGATGCTCGCGCTCGGCTTCTCGCTGGCACGCCAGTCCGCGACACGAACAAGCGCCTCCAGATACGCCAAAGCGAATGGTCCGAGATGGCGCGGCTCGGTTTCCGGCACGACGCCGGCATCGCCTTTGTCTTCGGGCCGCCATGGGCCGAGCAGATCGGCGACAAGCCCAGTCCAGCCGTGCCCGGTCAGCACGAACTCGCTGCCCTCCCAGCGGCCCTCGGCTCCGTCCTTCGCGACGGAGAAGTCGAGCGGCCACTGGTCGGAGCCGAGCACCAGCGTGCCCGGCTCGCTTCGCACTCCGAAGACGTCGCCACCCTCGCCGGTCGTCGATCGGAGTACGGTGCGCGCCTTCCCGTGATGCGTCGCAGCCAAATAGACCGCGAGGGCCGGGTACTTGGCGCCGCCGTCGCGGTACTTCCGCCACATCGCGAGCGCGGAAGCCACCTCGTGGCGCAGGCCGGGACGGAACTGGATGTGACCTGCCCAGCGAACGCCGGAGGTCGTCCGCAGCGAATTCAGGTCGTCCTCGCGGAGCCTTTCGTCGATGGCCCACCGAAGGCGTACGACATCTTCGCGCTCGCGTTGTCGCGCTTCATCAGGCAGCGAAAGCGCTGCCGGCCGAAGCCGAAGGACCTGACTTCGAACCGCGGCGGCTTCGCCCACCACATCGACGGCCAGCACGCGCGGGCTCTTGGCGAGCAGGACGTTGGGGATGCCAGAGCGGTCGGGCAACGCGGTCTGCCACTGGGGATGCGCCTTGCCGAGATCGTGAAGCCCGGATGCTTCGATGACGGCGGTGCGCGCGTGACCGTTCAGTGCGAGCGTCTTGCACAGTGCCTCTGCCTCGCGCCGTGCGTCGGCGAGATGGTCCTCGAGTCGCGACCAGTAGCCGACCTCGGTCCCGGTATCGTCTCGCAGAGTTGCCCCACGCCCGGCGCGCGGCACTTCGGCGAGGACGTCCGACTTGTCTCCGGTCCAGCCCTCTTTAACTTCGTAGCCGCCGACGTCGCGCTTCAGCATGATGAGCATGCCGGGGCGGATGTCCCAGTGGTTCACACGCACCCAGCGGTCCGTCTCGTCGTCCCACAGCCAAGCCTTGCCCTTGCCGTTCTCCAGTATCTTCTGGACGCGAACGAAGGACACGGGGCACCCCTCCTGCGCCGGCTCCAGCAAAGGTCCGTCGAGGTCGTCGCCGCGCGGAGGGGTGTCGCCCGACCAGTCGCGCCAGAACACCGTTACGTCGAGGTCTGGATCGGTGCCGCGTACGAAGGCACTGACGTCGGTGAACCCGCCGTGGACGTCGCGCTCCGTGGAGAACAGCCCGTGGACATCGAGCGCGCGAGGCAGCGGGCTCGGCTTCGGCTGCAGCGCCTCGCGCACCTCCTGCTCGCGCTGTTTGTATAGCTCGGCGATCGCTTCCGCGAAGGACTTGGTCTGCGAGATGGGCGCGAACGCATCGACGAGCTTCTTCGCGCGGTCGATGTCAGCGCTCTCGTAGGGTCCGATGCGCTCGGCGTTCCCGCGTGAGCTTCCCTTCGGCGTCTCCCAGATCCATGCACGGGCCTCTTGGGCATCGCCTTTCCGGTTCAGCCGACCGAGGCGTTGAAGCATCGAGGGCCACGGCGCGAGCTCGGACCAGAGGCGATGCGCCGAGATGTCGACGCCCGCCTCGATGACCTGCGTGCTCACACAGATGAGTCCCGGGTCGTCCTTCGGCAGCGTGCCCGACTTTCGGTTGGCGTCGAAACCGAGGAGTCGCTGTTCATGTAGGCTGCGGTCTTCGGGCCGAAACCGCGAGGTCAAGAGGACCTTGTGTGTCGCACACAGCGCGCGGAACACCTCACGAGCCATGTCCACGGTGTTGCAGATGACGAGCGAGAGCGTGCCCGCCTGATGCTCCTTCGCCACCACCTGCGCGATGGCGTCGGGCGTGACCCCATCCTCCGTAGACGATTTGGCGGCATCTGCTTTGGCATTCTTCGACGGTTTCCACCACTCAACTGGCCGCTTCGCCGCACGCCACCACGAGAGTTCCTGATCGCCGTCGAGCGCAGCCTGCAGCCACGCCTCGAACCCAACCTGCTCCGATGACGGCGCGCCAAGTCCCTCGCGCGTCCGGTCGGTTGTACTCAGGAAGGATGTGCCGAAGGTGGCGCTCATCCACGTGGTCGGGCACGGCTTCAAAGGCGGGAATCTCTTCCTTCGCATCCAATCGAGCTGCGAGGTCGTCCAGAGGCCCGGACCCATGAGCTGGACCTCGTCGATGAGCCACCGACAGTCGTTGTTGAGCAAGCCGAAGTGGACCGGCCACTCGAAGCGGCTCATGGCATAGCCGCGGTTGAGCGCGCGCGACAGGAGCTGGTCCTGCGTACCGACGACAACCCAGGGCTTGTCGGGCTGGCCAACCCACCCGTCGCCGATCGCGCCGCCCATGAGCTGGTGGATGTCGACCTCGATAGCAGAGTATTTGGGTGTGAGCGCCTTGAAGTAGTTCTTCAGGCGCTGCACGGTCTGCGTCACGAGACTGCGCATGGGTAGGCAGACGACGAGGTGCCGCGGCTCGGGCTGTTCGTCGACAAGAAGGCGCCAAGCCCACGCCAGTGCGACCTCCGTCTTCCCAAGGCCCGTCGGAACGGGAAGCACATCGGGCAGCCCGTCGATGGCTACCTGGATCTGCCAACCGTAGGGTGTGAACCCGCCAGTCGCGGTCCTAAAAAAGGCCGTGAAAGACGCCCTCCGCGGGCTATTCGCCATCACGTTCCCCCTTACCGCGTGGCTGCGCAGCAATGGACTGCCTGCACTTGGTGGTCCAAGCCCAGAGTTAGGATTGGCCCACTTTCGACAGGGCAGACCAAAGGTCTTTCTGCTCTCGCGCCTTCTCCTTGAGCGCGGTCAACGTCGAAACAGCAACAATCCGACCCTCTCTCGACCCAATCTTGGCTCGGCTCGCCTTTCCCCATTCCATCTCGAAGTCGGCATCGTCCAGCATCAGCAAATAGACCCCGTGCATCTTGAGCGCAAGGTGTGCCCTCGGCCTTGTGAAAAGGGTCGGGTCAACCGAAGTGTTCAGGGCGCGCCCGAGCCCAACGGCGGCGCGCGCTGAGTTATCGCTTGTCGAGGCAAACCATAGATCGAGATCGCCGGGGATTCGGTCCGGCCAGTAGAAATGCACCGCAAATCCTCCGACCACGAGGAACCTCACGCCAGCGTCGTAGAGCGCCTCCACAATCGACGCCTCCGCCGCGTTGAAACCGAAGTCTGGGATTCCGATCATTCCTTCACCAAGGGCACGTGACCTCATCCGGCCCAAAATTTCCGGGAAGGGTGGAGTCCCAAAGTAATTTCAGTATCATTCCGAAGTGACCGCGTGACGCCAAATTGGCGGGCGCTGGATCATTACTACGGGGAAAATGCGAAGCCACCCCTGTCACCCCAAAGCCCCACCCCATCCCTGCCCCGGCGCTCGCACGCGCGAGCACGACGCGGCGCGGGGTACCCTTGCCCTCATGCGTGGCGCTGTCCTGGTCGTCGTCGTAACCGCCGCCCTGGCGGCGCCGGCTGTTGCACGCGGTCAGGAACGGACCCCTCCGATTATCGGCGCACCGCGCATCATCGACGCCGACACCTTCGCGATCGGGACCGTGACCATCCGGCTACATGGAATCGACGCACCCGAGGCCCGGCAGACTTGCGGAGCCTGGGAATGCGGCGCCGCCGCTACCGCCGCGCTGGTGGAGCTCGTGGCGGGGCGCCATGTCGCGTGTGAACCGACCGACCGCGACCAATACGGGCGGACTGTGGCGCGCTGCACAGTCGGCGGCGCCGATCTTGGCGCTACGATGG
>Ga0194132_10011550_pt1 | contig 11329 bp, 10 predicted proteins | sample TA2KigOf80mmetaG_FD_148612 | JGI IMG/M metagenome (GOLD analysis project Ga0194132, IMG submission 148612) | Freshwater microbial communities from Lake Tanganyika, Tanzania - TA2015054 Kigoma Offshore 80m | ecosystem: Environmental > Aquatic > Freshwater > Lake | place: Tanzania: Lake... | reverse complement strand
CGTCGAGCGTGCCGATCACGCTGCCCGGTGGCCGTCCGTACGGCTTCGTCGCGAACTCCGGGTCCAGCGCCAGGTGGACGAACGGTTCGCGCAGGAACTCCTCCAGGCGCGTCATGCCGGTCATCGGGTCGCTCCAGCCAACCTGCAGGTCGAGGAACAGCAGCACGCCGGCGGCGCGTGCCGCCTCCACATATGCCCGCACGTCCTCGATCGGCATCCGCGCGAGATACGAGCCATCCGGCTGCGGGGTAGGCTGCGCCACATCCACGATGAGGTGAAGGGCCGGGATCGCGTAACGCGGGAACGCGAAGGCCGGCCCCTCCGGCCTCGGCACGTCGTACTGCGCCGCGAGTTCCCGCGCACGGGCGACCGCGCCCGCCGTCTCGTGGCAGCCGAGCTCGCCCATGAAGCAGATGCCGGGGTAGCCGTAGATGCTCACCAGCGGCCCCTGGGCAAAGTACGAGGGCGTCCGCAGCGGCGCGTGCGGCGCCGTCACCTGCCGCGGCGTCACCGGCAGCATCAGCGGAGCGCCGGGGGAATCGAGGGCGAGTGAGGGCGGGGCCGGCGCGGTGAAGGCGCTCGTCGTTCCGGGGAGAGCAGCAACGACGAGGGCGACGAGGGCCAAGGCGAGGAGCAGGCCGAGGCCGACATTCCGTCGCATTCGGGTATCCCCGTTCGCGCCAACCCCGCCGCGCGAGGCCAGAGTACGGGAAAGATAAACGTGAGTAAACACCTGAGCAGATGTTCGGAATCCACAGAGGCCCAAGGCTCGATATTCGTTCGGGTTCGCGACGAGGTGACAGGTGCGGCAGGCGGTCAGGTCAGCGCCGCCCCAGCGTCCGGAGGATGCCGTCCGCGATCCCCTCCGCCATGTGGTGGCGAGCGGAGTCATCACGCAGCAACGCCACGTCCTCTTCGTTCGAGAGGTACAGGAGTTCGAGCAGCACGCCGGGCATCTGCGTCGCGCGGGTCTGGACCGAGGCCTTTTTCCCGTAGCCGAGGGCGTCCCAGTCACCGCCGCGCTCGTCCATCTCCTCGCGCTTCAATTCGCGCTCCCCGCCGAGGACCAGATACGGCGTCGTCCGACCGGCCGCGTCCGTGATCGCGATGTCCTCCTCGATGCGGCTTGGCGGCGCCTGGTACCCGTGCGCCTCCAGGAGCGAGACGACCCCCGCGCGGATCGCCTCCGCGAGTTCCCTGCTGCGTGCGGCGAAGGCCCGATCCGGGTTGTAATAGACTTCGATACCGCGTGCGCCTCGATCCACGCCAAATGCGTTCGAATGGATCGAGACGAAGAGGTCGGCCTTCGTCTCGTTCGCGATCTCGATGCGCTCCTCCAGGTCGGCGAAGGTCGCGCTGTATTCGGTGAGCAAGGGCCGCTCGCCGTATGCGCGCCCGTCGTCCGTGCGCGTGTAGACGACGTCAATCCCCGCCGCCGTCAGCAAGGCGCCAACCCGCTTCGCCATGTCCAGGTTGAGATCACGTTCGACCAGCCCGTACTCGACCGCCCCCAGCTCGTCCCCGCCGTGGCCCGGATCGAGGACGACCTTCGGGCGGTGAGCGCTGTCGTTGAACGAGAGCAGCCCCGCAAGCGCCGCGCCCGCCAGTAGCAGCGGCAGCCCGAACATCGTGAGCCGAGTCATCCGCCGCGTGGCCCAGGGAAGGCTCATCGTCCGTCCGCGTCCATCCCGCCAGGGCGGCTGCTACGTCCTCGATCTCCGATCGAGCGTACGCGCACGGCGGGGTCCGGATCATGTGGGCACGAAGACGGCCCCGCGTGAGCGGGGCCGTCTGACGATCAGGCCAGGCCAAGCCTAGTCAAGTGTGGTCATTCCCTTGTTCTTGGCGTTCACGAGGACCGCCATGTTCCCCGCCGGGTGACGGTTCTCATACATCAACTGGTGGGCGGTGCCCACACCGGTGAAGGGGAAGACTTCCGAGAGACAGGGGTCCACTTCCTTGCGGGCGACCATGTCGTTCAGGGCGGCGCATTGCTCGACGCTGGCGAAGTGCGAACCCTGCAGCCGCTTCTGGCGCATCCACAGGTAGCGCAGGTCGACATCCGCGTTGTACCCGCTCGTGCCGGCGCAGATCACCACCATGCCGCCATTGTCCGCCATGAACACGGAGGTCGGGATGGTGGACTCACCGGGGTGCTCGAAGACGATCTTCGGACTGCGCCGCTCGCCCAGGACCTCCCAGAACTTGGCGCCGAATGCGCGCGCACCCTTCATCCACTCGCCGAAAGCGGCCGCGTCATCCAGGTCCGGCAGGCGTCCCCAGTGCGTGAACGCGGGGTCTTTCCGGTTAATGACCCCCTTCGCACCGAGCTGGTAGCAGAACTCGTACTTGTTCTCCTCGGAGACCACGGCGACGGGGATGCCGCCCTTCGCCTTCACGATCTGGATCGCCATGCTGCCGAGGCCGCCCGTGCCGCCCCAGATGAGCACGGGGTCGCCCGGCTGCACCGTGTTCGGCGTCCATCCCATCAGCATCCGGTACGCCGTCGCGCCCACGAGCATGTAGGCGCTCGCGGCTTCCCAGTTCAGGTGCTTCGGCTTCGGGAAGCACTGGTAATGGTCGACGACCGTGAACTGGGCGAAGGAGCCGTAGTTGCTCTCATAGCCCCAGATCTTGTTCGACGAGGACATGATCGGATCGATGCCGGCCTTGATGTCCGGTGCATCCTCGTCCCAGGAGCCGCAGGAGAGGACGACTTCGTCCCCCACCTTCACGTTCTTGACCTCGGAGCCGGTGGCCCACACGACCCCGGAGGCGTCCGACCCCCCGATGTGGAAGTCCTCCGTCTCGCCGCGCTTCTGGCGCGCGCCGATGACGTCCACGGGGAACCCGAGGGCGGCCCAGACGTTGTTGTAGTTCACGCCGGCAGCCATCACCCAGACCAGCACCTGCTTCGGGCCGACCTTGGGGACGTCCACGACTTCGATCTCGAAGGCCTGGTCGGGCTTGCCGTAGCGGGACGGACGGATGAGCGAGGCGTGCATCTGCTTCGGCACGAACCCCAACGGGGGCGTCTCGCCGACGGCGTACAGATCTTTTTCGACAGGCATTGGAACTCCCCTCCGCGCGGGACCCGCATCGCTGGACGTCGGGTCTGGAGCGTGATGCTAGCACCCACTCCGGGGAGCGGCAGGGCGCGGGCCGGGACAGGCGCTCATGGCGCCAGGCCTTCGATCACCTTCTCGATCAGGCGCTCGAGACGCTCGGCGGCGTCGGGCTCTTCGATGCGACGGCCGTCCTCGCGCCTGATGTAGAACGCGTCCACCACCTCGGGGCCGATGGTGTCCACCTTGGCCAGGTGGATGTCGATCCGCTGCTCGTGGAGCGCCTTCGTGATCCCGTAGAGAAGGCCCCGGCGGTCGGCGGCGGAGATCTCCAGCACGGTGAACTCCCGGGACGCGATGTTGTTCACGTTCACCACGGTGGGGACGGTCGCCAGCGGGCGTGCGGGGTACGACTGACGCACTTCCACGAGCCGCTCCTCGACGTCGAACGTGCCCTCGATGGCCGCGCGGACCGCCGCGAGGATGCGCCCCCACCGGCGGTCGTCGATGCCGACGCCGAGGGCGTCCGAGACATGCCAGACCTGGATGGCGGTCCCGTCCGAACTGGTGTGCGCGACGCCGCCGAGGACGCTCGCATTATGCCCGGCCAGCGCCCCCGTGACCGCCTGGATGATCCCCGGGCGGTCGCGGGTCACGATCGTGAGCCGGTCGATCTCGCCCAGCCGGTCGTGCCTCGCCGCCGTACCGCCGGCCGCCTCCGCAATCAACGCGATGTGGTCGCCTATGATCTGAGGCTGGACCGAGATCAGGTAGTCCGCGTCGAGTCCCGCGAGGTGGGCGCTGACGACGTCCGCCGGGAACCGGTCCGCGAGGGCCTCCACGATCGCCTCCGGACGCGGCATCGCGGCGTCCGGCTCGCCGGTCGCGAGCACGGCCATCACTAGCACGTAGAGCGAGCGCATCAACTGCGCCTTCCACTGCGACCAGACGTTGGGGCCGGAGGCGCAGGCGTCCGCGATCGAGAGGAGGTACAGAAGGCGCAACGTATTCGCGTCCCCCACGCGGCGAGCCGTGTCCTCGATCACATCGCGGTCGGCGATGTTACGGCGCGTGGCGACGTTGGGGAGCAGCAGGTGCTCCCGCACCGCCGCCACCAGGCGCGCTTCCTCGTCGGGCGGCAGGCCGGCACGCGAGGCGACGCGCTCGGCGATCACGGCGCCCGCGGTGGAGTGGTCACCCGTGTGCCCCTTCCCGATGTCATGCAGCAGCGCGGCGAGCAGCAGCTCGTCCGGCCGCCCAAGCTCGCGCGCGACGGCCGGCGTGTCACAGTCGAACTGGTCCTCAGTGAGCAGCCGGCGCGCCTCCGCCACCGCGCGGGCCGCGTGGACATCGACCGGATGGATATGGAACTGGGCGACGTGGGGACGGGCGCGCAGCACTTCCCACTCGGGGATCAACGCCTCCAGCCACGCGGTGGGAGGCAGCGGGTCGAGGCCCGTCTCCGGCTGGATCCCGCGCAGGGCCGCCCGCAGACTCGCCAGCGGAGCCTCCTCAGGTGCAACGATCGGCGCCTCTCCGCGACGGCCGATGCCTCGGAACCATGGCCGTCGGCGGCCGGTGTCGGCCAGGCGGCGGCTGGCCTCGGCGTCTACGGCGCGCATCGCGACGTAGACACCGTGCGCCCAGTCGAAACCGTCTTCCCCCAGCCACTCGCCGATCCGCTCGTGCAGTTCCGGCGGATAGAGGTCGGTGGGGCGCTCAGCGAACGCATGCACCGCGGCGCGTGTGGCGAAGAGGCGCTCCTGCGCCTCCACCAGCGCCTCAGGCAGGGGCGGAGGCTGCGTGCCGGTCGCCAGCGCGTCTGCGGCATCCAACCAGTGGACAGTCTGGATATGGCGCAGCCCGCCGCGGCCGTTCTTCAGGTCGGCGCAGAGCAGTTGCCAGGGCTCCTTGGTCACCACCAGTCGATGGCGTTCCTGCAGGGCCACGCGAGCCCAGTCTCGGTGCTGCTTCACGGTCTTCCGCAGCGAGTCGCGGAACTCCCCGTACAGCGCCGCATCTCCGGCGACCAGGCGCGCATCCAGCAGCGCGGTGAACGTCTCGATGCTCGCGGCCATCGCCTCGGCGACCTGCGGTACGGTGCGCACCGAGTGGCCGACCTTCAACCCCGCGTCCCAGAGCGGGTAGAGCGTGGGGACGACGCTCTCGCCGCCGCTGTGGACGAGCAGCATCACGTCCACGTCGCTGTGTCGCTGCTGCTCACTGCGCCCGTAGCCGCCCGCGGCGACGACGGCGTGCGTCGCCCCGGCGCCGGTCAACTCCACCAGCGCGGCATCGAGCAGCGCGGTGAGGCGGCTGGCGTGCAGCCGGCCAGCCTGCGCGCTGGGTCGCGGAGCGATGTCGGCACGAGCCTCGAGGTAGGCGGCCAGGGCAGGGCCGGGGGGCGGGGTCGGGCGCGTGTCGACCATCGGATCCTCCCAGTCACTTCAGAGCAATGTCGCGCGTATGCCACGGGCGGATCCCCCGGGGTGAGCCGCCTCAGCGACCCACCCGGGAGACCCGCCCATGGGCAAGGGCCGTCGCGTTAGACCGCTTCGCGCCCGCGCTCACCCGTCCGGATGCGGACCGCGTCCTCCACCGGCACGACGAGGATCTTCCCGTCGCCTGTGGAACCGGTGCGAGCGGTGGTCTCGATGGTCGAGATCACGGTCGGGGCCAGCGTGTCATCCACGAGGACCTCGATCCGGACCTTCGGCACCATGTCGACCTCGTACTCGAACCCGCGGTAGGTCTCCGTGTGCCCCGCCTGCCGTCCGAACCCCTGGGCGCTGACGGCGGTAAGCCCGGTGACCCCGGCGGCCTTCAGCGAGTCGCGGACCTCGTCCAGCTTGAACGGCGCAATGTAAGCAATCACAAGTTTCATCGATGTCTTCTCCCTGTCTGGCCTGTGCTCGTCGTGCTGGCCGCTAGTCGGCCATCACGTAGGCCTGCTCCTCATGGAGCGACAGGTCGAGGCCTTCGCGCTCCTGAGTCTCCGTGGCGCGGATGCCCATCACCATGTCCAGCACCTTCGCGATGATGAAGGTCACGATGAAGGAGTAGGCGAAGGCGATCACGACGGAGATCGCCTGGCTCGTCAACTGCTCCATGCCGCCCGTCGCGAGTTCGTTCACGCCGGCATCCGCAAGGATACCGAGCAGGAGCGCGCCCAGGATGCCGCCGACCAGGTGGACGGCGATGACGTCCAGCGAGTCGTCGAACTTGAACATCGTCTTCAGCCGCAGGGCGAAGAAGCAGACCAGGCCGGCCGCCAGGCCGATGATCACCGCGCCCATCAGGTTCACGAAGCCTGCCGCCGGCGTGATCGCCACCAGGCCGGCCACCGCACCCGAGGCGAAGCCCAGGGTCGTTGGCTTGCCGCGCGTCATCGCCTCGGCCAGTATCCACGCGGTCGCCGCGACCGCCGCGGCGACGTGCGTGGTCATGAATGCCTGGCCCGCGAGGCCGTTGGAGCCGAGCGCGGAGCCGGAGTTGAACCCGAACCAGCCGAACCACAGCATGCCCGCGCCAAGGATCGTCAGCGGCAGCGAGTGCGGCCGGATGATCTGCTTGCCCCAGCCGGTGCGCGGCCCGAGCACCAGCACGAGGGCGAGCGCCGCAGCGCCGGCGTTGATGTGGACCACCAGGCCGCCCGCGAAGTCGACCGCCTTCACTTCTGTCGCGATGAAACCACCGCCCCAGACCCAGTGGGCCATCGGCGAGTAGACGACCAGCGACCAGATGACGATGAAGACCACCCACGCGCTGAACTTCATGCGCTCCGCCACCGCGCCGGCGATCAGCGCGGGCGTGATGATGGCGAACATCAACTGGAACATCAGGAACACGGTGTCCGGAATCGGGTAGGTGCTGAACACCTCGTTGCCGAGTCCGATGTCGCTCAGCCCGACGAGTTTGAGGTTCCCGATGAACCCGCGCATCTCATTTCCGGAAAAGGCAAGTGATGCCCCCGCCACGATCCAGACGACCGTGATGACACCCATCGCCACAATGTTCATCATCAACATGGCCAGCATGTTCTTCGAGCGGACCATGCCGCCGTAGAAGAACGCGAGGCCGGGCGTCATGAGCAGAACCAGTGCGGAACTGGTCAGCAGCCACGCCGTATCCCCTGCGGTGATCTCCATCGTCCGTCCTTTCGGTGAGCCCGGACGCCCACGCGGTGTCCTGATGTATCGACTCGTCCCGGAGGATGCCCCGCGCGGATATCTGGTAGATATCCGATGTGTTACGTCCATGTTTCGTTCCGGGGCCCCGAATCAGCGCCCCCGGAATCCTTCCCCCGACCACCCGTTTCGCCCGTGCGCGGGCGGGCGCGTACAATCCCGGCACCCCCAGCCGTGACCGCCGGTGACCAGCGACGGAGCGCCGCCATCCACGCTGCACGCGCCCGTCAGACGCCACGCACGCGCCGCCCGGAGGCCGCCCTCGCTCGCCCATTCCTGAAGTGGGCGGGCGGCAAGCAGCAGCTGGTCGCAGAACTCGTCGCGCGCGCCCCGAGGTCGATCGAGACGTATTACGAGCCGTTCATCGGCGGCGGCGCGATGTTCTTCGCCCTCCTCGCCGACCCCGCCCTCGCCCCGAAGCGCACCGTCCTCAACGACCTCAACCGCGACCTCGTCACCGTCTACGAGGTCGTCCGGGACGAGGTGGACGCCCTCGTGGCGCGGCTGGAGGCGCTCCAGGGGCCCTACCTGGCCGCGGACGCCGAGGGACGCAATGCCCGGTACTACGCGGAGCGGGAGCGCCAGCCTGAGGGCCCCGTGGACCTGGCGGCGCGGTTCATCTTCCTGAACAAGACCTGCTTCAACGGGCTGTACCGGGTGAACCGGCAGGGGATTTTCAACGTCCCCCACGGGAAGTACCGCCAGCCGCGCATCCTGGACGAAGCAAACCTGCGCGCGGCCTCCGCGGCGCTCGCCGGGGTGCGGCTGACGCACGCTGACTTCGAGGCCGCCCTCGCGACGCCGAAGCGGGGGGACTTCGTCTACCTCGACCCGCCGTTCGAGCCGCTCTCCGCCACATCCTCATTCACCGGGTACACCGAGGGCTCGTTCAGCCGGACGGAGCAGCGCCGCCTGAAACTGGTGGTGGACGACCTGACCGAGCGCGGCGTCCACGTCTTGCTCTCAAACTCCGCGCATGACTACATCCGCGGCCTCTACTCCGCCGACCGCGGCCCCTTCGCCGAGGGCCGCTACCGCATCGACAGCACCCACGCCCGTCGCGCCATCAACTCCCGCGGCGACAAGCGCGGCCCCGTGGACGAACTGGTGGTGCTGAACTACCCACCCGAAGTCGAACGCCGCGAGCTGCCCGGAGGGGAGCCCGGCCCGGCGATTAGGCCTCGTTTACATCACGCGAGTGACGGTGCTCCTCACCCCGGGTGATGTGCCTCGTGCAACGACGGCGGCTCGGACGGCGTGCCGGGTTCATCGAAGACGGCCCGAAGCATCGGGCCGACCCAGACCGTGGACACGGTGAACATCGCCGCGAAGACGGTCAGCGCGAGCGCCGGCGCGGTCCAGGTGTGAAACCTCCGCTTGATTTGGAGCAGTGACGGGATCAACAGCACCAGGCCGAGCGCCGCGAACATGACGGTACCGCCCACACCCGTGAGCACGGCGGCGCCGACGAACGGCACGACGTGGTGCAAGAGGTGAGGCGTGACTCCGGCCACCACGCCGGCGGCGGCAGTCAGTCCCGAGCGCCGTCCGTCGCCACGGAAACGCCGGTGCGCGTGAGACGCCGTGGTCGACGGCATCGATGGTTGATCGATCTGAACCAAGTCGAGTCTCCGTCCCCAAGGCCACTTCACCTGTCAGGCTACCGCGACGATCGGTAGTGAGTCAGTGTGAGAACCCATTACCCGACGATCCTCTTCGCCCCGCCTCGCCGCGACTCCGCACGGGGGCAGATCCGCCCGTCAGCAAGGTGATGAAGTACATCGTCGGCTTCGGTAGGTTCTGGTACGACTTCATCGTGGGCGACTCCGCCGTCCTCGCCATCGGCGGCGCAGCTGCCCTCGTCGTAGGCGCACTACTCGCCCGCGCCGACCTCACACACGTCGCCGATGTGGCACTGCCGGTGCTCGTGACAGGGACACTCGCAGTCAGTCTGCGGGGGACGGAATAGGCTCACTCCCCGCCACCGCAACTCCATCGACAGCACACCAGCCCGGCACTGGGGTAACGCGGGGCTGTTCGTGTGTCGGACGTTGCCCAGGGCGTTAGACTCGGGCCATGTCGGGCCCTTCGCCAGATCAAGTCTCCGTACCCACGTCCTTTCACCAGGATGGGACGCGCGCTGCGCATGGTTCGCCAACCCGACCCGTGCTGCGTCCCCTCCTCGGCGTCGGCCTCCTCGTCGTCGTGCTCGTGGCTCTGGTGTTCGTCTGGCGTGCTGTGCTGGATCGCCAGTACGAGGACTCCCGCCCCTCGGCGGCCCTTCTGCGAAACTTCGTCGCCGAGCTTGTCGTGACCAAGGCCCGCGGCGACCAGGCGATCCTCGCTGGCCAGCCGATCATCCCGGCCCGGACCCACGCGGCGTAACTATCCATCTCCCTCCAGCAGTTGAGCGTGCCGCCGGAGATGGCCGGCTATCTGCAGGCCGTACAGAGCCATGCTGCAGACCTGGCGAGGGCGAGCACGCCGGAGGCATGGCAGCGCATCTCACCGCAGCCGCAGCCGTTCGAACTGATGCTCTCGGCCCGCCATGCGAGCCGCGAGTTGCGCGCGGCGATCGTCGAGATCGCCGCGCTGCGACACGCGAGCGCGGACGCGATCGCACGCAATGACCCCGACACGCTGCTCTATGTCGGGGGGCACCTGAAGGCGCTGGATCACTGGTTGCGGGATGTGGAGACGTCGAGCTCGCCCGTTGAACCGCTGCTCAGCGTCGCCACGGGAGCCGGTGTCCAGGCCGATCGCCTGGCCCCCACCAAGGGCATTCGCCTCCCGATCCCGTGGCCGTGGCGCGACCCTCGCCGCGGGCGACACTGCGACCCGTTCCCATGCATCCCGCAATTCCGGCAGAAGCTCCCACCGATTTACTCGAAGCTGATGCCCATGGGCCCGAAGTACGAGCCCGCGACCATCGGCGAGACGTTCTGCTCCGTGTGGGAGGACATCACCCCTCCAGACGCGGACACGATCATCTCCGGCGTGGGCATCTCCTCGGGGGGTGAGTTGATCGAGCCCTCGTGGGGCGAGCCGATCGATTCGTTCATCGCCAACTGCAAGGCGTCCGGCGGCACCTTCGACCAGGGGAGCGCGGTGCGGGTGGGCATGCCCACGAGCGAAGGGGGACATCACTGCCAGTTCCCCAATAGCTGCTGGAACTTCCTCACGCACTCGGGACAGTTCTTCCGGGGTGGCTCGCCGCATTGCCCGCATGTGGGCGTCATTCCGCTGACGCCGGCCCAGCCGGCTACCCCCACCCCCACTCGACAGGCGCCGGGCAACCTGACGGGCGTCTGGGCCGGTACCGACACGCAAACCGACTCCGCCTGTGACTACGCGGGCAGCGTCAGGCTGACCCTGAACCAATCGGCGAATGCCTTCGCCGGCACGGCCGCGTACGCCCTGAACCTCACGAAGGACAAGATAGGCGGCGCCTGCCTGCCGACGCGCAACTACACACTCCCCGTCTCCGGTTCCGTGAACGGCCAGACCATCACGTTCACCATCGGCGGAACGTGGAAGTACTCCGGTTCGGTGGATGGAAACACGTTGCGCGCCGTCGGCACGGCCACCTCCGCCGGGATCACCAGCACCGACACGATCAACGCGACCCGCCAGTAGGAGCCGGTGCACGGCAAGGGCATCGAGTGGTTCGAAGGCAATCTTGAAGAGTTGGCAGTGAGGAAGGCCGGTCCAACGCCACGAATGCCTAATGAATTTCTCGTCGTGCAGAAGAAGCCGAGTGTCACCGCGCGAAGGTGAGTTCTCCCGAGACGCAGGCGTCGCGAGTCAGATCCCCGACGCGTACCGTCTACTCCGCTTCGGGCTCCGCATCCACGAACGCCTTTCGCACCGGCAGCGCGAAGTACAGCCGCAGCCACACCTCGAGGTCTTCGAGTTCGACCGCCTTGCCGGAGGAGAGCAGGAAGGCGCGCATGTTCGCGCTGAAGCCGGGGCCGTGGAAGACGACGATGCCGGGGATCGGCCAGGCGCGGATGTCCTCGATCGTGCTCGGGATCTTCTCCTCGGCGGATCCGGCGGTCTTCTGGTACTTCACCTCGA
>Ga0194132_10011549_pt1 | contig 11330 bp, 9 predicted proteins | sample TA2KigOf80mmetaG_FD_148612 | JGI IMG/M metagenome (GOLD analysis project Ga0194132, IMG submission 148612) | Freshwater microbial communities from Lake Tanganyika, Tanzania - TA2015054 Kigoma Offshore 80m | ecosystem: Environmental > Aquatic > Freshwater > Lake | place: Tanzania: Lake Tanganyika... | reverse complement strand
GCGCGCGCTGAAAGACATACACCCGATCCTCGGAGTCTCCGGTGACACCCTGGGCCACGCCGAGCGCGGTGACGCCCCGTGGCCCGCGCCCCCAGTGGGGATCGACCGTGTAGGTGTACGCGCCCTGTCCGACCGTCGTCTCTACCGCCATCGTGCCACCTCCGTACGCAGTCATTGTTTCACAGTCTCCCGGTTGGTGCGCCGGTCGTGACGGCTGACGAGGCCCGGGACGGGCAAGATGCCCGCGGTCCCGGGGATCTAGGGGCCTTCGATCTCCGAGAGCCATTCGGCGAAGGTGTCGCGCCAGCGGGTCTTGTCGTCGGCGGTGCCGAAATCGAGGGTGAACGGCCCGCCATAGCCGGCCCCGCTCAGCATCCGGAAGACACGCTTGAAGTCGACGATGCCCTGACCGGGGATGAGGTGTTCCTCATAGCGGCCGTGGGTGTCGTTGAGGCGCACCTGGCCGATGCGGGCGACGCCGAACGCCTGGAAGAAACCGTCGAATCCGTCGGGAACGAGGTGGGCGTGGCCGACGTTGCAGGCCCACCGGAAGCGCGGGTGATCGATGACGTCGAGGAACTCGCGCGTCTCGGCAACATCGCGCGGCATGTAATGCGGCTCGGCCTCGTCCGGCTCTTTGTTGTGGTTCTCGAAGTTGATGTCGATGCCTCGCTCGTCGGCCCACGCGACCGCACGACGCATGCGATCTACCGCGGTGGCGAGGCGCGCCGCCCGATCGCCACCGAAGTGGTACCCGCCATGGCAGATGGCGTACCCGGCGCCCAGGTCGACGGCGAGGTCGAAATTGGAGAGGAGATAGCGATCGATCGCGGCGTGCATCACAGGCGTCATCTCGGCCATGTTGATCGCCGAGAGGGTGTGGATCCCCAGCGTGATGCCAAGGTCCCGACAGCGCGCCTTCACTGCCCGCCGCCGCGACGCGTCAAACCGATCCGGATAGTTTTCCGGCGTATCGGCGTTGAAATCGACCCGGGTGAAGCGGCGACGGTGCGCGTCGTCGAGGACGCGCTCGAGCGGTCCGGGCCCAGAAAGAACGAAGCGGGTACGTTGCGACACGGGCTCCAGATCTTACCTCGCCCCCGGCTCCTCTCGTGGCGTGCCCACGGACTGGACCTGCCGCGGTTCTCGCCCGCAGGCCGGTGAGCGGGAGCGATGGGAGCGCTTGAGTCGGCCACGGCTGCATGGGAGGACCAGGGTCCGCAGTCCCGGGCGAGTCGCGGCCGCGAACTACCATGCCTCGGTGCCCGAATCCGCGGCGACCCCCCTCTCCGCCGAGTATCTCAACATGCTTGGCTGCGTGCGGTGCGGGCAATGCCTCACCGCGTGCCCCACGTTCGTGCTCACGCGCGAGGAGGCCGAAGGGCCGCGCGGTCGGATCGCGCTCGCCCGGGGACTCGCCGAGGGAACACTCACGCTCTCTCCGGACCTGGCCAGGCACGAGTGGACGTGCCTCGTCTGCGATGCCTGCACCGCCGCCTGTCCGGCCGGGGTGCAAATGGACCCGCTCCAGGTCTCCCTCCGCGCGACCGTCGCCGCGCCGGAAACGCTGCGCGCGCGGTTCTACCGCTGGTTCGGGCTGCGCGTGATCCTAGGCGCGATGTGGCGGCTGCGGATCGTCGTCACGCTCCTCTGGATCGCGCGCGGGCTGAGCGTCGATACGTTCGCTCGGCGCAGCGGCCTGGCCCGCCTGCTCGGCCTCGAGAGGGCGATGGATCTCGTGCCGACCTCCCTCAGCGACGACCATCTTCACGCCGACGGCACGGCCCATCCACCGGTGCCCGAGGTGAGCGCGCCGACGCGGGTTCAGTTCTTCGCCGGCTGCCTGATGTCCACCGCGCTGGCGGGTATCGATCGCGCCTCCATCCGCGTGCTCCAGCGAGCCGGTTGCGCGGTGGAGGTGACGCGCGGCCAGGGGTGCTGCGGCGCGCTCCATGCACATGCCGGAGATCTCGACGCGGCGAGGGCGCGATTCAAAGCGACGATCGCCGCGTTCGCGGGGAGCGCCGACTTCGTCGTCGTCAATTCGCCGGGATGCGGCGCGATGCTGCGCGACTATGCCCACCACCTGGCCGGAGATCCGGACTGGGCCGAGCGCGCCCGTGCGTTCAGCGCCCGGGTCGTCGACTTCACGCAGTTCATGGCTCCGCGGCACCTGCGGATGACCCGGCGCCTCGATCTAACGGTCACCTATCAGGATGCGTGCCACCTGGCCCACGCCCAGCGGATCACCGCCGAACCCCGCCGCCTTCTCCGCAGCATCCCCGGCCTCGCGCTGCGGGAGATGGCGGAGAGCACGCTCTGCTGTGGCTCCGCCGGCTTCTACAACCTCACCCATCCGGAGACCGCGACGGCTCTTCGAGAGCGAAAACTGGATCGTGCCGCCAGCACAAACGCCGAAGTCATCGTGACGACGAACCCGGGCTGCCTGCTTCACCTCCAGGCCGGATTGACGGCACGCGGGTCGACGACCCGCGTGCGCCACATCGCCGAGATCCTGGACGAGGCGACCGCGCCGTGATCGCCTCGGCCGCTTCCCTCGCCGCCGATCTGCGGGCGCTCCTCACCGCCAGCAAGGTCATCGATAACCCGGTCGAACTGGCGACCTACGCCTACGACGCGTCGTTCTTCACCCAGATCCACCCCCATCCACCGGAAGTGGCGGTTATCGCCGGGTCACGCGAGGATGTGTCGGCGTTGGCGCGATTCGCCCACGCGCGCGGCATCCCGGTGACACCGCGCGGCGCGGCCAGCGGTCAGGCCGCGGGATCGGTCGCGGTCCAGGGAGGGATCGTTCTCTCCCTCCACGCGATGGACCGCATCCTCGAGATCGATCGCGCCAACCTTCAGGCGATTGTCGAACCCGGCGTCGTGCATGCCCGCCTCAACGAGACACTGGGACGGGAGCGACTCATCTTTCCCCCCGACTTGGGATCGACGCGGATGGCGACGGTGGGCGGTATGGCTTCGACGAACGCGCACGGGATGCGCGCCGTGAAGTACGGACCGACCGGGTCGTGGGTGCTCGGCCTCGAGGTGGTTCTCGCCGACGGTACGGTCATCGAGACGGGCTCGATCGGCTCGCGCGCGAAGCAGTCCTCGTCCGGCCTCGATCTCACGAAGGCGTTCGTAGGGTCAGAGGGCACGCTCGGCATCTTCACCCGCCTGCGCCTTAAGGTGATGCCGCTCCCGCCGGCGCGCGCGCTCGTCCTCGGCCTGTTCGATCGGCTTGAGAGCGCTGGCGAGTCGGTGCAGGCGGTGTTCGCCGCCGGCATCACCCCCTCGGCGATCGAGATCGTCGATCAGCGGTGCATCCAGGCGATCAACCTCTACCGTCCGGCGCTGCGTCTACCCGAGGCCGAGGCGCTCCTCCTCTTCGAAGTGGATGGCGCACCGGCGGGGGCGCGCTGGGAGGCGGAGAAGATCGCCGAGACGATCCGCTCGCGGGCGACGCGCACCGAGTGGTCGGACGAACCGGGCCGGATGGCCGCGCTGTGGGAAGGGCGCTCGGTAGTGGGTGCGGCGATCGGCCTGCTCCGCCCGGGCGCGAACCGCGCGTATTGCGGCGAGGACATCTGCGTCCCCGTCGCACGGATCCCGGAAACGCTCCGGGAGATCCAGCGGATCAGCGCGGAGTTCACGATCCCCATTGCGACCTACGGGCACATCGGCAACGGCAACCTCCATCCCGGCCATCTCATCGATGCACGCGATCCGAGCGAGGTGGCGCGGGTGCAGAAGGTCGCCGACGCGATCCACGATCTGGCCCTCCGCATGGGCGGTACGACGACCGGGGAGCACGGCGTGGGCGCCGTGCGTCGGCCGTTCATGGAGCGGGAACACGGCGCTGCGCTCGGGGCCATGCGCGCGATCAAGCGGGCGCTGGATCCGCGTGGAATCCTCAACCCGGGGAAGATCTTCGCCGACGATCCGGGCGACGAGCAGGGAGACAGCTGGCGGCAAGCCCGCGGTCCCGGATGACGCGCAACAGCGAGACGCGGTCAAGAGGCCGGCGCGCGGGCGGGGGACGAGGGCGAGGGGCGGGCGGGAAGGCGCGGTCCACGATGCCCCGGGCAACAGCCGAAGGGCGGGCTGGAAGCCCAGGGTCCAGAAGCCCGAGGTCGGACCTGACGGCGCCTGCCGATGCCACGACGGAAAGTGAGTGCATGGTGACGATTCAGGGACTCCACCACATCACGCTCGTCTGCCACGATGCGCAGCGCACCGTCGACTTCTACGCCGGCGCACTCGGCCTCCGGTTCGTGAAAAAGACCGTGAACTTCGACGATCCCTCCAGCTACCACCTGTATTTCGGAGACCGCACGGGGAGTCCGGGATCGGCGATCACGTTCTTCGAGTGGCGCTGGGCAAACCGCGGCCAGTGGGGGCGGGGCGGCACCCACCACTTCGCGCTCACCGTCGCCGATCGGGACGGCCTGCGCCGTTGGAAGCGCCGCCTGACCGATCTCCGGATTCCGGCTAGCGGTCCGCTCGATCGGCACTACTTCACATCGATCTACTTCCAGGATCCAGATGGAGCGATCGTCGAGATCGCGACGCGCGGGCCAGGGTGGACCAGGGATGAGGACGCCGCGCATCTTGGCACGGAGTTCCGCGCGCCTCCGCCGGACATGCTGATTCGGAACCGCGACGAGGCGCGCATCACGGCCGACATTTGGCCGGAGCCCGTCCCCACGATCGATTCAGGGATGGCGCTCGCGTTCGGGATGCACCACGTCACCGCGATCGGGCGGGACATCAAGCGGACCGACGCCTACTTCGGCGAGTTGCTCGGTATGCGCCGGGTGAAGATGACCTCGAACTTCGACGATCCGGATTCGGCGCACTGGTACTGGGGTGTGGGCGAGGGAAGTCCCGGAACCATTGTGACCTACTTCGAGCGGCCCCGCGAGCGACCAGCCCGAATCGGCTTCGGTCAGACGCATCATTACGCCCTCTCGGTGCCCGACGAGGCAATGCAGATGCAGTTCCGCGAGCGATTGCTGGGTGCGGGTTACCCCGTGTCCCCGGTGATGGATCGGGTGTACTTCAGGAGCATCTACACGCGCGATCCGGATGGGCACATCGTGGAACTTGCGACGGCGGGACCTGGCTTCGCGGTCGACGAATCGATGGACGACCTCGGCGGCTCCCTGCAACTGCCGCCCTGGCTGGAGAAGGATCGTACCAAGATCGCGGCGAACCTGCGGCCACTGGCGCTGCCAGGCTGAATGCCCCGGGTCGCCGGCGCGCGTGTAGAGTCGGCGCGATGAACCCCGACGCTCGGATCGCCGCGCGGTGATGGAGACAGTCGTCGCGCCAGCGCCGCACGGAGGTCAGCGGCTTCTGATCGTGGGCACGCCGCTCGATTCGGCGCGCGGGGCCCTCGTCATGCTCCACGGGCGCGGCGCGACCGCGGAATCGATTCTGAGTCTGGCCGAAGTGCTGCGCACGGAGGGGTTCTTTCTGCTGGCGCCTGCCGCGGCGCGGAACGTGTGGTATCCGGCGCGTTTCCTGGAACCGCTGGCCTCGAACGAGCCATCCCTGTCATCCGCGCTCGCGGCGGTCGATCACGCGGTCGGGCGGGCGGCCAGGGTGGTCGGGTACGCCCGGGTGGTACTTCTCGGCTTCTCCCAGGGCGCGTGCCTGACCCTGGAATACGCGGCGAGGAACCCGCGGCGCTACGGCGCGCTGGTGGGCCTGAGCGGTGGCCTCATCGGTCCCGACGGCCTGGAGCGGCATCGTTCGGGTTCGCTCGAGGGGACGTCGGTGTTCCTGGGGTGCTCCGACGTCGACTTCCACATCCCGGTGCACCGCGTCCACGATGCCGCGGCGACGCTGCGGGAGATGGGCGCGACGGTCGACTCACGGATCTACTCGGGAATGGGGCACACCGTGAACGAGGACGAAGTGGAGGCAGTGAACCACCTGCTCGACAGGGTCGGACGGGACGAGGATGCGCGCGACGATCGGAGTCATCTCGAGCGCGCACTCGCCGAAGTGATGGAGACGCTGGCAACCGATCTGGCCGCGCTCTTCGCACTGCAGCCCGATGGCTCTCTGATCATGCGCGCCAGCCGCGGATGGACCGACGGTCTGGTCGACCGGATGGTCGTCGCACCCGGCACCGGCTCGCAGGCAGGCTACACGATCCAGACGGGAGGACCTGTAGTCATCGCCGACCTGCGCTCGGAGACGCGGTTCCGTGTGCCGGATGCTCTTCTCGCCCAGGGAGCGGTCAGCGGCCTGAGCACGATCGTCGGTCCGCCGGAGCGGCCGTGGGGCATCCTGGCGACGCACCAGCGGCAGGCGCGGACGTTCACCGAGGGCGACATCGCGCGCCTGGTCGCGATCGTGGCGCGGCTGACACAGCATCTGGCCTGATATCCCGGCATGAACGTACGATCGTGACGAGATCGTCTCCACCTGGCTTTGACCACCCGCGAGAACGTCGGGTTCGGGGTACCCGGATCTCTGGGCCAGCTCCCTGGAGCTTGGTCGCGGGCCGGGAATGAGCGCCGACTGTCGATCCGCGACGCGGCGCCGGATGACGCTGGCGCCATCGCACGGATTTACAACCAGTGAATCACAGATCGCGCGACGCTCGAAACGGAGCCGCGGACTGCCTCTGAGCGGCTGGAGTGGCTGGCTGCGCGCGGCCCGCGCAACCCGGTGCTGGTCGCCGAGGATGGGGGAGGGATCGTCGGGTGGGGATCACTCAACCGCTTCAACCCGCGCGCTGCCTACGATCACGTTGCCGACTTCTCCGTCTATGTCGCGCGTGAATGGCGCGGCACCGGCATCGGCACGGCACTGCTGATCGCGCTGGAAGAGCGCGCGCGGACGCTCGCCTACCACAAGATGGTCCTGGCCGGTTTCCCGACGAACCCGGCGGGAATGCGCCTCTACGAGAAGCGCGGGTTCCGGAGCGTCGGAGTCCTATCGGCAGCAGGGGTGCTGGACGGAGGCTGGGTCGATGTGATCGTGATGGAGAAGATCCTCGACTGACATGGCGAACTCGCGACCGCGGGCTTCCCGCCCGCAGTGCCGGACCTGGCGGGGAAATCAGCCGAAAACGCGCTCGAGCAGGCGCTTCGTACGGCGGCAGTTCTCCCATTCATCGACTCCAGCGCCGTACTCGATCGAAACCGGTCCGGTGAAGCCAGCGTCGATTGTGAAGCGCAGCGTCCTCTCCAGGTCGTACGGGCGATGGCGGAGATTCTCATCCAGGGCGATCACCTTGGCGTGGATGATCCCGACGTAGGGGGCAATCTTCTTCAGGCCATCGTACAGCGGCGCGGTATCGACCTCGGGGGGATTCGCCAGCATCTGAACCCCGGCAACGGGTGGGAAGTTCGCCGTGTCGTAGCAGACCTTCAAGCGATCCCCGCCGACACCCTGGATGATCTGAAGGATCACGTCCGGATCGGTCGTGATGCCGCCGTGGTTCTCGATCGTCATCACCATCCCGCGCGCCTCGGCGTAATCGCAAAGCCGCCGATACGAGGAGATCGTCACATCGAGCGGCGCCAGCGCCTCATCCCGCGCGACGTAGGAGGACGCGTTTGCACGAACATACCGCGCGCCGAGATCGGCCGCGAAATCCATCCACCCCTCGATCTCGCGAAGGTCATCCTCCAGCCAGACGGGGTTCGCGACAGAGATGTTCCCGGCATCGATCGGCATCGAGATGACCTTGAGGCCATTCCTGGCCAGGGCACGATTGATCTCCGCGCTCGAGGCGGGCACGCGATGATCGACGTGGAACGCGCACAGTTCGACGTTGTCGACATCCACCTCGGCACGCACGCAATCGAAGAAGTCCGCCAGCGTCATCGTCTTCGGGTGGGGCAGGAAATGGGGTTGCTTGACGCCGTTCGCGTCCCGCTTCAGCAGCATGCGCGGCCCGAGCGATTCGTGCAGGCTCCACGTTGAGACGGCGAGACGGCTCCGGTCCAACGCTACCTCCGCCGGAAACAGCCGCGATGCGTCACGGCCTGGGTCTTTGGGCGAGGATACGGCACCGGAGCTATCGGCAGGCCAGTTCCCGTGTGAAGGCGACGAGCGCGTAAACGAGATCGCGGACCTCGCCGCGAACCCGCTCGTCAGTCAGCCGGCCCTCGGCGTCGAACTTCTCGCGTGCACGCTCCACGAACACCTCCGGTCGCATCAGACCGCGCATCTCGCTATGGATGGCGATCTGCCGAAGATGGAGTTGCGCGCGTAGCGTACCGAATCGCCCCCCGGCGCCGACGATGCCGAACGGCTTGTGCTGGAGCGGAGCGGGCTGGCGCGGCGGACCGAACACGGGGCGCGAGGCCCAGTCCAGCGCGTTCTTCAAGACGCCAGTGACGGAGTAGTTGTACTCCGGGCAGGCGAAGATCAGTGCATCGGCGTCGGCGATTGCGTCGCGGAACCGCTGAACTGGCTCGGGAAACCCGTGCTCTGCCTCGAGGTCCGCGTTGTAGAAGGGCAGGGGTGAGAGATCGAAGATCTCCAGGCGTGCCCCGTCGGGAAGGTTCGCCGCGGCGACGCGGAGCAGTTCGGTGTTATGCGAGAGCCGGCGCAGACTGCCGGAGATCCCCAGGATAACGGTCACGCGCGGTGCACCGTCGGCTGCTCGCCACGCGCCAGAAGCACCGAACGTCTCGCGCGGCGCGGTTCATCCGTCAGACCGATGAAACGCGCTCGGCAACGCATGCGAGGCTCACGCCGAACGGATACATCCCGCCCAGGACGAGCCGCGCGCGATGGGTGGGCGGGAACAGCGCGAGGAACTCCCGTGCCGTCAGCAGATTCAGGTCCGCTTCGGTGGAAAGGTGGGTGAGACCGAGCGTCCGGAGGATCGCGCCAAACCAGGGTCGCGGCAGCCAGTGCAGAAAGGGCAGCGCGGTATGGACCTCGACGGGAAACAGACGGTTGGGCGTGGTGACGAACACGCGATCGCATCCCCGGCAGATCTCGTGGATGAGCGCCCTCTGCTCGGCCCGCGACCCGGCGTGTTCCACGACCGCGTTGCAGAACCCGACCTCGAAGAAGCCCTCCGGTCTCGGGATAACGCGCAAATCGGCCTCGACATACGTCAGCCTGGGAAACATGTCCGCGTACCAGCCGGCGTTCTCGCTCGCGCGGCCGATCGCGAAGAGTTTCTCGCGGTGGGGATACATCGTTTCGAAGAAGTAGTACACCGGGTGATCGTTGTTGCCGCTCACGCCGAGATCGACGACACGATCGTTCGCCCCTGGCTAGCACTCGGCGAGGAACCGGGCGAAGACGTTCCGTCGGTACAGGACCACGAGGTCGTTCACCGTGGATCCGAGGAACCCGAGTGAGGCGCGGTAGGGGATACCGCCGCTGGTGGAGTCGGTCACGCGGCGGTGAAGGCGATCAACGCCAGGGGTGGAAGGCCGAACGTCGCGCGCGGCGCTTCCGTCGGGAAACCGCGCGCGACGTTGCGGCGAGGCGAGGCGGCGCACGGGGTCACGTGGGCGGAACTATAGGATGACCGCCCGCGCGCCCCGGGCAATGCCAAATTAGGTTGCGTCGCGAGAAGTGGTGTGCAACTGACAGCCGCCTTGCCGGGGTCCAGACGATCCTAATCGGCCGACAGAGGGACGCAAGGGACAGGCGGCGTGCCGCCACCTGTCCCTTGCTCCAACATCCCGTCTGACTCCGCGCGCTCCTCGCTGTCAACTCCGCCCGATACCCGTTGTCCGCACCGTCCCTCTCACGCCTCCCGGCGGTCACGTCCCTACCTGTGGCTGACTCGGGGCTGCCGCGTCGACACTCTCCATCGCTAGCTAGACTGCTGATACTCGTGAAGCCGCACGGCTGCCTACACACTCGCGTGGACACGACTGCCGCGTGGAGCGCTCGCCAACGATCCTCGCCCTGTATTCAGGCGAACCGTTGATGCCGCGACGGGTGTCACCCCCGCTCGCGGAAATCCAGCGACTGCGGACACCGCTTACGCCTGGAGAGAATCGGGTGCTCGAGTTCTTCCTGAAGAACCTGGGGCCTGAGTGGGAGATCTACATCCAGCCGCACCTCAACGGACTCAGACCAGACTTCGTGCTGCTAAACCCACAAGTCGGGATCGCCGTGTTCGAGGTGAAGGACTGGAATCTGGACACGATGGCCTACCGCGTCAAGTTCGTCCGGGATGGGCACCCGGAGATCTGGGCCACGAACTCAGCCGGCGTCTCGTTCCGGGTAGCGGATAACCCCGTCGAGAAGGTCGTCCAATACAAGAAGGAGATTCTCGATCTGTACTGCCCCCGCCTTGGAGTGCGAGTCGGCGCAGTGGCTGCTGTGACCGGCGGCGTCGTGATGACGGCAGTCAGCACGGAGAGGGCCATGCAGCTGTTCGAGCCGTTCTTCGAGAAGCGCCACCTCAGTCGACGCGCCCGCCGCTACTACCCGGTCGTGGGATGCGACGCCCTTGACCGCGGGTGGCTCGAAGGCGTGTTCCCGGACAGCGCGCGCCGGGATTCGAAGCTCATGTCGGAGGAGTTTGCCGACGACGTGCGTGGCTGGCTTGTGGAGCCGGACCACGCCGCCTCGCAACGCGAACCGTTGAGCCTCAACCCCCGACAGCGAGAACTCGCCACGACACGTACGCGCGACGGGCTTCGTCGCATCAAAGGTCCGGTCGGGGCCGGCAAGTCTCTGGTCATCGCGGCTCGAGCGGCCCAGCTCGCGCGCGAGGGTAAGGACGTGCTCGTCGTCTTCTTCAACATCACGCTCGGGAACTACCTGCGCGATCTCGCCCGCCGGTACCCGGCCCCTGGTGCGGGCGTCACGAACCGGGTGACCTGGCTGCATTTCCATCGGTGGTGCCAACGGGTTTGTTTCCAGGCCGGGCGTGAAGACTCTTATGGGGCTCTATTGCGGGCACCGGAGGTGGATACCGTGCTTGAGCACGACCTGCCGCGACTCGTGGCGGAGGTCCTCGCCGCGGGGAACGCCGATGGCGCTGTCGATCGCTACGACGCAGTTCTTGTCGACGAGGCCCAAGACCTGCGCCTAGAGTGGTGGCGGTTGCTTCGGCGGGTTGTTCGTCGAGAGGACGGGGAAATGCTTCTCGCAGCCGACGCCAGTCAAGATGTCTACGGCCGAGCCCGCGCATGGACCGAAGAATCGATGCGCGGGGCCGGTTTCAGCGGGCCGTGGCTGAGGCTGGAAGGCAGCTACCGGTTGCCCCCCAGTTTCGTGCCCCACCTTAGGAGCTACGCACAGGCGTATCTGCGGGCGTCGGTCGAAGATCTCCCTGAGCCCGTCCAGCTCGAACTCGGATTGGAACCCGTTCACCT
>Ga0194132_10011547_pt1 | contig 11334 bp, 10 predicted proteins | sample TA2KigOf80mmetaG_FD_148612 | JGI IMG/M metagenome (GOLD analysis project Ga0194132, IMG submission 148612) | Freshwater microbial communities from Lake Tanganyika, Tanzania - TA2015054 Kigoma Offshore 80m | ecosystem: Environmental > Aquatic > Freshwater > Lake | place: Tanzania: Lake... | reverse complement strand
CGTGGAACGCTCCGCCGGGCGCCCGCTTGGCGGAACCGGCAGACGCAACGGACTTAAAATCCGTTTCCCTCTGGGAGTGGGGGTTCGAGTCCCCCAGCGGGCACCAACTCGTTCGCGCCTGTGGCCGCCGTGAGGCGCGCCTCGCCGGGGTCGAGACGCGTCCACCCGCGCGAGCCCGGATCGGGCCGCGCCCTTACGAGAGCGGAGAAGCATCATGGCCGATCGCGATGTGGTCGCCCTGTTCAAGGCCGAGCTCGAGCTGTGCAAGGTAAGACCGGGTGAGACGGTCGGCGTCCTCTCGGAGGATCGCATCCGCATCGACTACGCCGAGGCGGTGCTCGCCGCCGCCGAGGAGATCGGCGCGTCCGCGATCCACGTCAATGTCAGGAAGCGCCCGGGAAGCTTCTTCGGTCCCGGCAACTCGCTCCAGGGCAATCGCGCCGGCATCGAGGCGCTGAAGCGCGCCGATCTCGTCATCGACCTGATGGGGCTCCTGTGGTCGAAGGAGCAGATCGCGATCACCGACGCGGGCGCGCGCATGCTGCTCGTGGTCGAGCCGATCGAGGTGCTGCGCCGGATGTTCCCGACGCCGCACGCGCGCCGGCGCGCCGAGGCGGGCGAGCGGCTGTTGAGCGCGGCCAAGCGCCTCCATATCACCTCGCCCGGCGGCACCGACGTCACCTATCGGCTCGGCCAGTATCGCGTCGCGACGCAGTACGGGTTCACCGACCAGAAGGGGCGCTGGGACGCCTGGCCGGGGAACTTCCTCTACACGGCCGCCCATGACGACGGCGTCGACGGCACCATCGTGATCGACATCGGCGACATGCTGCTGCCGTTCATGCGCTATGTCGCGGCGCCGATCCGGCTCACGATCGAGAAGGGCATGGTGACCGAGATCAAAGGCGACGGCATCGATGCGCAGTTGATGCGCACCCACATGAAGAGCTGGAACGACCCGCGCGCCTTCGCGGTCTCGCATATCGGCTGGGGCCTCGACGTCAACGCGTCGTGGGAGTTCATGGGCACGAGCCCGATCGCCTCGCAGAGCGGCGGCCAGGATGGGCGCGCGTTCTATGGCAATGTCCTGTTCTCGACCGGCCCCAATGTCGAGCTCGGCGGCACCAACGACACGCCGTCCCACCTGGACATCCCGCTCAAGGGCTGCACGCTCGCGCTCGACGGCGTGCCGATCGTCAAGGATGGCGCGATCGTCCATCCCGAGATGCGCGTCGAGGGCCGGTGAGCCGCGACCGGATAGCGTTCTAACGCGCCTCGTCGACGGCGCGCGAGCTCTTCGTGCGAGGGATGGGTCGAGAGCCAGCCGCCGCCGCCACAGTCGGGCGCGCATTCCTTGAGGAACAGGTGGAACACGGCGGCGGCCGAGCGCCGGTCCAGGCCGGCGCGGTCGAGGAGCACCAGCGCGCGCGCATCGGCCTCGCGCTCGAACTAGCGACCGTAGCCGCGGGCGATGACAAGCGTCGGCGCCGCGACGAGCTCGTCGGTCACCGAGCCGATGTCGCCGACGACCAAGCCGAACAGGAGCGACCAGAAGGCGACGCGGATGAAGCGACGGAGCCCGTGACGCCCTTCGACGTGGCCGATCTCATGGGCGAGGACGGCGCCGATCAGCTTGTCGTCGGCGAGCCTCGCCACCATCTCGTCGGTGATGACGACGATGCCGCCGGGGAGCGCGAGGGCGTTGGCGCCATATCTGTTGCCCTGGCGGAACTCGAGGCGGATCGGGCCGGCGAGATCGCCGCCGTCGGCGAGGCGGTCGAAGAGTGCCGTGATCGCCCGCTTCCGGTCGTCGGGAAGCGTCGAGCGACGGAAGTACCGGTCGTCGCGCGTGACGAAGTGCGATCCGTCCCCGAGCATCACCCGGCGCGGCACGCCCGAGATGCGGTCGTAAAAGCGCTCGACGATCACCGGCCGCGGCGCGTCGGTCTCGGTATCGATCGCGAGCACGCCGTCGGCGAGGACGAGCGCGGCGGGAACCGCCTCGGACGAGGCGGGCGGATGGAGCGTGCCCTCGATCCTCATACGCCGATGCCGATGCCGCCGAAGTCGGCGAACTCCTCGCCGGCGGCACGCCCGTCGCGCGCGTTTGCATCGGTGAAGCTCGCGAGGCTCACATGCGCGAAGACAGCCAGCGTCTCGGTCTGTGCGCGCCACAGGCGCATTTGCGCCCACGGCACGAGGAGGCCGAGCGTGAAGAGCACGGCGAAGAAATTGGAGAGGACGATCCAGGCGAGGTAGAGCCCGGACAGGCTGGACTTGAATGCGAGCCGCCCTTCAGAGGCCATCGCCCGGACCATCACATTGCGCGCCCGCGCCCGGTAGAACGCGACGGCGATGAAGAGGGCGAAGATGGGGACCGCCGCGTAGACCGAATCGACAATCTCCCACGCGAGTTCGTCGTCCGCGATCCACATGGCGGCGACGAGGGCGCCATACATGACGAGGTAGAGGGCGAAAAAGAGGACGGCCGCGAGGACGAGCGCGCGATAGAGCGGCGCGATCGCGATCGCGGCGTCGAAGCGCGTATGGCCGAAGGCAATGTGACGCGCGATATAGCGCTGGGAGGCGCGCGTCGCGTAGGGGATCAGCAGGCCGGCCGGCACGAGAGAGAGCGCCGGCCACAGGATGAACGCCTTGAACGAGCCCCAATATGTGCCGTGCCAGCGCATCTGGACGTTGCGCCAGACGGTGTTGCGACAGCGAAAGGCGAGCGCGCGGTTGATCACCCAGGGCATCGCCGGCAATACCGCGATCACGAGAACGATCCGGGCGTCCGGCTCGAAACCGCCGGCAACGCCATATATCGCGAGCGCGGTGACGGCGATGAGCCGCCCCTTGAGGATGGTCCAGCTGTCGGCGAGAAAATCGAAGCGGTCGTCGAAGACCTCGGTATTGCCGAGAAAGAAGCGCTGGCGGCGCACCTTCGCCCACGCCGACCAGATGCCGAGCGTGACGATGGTGAGGACGAGGTTGACGATCCAGATGCGGAAATAGACGTCCGTCGTGCCGGTGAACGCGAAGGGCGACGGGCCGGGCGGCGCGATCGTCGCGGTCGGACCGTCCCCGCTTGGGCTCACATCGGCGTCCATGTCTCGATCCAAATGCGCGGGTTCTATGATCGTCAAACGCGCAGGCGGCAATGCATCAATGCGTGGACGGCAGCCCGGTCTCAGCCGCGCCAGCGCGGGCCGAACAGCGTCGCCACGTTGGCCTCGAGAATGCGCGCTGTCGCCGGCCCGTCGCCGAGCGCGCGGCGGACGAAGCCGACCGGGTCGGGCTCGCCGAGCGGGAACGGGCCGTCGCTTCCCATCAGGAAGCGGTCGGCGCCGACGGTCTCGATGCAATAGCGCATGTAGCCCGGCTCGAAACAGATCGAATCGAACCACAGCTGTTTCAGATAGTCGCCGATCGGGCGGGCGAGCGTCGCGGCGAGCGCGGGGTTGGTGTCGACCTCGCGCTGCATCCGCGCGCGGAGAAGGAGCGCGAATCCGCCGGCATGGGTGATCACGAGGCGAAGCCGCGGCCAGCGGTCGAGGAGCCCACCGCAAATCATGTGGAACAGGTTGAGCGTCGAATCGAACAGATAGCCGGCGACGACGGCGAGCTCGTAGTCCTTCATCCGCTCGCGCGCCGGCGGGTTCGCCGGATGGACGAACAGCGGCACGTCGAGCGCGCTCGCCGCGGCGAAGATCGGCGCATATTCGTCCTCGTGCAGATAGCGCCCGCCGACATTGGAGGCGATATTTCCGCCCGCGAGCCCGAGCTCGTCGACGGCGCGGCGGAGCTCGTCTGCCGCGTCCTCGGGCGACTGCATCGGCAGGAACGCCCAGCCGGCGAAGCGGTCGGGCGCTGCGCGGACGAGGGCGGCGATCTCGTCGTTGAATAGGCGCGTGGCCGCGCGGCCGAGCGCGGCATCGACGCCGTAGCCGACGAAGGGCGTCGCGAGCGAGACGACGGTGCGGTCGACGCCGAGCGCGGTCATGCACGCCACTTGCCGGTCGATGTCGAAGAACGTGCGGTTGAGCGCGAACGGGATGCCGCCGACCGTGACATCGACGCGCTCGCCGACGGGAGCGGCCGCGGTCACGCGGAACGCGGGCTCGCGGCGGACGAGGTCGAGGAAACGTGGCGGCACGTAGTGGCAGTGGACATCGACGATCATCGCGTGGCCTCGCGGCGCTCAGGCGAAGCGGAGCCCGCCATTGACCTCGACGATCTCGCCGGTGACATAGGCGGCGGCGTCCGAGATCAGAAAGGCGGCGACGTTGCCGACGTCCTCGGGCGTGCCGAACCGCGCCGCCGGGATATGGGCGAGCGCGGCGGCCTGGGCCTCGGCCGGGAAGCCGTCGAGCATGGGGGTGCGGATCAGCCCGGGGCTGATCGCGTTGACGGTGACGCCGTGCGGCGCGAGGGCACGGGCGAGCGAGCGGGTGAGCCCGATGATGCCGGCCTTGGCGGAGATGTAGGCCGGACCGCCCGCGCCCTGGCCGATGCCGCCGGTGAGCACCGAATCCGAGCCGATCAGGACGATGCGGCCCAATCTCGCCGCGACCATCGGGCGCGCCGCGGCCTGGGCGAGGAAGAAGCTGCCCTTGAGATTGACCGCGTGCGTCCGGTCCCACTCGGCAGGCGTCAGCGTGTCCCACGTCGCGGCCGAATGGACGCCGGCGAAGTGGACGAGCGCGGCGAGCCCACCGAAGCGTCCCGTCACGGTCTCGACGGCGCGGGCGCAGGCGTCGGGGTCGGCGATGTCGGCGACGACGGGGAGAAGCGTCGGACCGGCCGGGAGCGCCGCGTGCAGCGCGTTCCCCTCGATGTCGAGCGCGGCGACCTTGTGGCCCTGGCCGCGGAGCAGCTTCGCGGTCGCGAGCCCCATGCCGCTCGCCGCACCGGTGACGAGGACGGCGGTCATCGCGCGGGCTCAAGCGCGGCTGCGGCCGGGGCGAGCGGGCCGCCCTTGACGGTGATCCGGCGCATCTCGCGGATCTGGTCGGCGGGGAAGTCGGTGCGGGCGTGGATCACGGCGCGGTTGTCCCAGAGGACGAGATCGCCGGCGCGCCAGCGATGCTCATAGACGATCGCCGGGTCCTCGCTCGCGGCGAGGAGCGTCTCGAGGAGCGCGTCGCCCTCGGCCTGGGCCAGGTCCTCGATGAAGGCCGACATCAGCCGGTTGACGAAGAGCTGCGGCCGGCCGGTCTCGGGATTGGCGATCGCGACCGGGTGCGTCGCGGCGAGCGCGGTCGCCGTGGTCCCGGCGCGATAGTCGGGCTTGAAGTCCTGGTTCGAGAGCGCGAAGTCGTAGACCTGGCGGACGCGGAGATCGGCGATCCGTCGGCGCATCGGGGCCGGCAGCCGCGCATAGGCCAGATACTGGTTCGCGAACCGCGTCGTGCCGCCCGTTGCCGGCACCTGGAGCGCGTAGAGGAGGAGCGCCTTGAACGGCTCGGCGGTGAACGACTTGTCGGCGTGGAACCAGATCTCGCCGTCGGGGAGCGTCCCGATCGGCTTGCCGTCCGCGCGGATATTGGTGATCAGCGTGACATAGGGATCGTAGCGGCCGCTGCCCTCGTGGGTGAGCTCGACCACCTGCGCGCGGCGGTCGAGCGGGCCCAACAGCGCGCCGAGGCGGCGCTGGTCCTCGACCGTGAGCGTCTGGCCGCGGAACAGGAGGAGCGCGTGGTCGCGGAAGGCGGCGAGGATCGCGCGGCCGTCCTCGGGCGCGACGGCCCAGCCGAGATCGAGATCGGCGACTTCGGCACCGAACGGGGCGTCGAGCAGGGTGATCTTCATGGGGCCTCCCGTTTCGGGCGGGTTTCAGCGCGGCTCGGCGAGCGGCAAGGCGGGCAACGACCAGAACGCCATCACCTCGTCCGAATCATACCAGTAGACGGCGCGCCGCCAATGGACGACGACGGGCTCATCGCTCGTGAATGCGGTGCCGTAGTTGGTGTTGGCGCGCGCCAGCGGGTCCATCGCGACGCGGCGGAGCCGGCGCGCGGGGACCTCGACGGCGTGCCGGATCACGCTGCCCTGGAAATGGAGCGCGAGCTCGACCCGGGCCGGCGCCGTGCCCGGGTTGAGGATCAGGGCATCCTCCGATTCCTTGATCCAGAGCGCGCTCGGCGCATCGAGGATGATGCCATCGGCGACGAACCAGCGCCGCGCCGGCTCGCCGACCGAGAGATAGCTCTTCGCCGTCTCGCGCACGCCCTTCGGCGACAAGGTCTTCGCGCTGGGGCTATAGTCATTCGCGGTATTGGACCAGCTGACCGTCCCTTGCGCGACGACGGGAAGCGTCGCCTCGATCCGGACCGCGACGCGCTCGCCGGGTTTTATCGGCCATTGCTTGTAGTTCGATTCCCGCGTCGTCCGCGGCGACGGCAGCGGCGAGCCCGAGGCAGAGACGCAAGCGCACCGTCGCCTCGCAACGGATCGGGCCGGATGGCCGAGCGCGGCGCGGGCCGCGCGGCGCCGAGGCGGTCTGCCGCCCTGGCGCGCGCACGGACGATCAGTTCTCCTCCGCGAGGAGGCGATTGAGGACCTTCTCGTAGCGCGTCGGCCCGGCGTCGATGCTGAGGAGGTTTGGGGCGACCATGCCGCCGGCCTGGTCGATCGAGGCCTGCTGGGCCTCGATCACCGGCACGTCCTGTTGCGAGAAGGCGAAGGTCCGCATCTTGTAGATGAGGTCGCGGAGCTCCTGGTTGCGCTTGTCGTCGGTGAGCACGTTCCACCGCGCGGCCGCGTAGTGGTAGTGCGTCGTCCGCTCGGTCTCGGGCGTCAGGAAGTGGACCGCCGTATAGCCGGTGCCCTTCGCCTTCGGCTCGCCGACCCGGCTCGCGCCGAACTCGAGGCGCAGATTGCCGGCGGGGAACCACGAGATCGACTGCCACTGGTCGCCGCGGTCGAAGAATCCTCTCGGAGCCATCATCAAGAGGATGCCCGGCGTCTCGGCGTCCGGGGAATCGCGCGTCGCGGTGACGACGTCGCCGTTCTGCACGATCAAGGGGTCGGCGGTCGCGGTGTCGGCGTTGCCGAGAACGCCGGCGTGGGTGTAGCTCGTGTGGCTGAGGTCGAGGAGGTTGTCGACGAGGAGGAGATAGTGCGCCTTGACGTGGAGATAGCCGACCCGGGTGACATGCGAGGGCGGCCGATCGACGAGGCAGGCATAGTCCGGGATCGTGGCCGGATCGGCCGCCTTCTGGCCCATCCAGATCCAGATCAGCGCGTGCTTCTCGACCGCGGGGTAGCTCGACAAGTGGAGCCCGGTGAAGATCTTGTTGTTGCCGTGCGGGTTCTTGAGGCACCGCCCGTCGGGACCGAATTCCAGGCCGTGATAGATGCACTGCACCCGGTCGCCGGATAGGAGGGTTCCCATCGAGAGCGGCACGGAGCGGTGCGGGCACCGGTCGGTGATCGCCGCGATGCCGCCGTCTTCCTTGCGATAGAACGCGATCGGCTCGTTCATGATGGTGCGATGGGCGAGCTTGCCCTTGACGAGGTCGCACGCGGCCATCGCCACATACCAGGCGTTGCGCACGAACCTGGCTTCCGGCGCATGGCGGGCGCGCGCGCTCGACTGCGGAAACAGGACGGGTTCAATCCCCCGGAGGGCCGGGACGTCGGAATCGGGACACATCGGATTTCCTCACTGTTCGGCGGGTCTGGTGGTCGATCGTGGTCACACGGCGCGCAAGGGTATCTTCGTCCCCCCCGCCATCGCAATCCCATTTCGACCCGATCCGGGCGGCGACCGCCTGGCGAGGCCGGGATGGCAGCCGGGGTGAGAGGGCGCGGGGTCGGCGGTCATGCGGCCCCCCGGACCCGTGGCGCGACCTCGCGCATGAAGCGCTCGATGCTCTCGGCCGCCGCCTCATAGGGCAGCGCGCCGAGCCGGAACTGGATGAGCGCCCCGCCGATGCCGAGCTCGGCGAGCTCGGCGAGCTCGGTCGCGACCGTGTCGGGGGCGCCGCACAGGAAGCCGTTGAGCCCCGGCGCCAGATGGGGTGAGAGCTTCACCCCCTGCTCGCGCTCGACCTGGTCGCGCATCTTCTTGCGGTGCTCGATCATGGCCTCGAAGGCCGGGCGCCCGACCGCCTCGGCCCGGGCGCCGGTCGCCCCGACATAGGCGCTGCGCCACACCCAGATCTTGGCGACGTTCGCCGCGATGGCGTCCTCGCCGAACCCGGCCTCGCGCATGCCCTGTCGATAGAGCGCGACGCGGCGGCGCGTGGTGTCGTTGGTCTGGGCGTTGAGGAGGACCGGCCGGCCGTGGCGCGCGTGCTCGCCGATCGAGTGCTCGCTCGAGGTCGCCCACCAGATCTCCGGGTGCGGCCGGGTATAGGGTCGCGGGCGGAGTGCCGGCACACGCAGGCTCCAGAACCGGCCGTGGTGCTCGAAGGCCATCTCGGTCCAGGCCTTCCGGATGATGTGCACGGCCTCCTCGTATCGCGCCTGCGCCTCGTCGGCGTCGATGCCGTAGCCCTGGTACTCGTAGATGTTGAAGAAGGTGCCGCGGCCGAGGCCGAGGATCAGCCGCCCCTTGCTCAGATGGTCGAGCAGCGAAAGCTGCTCGGCGAGGCGGATCGGATGGTAGAGCGAGGTCTGGATGACGGCGAAGCCGATCGCCACGCGCTCGGTCGCGACCGCGAGCGCGGCGGCGAAGGCCAGCGGGTCGACATAGGCGCAGTTGCCGTCGAAGTGGTGCTCGGCGAGCCACACCGCATCCATGCCGAGCCGGTCGCAGAGCCGCGCCTCGGCCAATGCGTCGTCGATCACCGCGCCGTCCTCTCTGGGATCGCTGCATTCCGGAAACAGGAACGTGCCGAACCTCATGCGCCTCTTCCCCCTCGGGGCCCCGACAAACTCGGCCGATCATAGCAAACGGGATGGCAAACGGGCGCGGCGCCGGCGCCGGCGCCGAGAATCGCGGCCCTCACCCGGCCGGGCGTGACCCGAGCTCGGCCTGCATCGCGGCGAAATAGGCGTCCGGCGCATCCTTCGCGACCGCGCCGCGCTCGGCGAGGAGGAGGACAAGGCGGAACGCGAGGTCGATCGAGCCGTAGACCGTGTGCAGCACGAGCGCGAGGCACTTGATCTGCTCGTCGGTCATGCGTTCGGGGTAGCGGAAATCGCGGACATAGACGAAATCGCCCTCGAGCAGCTGGTTCCGACCTTGTCCCGGCGCGGCGGAGACGGTGAGCGGGGCGACGCCCGCGTTGTGGAGCTCCGCCCACATGTGCGGCACGAAGCCCTGGCCGCGCAGCTCGCGGTCGATCGCGGCGAAGCTCGGCTGGCCGTCATAGAGCTCGAGGAAGGAGACCTCGGTCTGGATCGCGACCGCCTGGGCGAGCTTGGTGCGCCCGTGCTCGAACACCATGAGCTCGGCGCCCTGGACGTCGATCTTGACGAAATCGAGCCCGACGATCTCGCCGATATCGTCGAGCCGGCGCGTCGCGACGCTGTCGATGCGCACTATCTCGCCCCATTCGGGAAAGCCGTGCAGGACGCCGAGCGTTCGCGCCGCCGGCCGCAGCACGCTCGACATCGTGCTCGCACGGCACACGTGGAACAGATGCACCGCCCCGTCGCCGACCGCGTGCGGCAGATAGGTCTCGCGCGGGCCGGCCGCGGCTTGGAGCGCAGCGCAGGCTTCCGGGAGCGGCTCGAAGCCGGTGACGTGGGCGAGACCGAGGTCGAGAAGCGGCCGGTAGGCCGGCGTTCCCTCGGTCGGGTTGGCCCCGAAGTCGTTGACCAGCACGTCGTCGAGCGCGCGCAGGCCGTTCACCGCGTCCCAGATGAACGCCTCGGTGCCCGAGGCGGATTGGCCCCGGCCCACCACCACCGCGCCATCGGCGGAGACGGCGTGACCGTAGCCAGAGATCCGGCTAAACGCGTAGCCCCCCAACAGGTCGTCGAGCCCAGTGAAGAACGATCCGCCGAGCGTCGGCGCGGCGGCGAGCGCGACCGGCGCGGCGAAAGCGAGGGCGGCGAGGATGGAACGCGCGGACGTGAACGCGACTTCTGATACGACGGTGAGACGCGCCGCGCCCGCAAGGGGCGCGGTCCTTAGACTTAACCTATTGAAAAATAATATTTTCGGCTGGTAGATTGTTGGTCGACCGCCTGTGCAATCTGCAGCGTCACACTCTGCGAGGGTTGTCTCGGGTTCGCATCCCCCAAAATGGGTGAGCGGGGGTACGACATCGTGTCATGACCATGGCGAGGGGCCAGCCGGCGCCCAGCGCCGACCCGGCAGCCCGGCGCAGGAAGCTGTCAGCAATGCTGGCGAGCCTAGCGGAACTTTGCGGCCCGAACCCGGACAACACACTGTTCGCGCTCGGCTTTCCGCGGACCACGCTGCGCGGAGGAACCTCGATACCTGGACCGGGCCGCCGACGCGCCGGGCGGCATGGACGCGTCGCTACGCTCCCCCTGTCGAATGACAGGAGTGACGAGACGTGGAACCCCCCGAAACGGGATTGCCGATCCCCCGGGGCACTTCCGACCGCTGCGGCAGCGGGCCAACCGGGCACGTCTCCCACCGTATCGTCGGCATCCTTCGAGCCGCGCCTGCAGCGCGCCGCGGTCGCCAGCCATCCGCTGACCGCGGCCGCGATCACCGCCATCCAACGAATCGGCGCCGAGATCGCGCGGCTCGACCGTCTCCGGATCGATGTCGAGGCGGTGCGCGTGTGGGACGTGGCGACCCGGTCATGGGTCGACGCGGGGATCGGCCACGCCGGTGATCGTCTCTTCGACGTGGTGACGCGGGCGCCCGTCGCATCCGGCGCGTCGCGCCGGGTGGGCTGGCTCGTCCGCACCGGTCACTGGGACTATTGGTGGCTCAACCACGACGGCCGGGTGTGGGCCGGGGCGTTTCCGGTCGCCGCGCTCCGCCTCGACGGCCGCGCCACGCGCGGCCAGGCGGCGCTCGCCAAGCGCATCGCCTATCACACCCTGATGCTCGCCTGGTTCGTCGGATCGGGCGGGCAGGTAATCCGGACGATCGGACGTCTCCTCGCCGACGTCGGCGCGCTCCCGCAGGAAGGCGCGCGCGGCGGCCACTGGGCAGGCCGCGTGCGCGACCGCTTCGACGAGGCGCTGATGACACTTTGCGACATCGGTGTCGTCGGCGACGCGCGCTGGATCGACGGCCACGGCCCCGGCGACCCCGACCGCGCCCGCGGCTACGTCGAGCGCTGGCTCGCCGCCCGCGTCGTGATCAAATTGCCGCCGGTGTTCGAGAGCGAGCGGCGGGCGAGCCGCCCGCGCGCCCGGGTACGTGCGGTGGAGCGGCGGATCGCGGCCGAGAGC
>Ga0194132_10011545_pt1 | contig 11335 bp, 8 predicted proteins | sample TA2KigOf80mmetaG_FD_148612 | JGI IMG/M metagenome (GOLD analysis project Ga0194132, IMG submission 148612) | Freshwater microbial communities from Lake Tanganyika, Tanzania - TA2015054 Kigoma Offshore 80m | ecosystem: Environmental > Aquatic > Freshwater > Lake | place: Tanzania: Lake Tanganyika... | reverse complement strand
CGGAGGCCGGGATCGACAAGTGGACGATGTTCCTCGGCGATCTATACCGCAACACGGACGTCATCCGCGCGACGAATACCCAGCGGCGCGCCGAGGGCCGCGAGGCGTTCTACAACTGGATTTACAGCTCGTTGAAGTCCGACAAGAGCTACGACAAAATGGCATTTGAGTTGATCGCCGCCGCGGGTAACAACACGTGGACCCAAGGCGAGTTGAACTGGCAGTTGGGCAATCGCACAACGGGCGGACCGGTGCAGGATCATTTCGATCAGATGGCGTCGTCGACGGCGGAGACGTTCCTCGGCAACTCGCACTTCAACTGCATCGTTTGCCACAACGGGCGCGGACACGTAGATACGCTTTCCCTCTGGGGCAAGGGCGCGTCGCGCATGCAGGCGTATGGATTCTCGGCGTTCTTCGCGCAGACGAACTTCACGCAGCAGCCTCGTGCCGAACGGGCTGATCCGAACCTCTTCTACTGGGGTGTCGAGTTCAACCGCAATGGCACATACGCGCTGAATACGACGACTGGCAATCGCCCGCCGCGTTCCGCGATCGGCTCAACGCGCGTAGCCGCGCCGGTCTATCCGTTTGGCGATCAGACGCCGAACTCGGGCGAGCAGTGGCGCACGGCCGCGGCTCGTATGGTTACGAGCGATTTCAACTTCGCTCGATCAACGGCGAATCGGATTTGGAAAGAGCTGATGGTCAGGGGACTCGTCGAGCCGGTGAATCAGTTGGATCCGGCGCGGCTCGATCCAGATAATCCGCCTCCGGCGCCTTGGACTCTGCAGCCTTCGAACGCCGCGCTGCTGCGCGACTTGGGACAGAGTTTCATCGACAAAGGCTATAGTTTGAAGGCGCTGATGAAGCAGATCGCGACGTCGGACGCCTACCAGTTGAGCGCTCGCTACGACGGCCAGTGGAATCCGGCCTGGGAATCGCTGCATGCGCGCCGGTTGGCGAAGCGTTTGATGGCGGAGGAGATCTACGACGCGGTTGTGCAGACGTCGAATATTCCGGCGCCTATCACCTTCGCGACCGCGTCGCGAATTCCGAACGGCCCAGCCGCGTCGACCAAGGTCGTGCAGTCTGCGATGCAGACAACATCGCCCTCTTCGCGCGGCGGCGCTGCCGGGTTCCTGAATCCCTTCTATCCTGGCGATCGCGAAGATACCGACCGTCGGCGCGACGGCTCCGATCAACAGGCGCTGACTCTAATGAACAACAATTTGGTCATGACGCGCACGCGTTCATCGCTGACCAACGGACAGCCGAGCCTTCTGCGTCAGCACGTCGACAAGAGCAATCGCGAGTTGATCGACAGCTTGTACCTGGCCGTGCTTTCCCGGTATCCCAACGAATCGGAGCGGGCCACCGCGACCGCGGCGTTAAATGCGGGGAACCGCACGCAGGCAGCGGAGAGTCTGCTTTGGTCGCTGTATAACAAAGTGGATTTCTTCTTTAACTACTAAGGCAACCAGGAGACAAGATCATGTTCAATCAATCCAAATTCCGCGGGTTCGTTGAGAAGAATCCACATTCGCACGTTCCGTTCTTCAACCGTCCGCAAGCCAGCCGGCGAGGCTTCTTCCGCATGGCTGGAGCGGGCTTGGCCGGCACTTTCCTGGCGTCGAATCCGCTGCAAGCGCAGTTGGTGAAGGGCCAAGACGTGCAGACCAAGAACACCGCCGACAAGGTGCTGTTTATCCTGCTCTCAGGTGCGCCGAGCCATGTCGACACTTTCGATCTAAAAATGTTCGACGGCGTGTCGCCCGCGACATTCAAGCCGGAGACGATCAAAGGCGTCTTATGGAACACGGGCGTATTCCCGAAACTGGCGGCGCAGGCTGGCGACATCGCTATCGCGCGGTCGGTACGCGCATGGGCCGCGCAGCATACACTGTCGCAGACATGGGTGCAGATCGGGCGCAGTCCGGCGGCCGTGTTGGGCGATGTGGCGCCGAACATGGGATCGATGGTCGCGATTGAGAAGAGGGGCGAACGGAGACCCGATCAGATTTTCCCAACGTTTATCGGACTGAACTCGGATGGCGCGGTTGGCGCGGGCTATCTGCCCGCGACGTTTGAACCGTTCAAGATGGCCCCCTCGACAAACGGCCTGCCGAACACAACCAACGCCGACGGCGCGACACGATTCGAGTCGAAGTACACTTTGCTCGAAGCTCTCGACAGTCCGCTTCGCGTGAACTCGCCCTACGGCGATCCGGTCACCGATTTCGGGGCGTTCTACAAGGCCGCGCGCGGCTTGATGTACAACGCGGCCGTCGACAAGGCGTTCCGCTACACCACCGCCGACAGCGTGCGCTACGGCAACACGGCGTTCGGCAACGCGCTTCTGACGGCCAAGCAGATCTTCGAAGCCGACATGGGTACGCGCTACATTCAAGCTACGCTCGGCGGCTGGGACATGCACAACAATGTCTATGTGCAACAGCAGGGACAGAACTCGATTTTCACGCTGGGTAAAGTCGTCGACGACGCGCTGAGCACGTTGATTGAAGACCTCAAGGCCAACGGCCAGTTCAGCAAGACGCTGATTGTGATGATGGGTGAGTTCGGCCGCACCGTCGGCCCGCTGAACCCCACCGCGGGCCGCGATCACTACCTGCAACAGTTCGTGCTCTTTGCCGGCGGCGGCGTCAAGGGCGGTAAGGCTCTTGGTGTCACCGACGCGCAGGGCGCGCGGACTACCGAATTCGGCTGGAAAGAAGAGCGCGACTTCCGGGTGGAAGATGTCGAGGCGACGATCTACTCGGCGCTTGGTATCAACTGGACAAACATCCGTTACGACGATCCGTTCGGCCGTGGCTTCGAGTACGTTCCCTACGCCAACGAAGGTTTGTACAAACCCATCCACGACCTCTGGAGTTGAGCCTACAATTAGGCATGCGGTGGCTTCCGGTTCTTGCAGCGATTCCGTTACTCGCGCAAACAACGCGCGACGACCGCTGGCGCGCCGATATCGACCTGCTGTTCAGTACGGTCCAGTCGCGGCATCCTAACCTGTACACGCAGACGCCGAAGCCCGACTGGGACCGTGCGATTTCGGCTTTACGCGAGAACGTGCCGGCTGCGGCCGATGTCGAGATCGCGATGGAGATGGCGCGGATTCTCGCGCTGGCTCGGGATGGTCACATGTCTCTCAACCTGCGCACCAGTCCGCTGTTCACGTTTTATCAATTGCGCCTGGGCTGGTTCGAGGAAGGGTGGGTGATCACCGCCGCGTCAGGCGATTTTCCGGGACTCGCCGGCACTGTGATCAAGAAGTTCGACGATACGCCCATCGATCAGGTGATCGATAAACTTCGCGCCTACGTCTCCTACGAACATGAGTGGTGGTTTCGATCGCAGGTGGCGACGTATCTGGTCTGCCCGGAGATCCTGCGTGCCATTGGAGTCGAAAAGACGCGCGGATGGATCACCATCAACGACGAATTCCAGATTCCGAGCGGGCCCGGCACGGTGTGGGGCGGGCCGATCAACGCGCAGCCGAAGTTCCCGTTATGGGCGCGGTCGTCGGGGATCTACTATTGGTTTACCTATGTTCCCGAGAGCCGCGCGATCTACGTCAAATACAGTGTCTGCGCCGAAATGCCGGTCCTGCCGGCGGCGAAGTTCAGACAGGAGTTGGAAGCCGCGATGGCCGCGAATCCGGTTGAGGGGTTCATCGTCGATGTGCGCAACAACACCGGCGGCGATTCGGGCGTGCTTCGGCGATTGCTGCCCGACGTGCCCGCGTCGATCAAGCGGATTGCTATTACCGGCCGCCAGACGTTTTCGTCGGGCCTGTTCGGCGCCCAGGATCTTTCGGCCGCCGGATACGCGCTACTCGGAGAGCCGACCGGCGGCAAACCGACACACTTCGGTCAGGTCGTCGGCATCACGCTGGCGAGCGCTGGACTGCGCGCTCAATACTCGACACGATCGTGGATCCGCGGGCCGCAGCCCGACAGCGAGAGCCTAATGCCCGACGTGCAGGTGCCCTGGACCTGGGCCGCCTTTGCGCGCGAGGAAGACCCGTTCCTCGAAGCGGCCTTGCTTTTCCAATAACTCGCGCACAACGGACTCGCGCCGGTACGGCGCGGCCTGTGCGCTATTCTGAAATCGAATGACGAAGGTTCAACTGCACTACGATCTCGCGCGTCCGCTCGACGACGCGCTTCTCCAACGCATCGCGAGCGCGCATGGCATTTACGGGTTTGAGCGGATTCAAGTCGCGCCTTCGCTCGATAAGCTGCTGGTCGAATACGACGCCTCGCGCCTGTCGCGCGCAAACGTAGCTGCGGCGCTGCACGGCGCCGGCATTCCGGTTCGCGTGGGGTGATTTACCGCGCGTGCGCCGGCCCGCGAAACACCGCATTAACAAACAACACGTTTAATCCGTCCAGGTAAGCCCGAAAGTTCGGATCGTACGCGAAGCCGATCACATGCCCAAGCCCCTGACGCTCCACCATCACCAACGGCTTAAAAGCCAACTGCTTCTTATTCTCGTCCCACATGTAGCCGCTGGCGAGCAGTTGATCCGGGCCGACAAAATACGCCGCGTTCACACCGCGGTCGAGTTTTAGCGGCGCGTACATCGTGCGGCCTTGCACCAGCGCGTTGACGGTCGCCGGCACGCCGGCCGTGATCCAATGCTCCGGATCGGTTTTGGCAATCGCGAGGATACCCTGAACCGCGTCGGCGACATCGCGGTCGGGCTTGATCGAATCGAGATAACTCGTCTCGTCCTTGATCAGTTTGCCGGGCAGCCGCCCGTTCTCCGGTTTAACGGGATCGGGCTTCCGTTCGGTCGCCAGCGACTCCGGCGCCGTCGACAGCAGCCCCACGTTCTGCGCCGTGAAAAAGTTCAGAGCCTCTTCGATGCCAATCAGCGTGCCGCCCTTTTGCACCCACGTCTTCAGACGCGCGGCCGATCCACCTAGCACGGTCTCATAACTCCCGCGCGCGCTCGGAAGAATGATCACTTCGAAGGCGTCGAGATCCGTGAATCCAAGCGTCGCGGTTCGAATCACACTCGCCGGGAATCCGAACTGGCGTTCAATCACAAACCGCGCCGCGCCCGCGCTATAGCTCGCGACGGGCTGATCCCACGCAATGGCGATGCGCGGCTTCTTCATCAGCTTCACGGCCGAACTGCCGAAATTCACTCCGCTGTCGACCCAGCCGGAATTAACCGGCACGACTTCGGCCTCACCCGCAATGCGCCGCAGCGTATCGTGCAGATTCGCCGCGTTCTCCTTGACCTGAATAATCAGCGTGCCGCGCGGATAAGCGCGCCCGTCCTGTACATACTCCTTGTCCGTGCTGCGCACTTTCAAATCCGCGCGCAGCGCCGCGCCCAACAATTGCGCGGCCGCACGGCCCTTCCACGGCACAACATACGCCACCGACGCATTCGCGAAAGTCGCCGCCGGCGGCGCCCCCGGTGAATACGGATCCAAGCGCGCCGTAACAGGCGCATTCACCGCAACCGATTCGACGTTGTACATCAACGGCAGCGACCAGGCCGTCACATCGTAGATCTCATCGCCGAGTTTCTTCGAGCGTCTCCGCTCCTGCTCGCGCAAGAACTCCGACTCCATGTTCACCTGTTTGTCGAGCAGCACGCGGATCAGTCTTTTCGCCGGCTGAGCAGTCGATACAACGTAGCTGCCGTCCGGATAGCCGTTCACCGATGCCGGAGCGCGTTGCAACTCGATGCCTTGGTCAACGAGCAGCGCGGCTAGCCGGTCGACCATCGCGACATCGCCGCGGCGCGGCAGAATAAACGCTTTCGTGTCCTCCCTCCTGCCTTCTTCAATCGCCGTCTTTGCGTAGTTCCAGAAATTCGCCAGCAGTTGCTGCCGGTAGTTGGCCGCGGCCTCGCACGTCGCGATCTGCGTCGTGAAGTGCTTCCGCACCGAGTCGAGGTAGTTGTAGACCGTGCCATCCGAGCGGCGATAGGCGAGCCCGCGGACGCTCGAGTTTTCATACGTCATCGCGATCGCGCCATAGAACGCCGGCCAACTCGCGCCGTAGCCGGGATAGAAGGCGTCGAAGACTTCGCGCGTGAAATAGGAATAGCCGAGCTGATCGAAGTACTTCGCGTTGTTCTTGCCGAACCAATCGAGCGAGGTCTTCTGTTCTTTCGTCAAGTGTGGATTAAAAGGGACAGCCTCGGGCGCGAAGTAGTAGGACGACTCCGAGCCCATCTCGTGTAAATCGACGATCACCGGCGGCAGCCACTCACGAAGCATCTTGATGCGCGCGCGGGTCTCGGGTTGCGTCAGCGCGAACCAATCGCGGTTCATGTCGAACAGATAGTGATTCACGCGGCCGCCGGGCCACGGCTCGTTCCGTTCGGCGGCCGCGGGCGTCGCATCGGGTTCCAGGCCCACCGACTGCTCGAACGAATGCACAAACCGCATGCGGCCGTCGGGGTTCTGCAGCGGATCGATAATAACGAGCGTGTTGCGCAGTATTGCTTCGACCGCCGGTTGATTGCGCGCCGCAAGCAGATGGTACGCTGCCAGCAGCGCCGAATCGGGACCGCTCACTTCGTTGCCGTGCACCGCGTGCCCTAGCCAGACGATCACCGGCGTCGCGGCGATCAGCTTCTGCGCTTCGGCCTCCGAGGTTTTCCGCGCGTCGTTCAGCTTTTTCATATTCGCCTGAATTTCCGGCAAACGGCGCATGTTGGCCTCGTTGCCAATCACGACGTAGATCAGCTTACGGCCCTCCCAGCTTTGGCCGTACTCGAACACCTTCACGCGGTTCGGCGCGTACGCGGCGAGCGCGTCGTAGTATCTGCGCATCTCCAAATGCGTCGCCAGGTGGTGGCCAGGTGCGTGACCTAATACCTTCTGCACGGTAGGCACGGCGGGATCGTAACTGGCGCCGGGCCAGAACTCGAAGGCGGGTTGTGCCGGAAGCGCCAGCGCCGCGAAAACCAGGAAAGTGAACCGCATCATTTCAGCTTAAACGAGGAGTCCGCTATCCTGATTGGGTGCTCCGAAATTCTCTAATTCTGCTCTGCGCGCTGGTGTTGACCGCCGCGCCGAAGAAAACCGCGCTTGACGAATACATCGCCAAACCGGATCCCTCTTACACCTGGAAACTTGCCCACACTGTCAATGCGACCAACAGCACCGGCTATATCGTCGAGATGACATCGCAGTCCTGGGGCGAAGACAAGAAGGTCGACCGCACCAAATGGGTGCACTGGGTGTCGATCGTCAAGCCGAAGGAAGTGAAGTCGTCGACGGGCCTTCTGTTCATCACCGGCGGCGCCAACGACGGCCGTCCCCGCACCACCATCGACGGCACCATGGCGATGATCGCCGAGGTCACCGGCTCTGTCGTCACCGAACTCCGAATGGTGCCCAATCAGCCGCTGGTGTTCGGAGACGATCCGAAGCCGGGCCGCAAGCGCGTGGAAGACGAGATCATCTCCTACACGTGGCGCAAGTATCTGGAGACCGGCGATGTGTCGTGGCCGCTGCGCATGCCGATGACCAAGTCGGCGGTGCGCGCGATGGATACAGTCACCGCGTTTATGAAGTCGCCGGAAGGCGGCGGGATCAACGTCGACTCGTTCTTCGTCGCCGGTGGTTCGAAGCGCGGTTGGACGACATGGACAACGGCCATCGTCGATCCCCGCGTCAAGGGCATCTCGCCAATCGTGATCGATCTGCTAAACGTTATTCCGAGCTTCGTACATCACTACCGCGCTTATGGATTCTGGGCGCCGTCAGTTGGCGACTACTACGCCGAGGGACTGATGGATGAGATGGATAATCCGAAGTACAAGGAACTCATGAACTTGGTAGAGCCGTACGAATACCGCGACCGCCTGACGCTCCCGAAGTTCATTCTCAACGCCGCGGGCGATCAGTTCTTCCTACCCGACTCGTGGAAGTTCTACTGGAACGATCTGAAGGGCGAAAAGCATCTGCGCTACGTCCCGAACGCCGATCACTCGATGCGCAACAGCGATGCGTATGAATCGCTGATCGCCTTTTACGATTCGATGCTGAAAGGCAAGGCGCGGCCTCGCTACGCTTGGACCGTGAAGAAAGACGGAACGATTGAAGTGTCCACAAAGGACGCGCCAACGTCTGTGAAGTTGTGGCAGGCCACCAATCCCGATGCGCGCGATTTTCGCGTCGAGACGCTCGGCCCGAAGTACACAAGCACTGAAGTGAAGGCAAGCAAGCCTGGCCGTTACACGGCCAAGGCCGACAAGCCCGCAAAAGGGTTCACGGCGTACTTCGTCGAGATGACCTTCCCGAGCGGCGGCAAGTTCCCGCTGAAGTTCACGACCGGCATCGTCGTGACGCCGGATACGTACCCGTTCGCCGCACCCGTCAAGGGCCAGACCAAACTCGGCGCAAGGCCGCAACGGAGACAGTAATGTCGTTAGTAAGTTATCAGTGTTTTCGAATCGGCGCCGGAGTGCTCGCGCTCATGGGCGCCGCGCATTTGGCGGGCCACCTTGGCGGCCGGACCAAGCCGTTGAACGGCACGGAAGATCAGTTGCGCATGTTGATGGAAACTTACCGGACGAACGTAATGGGATCGATGCGCAGCACGCAGGAGTTGTACGACGGCTTCAGTCTCGCCTTCGCGGTCTTCTCGATCGGCCTCGGCGCGTTGGCATTCACCGTGCCTCCGCAGAAGAAGACGGCGATCGTCTTCGCGGCGATGCTGGCCGCGCTGACAGGCGTATCGATGATGTACTGGTTCATCTTGCCGACTGCGTTTCTCGCCGGTGCAGCCTTGCTGTTCGGCGCTTCGGCGCTACTGGACCGGTAGTTCGGCCGCGGTCGATCCGCCGAGTCCCGCGTACATGTCCTTCACCTTCGTGACCTTCGATCCCGTGAACGTCACGAAGGTGATCTTGCCCGGCGCGCGCCCGTAAACCCACTCTTCCAGTTCGTCGCCGTCGTTGGTCCGCCGCTCTTTACGATTCGGCGCGCCCACAGCCATTTTCACCTGCTCGCGATCCATGCCTTCGACGACCTTCTTCTGCTCGATCGCCTTGCGAATCGGCTCGGGCAGTTTTTCCATGTAGTTCTCGGTCACCGACTTCATCTCGAAATCGAGAATGGGCGCCAGCAGTTTTTTCACTTCGGCCACATCGAGCGACTCAATCGGCTTGCCGTACTTGATGACGATCCCGGTGCCCGCCTTGGCCACCTGCCCGCTGGAGATCGGCGTCGTGCGATTCCCCGTCCCGACTTCAATGCGCTCATACCACTTCGGCCCCGTCTTCAACCCGTGATTCAACTCAAGCTCGATGTTGTCGTCCTCGATCTTGACCCTGGTAATCTGCACCAGCTCGCCGGCGCGCGCCGCCGGGCCGTATTGCGTGTTGGCCTTCTCCCATTCGTCCTTGTCCCACTTGCCGGCGCCGTCCACGCCGAGCGCTTTTTTCGATCGCGGGATAAGCACCTTCGCCTTCGCGTACTCGGCCGTCATGCCGCGGAGGAACGCCATCCGGTCGTCGGCGGTCGGGCGCTTTTCCTTGGCTGCAAGCGCACTCGGGAGCAGGACCAACATCGTTCGGCGTTTCATTCCGGCGATTCCTCTTCTTCGGGCATGAGCTTCAACGATTGACGGCGCAGCGGGACACGGTGCAGCGCGAAGAACAAAACGGGAATCAGCAGCGTGGTCAACAAGCTCGCTTCCGGACCGTAACTGCCGCCGCTCCAAAGTTCGCTTGCGCGCCATTCCAGCGAATAGCCCGTCAACCCCATTGTAAAGCCGCTGAGGCTTACGCCAAAGAGGGGCAATGTAACATTCCATCCAAAGTGCAAGCCTGTCGCCACCCACAAATCGCCCGACCGCACGACGGCATACCCCAGTACCACGCCCCAAAGAAACGTGTTGAACAGCGCCAGGTTTCCCGAACCCAGATTCATCGCATGCGCCGCCGCGAACAAGACTGCCGAAGGCAGCAAAAACTGGTACGTGCCGAAACGCCCCGCCAGCAATTGAAACGGATAACCGCGGAACACAAGCTCTTCGCCCAACGCGCCGAAGAGTAGAATCACCGAGACCAGCGCGATGCCGCCCGGAGAAAACGGAAACTCGGGATTCGGCACGAAGTGCGCCTTGCCGATCAACACCGGAAAGCCCGCCGCTAGAACAGCCGCCGCCGCGCCGAGGCCCGTTCCGCTCAGCATGTGCCGCGCCGCCCACGAGTGACCTGTCAAGCCGATATCGGCCAGCCCGCCTCGTTCGTAGATCCGCAGCGCGAAGACCGTCGCCGCCGCGCCTCCCGCGAAGATTCCGAGGCCGCTTGCGATCAGCGGTCCGAGCCACTGCAATACGACGAACACGAGGGCCTGCGTCACGAACGCCAGCACCAGGAACACCACTACGCGAACCGCCGCCGTCATTCGCGATGGCCCCGGGCCGCTCATGACCTACTTAGCGAGCTTCACTTTCAAGCCCGCCGGTGCGACCTTGACGTCCAGCACCGTTGCGCCCGCATTCGCCACGACTTCGCTGACCCGCGCCTTCGCGCCCGGTTCGACAAGAAAGAACACACACCCTCCGCCCCCCGCGCCGCAAACCTTCGCACCCACCGCGCCCGCGCGCTTGGTGGCCGCCACCAGCGCGTCGATCAGCGGCGTCGTGATGCCCGGCGCATTCTTCTTGCGGAAACTCCACTCTTCGCGCAGCAGTCGCGCGGTCTCGTTCCAATCGGATTTTTCCAGCGCGCCGCGCATCGCATGCGAGATCGATGCGATTTGATCGAAATTCCGATGGACTTTTCTATAGCCGTCGATATGGAGTTTGGTGACCTCCCAGTTGTTGATGCCTGAATTGCGCGGCTCGCCGGTGTAGGCGAGCACCGTCCGCGATTCCAGATCGGCGGCTTCCACCGGTATCGCCACGCGCCGGATGCCGTCGGCGCGCAGTTCGATCGCGCTGATGCCGCCATACATGGCCGGATAGTAGTCCTGGCAGCCCGTGGGCACGCGGATGATCTGCGCTTCGATGTTCTGCGCCAACTCGCGGATGCGTTCGATCGAGTAGCCCGCGTTCATCCACTTGTTGAACGCGCCGCAGATCGTGATCAGCAACGACGACGATCCCGAGATCCCCGCGCCCGCCGGCGCCTCCGAATGCGAGTCGAGTTCGAGACCGGTTTCGGGTGCGAAGAAACGCACCGCGTACGCCAGCAGCGGCAGCTTGTACTTCTTCGCCGTGCGCAATTGGTCCAGCGAAGCGAACGTCTCCTCCACGCCGAGATCGCGCGAGCGCAGAAGGATCGCGCCGTCGTTGCGCGGCACAAGCGCGCACGACGTGTATCGGTCGA
>Ga0194132_10011544_pt1 | contig 11336 bp, 6 predicted proteins | sample TA2KigOf80mmetaG_FD_148612 | JGI IMG/M metagenome (GOLD analysis project Ga0194132, IMG submission 148612) | Freshwater microbial communities from Lake Tanganyika, Tanzania - TA2015054 Kigoma Offshore 80m | ecosystem: Environmental > Aquatic > Freshwater > Lake | place: Tanzania: Lake Tanganyika... | reverse complement strand
GGTCCTGTGCGCCCTGGTCATGGGGGTGGGCACGGCGGTGGGCGGCTGGAAGGTGATCCGCACCCTGGGCATGAGGCTGTCCCACCTGCGGCCCATCGAGGGCTTTGCCGCCGAGACCGGCGCCGGGATGGTGCTGGCCGCCACCGCGGCCCTGGGCGTCCCGGTCAGCACCACCCACACCATCACCGGCTCCATCCTGGGGGTGGGCAGCGCTTACCGGCTCAGGTCGGTGCGCTGGAGCGTGGGCAAGAAGATCATCTACGCCTGGGTCCTCACCCTGCCGGCCACGGCGGCCCTGGGCGGGGCCCTGGCACTGGGCCTGAGGGCCCTGTTTTACTGAGCAGCTCCCCGAAAAAAGAAGGCGGCCTGCCCTCAGGGAGGGAGAGCAGGCCGCCTCGGTATGGCTGGGGTCCGCCGGCTTTTCCCCGCCATAGCTGACCCTCGTCAACTGCCCTGCGGCAACCCCGGACTTCACTAGGAAGATTCTGACGTTGTCGGCCCGCTTCTGGCCCAGGGCGAGGTTGTACTCGATGGTCCCCCGCTCGTCGCAGTGGCCTTCCAGGATCAGCCTGGAGGTGGGGCTCGCTTTGATCCTTTCGGCGTGTCCCACCATCATCATCTTCTGGTTTTCGCGCAGGAGGTGCTGGTCGAAATCGAAGTACACCGCCCCCACGGGAACAGCCCCGGTCCAATCGGAAGATCAAGCAGATGGGCCGTAAATAAAGAAGGGAGGGAAGGGGGGGCTCAGAGAGCGGGCGTGTTAGGGGTTTTTACAACCCCCAAAAAAAACTGGCATTACTTCTGTCTGGGGGTGTAGTAGATGTCCATGTGCGGGTAGCAGAAGTCCACCTTGCTGTTGCGGCCGAACTCGCGGATGATCACCCGGACGATCTCGCTGGAGATGCGCTGCCTTTCCTTGCCCAGGGTCTGGTAGCGCAGGCGCAGGAGGATACCCGACTCGAAGAGTTCGGCGCGCACGAAGGGCTCCTGTCCGGTCTGGCGCACGATCTCGCCGGTGATCTGCCTGGCCGCCCCGATCAGGATCTTCTCGGCCTCGTCGAAATCGGAGCCGTAGGTGAGGCGCACCGGCACCTCGTCGAGGATATAGCTGGAGGCTACCTCGGCGGTTTCCGGGCCGCCCTCCAGGGTGTAGTTGTAGATGATCTGCTGGAAGAGGGTGGCGTTGGGGATGAGCACCCCGCGTCCCGACTTTTCCTCCCCGCCGATGGTCCCGCCCACCTGGTTGAGCAGCACGTGGGTGAGGGTGATGTCCACCACGTCGCCGATGATGCCGGCGATGATCACCCGGTCGCCGATCTTGAAGGGCTGCTTGAGGATGATCATCAGCCAGGCGGCGATGCCGGTGACGGGGGCCTGCAGCGACCAGCCCAGCACCATGCCCAGGAAGGCCGCCGAGATTCCCAGCGTGGCCAGCGAACCCGAAAAACTGACGATCCCCAGGATCGCTCCCAGCCCCAGCCAGAGATAGCGCCAGATGAAGAGGAAGTGCTGGACGTTCTCGGCCTTGTAGTCGCCCCGGCTGGACAGGTAGCGGCCCAACGCCCGGCTGGAAAGTTTGTAGGCCACCCACAGAACGACCAGGGTGGCCACGCCCATGATCGGGCCCTGGTATTTGAGGTATGCTACGGGTTCGACTATTGAGTCGAGCATGGATTCCCTCTCATAGATTGTACACCTCGCCCGGCTCCGGGATGTGGACCTCGGGGTAGCCCTGGCTGCGCAGGGCATCCTTGAAGGACTGGGCCTGCTCCACCTCGCCGTGGACCAGGAAGATGCGCTTGAGCCGGTCGGGGTTGTTGAAGGCCAGGTAGTCGAGCAGCTCCCGCCGGTCGGCGTGGCCGCTGAAGGCGTCCATGACCTTCACCTTGCAGCGCACCGGGTACTCCTCCCCGAAGATCCGCACCACCTTCTCCCCCTCCATCAGCCGGCGGGCCAGGGTGTCCTGGGCCGCGTATCCCACCAGCAGCACCAGATTCCGGTGGTCGTCGAGGTTGTTCTTAAGATGGTGGAGGATGCGCCCGCCCTCGGCCATGCCCGAGGCCGAGATGACGACGTGGGGGTACTTGAGGCTGTTGAGTTTCTTGGACTCCTCCACGGTGCGCACGTACTGGAGCCGGTCGAAGCCAAAGGGATCGCGCTGGTCCTGCAGGAAGAGGCGGTAGGTTTCCCGGTCAAAGCACTCGGGGTGGAGCCGGAAGACCTCGGTGGCGTTGGTGGCCAGGGGACTGTCGACGAAGATGGGGACGTCGGGGATGCGGTCCTGGTCGAAGAGTTTGTGCAACTCGTAGACCAGGGACTGGGTGCGGCCCACGGCAAAGGCGGGGATGATGACGCGGCCCCCGGCGGCGGCGGTGTCGCGGATGGCCTGGGCCAGTTCCTCGGCCGCGTCGCCGGGGGGGCGGTGCAGCCGGCTGCCGTAGGTGCATTCCATGATCAGCGCGTCCAGATCCTGCAAGGGCTGGGGGTCGCGCAGCACCGGCATGCCCGGCCGGCCGATGTCGCCGCTGAAGCCGAGGCGCAGCTTCCTCCCCTTGCTCTCGATCTTGAGCAGGACGCCGGCCGAGCCGAGGATGTGGCCGGCGTCGCGGAAGGTGGCCTCCACCCCGGGGGCCACCTGCTGGGGCTGGTCGTACTGGAGCCCGACGAAACAGCCCAGGGCCGCCTCGGCGTCCTCGATGCTGTACAGGGGCTGGGCCAGGGGCTCGCCCCGGCGGCGGCGGATCTTGTTGACCCACTCGATGTCCCGCTCCTGCAGATAGGCCGAGTCCCGCAGCATCAGTTGGCACAGGCCCGCGGTGGCCGCGGTGGCGTAGATGGGGCCCCGGTACCCCCGGGCCGCCAGGCTGGGCAGGTTGCCGCTGTGGTCGATATGGGCGTGGGAGAGCAGCACCGCGTCGAGGCCGGCCGGGTCGTAGGCGAACTGCTGGTTCCGCTCGTACGCCTCGGCGCGGCGGCCCTGGAAAAGGCCGCATTCGAGCAGCACGTGGCTGCCGTTGACCGAAAGCAGGTGCTGGGATCCGGTGACGGTGCGGGCCCCACCGCAGAAGTGGAGTTGCATCTGCTGCTCCTCAAAGTGTTTAGGGGCGATGGGTATAAATGATACCTAGCCGGGCGAGGTCGGGCAAGGTGCCGGCGGCGGCAGAAAAACCCTCCAGAAAATGAAGTCCCCGCCGATAACTGTGAATGGGGAGGTTCCAATTTGCCAACAAGGAGGGTGCAGAAAACATGGACGTGGAGCGGATCCAGAGCGGGCAGACCCTGGTGACGGCGATCCGGGGCGTGATCCAGGGCAAGGGGGTTTCGGCGGGGCAGTTGCTGGCTGGGGTGGGGGGGGCTGGCAGCAAGGGGGACGTGCTGCAGTTGAGCAATTCCATCGACGGGGACTACGCCCAGAAGGTGCTCAAGAATTCACTGGCCGAGCGCTTCGACAAGGCTTTTGCCGAGGCCGGGGTGGAGATCGATACCCAATCCCTGCTGGAGAGCGGCCTGGACACCTCGCCGGAGGCCACGGCCAAGCGCATTGTCGATTTTTCCACGGGTTTCCTGGCGGCCTTCAAGAGCAACAACCCCGACCTGGAGGGCACCGATCAGATCGACGAGTTCACGGCCCTGATCAAGGATGCGGTGGAGAAGGGTTTTCAGGATGCGGGGGAGATTCTCAAAGGTATAGGCCAGATCTCGGGGGAGGTGCAGGGGGGTATAGACAAGACCCATGAGTTGGTGATGAAGGGCCTCGACGATTTCGCCGACCGGGAGAAGAAGGCCCTGGCCGATCAGCAGGCCGCCGCGCAGAAGAACGGGACGGCCAAGAAGGGGACGCAGGTAGGGGTGATCTAGCGCGGGGCTACTCCCCGCCGCGAAGCACCGTCAGATTTGTCTGCAAAAGGCCCGCTTCGGCGGGCCTTTTTTTGTCAGAATGGCAGCGGGTTGGTGGGCTGGGGTGCCCGTTCCGGCAAAAAGGCGAATGGTACAGGATTTGCCCAGGAGGGGGCTCAGGTGTTGATTCTCATCCGAATGAGGTGTGCATATGAACCTTAACAAATTCACCCAGAAATCCCAGGAAGCCCTCCAGGAAGCCCAGTCCCTGGCCCTGCGGCGCGGGCACGAGCAGGTGGACGGCGAACACCTGCTGGCGGTGCTCCTCGAACAGGAGGGGGGGCTATTGCCGCGCCTCTTGCAGCGGCTGGAGGTGCCGGTCGAGGCTTTTCAGAGCGAGGTGGGCAAGGCCCTGGGCAAGCGGCCCAAGGTTTCGGGGCCTGGCGCCCAACTCTATATGAGCCGCCGGCTGCAGGAAGTTCTGGTCAAAGCCGAAGGGGAGGCCCAAGGGCTCAAGGACGAGTACGTCTCGGTGGAGCACCTGGTCCTGGCGCTCATCGCCGAGGGCGGGGGCACGGAGGCCGGCCGGATCTTCGCCCAGTTCGGGGTCAGGCGCGACCGCTTCCTCAGCGTCCTGATGGCGGTGCGGGGCAAGCAGCGGGTGACCAGCGCCAACCCGGAGGGGGGGTATGAGGCCCTGGAGAAGTACGGGGTGGAGCTGGTGGCCCTGGCCCGCGCCAACAAGCTGGACCCGGTGATCGGCCGCGACGGGGAGATCCGCCGGGTCATCCGCATCCTCTCGCGCAAGACCAAGAACAACCCGGTGCTCATCGGCGAGCCGGGGGTGGGCAAGACCGCCATCGCCGAGGGGCTGGCCCAGCGCATCGTGCGGGGCGACGTGCCCGAATGGCTCAAGGACCGGTCCCTCTTCTCCCTGGACCTGGGGGCGCTGATGGCCGGGGCCAAGTACCGGGGCGAGTTCGAGGAGCGGCTCAAGGCCGTGCTCAAGGAGATCAAAGAGAGCGAGGGCCGGGTGCTGCTCTTCATCGACGAGTTGCACACCATCGTCGGGGCCGGCCGCACCGAGGGCTCCACCGACGCGGGCAACATGCTCAAACCCATGCTGGCCAGGGGCGAGCTGCACTGCATCGGGGCCACCACTCTCGACGAGTACCGCAAACACGTCGAGAAGGACGCGGCCCTGGAGCGGCGCTTCCAGCCGGTATTGGTGGAGGCTCCCTCGGTGGAGGACACCATCTCCATCCTGCGCGGCCTGCGCGAGCGTTTCGAGGTCCACCACGGGGTGCGCATCCAGGACAACGCCCTGGTAGGGGCCGCGGTGCTGTCCAACCGCTACATCGCCGACCGCTTCCTGCCCGACAAGGCCATCGACCTGGTGGACGAGGCCTGCGCCCTGATCCGCACCGAGATCGACTCCATGCCCGCTGAGCTGGACGACCTGACCCGGCGGGTGATGCAACTGGAGATCGAGGAGGCCGCCCTCCAGAAGGAGAAGGACAAACCCAGCCAGGACCGCCTGGAGGACCTGCGCCGCGAACTGGCCGAACTCAAGGGCCAGGCCGCCTCCCTGCGGGCCCAGTGGGAGAACGAGAAGGGGGCCATCGCCCAGGTGCGGAGTCTGCGCGAGGAATTGGAACAGGGGCGGCACCAGGCCGAGGAGGCCCAGCGCCGCTACGACCTGAACCGCGCCGCCGAACTGCGGCACGGGAAGATACCCGAGTTGGAGCGGCGTTTGCGCCAGGCAGAGGAACAGCTCAGTGGCGGTCAGGGCGGCAAACGCCTCTTGCGCGAGGAGGTCACCGAGGAGGAGGTGGCCCAGATCGTCTCGCGCTGGACCGGCATCCCGGTGAGTCGGCTGGTGGAGGGGGAGCGGGAGAAGCTCCTGCGCCTCGACCAGATCCTGCACCAGCGGGTGATCGGCCAGGAGGAGGCCGTGCGCCTGGTGGCCGACGCGGTGATCCGGGCCCGGGCCGGGATCAAAGACCCGCGCCGGCTCATTGGTTCGTTTATTTTTCTCGGTCCCACCGGGGTGGGCAAGACCGAGCTGGCCAAGACCCTGGCCCAGGCCCTCTTCGACTCGGAAGAGAACGTAGTGCGCATAGACATGAGCGAGTACATGGAGAAACACACGGTCTCGCGGCTGATCGGCGCGCCCCCCGGATACGTGGGCTATGAGGAGGGCGGCCAGTTGACCGAGGCGGTGCGGCGCAAGCCCTACGCGGTGGTGCTCTTCGACGAGATCGAGAAGGCCCATCCCGAGGTGTTCAACGCCCTCTTGCAACTGCTCGACGACGGCCGGCTCACCGACGCGCAGGGCCGCACCGTGGACTTCAAGAACACGGTGGTGATCATGACCTCCAACATCGGCTCACCCCATCTGGTCGAGGGGGTGGACGACCAGGGTGAGATCCACCCGGGGGCCCGGGAGCGGGTGATGCGCGAACTGCGGAATCATTTCCGCCCGGAGTTTTTGAACCGGGTGGACGATATCGTGCTCTTCAAGCCGCTCAAACTGGAGGAGATCGAGCGGATCGTGGATCTGTTGATCGAGGACCTGCGCCGGCGGCTGCGCGACCGGCGCCTGAGCCTGGAGCTGCGCGAGCCGGCGCGGGCCTTCATCGCCCGCGAGGGTTTTGACCCGGTGTACGGGGCCCGGCCCCTCAAGCGCTTCCTCCAGCGCGAACTGGAGACCCGCCTGGGCCGGGCCCTGGTGGCCGGCCAGATCGAGGACGGGGCGAAGATCGTCGTGGACCTGGAGGGCGGGGAACTGGCGGTGCATCACGAGAACCCGGGAACCTGAGTACGGACTTTTCGTCTTGTATACTGCACCTACCTACAAACCATCAGGAGTGGAACAGAATGCGGATATCAGCAGTATTCCTGGCAGCCAGTCTGGCCCTGAGCGGGGCGGCCCATGCCACGGTCGAAGAGAACCTGGCCCAGTTGCAGCAGTTCAGCGACGGCTTTGCCCTGGTGGCCTCCACCGTGACCCCGGGGGTGGTGGCCATCGAGAGCCGGCAGAACCCAGACGCCGACGAGTCCGAGCGGGGTCCCAATCCCTTTGAGGGCACACCCTTTGAGGACTTCTTCCAGTACCGTCATCCCGGCGGCCCGCAGCAACCTCGCGAGGGCCAGGGTTCGGGGGTGATCGTCAACTACAAGGGCAAGTACTACATCCTCACCAACTACCACGTGGTGCGCGGGGCCGACGAGCTGGAGGTGAAGCTGGAGGACGGCCGGGACTTTGCCGCCCAGGTGGTCGGCACCGACTCGCTCAGCGACGTAGCGGTGCTCAAGGTGGAGGCCCAGACCCTGCCGGCGGTGATCATGGGCAATTCGGACCGGCTGCGGGTGGGGGAGTGGGTGCTGGCCATTGGCAACCCCTTCGGTTTCGAGCACTCGGTGACCACCGGCATCGTCAGTGCCGCCGGCCGCCAGCGTTTCGGCCAGGAATACGGCTCCTTCATCCAGACCGACGCGGCCATCAATCCGGGCAACAGCGGCGGGGCCCTGGTCAATTTGCGCGGCGAGCTGGTGGGCATCAACACCGCCATCATCTCGCGCAGCGGCGGGTACCAGGGCATCGGCTTCGCCATTCCGGTCAACCTGGTCAAGAACGTCATGGGACAGCTCATCGAGCACGGTGAGGTGCGGCGCGGGCTGCTGGGGGTCAACATCAAGGATCTCGACCGGGTCACCGCCGAGGCCCTGGGCCTGGAGAAGACCCAGGGGGTGCTGATCGACGAGGTGCGTCCGGGGGGCGCGGCGGACAAGGCCGGGGTGAAGCAGGGGGACGTGGTGCTGGAGGTGGAGGGCAAGCCAGTGCGCAACACCGTGGAGCTCAAGAGCCTGATCGGCGAGACCCCTCCGGGAACGCGGGTGGACCTGCTGGTGGCCCGCGGCGAGGAGCAGCGCCACATCCCCGTGGTGCTCGACCAGCTCACTGCCGATGCCCTGGCCAGGAGCAGCGGGCCGGCTGCCGAGGAGGAAGGAGGCCATACCGACCGCCTGGGCCTGGCCGTCAAGAGCCTGACTCCCCAGATTGCCGAGCACCTCGGCTACGAGGGGCAGAGCGGGGTGGTGGTGACCGGGGTGGGGCCCAACAGTCCGGCGGCCCGGCGCGGCCTGCGGCGGGGCGACCTGATCCAGGAGGTCAACCGCCGGCCGGTGGGCAATACCGAGGAGTACGCGCAGGCCCTGGCCGCGGCGGCCAAGCGCAGCAAGTCCGTGCTCTTCACCGTGCGGCGGGGCGACAACACCAATCTGGTGGCGGTGCCCATCCCCGCCCAGTGAGATCCTCAACCCTGACCCCTCTCCCCGGCGGAGAGGGGTTTTTTTATTTTGGGGCCATGCCGAACAGAGAATTTCACTACCGCTGGGAATGGGTGCTGCGCTCCAGCCCCGAGGCCCTGTGGCCCCTGGTGGCCGACACCAACCGCTTCAACCGCGACACCGGCCTGCCCCCGGTGCAAAAATGCAGCGCCGGGGCCAATGCCCGCCGCTGCCTGCGCTTCAACAAATTGGGCCTGGTGGTGGAGTGGGAGGAGGAGCCCTTCGAGTGGGTGCGGCCCCACCGCTTCGGGGTGGTGCGGCGTTACAAGCAGGGGCCCGTGGCCCAGATGCGGGTGCTGGCCGAACTGGAGCCCCGGCCCGAGGGGGGGACCCGGCTGGTGTACCAGGCGTGGCTCTGGCCGGGCAACCTGCTGGGATGGCTGGCCATCCCGGTGCAGGTGGGAATGCTGAGCGCCCGCAGCTTTGCCCGGGTCTTCCGTCATTACGACGAGTTGGCCTCCCGCGCCGGGGCCCGCCGGCCGCAGCCAATGGCCCCGCAGCCGGTGCGCTTTGCCGAGGGCGGCAGGCAGCGGCTCCAGGCCCTGCGGCAGACCTTGCTGGCCGAGGGGGCGGCCCCGGACCTGCTCGCCCGCCTGGCGGCCCACCTCGAACAGGCCGACGAACTGGGCGTCGGCCGCATCCGGCCCTACGAGCTGGCCGACGCCTGGGGTGCGCCGCGGCGCCAGGTGCTGGAGCTGTGCCTGCTCTCCACCCGGGTGGGCTTGCTCGAATTCGAGTGGGACCTGCTCTGCCCCCTGTGCCGGGGGGCCAAGGTGCGCAGCCCCTCCCTGGGGGGGATCGTGCCCCAGGTCCACTGCGACACCTGCAACATCGAGTTTGCGGTCAATTTCGAGCGCGCCGTGGAGTTGACCTTCCACCCCAATCCGGCCATCCGGCCCGCCCAGGCCGGGGAGTTCTGCGTGGCCGGCCCCCAGACCACCCCCCACGTCTCCGTGCAGCAGTTGTTGGCCCCCGGCGCCGAGCGGGTGGCGCATCCCCGGCTGGAGGTGGGCCGGCACCGGCTGCGGGCCCTGGGGTTGCCCGGGGCCCAGTTCATCCGGGTGGAGGAGGGAGGACAGGCCGAGGCGGCGTGGAGGATCGAGTCGGGCTGGCCGGACGAGGAGTGGGTCCTGTCCCCGGAGGCGGCCCTGCGCTTTGTCAATGCCACCGGGTCCGAGCAGTTGCTGGTGCTGGAGCGCACGGCCTGGAGCGACCAGGCCGCCACCGCCGCCGAGGTGACGGCCCTGCAGCGCTTCCGCGACCTCTTTGCCGGGGAGGCCCTGCGGCCGGGGGAGAAGATCGCGGTGGGCAGCCTGACGGTGCTCTTCACCGACCTGTGCGGTTCCACCCGGCTCTACAACCAGATCGGCGACGCCCCGGCCTTTGGGTTGGTGATGAGCCACTTCGACATCCTGCTCAAGGCCATCACCGAGGAGGAGGGGGCCCTGGTCAAGACCATCGGGGACGCGGTGATGGCGGTGTTCCGCCGGCCGGTATCGGCGCTGCGGGCCATGCTGCGGGCGCAGCGGGAGCTGGCGGCCTCGCCGGAGACGGGGGGGCTGCAGCTGAAGGTGGGGATGCACTATGGCCCCTGCATCGCCGTCACCCTCAATGACCGGCTGGACTATTTTGGTTCGACGGTGAACATGGCCTCGCGGTTGGAGCATCTGTCCAAGGGCGGTGATCTGGTGCTCTCCTCCATCGTGCGCGAAGACCCCGAGGTGGCGCAGTTTCTCACCGGGGCAAACCACCTGCGGGTCGAGCCTTTGGAAACCGAACTCAAGGGTTTTGACCAGGCCCGCTTTTCCCTGTGGCGGGTGGTTCCAAGTTGAGGCGTCGGGGGCCGCGCCCCATACGTTGGGGCACGGCATGCCACTTCGGGCTTTCCCAGGGAGCGGTCCATGGGATACCCATTCCGGCGTCTCTGAAGTCCCGGACCTGCTCCCTCGCTCCATGAACTACGCTTCCCCTCCTCCCTGCCCTGCGGTCCTGCCCCCGGCCACTCCCCCAGAGACGCCTTCAGGGTATTCCCACGGCCCTCCAGGCTCTCGTAGGTGCTCGCAGATCTCCCTGCCCTACCACTCCCCAGGAAAGTCCTCCAGGGTCATCTCCCCGCCAGGTGAAATCCTGCGAAATATCATGGTGCCGCACTGCGCTGCAGCAGTTTTTCGCAGGCCTCCAGGTTGACTCGCGCCTCGGCGTAGTCGGGGTCCAGGGCCAGGGCTTTTTGGAACAGTTCGCGGGCCGGGACTGGTCTGCTCTCCTCCAACTCCATCACCCCCAGATTGTAATAGGCCCTGGCGTAACCAGGGTCGTATTGGACGGCTTTGGCGAAGGCTTGGCGGGCCTGGTCGCGTCTTCCCTGCTGGTAGTGGACCAGGCCGAGGTTGTACCAGCCGGGAGGATAGTTGGAGCGCAGTTCCAGGCAGCGGGCCAGGTGGTCGGCGGCCCCGTCGTGGTCGCCTTTTTTTTGGTAGAAGGCGCCCAGGTCGGCGTGGACCTCGTAGTAGGAGGGGAAGATCGCCAGGGCCCTTTGCAGGCACTGGAGCCCCAGGGCTTCCTCGTCTCTTTCGAGGGCGGCCTTGCCCAGCACCTGCCAGGCCCGGGCGCTCTGGGGCTGGGCCCGCACCGCCTGTGAGAAGAGGGTGTACTCGTCCCGCCAGTCGCCGCTGCGGCTCCAGGTCCCCCAGGCCAGGCAGAGGGCCAGGAGCGCCCCGACGACAGTGCGCCGCGCTCCCAGGTGCCCGAGGAGCGCCGCGAGGGTCAGGCAGAAGCCGGCGGCAGGCAGGTAGAGCAGGCGCTCGGCCATGCCGGTGCCGATGGGAAAGAACAGGTTGGCCACCGGGGCCAGGGCCACCAGCATCCAGGCCAGACCCAGGGCCGCGGCGGGCAGGAAACGCCGGGCGCTCCAAAGCGCCAGACCCAGGGCGGCGGGTACCGCGGCGGCCAGCAGGAGGGCCGGCAGCGACCAGGAGGGGGCCAGGGGCAGGGCGGCGAAGGAATAGTCGGCGCACAGGGGGTGGGGCAGGACCAGCAGCCCCAGGTACCGGCCCAGGACCAGCAGGGCGTTGGCCCAGCGCAGCGGGGTGTCCAGGTTGGCCAAGGGGTTGTCGAAGGGGTCGATCTGGCCGACGAGCAACCCGCCC
>Ga0194132_10011543_pt1 | contig 11336 bp, 11 predicted proteins | sample TA2KigOf80mmetaG_FD_148612 | JGI IMG/M metagenome (GOLD analysis project Ga0194132, IMG submission 148612) | Freshwater microbial communities from Lake Tanganyika, Tanzania - TA2015054 Kigoma Offshore 80m | ecosystem: Environmental > Aquatic > Freshwater > Lake | place: Tanzania: Lake... | reverse complement strand
AGTGATCTTGAATTATGCTTTGACAGGCTTTGTCACGGGGCGGGAACCGTCCTCAGGTGTGGAGGGTGGGGTTACCCGCCCGCTGAAGCACGAAACTCTGACCATACCGGAGCGCTCTTGTCAGAGAACGTGAGGATTGGTCGGGGTAGTTCATGCTCAAAGCGCTAGATGAGATTCGATATGCTCCTGCCGCATGACAACAGTCCAGCCATATGTTTATGTTTCAGGCGAGATTGGGCGGTTGCTGGGTGCAGCAGTGGCTGAGGCTTGACCTTTAAGGTCAACTAGAGACGACATTTTTATACCTGCAGCGGATTTCAGCCCGTGGCGGCGGACTTTTGCCGATAGCACGCAATGGATGCCAGAAGATTGATGCAGCACCCGTGATGAGTCGTGAGATGCCGGGGACCACTGCTGCGAGGTCTTATGTCGAGGCTGCGTCTACTTTTGTCTAAAGCTGCCCTGAATTTTCAGTCTGACCTTAGATTTCTGGTGTTACATCATATCTCCATCACGGCCAGGCTAATCTACTTAGTCAGTAAGTATAGGGCGCTCCTGACAGCCAGGCGTGAGATCGCGTATCTGGGATCTAATTTTTACTATGACAACTACTGGACGCCGACCTTACTCCAACATTATCCGCAAGAAATAGCGATTCTGAATGGGTTCGTCGATCCAGCGGCAATCACCACAGTGCTGGACGTAGGCGCTAATCTAGGGCAGTTTGCTGCGACGTGGCGCTATTACGCGCCAGGCGCGCGCATTTACTCTTTTGAGCCTAATCGAGATATTTATCCGCTGTTGCGGAAGAACGCTGCACACGATTCAAGTTGGGTGACGTTCCCGTATGCCATCGGTCGACAGCACGCCATGATCGACTTTTACTATGTGCCACAAAAATCGGCGCAAGGGTCCTTCTTTGCGTCGAGAGCGACGGCAAACTTACTGACAACGGCTGCCGTTAAAACCGAGGTCTCCGTTATATCCCTTAATCAGGAGACATGTCGGGAGCTGGATTTGCCGCAGACTTATGATCTGATCAAAATCGACACCGAGGGAGCCGAGGAACAAGTGCTCGAAGGGCTGCTCGATATCGAGTGGCGCTACCTTTACGTCGAGTGTTCCATGGGTTGTGACGGCGCTATGGACGAGGCGCGCCTATGGGCATTGATAACTCGCATGAACGGTGCATTGCCGCGCCTACTTTATAAATCACAGCCGGCTGTGGGCGGGATGTCGTATGACATCTTGGTAGAGAATATGAACTTTCAACGAGCGAGTAACCTCGCTCTCCACACCTAACGTCGTTTCGCGATCCGTTGCGTATTCTGTAAGCGCAAAATTTAGGGCTACAAAAGCAGCATTCATATCGCGGTCTAGTTTGAACAATCAGGCTGGCGATATCCCAAGAGCCGACCTTGCAGCCGTACCTGGGTTCGTATCCGGAGCTTCCTTGACCGACTGGGAGTCCCGGTCCGGCTGGGTAGCCTTAGCCAAAGACTCATAGACATAGACTTCAAGGTCGGGGATGTCGCCCAAGTACTTGATGATCAGTGGCTTGACCTCGCTCCAGCTCAGGCCTCCGTTACCGCAGCCAAGCGGTGGCATGGCAAGGCTGTGAATTCCAAGATCGGTGTAGTGGTTAGCGAGGTACTTCAGGCCAGCTTCGATCCAGTCCAGTTGCGACGGATGGCGCCAATGCTGTTTGGTTGGGAAGTTCAGGACCTGAACCTTGTCGTCTTCCCACAGATAGGGTTGGCCGACACGGACAGCGTCGCTCGCGCAGCGAGCTTGGTAGTCAGCAAAAAGTTCTGGATATCGGGTCTTAAATTCCAAGGCGACACCTTTACCCATCACGCCGACACAGTTGACCGTATTGGTGAGCACTTGAGCGTGAGAGCTAAAAAGATTCCCGGTAACAAAGGTGATCATCAGAAGTCGCTTCGTGGATTCGCTGTGCCGAAATATAGGCCAGGGTTGACCCGCACCGCCTTTTTTATACCGAAACGCCCCAGAGTTGCCAAGACAGTCGCTGCAGACGTCATCGAAAAGACAATAATATCAATGCATTCAGAAATTGCTAGAAAGTCTGGAACAAGGATTTCGGCCTGTTTTCGCCGCTTAAGCTCAGGGTCACGGGCGTATTTGACAGTGTTGATTGCAGATGCATCCAATTGAGCCAAGTCATCCATGTTTGTGAACGAGAAAAACCTTGTGGCACTGGATCGTGCGTTACCGTCACTGATCACGACGCCACCTTGGCTGAGAATGTCCAGGCTGAAGCGCAAGAAAATCATCTGTTCGTTCCTTGTTTGATTCCAAGCAACCATCGGTGTCTTGAAACCAAAATAAAGTGGCGCATAGTCATGCAGCGAACGATTGGTAAAGGGCACTTTAATTATTGCTCGCGCGGTCTGTACATCCTCGTTGGCGAGGCTTTGGTAATTGACGGCTGCAAGTTGATTTCGGGCCCTGATGCCTCCTGTTTCGCAGATGCCGACTAAGTTCTCGATATAAGTAAGGTGCAGCGCTGGACCTAGCTGAAAGCGGTCTTTTATTTGTTTAAATAGCGGCTCCAGGAGTGAAACCTCATGATGTCTGATCCCTCAATTTGTACTTGGAAGACCGATTTGGTGTCCAGAGACATGCGCTATTCCAGTGATGACATGTAAACTTGAGATCCACGTCCACAGCCTTGGGCACACGTGCCTGACTAACCTTGCTAATTGCTACGGGATGGATGCCCGACTGCCGCTGCCGCAGGTCCAAAAGATCGCCGGACACAAGGATATCGCCACCACGATGCGTTATGTTCATGTGGATGGTATCGAGAACACGCCCTCCAGGCAGTGGTCTCGGGAGCGGCGCAATGCCATGAAGGGGATGCAGGGGCGTCGATACCCGGGCGCATGGATTTCGAACGTGGTGCGGTGAGGCTTGCTAGTTCGTAGCGCTTTTCCGCCCAGCGGAATGCGTAACGGGCCTTAGCATCGCGGTCCATCATCAGTGGCATGTTGCCTGTGCAGTCAGGGTTAGCGCTGTAAAGGGGCGGGTACAGTGGTGGGCTGATTAAGTCCCCAAGTGGATGAAGTACTAATGGAGATCGTAGAATCCGCCAAGTAGTCCTATTGTCCGCCGTAAATGACGGTGTTGTCCGATATCGCGGTCGACACCAAATATGTGTTGACAATTTGTGCTCATCCTAGTGACCTCAGATGACACGCGTATTGACGATAGAGTTGGAGTGTTTAGCCCCGCTGTGGGGTGACCCACAAACATACTGAGCAAATAAAGAAGTGTGAGGTCGCAAATGGATGATTCTAAGGACCCTTTAAAAAACAAAGACGAATTTACACTCATCCTGCGCAAGCGTCTTAAGACGGAGCTAGACTACCAATCGATGACGGCTGCAGACCTAGCGCGCAAGACCTCCGTCCCTAAGCAAGTAATCTCCGACTGGCTGGCCGGGGTGATGCCGCGACGCCTCGATCATTTGAAGCGCGTGGCTCATGCCTTGTCGCTGACGATTGACGAGCTTTGCTTTGGGGGTGGGCAGAATGGGCAGAATGGGTCAGTTGGGGTGGTGGGACTTGAGAGGATGATAGGTGCGGGGGAGGATAGGGACGGGATCGTGGGGAGGTATGAGGTGGTGGTGCAGAGGATTAGGTGAGGGGGGTGGCTCGATGCTTGCGGGACGAGACGGAGTAAAGACGCATATGGATACCTGTGGTAATCATGGGTTGCGCATCGTGGTTTAATTTAAACCAATAAGCTCCGATAAGCCTCTAAGGATGCCTCATTAGGATCCAGGCTAGACAGAGTTGACGGAGTGAGCGTGGTTGCGCGAGCAGGTAAAAACAAATCAGAGCTACTCGTCAGTGCGCGTGACTTCAATCAGCGCGTGGGACTCGTCAAAGATTTTTATGAGCTCGAGTGGCTAGGTCTCAGCGGACATGATTTTTGCGGATCTTTCGGCCGGTCTTGTCTTCCGCAGCTTGTGCAATTTTGTGATGACAATCCCGAGTATCATATACTTACTTGCGATGGACCTGGTCGCTACGTCAACCGCTTAGTTGCCGATAAGAGCTTTTACATGATCGGGGACGGCGACAAAAATCCGAACTTGTTGCTCAATAGGCTGCTACATCCACATTGGCAGGTGTTATACGAAGATGGGGTCAGCGCGGCTCTTGCCGAAATGGATAACATCAAAAATCGTCGTAAGGCTTAGGGCGGGGTAATAGATGCTGGGGAGAAGAGGAATGGGATTGTGGGGCGGTATGAGGTGGTGGTGCAGAAGATTAGGTGAGGGGCGATAATAATTAAATGTGTGACTTCGAATAAAATCGCACAGAGCGTATCAAGCATGCTCAGTTCGGTCGTACGTCCTGTATCATCGAAATCGATCCCGTATTTGAAATACGATTTGAATGCGAAGTAGATTTTTAAGCATATCGACAATATGCCTGGGCAAGTAACTCTCTGTAACAATCGTTGCTACACAATGGCTGTCGTCATCATTGAAGGCCCTTGTAGTGTTCAATGCGAGTAGCCGCGATCGCCGTTCAAGTCAGATTTTGCTGATGACTTTAGGAATTGGTGCACCTAACGCTCTCAATGTCTGGGCTGCCGCGTTCGAGGGCTTTAATAGCGAGTTGGCCTCAATATACCAATCGGAGGCGATCTATTACGGACTCAATTACCTTCTCATCAAGGTCGATCATCAAGTTCTTAGCCACTATGGCTTGGATTCTCATTGCTGAATTTATATAGTCAATTTGTTCTTCAATTGTGAATCTATTCCAATTGTTATTATGTTTATTCCTGTTGTGGCTTTTCAATAGTATTTGAAGGTTGTCTGGATGATGCCGGCCTGGTTTCTCCGCGTTTAACAAGGCATCGGAATGATCGATTTCAAAGTCCAATCGAAAATATGAGTTGAGCGTATCCACCACTGCTTTCATTTCTTCAAGACGGTAAAAATCTTTGGTAGATAGCGATTGTAGATCTTGTGCGATTCTTTGATCACGAGTCAGAGGCTCGGTATCTGATGTGATGTCACGTTCAATCAGTGCAGCTTTACTTTCGACTGAAAGGTATCTGACATTCCTCGGTCGCTCAGCAGTATCCACCTCCACTAGGCCGGCAAAGTCGCCAGTCGATATGCAGGAGCTTATCCTTGCTGCTAGCTCTCGAAGTCCTGTCGATGGCCTTTTATGGTTGGCGGCTTCTTTGTTTGCCTTAGCTAGCAGATCCGGGTAGAGCTCCCCCACCTTGATTGCCCAGTTGGCAACTGTGGTCCAGTCATTAATTTCCCTCAATGCCTCAATATATTTTTCGTTAATCTTCATAGGACTGAAATACCTCGGTAGATTGCAAGTATTTGTCTGCCTTGGATCGCTTCAGGGGCTATTAATTCTTGCAAGTTTGCGCTCTAATGCTCTGATTTGTCTTTGAATATCTGCCTCAGAGACCCCAGTCTCCGGAACCTCCAGGCATATCCCTTCCCGGTATCGGGCAACGATACTACGCGATAGTGTAGTAGTTCGGCCTACTATCGGCTCCCACCTTCCATTGAAAAATACTTTTGCTCCCGGTTCGAACCTCTCCGGCCATGGGTTGAATGGAGGATTCTCTTGAATCTCCTGCCACTTCGTGAAAACCCAATTCTCGTTTTGACGTAAGAATTGATCAATGGAAGTCTGCTCACTATCTTTTGGCACGGTCACAGATAGCCGATCGACAGTCAGCGTCAGGCGCATCCGCTTCGCCCGCGCACTCTCTTTGATGTCATAGGGGATCTCAGTCTTACCAACGGTAAAGACGGGCATCATCACTCCTTGATGAAGCGCCTGAGCGCGTATTCCTCCACCTTCTCCGGAACTTCTTTCTGCCATCCTTTGATATTTGTTGGATGGGCCAACTCGCGAACCTTCCGACGCAACTCTTTCCGAAGTTGCTCTTTGATGTGCCATCCTGCTGGGGCACTCGAGTCATCGCTATAAACCTGCTCGATGTCGCTCGCCAGCTTCGTGAATGTCACTCGATCTTTAGTATCATCTGCATCAGAGTCGCTGGTCTTGTCATCGGCGGCACCACTACCATCAGAACCTTTGGCCCTGAACGCTAGCAGTATTTTAAAGATGTCATAGCCCCGTTCGCTGAGCCCTGTTTTTTTGTACGCATCATCTTCGGCGACTAAGTCTTTGCTAATAGTGTCGAGCTCATTTAGCAGCTCAGCGGCGCTGATTATGTTTTCCTCGTATTTCCGGATCGCTGCCTCTACCAGTTCCGAGAATTTTTCATATCGCAGTTCGTTGGCGGCTACCCTCTCTTTGACTGCTTGGCGCACTTCGGTCGCTTTTCTTGCTGCCGTTGTTAGGATTTCCTCTGCTGAGATCTTCTTTTTTGCCGCTAATGCGAAGTCATCCCAAAAATCTGGGTCCGTTATCTTTTTAAGCTTACAAACCGTCTTGATGCCAGTGACATCGAGGTGCTCTTCAATCATTTGGCGAATCTTGGCGCTGTACGTCGCCAGGCTCATGCTCTCACGTTTCTCAATAACTACCGTCGCCCATTCAATAAATCCCACGAACCACTTTAGGTCTTTCTGGTACTCCAGGACCCTAGGGTCCGGACATAGGTAGCTGTACGCATCTTTGAATGTGAGAAATAGCCGCTTAAAAGATAGCCACTGATCGAGGGACCCTAGGTGCTCCCTCAGCGCATTGTACTCGTCCCGAGCATTGGGTGACTGATGTCGTTTGACTGAGCCGCAGGCCTTTACTAGATCACGATGTGCGACGCGTAGAGCGTTTGCTGGGCCCTCCATGTCTCGCATCGCAGTCCCGACATCTTCCTGGCGATAGGCAGACAGAGCCTGGTCGAGGCGTTTTGAGACCCCGATATAATCCACAATCATGCCGCAGCTTTTCTCGCCCTCATCCCATACTCGGTTGGTGCGGGCAATCGCTTGGAGCAGATTGTGGTCGGTAAGCGGGCTGTCGAGATACATTACGCCCTCGATAGGCGCATCAAATCCCGTCAGCAGCTTGTCACAAACGATCAGGAAGGTGGGCTGTTCACCTAGTTTATTGAAGTTCTTAAGGGCCTCTTCCTCGGCCTTCTGATCGAGGGCATGCCGCCTGAGATCCAGTCTTAGGGCCTGTATCCTTTCGTCTGGGCTATCTTTAGCATCCTCTTGATTCGGAGAGTAAACGCATCGGCTATACTCGCCGGCCTTTTGTCTAGCTTCCTCAGGGTCGACACCTTGAGTCACTAGAGTCTTTGCTATCACGCGATCGAGTGCGCGCTTGTATAGGATGATCCCCTCGCGGTTGACCGCAACGATCTGCGCTTTTAAACCATCCGGCTTGGCAAACTCTCGGTAGTGCGCCCAAATATCGGCCGCGATCAGTTCGACCCTTCTATGGTGCTTAGCTAACAGGTCCTGGGTCACGCCCCGTTTCTTGATCGCCTCGACGACCTCGGGCGGCTCCTCGGAAAACCACTGATCGAACAGCATGTCGATCTTTGCGGGCTCAACCTGCCATTCTGTCATCCGGCTCGCGTAGTGAATCGGGACGGTAGCTCCATCAGCCACGGCATCATCGATCGAGTACCGGTCGAGGTAGCCCTCGCCCTTCACGCCAAAATTTTCAAAGGTGTTTTTGTCGTTTTTCTTAACGGGGGTACCGGTGAACCCAAAGAAGGTCGCATCGGGAAACGTAGCTCTCATAAAGGCGCCCAGGTCTTCTTCCTGAGTCCGGTGACACTCGTCTACAAGCACAATCCAGCGGTCACTATGCGGCACCGGCGTCCTGGAGCCCTTGAACTTATGGATCGTTGAGAGCAGCGTCACCCCATGCGTTGCGGCACGCACTGCTGCATGAAGATCCTTCATCGACTCGACTTGGACAGGATTCTCTAGTCCACAGGCAACGAAGGTCTTGCTGATCTGGTCGTCGAGTTGCTTCCGGTCGGTGACAACCAGCAGATTCGGATTTTCGAGGTCGCGCCCACTCGCCGTCAGGTCATGTTTGAGTTTTAGCGCTCCGTACACCATCGTCAGCGACTTGCCACTGCCCTGAGTGTGCCAAACTAAGCCTCGCTTGAGCTTCGCATCTTGCACGCGAGCGACCATTTTGTTGACGGCTCGGTACTGTTGATATCGGCAGATTTTTTTGACCACACGCCCTGAGCTCTTGTTGGTCTCGAAAACGATGAAGTGGGCGATCAGGTCGAGTAGGCGCCTTGGCTCTAGTAGTGACCAGAGACCGATCTTGAAAGCGTCGTCGCCAAAATCCTTCGGGGTCTTAGGCCAGGGATCGCGCCAGGTACCCCAATGCTTGGCAGGAGCACCGGTAGCGCCGTAGAGGACGTTGACCCCGTCGGTTACGACGTTGAATGCGTTGGATAGGAAGAGGCGCGGGATGTCGCGCTCGTACTGGAGGATCTGTTCGATGGCCTCGTTGTTCTTGTCCTTTTTTGGGACGGGCTTTTTGCATTCGATAACGACAACGGGGATGCCGTTGATGAATAGGACGATGTCGGGTTTGCGAGGTTGTTCAGATTGGACACGGAATTGAGTGGCAAGGCTGAACGTATTGTTAGCGGGGGTCTTGAGGTCGATAATGCGAATGGTCTTCTTCGTTAATTCGCCAGACACCTTTCGGCTATGACCACCACGCAAATACTGCAGCCAACGGCCGTTGTCTGAAAGTCGAAGGAGATCATTATACGTAGCATTTACAGTATCTTCATCGACTCCGTTAATGCGTTGTATAGCTGCGACCAGATGCGTGCGCAAAATCACGCTACGGTCCCCATCTCGGAGAATGGCCTGATCAGCACTCGCGATCCTAGAAAATCCAAGAGTTCCCAAGAATTCGCTCGCAGGCCATTCTGTTGTGTGGAATTCAGTCATTGCACCTCCCGCAAAACACGGATGTGGCCACGAAGCAAGTCGCCTGCCACTTGGCTTTTCATCCTGTGCAATGTCGCGAGCTCGTACTCCGCCTGTGTCAGAGCCGACTCAAGCCCCGACACATACTCCACTATACACTCCTGCTCCTTCATCTTCGGTAGCAGCACAGGAAACGCACGCAACTGAGAAGAGTTAATGCTGGCGAGATTTGTCGTCTGCTTCGCACAGGAAAGAAAGTAGCGCTTTCCGTATGCGCTTGACGCTAGCAGCGAGAGGAATTTGGGGTTCAAAGCCGAGGAATCGCAGCGCACGGCGAAAACATGATTCTGATGCAAACAAAGCTCGATTTCGCCATTCCATACGCAGCCCCGACCGAGTTTGTCGATGTCGCCACCTTCAGTTAGCAATACATCACCGGTTTGAAGCGAATACCGCACGACATCGCTCCTTGAGACGATGATTGTCTTAATTTCTGAAAGAGCAAGGTGTCCGTCTTGAACGTTTGCAACGCGCAGGTAAGGTAGTTCGACAGGATCCCTTATCTGCTTCTTGCCCTTAGCAACTCCGCTCCTGACTTCTCCAAGCTCAGCAAGGGGCTTCATCGTCCAACTCTCCGGAATCTTCCCAATCTCCGTCATCTTGAACTTCGTATGCCCGATCCCGCGGGTGAGGAGTTCTTGGAGTAGGCCCTGCTTGAGGCGCTTGGTCTGCTCGATGACGGCATTGGTCTTTTCGATGGCGGCGTCGATGGCGGAGAGGCGCTCGACTATGGCGCGCTGTTCATAAAGGTCAGGTAATGGGACTTCGATTCCGCAAAAACTGCGCCAGTCGGTTTTCTTTCGCTTTCCGTCAAGATTACCTCCATATGTATTGCGCACGAACTCTGATTGAAGACCAGCCGATTTGAAAAGCATCCAAAGAAAATGCGGTTCTACCAAATCAAGAGCTCGAAAAGTAATATATGCAGGGCTTACAATGCCTTCTTCGCACAGACGCTGCCAGCCAATAGCACCATAGTAAAGAGACATTGGATCGTAAGCGAAGTGCCCTTTTGGAAGACGTCTGTATTTACTTGTGTCACTTGAGGCGATTCGCTTTTTGAACTTCTCAGACTGGAGTACTACGCCACGATCCTTAGTGACAGAAAATACCGGTAAATGATAAGAAGGCCCGCAAACCTCCTTAGTTTCCTCTACAAGCTGCCCTATCTTCATTAGCCGCCACCCCTTAGGAACCATACCCAAGCTCCTTCAGGTAGCCGATCATCTTCCGCTCAGTCTCATCCCTCTCCTTAATCAACTGCTGCAGCTTAGCAAACTCCGCTTTGACGTCGATCGCCTCTTGCTCCTCCCCAATATGAACATAACGCGAGATATTGAGGTTAAACTCGTTCTCCCCAATCTCTTTTAGCGGTACAACGCGAGCGAATTTGTCCTCGTCCTTGTACTCGTGATAGGCGCCAGCCAAGCGCTTGACGTGTTCATCAGACAGGCGATTTTGATTTTTACCTTCGATAAACTCCTTAGCGCCATTGATGACGAGTATCTGCCCCTTGTGAGCCTTGGGCTTATGGCGATCGACGATGAGGACGCAGGCCGGGATGCCGGTGCCGTAGAACAAGTTCGGCGCTATACCGATCACCGCATCAATCAGATCCTCCCTGATTAATCCCTCACGGATTTTTGCTTCCGCACCGCCCCTGAATAGAATGCCGTGCGGTAGCACCACACCCATCTTGCCATAACTACTCAAGCTGGCGACCATGTGCTGGACAAAGGCCAAATCTCCGTAGGACTTAGGCGGGCAGCCATACTTATCGCGTCCAAACTTGTCGCCGCCCTTCCATTCGTCGTGGCCCCAGCTGTCGAGCGAGAATGGCGGATTAGCTAGCACGCGGTCGAAGGTCTGGAGCTGCTTGGTGCCGGACAGATGCTTTGGATCGCGAAGGGTGTCGCCCTTCTCCACAAAGGAGTCGTCTATGTCGTGGAGGAAGAGGTTCATCTGGCAGATGGCCCAGGTGTTGAGGTTACGTTCCTGACCATAAAGTTTGAGAGCCTTGGTGTTCTTGCCCTTCTTTTCTAAATAATGGACAGCCTCGAGAAGCATACCTCCGGATCCGCAGGCTGGGTCATAGATCGACATACCCTCCTCAGGTCCAATGCACTCGACAATAAGGCGCACAACCTCTTTGGGCGTGTAGAACTCGCCACCCTTTTTGCCAGCGTCGTCAGCGAACTTAGCTATCAAGTACTCGTAGGCATTGCCGAGGATGTCCGGGGTAACGTCGGCAATGTAAGGAAAGCATCGCCAGCCAACTCGCGGAGCGAGCGCTGGTCTCACTCTGCAGAGTGCCGCGTTTGATGCTTTTGAAAAATAATCACGGATTGCTTTGAATCTGGCCAAAGTGTGC
>Ga0194132_10011540_pt1 | contig 11339 bp, 12 predicted proteins | sample TA2KigOf80mmetaG_FD_148612 | JGI IMG/M metagenome (GOLD analysis project Ga0194132, IMG submission 148612) | Freshwater microbial communities from Lake Tanganyika, Tanzania - TA2015054 Kigoma Offshore 80m | ecosystem: Environmental > Aquatic > Freshwater > Lake | place: Tanzania: Lake... | reverse complement strand
GTTTCATGTCTTGCCTCGTGGCTCGCGAATACGTCCTCCCAATCAGAACGTACCACTGGGATTCGCGTTTACAGAGCAATCGGGGACTTATTCAGCGCTTCCTTAAATCAAGTACATATGTAACAACGCTATTCCGCGGCAATACCCGCCGCACGCACCACCTTAATCCATTTTTCAATTTCGGTCGCCACCAGGCGCGCGTGCTCTTCGGGCGTGTTGCCGACCGGATCCGAGCCGCGCGCGATCAACACTTTACGATTCGCCGGGTCGCGCAGCGCTGTCACCAGCGCGCTGTTTAATTTTTCGACGATGGGTCGCGGCAGATGCGCGGGGCCGACAAAACTGAACGGGCTGCGCACCACAAAACCCGGCACACCCGCTTCTTGCATCGTCGGCACATGCGGCGCGCTGGCGGAACGCGTCTCGCCGGTTTGCGCCAGCATGTTGAGTCTGCCCGATTGCACGTGCGGCAACAGCCCGCTGATGCTGGAAAACTGAAACTGAATATGGCCCGCCATCACGTCGATCAGCGCTTGATGCGAGCCTTTGTAGGCGACAAACGTGTACTTGGTTTTGGTCATCGCGCCAAACAGCGAACCCGATAAATGGCCCACCGTGCCGCGTCCGCCCGATGAGAAATTCAGTTCGCCGGGGTGTGCGCGGCCTAGCGCGATCAAGTCTTTCACCGTTTTTGCCGGCAGCGACGGGTGCGTCACCAGCGCCGAGGGGATGTCGACAATTGTGCCCAGCGTGGTGAAATCCTTCAGCGTGTCGTAGGGCAGTTTTTTGACAATGGCGGGGTTCATCACGTGGCTGGCCGCGACGAACATTACGGTGTAGCCGTCGGGCGCGCTTTTCGCGAGCAGCTCCGAGCCGACGGTGGCGCCGGCGCCGGGGCGGTAATCCATCACCAGTTGCTGGCCGAGTTGTTCGACCATCTTCGGGGAGAGGGTGCGGAACAAAATATCGCTATTGCCGCCGGGCGCGGCGGGGTTGATGACGCGGATGATTTTGTTGGGGTAGGGTTGTGCAAAAGCAAAAGAGGCGAATAGCGCAAACGCCGTGATCGCTAGCCCGCGGCAAGGAATGAGGCCCACGGAAACGGCTAGTTCGTGTTCCCTCACCCTCCCTCCCTCTTCCGGAGGGCGAGGGAAGTTAAGCCCTTCTCCCTGCGGGACAAGGGTACACTTGAAGCGGAGCAGAAGGGTGGGGATAAGGGGGGGATTTTTATTGCTCTTCAAACGGACTTACTCCACGCGCAGATTTGCCGCCTTCGCCACCTGCCCCCACTTAGCCGACTCATTGCGCAGAAACACGCCGAATTCCGCGGGCCCCATCGCCATCGCTTCCGCGCCGTTGTTGGCGGCGAAGTTGCGCATGTCTTGCTGGGCCATGATGCGGCTGATGGCGGTGTGCAGTTTTTCGATGATCGCCGGTGGTGTTTTCGCTGGCGCCAGCACGCCCACCCAGGAGTTCACGTCAAGCTTGGGCTGGCCCAGTTCCGTCGCCGTGGGCACATCGGGCAAAAACGCCGAACGCTTGGGCATGGTGAGGGCGAGTGCGCGCAGCTTGCCGGATTTGATGTGCGGCAACACCGGCGGCAATCCCGGGCAGAACACCTGCACCTGGCCCGCGAGCAAATCGATGGTCGCCGGCGCGCCGCCCTTGTACGGCACGTGCGTAATGTCGATGCCCAACTGCGATTTGAACATTTCCATGCATAAATGCGGCGTGCCGCCGCTGCCGGAGGAGGCGTAGAGCAACTTGCCGGGGCTCGCTTTGGCGAGCGCGATCAACTCGTTCAAGTTATTCGCTTTCACCGAGGCGTGCACGACGATCGCGTACGGCACCATCGCGTAAAGCGTCACCGGCGCCAGATCGCGCAGCGGGTCGTAGCCCAGCGTTTTGTAAATGTGCGGGCTGATGGCGATGGGGCCGTTGGTGCCGATCAACAGCGTGTAGCCGTCGGCCACGGCCTTGGCACCGATCTCGGAGCCGAGATTGCCGCCGGCGCCGGGGCGATTGTCGACTACGAATTGCTGGCCCAGCGCCTCGGACAAGCGCAGCGCGAGTGCGCGGCCCATGATGTCGTTGGTGCTGGCACCGGGCGGGAAGGGGATGATCAGGCGCACCGGTTTGGTGGGCCAGGCGGCGTTGGTTTGCGCGTGCGTCGGCGTGCTTGTCGCCGATATCACGGCCAAACCAGAAGCTACAAAAAAAGTCAATAAAATCAAATACTTAAAATTTTTTCGCATGACAGCTCACTGGTTCGTCACGTAGGGTGCGCATCGCGCACGCATTGAAAAAGTGTCCGTGTGGGCGATGCGCATGCTAGCGTGTTAACGGTCACGCCGGCCGCTCGCCCTGCAACAACACCCGATGCATGATGCGCGGCTCGCCAGCCGGATAATCGTTGACCACACGGTGCAGCGTGGCGCGGTTATCCCACACCACCACATCGCCGACGTTCCACACGTGGCCGTGGTGATGTTTGGGTTTGCGCGCTTCCTCGGTGAGTTTGTCGAGCAAAGCATCGCTCTCACTTCGCGGCAGGCCGACGATGCGGTCGAGCCGATTCGGATTGAGATAAACCGCCTTGCGGCCGGTGACCGGATGCGTGCGCACCAGCGGGTGCTCGACATCGGGCGTTTCCGCCAACTCCTGCGGCGTGCGCGGCGCGGGGCGGTTCTTTGCGCGCGGCGTGTCGTAGCCGTGGATCGCGCGCTTGCCGTCGATACGGCGCTTGGTGGCATCGGGCAGCGCGTCATACACCGAATGCATGTTGCAAAACCAGGTCGAGCCGCCGCGGCTGGGGATTTCGATGCTGTGTAACAGTGTCGCCTTGGCGGGGATTTCAAAATACGAGTCATCGGTGTGCCAATCCTCGGCGCGGTACACCGTTTTGTCAGTGGTGCCGTCGGTTTTGATGGTGCTCACCATCAGCGACACTTCGGGCACGCTATTGTCGCGTTTGCTGCGCCGCAACTGCGCGCGCGGCTCGCCGAACGCGCGCGCAAGATCGCGGGTTTGCTCCGGGCTCATCGGCGCGCCGGGGATCACCACCAGCAAGTGATCGGCCAGTGCTTTATCGAGCAAGGCCGCCACGGCGGGATCGTTCGCCCGTGAACGGTCGAGCCCTTCGATGCGGGCGCCCAATGCGGCGTTCAGTGCAACGATTTCAGGCATGACAGCCCTCGCTATTTCGCCACGTCGTGATTGGCCATGCGCTCCAGCGCCTTCACCATGCCGGAGTGATCCCACCTCGCACCGCCGTTGGCGGCGCAGGTGTTGAACAATTCCTGCGCGGTGGCGGTATTGGGCAGCGCCACGCCCATCGCGCGGGCGCCCTGCAACGCGAGATTCAAATCCTTTTGATGCAGTTCGATGCGAAACCCCGGATCGAAGGTGCGCTTGATCATGCGCTCGCCGTGTACTTCCAAAATGCGCGAGGCGGCAAAGCCGCCCATCAGTGCCTGGCGCACCTTGGCCGGGTCGGCGCCGGCCTTCGAGGCAAACACCAGCGCTTCGCTCACCGCTTCGATGTTCAACGCCACGATGATCTGGTTGCACACCTTGCAGGTTTGGCCGTCACCCACGCCGCCCACCAGCGTGATGTTTTTGCCCATCAGCTCGAATAGCGGCTTCACTTTGCCGAACGCCGCTTCACTGCCGCCGCACATGATGGTGAGCGCGGCGTTCTTGGCGCCGACTTCGCCACCCGATACCGGCGCGTCGACATAATCGCAGCCCAGCTCAGCAATTTTTTTGGCGAAGGCTTTGGTTTCGATCGGCGAGATCGAACTCATGTCGACCACCGTCTTACCCTTGCTTAGCCCTTCTGCCACGCCGTTGGCGCCAAACAGCACTTTGTCGACATCGGGCGTATCCGGCACCATGAGAATAATGATGTCGGCCTTTTGCGCGACTTCTTTCGCGCTGGCGCAAGCCTTGCCGCCGGCGTCGGTGAGTTCTTTCGCCACGCCGCTGCGCGAGTTCAGATAAAGTGTGTGGCCGCCCTTGATGAGATTTAACGCCATGGGCTTGCCCATGATGCCCAGACCGATAAAGCCGACGTTGCTCATGCCGTTCTCCCGTGTGGATGTGCAGCGATTTTGCCACAGCACACGCGTGCCGGCATGGCGATTTTCCATGCCACCTGTGTTACCTTTGCGCCCGCATTGCAACACCAAAAGCGAGGAGGAGAAGCATGAAAACACGATTTAAACTTGGCTTGATCGCGCTGAGCGTGACTTGCGCGAGCGCCATTCAAGCGCAGGACTATCCGCTCAAGCCCATACGACTGATCACGTCGCCGATAGGCGGCGGCAACGATTTCGCCGCGCGCCTGGTGGCGGCGGCGCTAACCGGCCCGCTGGGGCAGCAGGTGGTGGTGGATAACCGCCCGACGGTGTTGATCGCCGACATCGTGGCCAAGGCGCCGCCCGATGGCTACACGCTGCTGCTCACCGGCAGCGCGCACTGGATCGGCCCGCTGGTGGAGAAGGTGAACTACGATCCGATCCGCGATTTTGCCGCGGTGACGCTGGTGGACCGCGCGCCCTCGGTGCTGGTGACGCACCCGTCGCTGCCGGTCAAGGGCGTGAAGGAACTCGTCGCCCTCGCCAAAGCGCGCCCTGGCGAAATCAACGTCGCGGTCGGCGGGCCGGGCAGCTCCAACTACGTCGCCGCGGTGCTGTTCGCGCACATGGCGAACGTGAACCTGATGCGCATTCCGTATAAGGGTAATGCGCCGGCGATCGTCGCGTTGCTCGCGGGCGAAGTGCAGGTGATGTTTTCCTCGGCGGGTGCGGTGGCGCCGCACCGGCATTCGGGGCGGCTGCGCGCCTTGGGTGTGGGCAGTTCGAAGCCTTCGCCGTTGGCACCCGACCTGCCGCCGATTGCCTCGGGCGTGCCGGGTTATGAAGCGGAGGCGCTGCACGCCCTGTACGCGCCGGCGAAAACGCCGCCGGCGATCGTCAACCGTTTGAATGCCGAAGTCGGGCGTTACCTGCGCAGCCAGCAGGCGAAAGATGTGTTTCTGAAGGCGGGCATCGATCCCGTGCCTTCCACGCCGGAAGAGTTGGTGCAAATCATGAATGCGGAAGTGGCGCGGTTGGCGCCGGTGATGCGGGCAGCGGCTTCTAAGTGAGGGATGAAGGCGGAAGGATGCAAACCGTCAACAGCACGCTGCTGGCCTGCTTGTTTTGATCCTTCATCCTTCATCCGCGGGCTGTTTCACCTTGTGAGTTTTGCCAAATGTCGATATTGTGGCCGCCAATTGGCAGAGTTCGTTCGCGAGGCAAAGTATGGGCACGTTGGATTTGGAAAGCTTGATGAGCCACCCGCAGCGGGCGTGCGCGCCAAGCCGGCAAGCCCCATCGCGTAGAGCAGACCGCGCCGACGTACTGGATCGAAACGGTGAGGCACGGCTTGCCCGCGCGCGCGCTCGGCGCCGTGGCCAAGGCGGTGGAGCTCATGCAAAGCGAGCTTTCCGCAACGCTGGCGATCCCCGAACGCACGCTCATCCGCCGCAAAAAGCAAGACACCTTGAGCACCGACGAGTCGGCCAAGCTGCTGCGTGTCGCACGCTTCTTGCAGCGAGCCACCGAGTGTTCGACAACCACGCCAACGCCCTGCATTGGCTGAAAGCCCCAATCGCTCGCTCGGTAACGTGACGCCGCTGTCGCTGCTCGACACTGACCTGGGGGCGGAAGCCGTGACGGATACCCTGGGGCGCATCGAACACGGCGTATACACCTGACGCTAGGTGCTGGAGGTTTTTCGTATCGTCACGCAACGGCGGGCGACCGATGCATTTAGCGGCGAGGGCGCGCGGCTTTATGGCGGACGCTGGAATCCCAAAGGCGTCCGCTTCGTGTATACCGCCAGCAGCCGTGCGCTCGCCATGCTTGCAATGCTGGCGCAGGAAGAGCCGCTGCATGCGCGTTACGCCATCATTCCCGCGAAGCTTCCAACTTCGTTGACGATTGAACGCGTTGCCGTGTCGAAGTTGCTGGCCGGTTGGAGCGAGCCGCTTCCGAACGGTGCGCTGCGTGCATTAGGCGCGGATTGGGTGCGCCGCGCCAAGACCGCGGTGCTGTGCGTGCCTAGCGCTATCGTGCCGAATGAGTTTAATTACGTGCTCAATCCGCTGCATGTGGATTTGCGCGGATCAAGTTTGGACACACGGAGGGTTTACACACTGATTCAAGACTTAGCCGGCGTTTTACGCGGCCTGCGATCTCAAGGCGGCGCTAAATGATTTGGGCGGTTCGCAACGTTTAAGCCTGAGCCAGGCGGTCAAGCACCCACCCCAAGCCCGCTTCCGTCGTCGTCAACGGCCGATACTCACAACCGATCCATCCGCCGTACCGCAGCTTGTCGATAAACTCGAACAAAAACGCATAGTTGATTTCGCCGGTACCGGGCTCGTGGCGGCCGGGGTTGTCCGCCAACTGCATGTGCGCAATCATCGCAAGGTTTTTTTCGATGGTGGCGGCGAGATCGCCTTCCATGATTTGCATGTGGTAGATGTCGTATTGCACGAATAAATTATCACTACCCACGTCGCGCATGATGTCGAGCGCCTGCTGCGTGTGGTTCAAATAAAACCCCGGCATGTCACGGATGCTGTTGATCGGCTCGATCAATAGTTTGATGCCCGCGGCTTTGAACTTGGGTGCGGCGAATTTCAGGTTGGCGACGAAAGTCTCGCGCAGTTTTTCCGGCGCCACGTTCGCGGGTGCCAGGCCCGCCAGGCAATTCACTTGCGCGCAGCCCAACGCCGTTGCGTAGTCGATGGCTTTTTCCACGCTCGCTTGAAATTCATTAACGCGGTTGGGATGGCAGGAGATGCCGCGTTCGCCGTTGGCCCAATCGCCCGCGGGCAGGTTGTGCAGCACTTGCGTGAGGTTGTGGCGGTTTAACAGTTCGGCGAGTTGATGTTTGTCGTAGTCATACGGAAACAGATACTCCACGCCCTTAAAGCCCGCGCGTGCCGCGGCGCCGAAGCGTTCGAGAAAATCGTGTTCGTTGTAAAGCAGCGTCAGGTTGGCGCAAAACTTGGGCATGGTAGTTATTTTCTAAGTATTTGATTTTAAACAACTTTTTATTTCGAGCCAAAAGCGGCGTATGCGCCGGGCATTTTCGCCGAAATCGGATTGGCCCACGCGCGATGCGCTGCGCATATCGAGCCGCGTGCCGCCGCTTGCATCACCATCGGCGCGCACGCGGATGACGACGTCGTCTTTAAATTTCAGCCAGCGCGTTTCGGCGGTGGCTTCAATGCGGCCCTCGGCCACATTGGCGTCGATGATATGCCATCGCCGCGCACGCGCGGTTGCGTGCGCGGCGCTGAAAACGGTGGCCGCCGGTTGCGAAAAAATCGCGGGCTTGATGTCCGGGTAGCGCAGGCGATGCTGCGCGGCGGCAAGGCCGCTGTAGGCCGCGCCATTACGGCATGCTTTGCGCGCGCTCGCCAGCGCGATAAATTCGAGCGGCGCGTCAGGGTCGGTGCATACGTCGTGGATCAGGCGCATCGTCGAATCGAACGGTTTGTGGTTTTAATCAGCTTGGCGCCGGCTGTGCAGGCAGAGCTCGCGCGGCAAACTCATGTTTTATATAAGTATCTGATTTTATTGATATTTTTAAATAACGGCTGTGGCGCGTATGCTGGTCCTCGGCACCTTAGTTTAGCGCAAGCGCTCTCGTATAATCGAGGCACGATGACAGATACGAAAACGGCGTTGATGGGGATTTTGCTTGCCGCAGGTGCGGGCAGGCGCTTCGGTAGCGGCGCGAACGCCATTGGTGGCAAGCTGCTGCACGAACTTGATGGTGTCGCCATCGGCGTGCGCTCGGCGCGCAACATGCTCGCCGCGGGTTTGCCCGTTACGGCGGTGGTGCGGCCGGGCAGTGAGCGGTTAGCGCAATTGTTGCGCGCCGAGGGCGTGACTGTGACGGTATGCGCCAACGCCGCTCAAGGCATGGGTGTGAGCCTCGCGCATGCGATCGCCGCGACACGCGATGCGCAAGGCTGGGTGGTGGCGTTGGGCGACATGCCGCGCATCGAGCCCGCGACGATTGCACGTATTGCCGAGGCGCTGCGTAACGGCGCGCGCATCGCCGCGCCCCGCTTCAAGGGCGAGCGCGGATTGCCGGTCGGGTTTAGCGCGGCGTTTGGCGGCGAATTGGTTGCGTTAAAGGGCGATGAAGGTGCGCGTTCCTTGATAAAGCGCCACCATGCGGAAGTTGATTGGATCGAGGTGGAGGATGCGGGCGTGGTTTTTGATATCGATCGTCAGGAAGATATTCCTGCGTCGTTATAATTGCCGGTAAATTCAGCCCGAACGGTTTCGTAGAGTTACAGTCAAGGAATCCCAAATGCGTTTCGAAGGTACCGATAGTTACGTTGCAACCCAAGACCTGATGATGGCGGTAAATGCCGCGATTACCCTGGAGCGGCCGCTGCTGATCAAAGGCGAGCCCGGCACCGGCAAGACCATGCTGGCGCTCGAAGTGGCCAAGGCGTTAAAGCGGCCGCTGTTCGAGTGGCACATCAAATCCACCACCAAGGCGCAGCACGGGCTCTACGAATACGATGCGGTGTCGCGGCTGCGTGATTCGCAATTGGGCGACGAAAAGGTCAAGGACATTGCCAACTACATCGTGCAAGGCATGTTGTGGAAAGCGTTCGAGTCGCAACAGCAATCGGTGCTGCTGATCGACGAGGTCGACAAGGCCGACATCGAGTTCCCCAACGACTTGCTGCGCGAGCTCGATCGCATGGAGTTTTATGTCTACGAGACGCAGCAGTTGATCAAGGCCAAATCGCGGCCGCTGGTGATCATCACCAGTAACAACGAAAAAGAATTGCCCGACGCGTTTTTGCGGCGCTGCTTTTTCCATTACATCCGTTTCCCCGATCACGACACGATGTCGCAAATCGTCAACGTGCATTTTCCTGACATCAAAAAAATGCTGCTGTCGCAGGCGCTGAATGCGTTTTTTGAAATGCGCGACGTGCCGGGGTTGAAGAAAAAGCCCTCGACTTCCGAGTTGCTCGACTGGTTAAAGCTCTTGGTGGCCGAAGATATTTCGCCGGAGACGCTGCACAGCCAGGATCAGCACAAGATCATCCCGCCGCTGCACGGCGCGCTGTTGAAAAACGAGCAAGATGTGCATTTGTTCGAGCGCCTGGTGTTTATGACGCGTAAGAAGTAGGGCGTATGGTTGATCGTGGTGCCCGCCAGACCGTTTTCCCTCACCCTCGATCCCTCTGCTCCGCTTCCAGTGTTCCCTGGTCCCGGCGGGAGAGGGAAGTTAAGCCCTTCTCCCTCCGGGAGAAGGGTGGGGATGAGGGAAGGGGTGTTAGGTGGCTAGCCGCTGCAAGCATGCGACACCAAGGTTTCCCGCCCGTCCTGGACGCCAACATTCGCGTGCTGATCCTGGGCAGCTTCCCGAGCCCGGCATCACTCGCGAAAAAACAATACTACGGCCACCCGCAAAATCACTTTTGGAAACTGATGGGCGCGTTACTCGAAGCCCCTTTGTATGAGATCGCCTACGCCGAGCGGCTGCCGCTGTTGTTAAAGCACCGCATCGGTTTGTGGGACGTGCTGCATCAATGCGAACGCGCCGGCGCGCTCGACAGCAACATCCGCAACGCGGTGAACAACGATTTTCGGCGGGTGACACGAATCGCGTGTGGCTTAAAGCGCGTGTGTTTTAACGGCAAGACCGCGGGGCGATTCGCGCCGGTGTTTGAAGAAGCGGGGTTTGAAACACTGGTGTTGCCCTCATCGAGCCCGGCGTACACCATTGCGTTCGAAAAAAATTGGTTGCGTGGCGCAGTGTGCTGGCGCCCTTCAAAAAAAACGCCCGACGGGCGCCGGGCGCAAACAAGGGGCAAACCAGGAGGATTAACGCGCTGTGAGTGCGCTCGCGTTAACGCCAGTGACGCTGGCCGTGACCGTGACGCGGGCCATGGTCGCGCCATTGTTTATGGCTGTGCTTGTGGCCATGCCAGTGGCCGTAGATCACCGGCCGCGGCGCCACATAAACCGGCGGCGCATACACCACGGGGGGCGCGTAGTAGACCGGCCGGGGTGGCGGGTAATACACCGGCGCGGGGTAATAAACCGGCGCGGGTGCGACATACACCGGTGCGGGCAGCGGCACGCCGATCGAAATACCGAACGATACGTTGCCCGCGTGTGCCGCCGGCACACCCAAGTGGGCACCGGCAATCAACACGCCGACCGCGGCAACGGTTGAGAGGATCAATTTACGCATGGTTGTTTCTCCTTTAAGGTCTTTCACTCGCTATTTGCAGCGTGCGCTTTTATTCGTTGGCGCGCACAAGCATACTAACGCCCGAGGTGGCGATGCAGGCGTAACAAGTTGTAACGATGTTTAAGCAGGTGTGCGGGTGGATTATCGGTGTAAACGTAACCTATTGATTTTACTGACTTTTTTATTTCGGCAAAGGTAACACCGTGCTGATCGAGTTTTTTCTCAAATTAAAGCAAGGCGGCGTGCCCGTCTCCATCAAAGAGTTTTTGATGCTGCTCGAAGGGTTCGAAAAGCAAGTGATCTTCGGCCGCGTCGAGGATTTTTATTACCTTGCGCGCACCTGCCTGGTGAAGGATGAAAAATATTTCGACCGCTTCGACATCGTGTTCTCGGCCTACTTCAAGGGCATCATCAATGTCGACGAGGTAGAAGCGCGCATCCCCGAAGAGTGGCTGCGGCGCCTGGCGGAGAAACACCTCTCCGAGGAAGAAAAGAAAATGATCGAGGCGCTCGGCGGCTGGGACAAGCTGATGGAGACGCTCAAAAAACGCCTGGAAGAACAAAAAGGCCGCCACCAAGGCGGCAACAAGTGGATCGGCACCGCGGGCACCAGCCCGTTCGGCGCCTACGGCTACAACCCCGAAGGCGTGCGCATCGGTCAAGATAAATCGCGCAACCGCCGCGCGGTCAAGGTGTGGGATCAGCGCGAATTCAAAAACTACGACGACAAAATCGAGCTCGGCGTGCGCAATGTCAAAGTGGCGCTGCGCAAACTGCGCAAGTTCGCGCGCACCGGCGCGCCCGAAGAGCTCGACATGGAAGACACCATCCGCTCTACCGCCAAAAACGCCGGCTGGCTTGATCTCAAACTGGTGCCGGAGCGCCACAACGCGGTAAAGGTGCTGCTGTTTTTCGACGTCGGCGGCTCGATGGATGACCACATCAAGGTGTGCGAGCAGCTTTTCACCGCCACGCGCACCGAATTTAAGCACATGGAGTATTTTTACTTCCATAACTTTTTGTACGAGCGCGTGTGGAAGGATAAC
>Ga0194132_10011539_pt1 | contig 11339 bp, 10 predicted proteins | sample TA2KigOf80mmetaG_FD_148612 | JGI IMG/M metagenome (GOLD analysis project Ga0194132, IMG submission 148612) | Freshwater microbial communities from Lake Tanganyika, Tanzania - TA2015054 Kigoma Offshore 80m | ecosystem: Environmental > Aquatic > Freshwater > Lake | place: Tanzania: Lake... | reverse complement strand
CGTCCCATCACTTGCCCGTAGCGGATGATGGTGCCGCCCGGAGCGACGGCGTGGAGCGCCAGTTTGTGCCCCATCGGGATCGGGTCGCGTAAGGTCACCTCCGACCCGTTCACGCGGACCCTCTGGCCGGCGGACAGGGCTACCCGTGCGACGGCAATGTTGTCGCGAGGGCTCAGGTGGATGGCCGCATTGTCCGCCGTTGGCGGCTTGGCGATATCGACAAGACTCATGGTGTCACTTTCTACGCTACCGCAACAAGGCCGTCTCCGTGATTCCCTCGCCGTAATGGACGCGGATTTTTCCCTCCACCCCGTGCACCCACACTCCGGTTCCGTCGGCCGGCACACGGATCTGCGACGGATGGTCGACGTCGTAGAACTTCCCCGGCGCAAGACCCTTGAGCAGCCTTCCGATGTGGACGTGGGCGTGGCACTGGGTCCGGTCTTTTTCACTGTTGTAGGCTACTCCCCACTCGTCCGCCCACAGTTCCTTGGCTCTGGCGACGGCGGCCTCCCACAGCTTGGCCTGCTCGGTTTTGGACATCTTGGCCAGCGGATGCCCACCCGCGGAGTGCGACTTGGGCAGGGCTAGCGTCCGGTTGGCCTTGCGAGGGTTGATGTCCTTCAGGAAAAAAACGTCCGGACCCTGCTGGCGGGCTTGCGCCTCTTTGCACAGACTGCACTCGCGCCCCGCCATGGTCTCAGGTTTTTGGACGTCGCAGGCGCAGTTTCGTACGTCGGCGAATGCGGAAAACAAGAAGAGGGTCCCAGCAAGGATCCGGGGGATCATTCAGACATTGTACCGGGCCTCAGCGGCTGCTACGCCTGAGGTGAGGCTGCGAGAATGATCCGGCGGCTGGAGCACGACGGCGGACGCCTCCACAAGACGGCGTGGTGCGCGCACCAAGACGTAGCATCCCGGCCGTCCACGGCCCGGTTGCCCGAAACCCACCGGAATTCACTCTTGCTCTCGCATTTCAAACGGACCGGTTGCGCGATACTGTCTGCATGAGACTCCGGGCGCTCCTCCCACTGCTCGCGATCCCCGCCCTCAACGCTCAACCGCGCTTCAACCCCGAACTCGAGCGTTACCTGGAACTCACGGCTGCCCAGGTCGACCAACTCGTCCGCAGCAGCCAGGACCTGGACCGCTCGCTCGCCACCCGCCAGCGCCGCACAGCCGATATTCAGAACGAGCTCGCCGCGGAGCGCCGCAAACCAACGCTCGACCCGCTTGCATTCGGCGACCGCTACGCCGAGATCGAGATGCTACGGCGCGGCGCAATAGAGGACCAGGCCGAATGGCGAAAACGGAACCGCGCTGTCCTCAACGCCACACAGACAGCCCGGCTCCCTGCCCTCGAGGCATCCCGCCACTCAGAACATCTCCAGAGCGAGGCCGCCTGCGCCGGTCTGTTGGAGAGGCCGCCACAGATCGCCAGCTTCATCATCAGAGACCCCCTCGGTGCGGGATTCTGCGCAAGCTCCGTTCCCCTTGCCCTGCGCCTGTACCTGGACCTCACCGACGCCCAGGCCCGCGCGATCTCGGACTTGCTGTCCAGCCACCAGCGCTCGGTGCTCGCCACCGAGACCCGCATCCGCCAGGTCGAGACCGAGATCTCCCAGGAGACCGCGCGCGAACCCATTGATCCCTCCGCTTTGGGAGTTCGCTACGTCGAGATCGAACACCTCCGCCGCGAGATTGCGGCAGCGGCCTCCACCGTCCGCGAAAAGGCCAAGGCCGAGCTGTCACCCGCCCAAAACGCGCGCCTCGCGATTGTCCAAGCGAGCGCCGGTTTGGCTCCGGTCACCGCTGCCGCTGAATGCGAAGGCCTGATCGATCCGCGCTCGCTTCCTGACGGGCTGTTCGCGCGGCCCAGCCCGTTGTTCATTTCTCCCCGTTGCACCACCGGCGGACTCGTCCTCGTTCTCCTGCCCAGCGCGCCATGAAGCGCCTGCCGCTCCTCGCGTCCCTTTTCCTCCTCTCCTGGATCACCTACGTCGACCGCGCTGCCATCTCCTCCGCCAAGGACTCCCTCACGCGCGATCTCTCCCTCACCGACCAGCAAATCGGACTCGTCTTCAGCGCCTTCGCCCTCGGCTATGCCCTCGCCCAAATCCCCTCCGGCGCAGCGGCCGACCGCTGGGGGCCCCGCCGCCTGCTCACCGCACTGGTCGCCGTCTGGAGTGTGTTGACCGCTGCCACCGGCGCCGCCACGCAACTCCTGCCTCTCGCCGCCATCCGTTTCCTGTTCGGTGTCGCCGAGGCCGGAGCCTTCCCCGGAACCGCCCGCGCCATCTACGCCTGGATGCCTGAGAACCAGCGCGGACTTGCCAACGGCGTCATCTTCGCCGGATCCCGTCTCGGCGCAGCCCTCGCATTTCCCCTGATGGCCTCGCTCCTCGCGTGGACCTCGTGGCGCAACACCTTCTACGTGCTCGCCGTCCCCGGATTTGCATGGGCGCTCGTCTGGTGGATCTGCTATCGAGACAAGCAGACCGCCCCCCGTGCGGATCTGGCGCCCGCCGCCCCCGTCTCCCTGGTTGCACCCATCATGTTTCCGACGATGCTGCAGTACTTCATCGTGAACTTCACGACCTTCCTGTGCCTGTCGTGGATGCAACCCTACCTGAAGCAGCGTTTCGCGCTCTCGCAGTCCGAGGCCGCTTTCTACACGATGATCCCGCTGCTCGTCGGCGCTTTCGCCCAATGGGGCACGGGGACACTGGTCGACCGCCTCTACGCGCGCGAACACACCCGCCCGTGGTCGCGCCGCCTGCCCGCGATGGCCGGATTCCTGCTCTCCGCCGTGGGCATCGGGTCGATCCCCTTGGTCTCCAGTCCGGGCTGGGCCGCCGCCGCTTTCACGGTCGCCGCGTTCGGAGCCGAAATGGTCATCAGCCCGAGCTGGGTCTTCTGTCTCGACATCGGCGGGACACGCTCGGGCGCCGTCACCGGCACGATGAACATGGCGGGCAACATCGGATCCTTCGTGTGCGCCAACCTCTTCCCGCTGTTCACCACCTGGACCGGATCGGCCGACGCCTACTTCTACACCGTCATGGTGCTCGACGCCATCGCGGCTGCCTGCTGGCTCGCGATGCCCTACCGTCCCGTCAGGGCCTGAGCCTGTAGTGGTAGGCCTTGCGCCGCACATACGGCTCGAACCCGTAGACCGATAGGTTCGATGAAGAGTTCCCCGAGTTCTTCACACCGGTCCACGGAATGGAAGGTTCCAGGTAGTCGCACCGGTTCATGAACACGGTTCCGGTATCAAGCTGGTCCGCGATCTGCCGGATGTGGAACACCTCGGTGCCCCACACGGAAGCCGTCAGTCCATACTCGGAGTCATTCATCAGCTCCACGGCCTGCGCGTCGTCTTCCACCGGCATGATCCCCACCGCCGGGCCGAACGTCTCTTCCCGCATGATCCGCATGCCGTGATGGACATCCACCAGGACCTGCGGTGCCAGGTAGGGTGATCCCGGAGTATCTTGCCACTCCAACAGCGTGCGCGCGCCCTGCGACACCGCCTCGGCGATCTGCCCGCGTACGAAATCGGCGGCGCTTGTCCGCACCATCGGCCCCAGCGTGGTCTCCGGATCCAATGGATTCCCCAGTTTGTATTGCCGCGTGAGCTCGACCGCGCCATCGACGAACTTCGGGTACACAGACCGGTGGACGTACACCCGCTCCACCGCGCAGCAGGACTGGCCCGAATTGAACATCGCGCCATCCACCACGTTCTCGATCGTGAATCCGAGGTTGGCATCCTCACGCACATAAGCCGGATCCTTGCCACCGAGCTCGAGCACCGTACGCTTGAATCCCTCGGCGGCAGCTTTCTGCACAGCCCGTCCGCCCTCCACCGATCCGGTGAACGCCACCAGATGCAGGCGTGGATCGGACACCATTCGCAGCACATCGGCGTGAGTCGCATGAACAAACTGGTACACCCCGTCCGGCATCCCCGCCGCCCGAAACGCCTCGGCGAACTGCTCGGCTACCACCGGAGTCTGCGCGGAGTGCTTCAGGATCACCACGTTGCCCGCCAGCAGCGCCGGGACCAGCGAGTTCACGGCAGTCAGATAGGGATAATTCCACGGCGCGATGATCAGCACCACACCGAGCGGTTCCCGGGTGCTCCCCAGCTCGAAGCCCTCCTTGTCCGTGCCAGTGACGTCGGTCCGCAGCACAGACTTCGCAAGACCCGTCATGTACCGCGCACGCTCGGCGAACCCCCGCCGCAGCTCCATCGGGCCATACCGGACCGGACGCCCCATCTGCCATGCCAGCGGCACGGCGAACTCATCGGCGTGGCTCTCCATGTAGTCCGTGAACCGCTGGACCACCGCTTGCCGGTCTTCGAGCGTCCACTCCCGCCACATCTTGCGCGCCTCCGACGCTCGGTCGAGAATCCGCTCGATCTCCGCCTCTCCGGCCAGCGCCCGCTCCAGGTAGACCGATCCGTCCACCGGCGAAACCGTCCGCTGAATCCTCATTCCGGTGTCGTGTACGCGCTCGTGATTCCGCCGTCGGCCAGGAACTCCGCTCCCGTGGTGAACGACGATTCGTCCGAGGCGAGGAACAGCGCCGAGTACGCGATCTCCTTCGCGAGCCCGAACCTTCCCATCGGAATGTGGACCAGACGCCGCTGCTGCTTCTCCGGCGTGTTCAAGTACTTCATGAGCAGCTCCGTCCGCAGCGGACCCGGACACAAGGCGTTCACCCGGATCCCCTCGCGGGCATGGATCGCCGCCAGCTCCCGTGTCATCGACAGCACCGCGCCCTTGCTCGCCGTGTAGGCAAGCTGTGGCGTCGCCGCGCCGAGGTGCGCGACAAAGCTCGCCGTATTGATGATCGATCCGCCGCCCGCGCGCCGCAACGCCGGAATCCCGTATTTGCACCCCAGGAACACGCCCTTCACGTTGATCTGGAAGGTCAGGTCCCACACGGCTTCCGATGTCGATATTGAGTCGTCATCATCGGCATGGGAGATGCCGGCGTTGTTGAACAGCACGTTCAGTTTCCCGAACTCGCGCTCGGCCGCCGCCACCATCGCCTCACAGTCGGAAGCCCGCGACACATCCGCGTGGACCCCGATCGCGCTGCCGCCCGCCCCCCGGATTGCCGCGGCCACCTCGCCGCAAGCCGCGTCATTGATATCGGCGGCCACTACTGCCGCGCCCTCGGCGGCGAATAGCAGCGCCGTCTCCCGTCCGATTCCACTTGCCGCGCCCGTGATGAGCGCTACCTTTTCCTTCAGCCGCATGGTCACTCTCCATGCTACCGCGGGACGGCGGCCCGGACCAGAATCTCTTCGAGCCCGGAATTATCCCCCCGCTGAAAGCTCAGCTTCGAGGCTTCGCCCATCTGGTCCCGCGTGACCCGAGTCCAGTCCAGCGAGAATCCGTTGCGGCGCGCAAGCTGCCGGATGAACTCGCGCTGGGTCCGGCCATTGCCGTCGCGGAACGGATGGATCGCATTCAGCTCGCCCATGTAGAAGGCGGCCCGGTTGCAGAACTTGCCAGCGGCCAGGCCATCGAGGAACCGCTCATTCGCGAGAGCACTGAACAGCGTCTCCAAACACCCGGCGATCCGGTCGCTGAAGGCGAACGGAAACTGCCCGGACCGCGAGATGTTCACGGTTCTGATTTCGCCGGCCCAGGGATAGACGTCCTGGAAGATGTGCCGGTGGATCGACCGCAGGTGGGCCATATCAAACTTCCCGCCCACCGCGCTTCGCTCCAGCTCAACGAGCCTTCGGACCGTGGCGATCGCCTCGAACTCCGCGAGCTTCTCCAACTCGCGGATGTCCCGCAGGTTCTTAAGGACGTTTGGTCCCGGATAGACGTACGGGTCCATACTCGCGGTCAAGGAGCTGGTCTATCGCGTGGCCCATTCCATCGGCAGTGAGAGCACCATCCGCATACCGCTGAAGGATTGCCTTGGCTTCGTCCGTGGGCTCAAGACCTTCCAGCCGGACGCTGGCGAGCGCGTTGCTGATCTCGCGCGCACGCTCCTCCCGCGCGGGGACCGTACCAATGACAGGCATCTCTATTATCTTATCGGATTCCGCCGTCACTTCCGCCTGAAAATCTGCACCCGCTTCCCATTCACCTCCGCCACGTACAGCCGCCCCTTCCCGTCCACCGACATCAAATGCGGCAACTGCAGCGACTCCGGACCTCCCCACTGCCGGACCACGCTCCCATCCGCCAAATTCAGGTGCACGATCACGTGCTTCTCCCCCTCCGACACCAGCAACTCCCCACCCAGCACCATCACTCCGTACGGATTCCCGAACCCCGTCCAAGCGGCCAGGAACTTCCCCTCCGGCGAGAACACCTGGACCCGTTGGTTCCCCCGGTCCCCTACATAAATCCGCCCATCCCGGCCGATCGCCATCGAATGCGCCAGCGCGAACTCGCCCTCCCCCTTCCCCTTCTTACCCCACGCCCGGATGAGCTTCCCATCCGCTCCGATGTGCACGATCCGGCCGTTGCCCGCATCCGCGACGTAGATCGACCCGTCTTTGGCGAAGACCAGATCATCGGGCGATTTGAACCCCTGCTCGATCGTCTGCACCAGCTTCCCCTCCCGGTCAAACTTCCGGATCAGATGGTTGCCGTTGTCCGTCGTCCAGATGCTGCCGGTCCGGTCCACACGCAACCCGTGCGGGACCTTGAACATCCCCTCGCCCCACCCCGCCCGGAACTTGCCGTCCTTGCCGAACGCCAGCAGCGGCTTCGGCCCGCGGTGTAAGACATATGCCTCACCGGACTTCGGGTCCACAGCCACCGCCGACATCGCGCCGATCTCCACACCGGCGGGGAATTCCATAAAACCCGCGGAGGTGAACACCGCGGCAGCCAGAATCAACATTTTTCCGATGATACCGGATTTTCCAGTGAGATTTTCTCCGCCCGAATTGCACAACTATAGTGGATGACCACCGCTGTCTCCCTTGCAAACGCCGAGGACGAGGTCTATTGGCTCGCCCTCCGCATGGTCCCCGGCCTCGGGGACAAGAAAGCCGTGCCGCTCGTGAAGTCCTACAGGAGCCCGCATGCAGTGTTCCGGGCGTCGGCCTCCGAGCTCATGGCCGCCGGACTCTCCGGAGCCACCGCCCACAGCATCGCAAGCGGATGCACGTTTGATGACGCCGCTGAACAGTCGCGACTGCTCCGCAAGTCCGGCGCGGTCCTCGTTCCGTGCCTCGGCTCCGCCTACCCGGAATCGCTGCAAAGCCTCTACGATCCCCCGCTGCTGCTGTTTTGCCTGGGCGACACCGCGTTGCTGCGATCCGTGATGGTGGGCGTGGTCGGCACTCGCCGGCCGTCGCCATACGGCACTGCCGCTGCCGACCGGCTCTCGGCCGATCTGGCTCTGGCGGGAGCGACCGTGGTGTCCGGCATGGCCCGGGGGATCGACACCGCCGCGCACTGGGCCGCTCTCAAAGCCGGAGGCACAACGGCTGCGGTGTTCGGATCCGGCGTCGATCACATCTATCCCGCCGAGAACCGCAGACTCGCCGCCGAGATCGCAACCCGGGGAGTGCTGATCTCCGAGTTCCCGATGGGAACTCCGGGCCACCCGCAAAATTTTCCTATCCGCAACCGGATCATCAGCGGATTGAGCGCGGGCGTCGTCGTCGTGGAGGGTGCGCAGTACAGCGGATCCGCCATCACCGCCCGCCTGGCGATGGAACAGGGCAAGGAGGTGTTCGCCGTTCCTGGGAACATCACGTCGAAGCTCAGCTTCGCTCCGAACTTATTGATTAAACAGGGTGCCCACCTCGTCCAGGCAGCCACGGACATCCTCGACCAGCTCCCGCTGGACTGCCGCGAGGCGCTCGCCGCGCGCCGCTCCTCCCAGCCCGCCGCCTCCGTCTGTTCGATCGAGTCCGCCATGGGACCCAATGCGGGACTTGGGCGTGATCTGCTAGCCTTGCTACGGGCGGATGAGGCGGTCCATATTGACGGACTGATCGGGAAGTTGGACAATTGGACGTCATCGGAGGTGATCGCCGCGTTGTTCGACCTGGAGTTGTGCGGAGCTATCCGCCAGCTTCCAGGGAAGAACTTTGTTAAAGTGTGGGGTGAGTCCACTCTCGCCACGTCGGCGAATACTTCAACCCAAATTCATAAGGCATACTAATACAAGATGGGCAAGTCTCTCGTTATTGTTGAGTCCCCGGCCAAATCGAAGACCATCGGCAAGTACCTCGGCAAGAACTTCGAAGTCTTAGCGTCGCTCGGCCACATTAAGGATCTCCCCAAGAAGGATCTGGCGGTCGATGTCGAAGGTGACTTCACTCCCAAGTACGAAATCATTGAGGGCAAGCGGAAACTGATCCAGGAATTGAAGTCCGCCGCCAAGACCGCCGACGCCGTTTACCTCGCGGCCGACCCTGACCGTGAGGGTGAGGCCATCTGCTACCACCTGGCCGAGGAGCTTCAAGCCAAGAAGGGCGACGGGCCCAAGATCTTCCGGGTGATGTTCAACGAAATCACCGCCAATGCGATCAAGAAGGCGTTCGAATCTCCGACGGCGGTTAAGACCTCACTCGTCGATGCCCAACAGGCGCGCCGTGTGCTCGACCGTCTGGTCGGCTACAAGATTTCGCCGCTGCTGTGGGATAAGGTCCGCCGCGGGCTTTCCGCAGGCCGTGTGCAGACGGTCGCCCTCCGGCTGATCGTCGATCGTGAGCGCGAGATTCGCGCCTTCGTCAAACAGGAATATTGGACGATCGACGTCTCCCTCAACGCCGCCAAGCCGCCTCTGCTCAAGGTCCGGTTGGCGAAGCGCGATGGCGTAAACCTGGAAATCCCGGACGAAGCGGCTGCCACCGCGATTGTCAGCAATCTGGAAGGAGCGGCGTACACCGTTGGATCCGTCGCGACGAAAGAGAAGCGCAGGAATCCCGTTCCGCCGTTCATCACGTCCACGCTGCAGCAGGAGGCTTCACGCAAGCTGCGATTCTCGGTGAAGCGCACCATGGGGCTCGCGCAGCGCTTGTACGAAGGTGTCGAGCTCGGCAAGGAAGGCGCCGTCGGGCTGATTACCTACATGCGTACTGACTCAGTGCGCGTGTCCAATGACGCGCTCGCTGAAGTCCGCAAGTTCATTCCCGAGCGGTTCTCGCCCGCGCACGTCCCCCCGCAGCCGCACCTGTACAAGGGCAAGAAGGACGCTCAGGATGCGCACGAAGCCATCCGGCCCACTTCGGTCTACAACACGCCCGAGGAGATGGAGAAGTATCTCTCCGAGGATGAGCTCAAGCTCTACCGTCTGATTTGGAACCGGTTCGTCGCCAGCCAGATGAGCCCAGCGCTGTTTGACCAGACCACCATCGAGGTGAACGCGAAAGGCAAAGACAACGCGGCCTACTTGTTCCGCGCCACCGGCTCGGTGCTCAAGTTCGATGGCTTCCTGGCCGTCTACCAGGAGGGCAAGGACCAGAAGGATGAAGAGGACGACGAGCTGAAAGCGAAGCTGCCTGCCGTCAGCCAGGGAGAGTCCCTGCGGTTCAAGGCCATCGATCCGGAGCAGCATTTCACGGAGCCGCCGGCCCGGTTCACGGAAGCGTCCCTCGTCAAGGAGCTCGAATCGGACGGCGTGGGCCGCCCGTCCACCTACGCGTCGATCCTGTCGACCATTCAGGAACGCGGCTACGTGAAGAAGGAAGGCGGCAAGTTTTCGCCTACCGATCTCGGATTCGTGGTCACGGATCTGCTCGTCGCGAACTTCGACGACATCTTCGACTTGCGCTACACGGCGCGGATGGAAGAGGAACTCGACGAGATCGAGGACGGCAAACTCGACTGGCGCCGCGCCATGAGCGAGTTCTACGAGAAGTTCAAAGCCGACCTCGTGCGTGCCGAGTCGGAGATGGAAGACATCAAGCGGATGGAAAAGCCCACCGACTTGATCTGCGACAAGTGCGGCCGTGGGATGGTGCTCAAGTGGGGCAAGCATGGCTACTTCATTTCCTGCTCCGGATACCCCGAATGCACCAACACCCGCGAGCCGTCGGCCGACATGGTCGAGGGTGAAGCCGCCGAATTCACGGAACAGGATTCGGTTGAGTACTGCGAAAACTGCGGCCGCGAAATGGTTCTCAAGAAGGGCCGGTTCGGACAGTTCCTGGCCTGCACCGGCTACCCGGACTGCAAGACGACGCGCCAGCTCAACGCCACGGAGCAGCGCAAGTCCGACGTGCCGCTCGACGAGGATTGCCCGGTCTGCAACAGCAAGCTGGTTCTCAAGTACGGGCGTTTCGGCGAGTTCACGGCATGTTCAAACTATCCCACCTGCAAGTTCGTCAAGCAGAAGACCATCGGGATTGCCTGTCCGAACTGCACGGAAGGCCAGGTGGTCGAGCGGCGCTCCAAGCGCGGCAAGACGTTCTACGGCTGCAACCGGTATCCGGAATGTGATTTTGTGGCGTGGGGTAAGCCCATCAACGAAAAGTGTCCTCAATGCGGATCCCCGTACCTGGTGGAGAAGTACTTGAAGAAGGGGGCATTCGCGGCGTGTCCGGACAAGGAATGCAAGTACTCACGCGAATTGGAAACTGCCGCCGCAACGGTGTAGCAACCCGCCTCTTGCCGCTGTTGCTCGCCGCGGCGCTGGCCGTTGCAGGCGACTCGATCCACGCGCTCGGCCTCGACTGGGATGTGCCCGTCGCGGCGGACTGGAACCTTGATGGCGGCGCACTCCAGTTGCTCGTTCCCCGCCCCTCCACCCAGCCCCGGCGTCCCACTCAATACGCACTGGCGCGGACCGCGCCTTACCGCAAGCTGACCCTCGAGTTCGAAGTGAAGAAGGAGCCCGCCGAGGCGCGCAGCCGCCGGACCTCGGTCATGATCGTCTATGCCTGGCGCGGACCGGATCACTTCAACTACGCGCATCTGTCGGTCGACACGGGCAAGCAGCAGCCGGTCCACAACGGCATTTTCCATGTATACGGCGGTGACCGTGTCCGCATCAGCTCCGAGGAGGGCCCACCCACGCTCAAGGACGAGTCGTGGCACAAAGTGAAACTCGTCTACGACGCGGACTCCGGACGCGTTGACGTCTGGGTCAACGGCGCCACCTCGCCGTCGATGGCCGCGGTGGATCTCAGCCTCAAGGCCGGCCGTTTCGGCATCGGCAGTTTTTTCGACATGGGATCATTCCGCAACCTCAAGGTGACGGGTGAAATCGCCCGCTAATCTCTCAAGCCCAGCCCTGTGCGAACCGGAGACATCCTTGACAAGTGTGCCGGTGGGCGGTTGACACAAACGAAGGGTAACCGGGGGACAGCGGTTAAGCTGGGGGATGCCCTGGCGAGA
>Ga0194132_10011535_pt1 | contig 11343 bp, 15 predicted proteins | sample TA2KigOf80mmetaG_FD_148612 | JGI IMG/M metagenome (GOLD analysis project Ga0194132, IMG submission 148612) | Freshwater microbial communities from Lake Tanganyika, Tanzania - TA2015054 Kigoma Offshore 80m | ecosystem: Environmental > Aquatic > Freshwater > Lake | place: Tanzania: Lake... | reverse complement strand
ATACTTGAATCTATCATCTTTACTGAAAAGTGAGACATATCAGCCTGTGGGGTGGCGCTCGCGGTTTCTTAAAATAAAAGCACCTGAAAAAATTAATGCTCTATCAGTCTTTTTTACAGGGCTTTTATTTGCGCTGGTATTTGATACTGCCACCCACGTTACTGCATTAAGCTATGCGGCTCTCAGCGCTGATAGAGTATGGGCTTCCCTTCTTTTTGGGCTAATTTTTACCTCAGGTATGGTGATAGCTGATACTGTTGATGGGGTACTATTATATCGAATTTCTTCAATGGGGTTATCGGATAAAGTTGTGTTGCGGTACCGTCGAATAATGGGTTGGATAATTGTTATTTCCTCATTTACTTTGGCAGCTTATAATATTCTATCAACTTTTTTCTCTGAATTAACCTTATCAAGCACCGCAAGTTCCACAGCTGGTATTTTATTGGTGTTGGTAGTTGCCTTCATGTATGTTAAATTATTTACGCGCATATCAAACTTAAAAGGACAAAGTGGCTATTAAAGACTTAACTGAAATAGAGGTACACTTGTTCCTCTGTAATGGCGGCTCTTGCAGTCGTAAAGGGGCAGAGGAAAGCACACGCTGTATCCGTGAGTATTTAGCTGACGAAGGGTTAGATAAAGTTGTACATACAACTAAAACTTATTGCAATGGAAGGTGTGATGATGGGCCAATTGTAATTGTTATGCCAACCGGTAAGTGGCATAAAAATGTAACACCAGCCAATGCAAAAAATTTTGTAAAGCAATGTATCATTGATAAAAAAGATAATAAATTATTAGATCTGTATTCATTTGGTGATACAATTATAAAAACCACATAAGCAGCTTAGCGTTGACTGAATAAAAATAGTATACCCTTTGCTTAGTAGTAAAAATAGTAATGAAATTGAATTAAGAAAAAACTCTACCGCTCTTGTTAAGCAGTGGGTAATGAAAAAATTAAGCTTAAGTGCTGAGACGACTATAATGGTAACTGAAATTAATTGTACCGAGCCTAATTGCCCAGATAAAGAGACAGTTATTGCAATTTTAGAGCAAGGAAATACACAAAAATTTAGCATTCGTAAGCCGTTACTTTATATACGTAAATGGGATATTGATAATTTGAAATAATAAAAAATCTGCTATGAGAAATAAGGTTGATGAACGTATTCCAGTGACAATCCTTACTGGATTTTTAGGAAGTGGGAAAACCACTTTACTAAATCGAATTTTGACAGAGCAGCACGGTAAAAAAATTGCTGTTATAGAAAATGAGTTTGGAGAAGTTGGGGTAGATAATGAATTAGTGATTGATGCCGATGAGGAAATTTTCGAAATGAATAATGGCTGTATATGTTGTACTGTTCGTGGTGATTTAATACGCATATTAGGGAATCTGATGAAACGAAAAGATAGACTTGATATGATAATGATAGAAACAACAGGGCTTGCAGATCCTGGGCCAGTTGCACAAACATTTTTTGTTGACGATGAAATGCAATCAAAATATAAAATTGATGCTATTATAACGTTGGTAGATGCAAAGCATGTGTTACAGCATATTGATGATAGTGATGAGTGTAAACAGCAAATTGCATTTGCAGATGTTATTGTACTCAATAAAATTGACCTAGTATCATCCGAAGCGCTCGATATTTTGGAAAAGCGCTTTCGAAGTATGAATGCGTTAGCAAAAATTCATCGTGTGAAAGATGCCAATCTAAATCTAAAACATGTGCTTGACATAAATGCTTTCGATTTAGATAAAAAAGTTGAGATCAATCCTGAGTTTTTGCAAGAAGAGTTACCATTTGAATATGGGGGTATCTATAAATTCACTAACCAGCCACATACTATAACATTTGCAAGTGGGCCTGACCCCAGTATTACTATCGCATTTATTAAATTAGCATCATACTCACACGATTCATATGAGGCTGCAAAAAAAAGAGCGGTCCTTGTATTTAGTGATTATGCGCAAGTGCACGAACCTATGTCATTCCTTACCACCCATAAAGAACTACATCAGTTTAATGTTGAAAAAAGTATCAATCAATTTACTATACATCCTCATGAAGAGGGTTATTATGCTGTTTTCACGCAGCACGGGCCAGAGGAATTTGACATGTGTATTGAGTATAATGGCTTGGTTATTTCTCCGATTGAGAATCATGCTTATGCTCATTCGCACACACATGATGATGAGGTTAGCAGTGTTGGGATTGAAACTGAGAAAAGGGTTGACTTAAAAAAGTTCCAGGTTTGGATTAATTATATGCTTCAATCAAAGGGAACGGATATTTTTAGGAGTAAAGGTATTTTGAATATATATGGAAGTGATACCCGCTTGGTATTCCAAGCGGTGCATATGCTTCTTGATGCCTCCGAGGATCGTAAATGGCGATCTTCTGAAAAAAGGCGGAATCAGCTAGTATTTATTGGTCGCAATCTTAACAGACTAGAAATTACAGAGGGGTTCGAGGCTTGCCTAGTAAATTAGTTTAGAGTTTCTTTTGGTAGTTAACTTTAATAACCTTTTTCGTAAGTACACAATTACCGATGTTATCCTTTGATGAGCAACAGCAAATAATCTGGCGTAAAGAACTGGATGATTACGTAAGACAGGTTTTTTTCACAAATCAAGGGGAAGTAATTATAGCTACAACAAGCACCGGTACTGCGTGGGCTTTCACCACGGGGGATGCTAGTTGTATTTTTTCAAGAAAACTTCATAACGGCGCAATTATAGCTTGTTGTATTTCGCAGCAATATCGCTTGCTTGCAACAGGTGGCGAAGATGGTATTTTTTTGATGACTAGTATCGAATCAGGGGATACGATATATAAGTTTGACGCAAAAGGTAAATGGGTTGAGCATGTTATTCCCAGCCCCAATGGTAAATATGTAGCTTTCGCATTTGATAAAACAGTAATTATTATCACTTCAGCAGGCGAAGTATACGATACGTTGAAGTTATCCTCTAATACTATTAGTGCCCTATCATGGCACAATGACAGCGATACACTTTGTATTGGTTCTTTTGGAGGTGTCCACTTGTACAGCATTTGCAAAAAAGAAGACTTTCAATTTCTCGCCTTAAAAAACGCTGTAGTATCATTGACTATAAGTCCTGATAAGGAATATGTTTGCTGCGGCACACAGGATTATCAGGTACATATTTGGCCCCTGCCATATGAGCCTGGGGCGGACTTGTATATGCATGGCTTTCCTACTAAAGTCAAATATTTATCTTGGCATTTTCATGGATTTCTTCTCGCCACCAATAGCGGGAAACAGGTTATAGTTTGGGATTTCAGCGGCAGCGGGCCTGTTAATCGACCTCCCAGAATGCTGGAGGGCCATTTTCGTACTGTAAAAGCTATCTCTTTCCAAAATAATGACGATGTGCTTGTAAGTGGGGATGAGGGGGGGCTTATTTTATTCTTTTGCCCTATGGAGGACAGCGTAACCGATTTTGTTGTAAACGTGGATCAAGAGATAACCACCCTTACTTGGAGTCCCAATGATCGATTTGTGTTGGCAGGTACAGCTGCAGGAGATATTATACTTCTAAAGTGTCCAATAATACCTAAACATGGTTTACGGGCCACACAAAATTAATTGAATGAGTTTTCAACAAAATATTTCTCCGACGTGGTTTGAAGATTGGTTTGAGAGCGAATATTACCATATACTATATAATGAAAGGGGAAGGAGGGAGGCAAAATTATTTCTAGACAATCTAAATAGCTTTTTGCAATTAAAAAGTCATCATCAAATACTTGACCTAGCGTGTGGCCGTGGCCGCCATGCAAATTATCTTGCAAGTATGGGACTTTCTGTAACAGGGCTTGACCTATCTGTTTCTAGTATACAGTATGCAAAAAGGCACAGGAAGGGTAATGCCTCATTTCATATTCATGATATGCGAGAACCTTTTGGGGTTAGTTCCTATCAACTAATCTTAAATCTGTTTACGAGTTTTGGTTATTTTGAAGACTTAAAAGATAATATCAAGGTCATAAATAATATCGCTACTGCCCTCATGCCTGAGGGTAAAGTTATCATTGATTACTTTAATTCAAATTATTTAAAGCAGCATTTAGCACAGCAGGAAACAAAAAAGACTAATGGAGTTCAATTTTTTATAAAAAAAATGATACAAGATAACTTTGTTTACAAGCATATTCGATTTATAGATAAAGGAAAGGAATACATATATGCAGAACGGGTGATGCTTATCGCACTTGACCAAATTGAAAGTTGGTTAAAAAATAGGGGCTTACAATTAGTACAAGTTTTTGGTAATTATCAACTTGATACGTATTGTACCAATACTTCACCACGCATGATTATAATAGCTGAAAAAAATTAAAATTATCTAGCGAGGCCTATATGAATATTAGTCAAATACCCGTAACCATACTAACAGGTTTTTTAGGTAGTGGTAAAACAACCCTTCTAAATTACTTACTTCAAAATAGACAGGATAAAAAAATTGCAGTTATTGAAAATGAATTTGCAAATTATGCATTTGACTCTCAACTTATTGATAAAAGAGTTGCAGTATTGAACTCGATTAGTAGTGGGTGTATTTGCTGCTCACAAAGCAGTGAACTTTTAGAAACATTAAAGAAATTAGTCGACACAAAACCAGCATTTAACCACTTAATTATCGAGGCTACTGGTATAGCCGATCCCTCTCAAATTAACCTTGCATTATTCAATGACGATTTTTTCGTTGATTATTATATTGATGCAGTAATCTGCTTGGTGGATGTCATGCACATTGAACAATTCTTATTAAATACTGATGAGGCAGCAAGACAAATAGGCTATGCTGATGTATTAGTTCTTACCAAAACCGATTCTGTAAGCAAAGAGAAAACTAGTGCTGTTCTAACAAAATTGAAACAAATGAACCCCATCGCGTCCATTTATATCTCTGCCCATGGGTTTATAGCTGATATAGATATATTAAATACAAAAGCGTTTTTGTCTACTAGCGTAGAAAAAAAGATTCGTAATGTTAAGGTTCCTGCGCAGGAGAAAGATGATGCACAACATCGAATAAAATCTATGTGCTTTGATTTCGCAGTATCATTTGATTTTTTTGCTCTCAATGCAATGTTGGGCTACATAGCGGATATTTTGGGTAAAAATCTCTTTCGTATCAAAGGCTTTATTTATGTACAGGACTTTCCAGAGCGTATGATTATTCAATCTGTAGCTCAAACTTGCGTCTTTCAAAAAGGGCCTAAATGGGATAAGGATGAGCAACCGCTAACAAAACTTGTATTTATTGGTAAAGACCTTAATCGAGATTTTATACTCAGACTTTTGGAAAGATGCCTTTCAAATATACAAGAACGAAGTTTAGTTTAATCTCCTACTGTTTAGCAAAGCCTCTTAAAATTTTATGTACTCTTTAAAAATCTTTTCATGCCTACCGCTTTTATCAATTTTTTATAATTCGCCTCAAAAAAATTTGTAAATTGCTACCCAAGTTTTAGTAGAAATTGGGCTTTAAGTAATTTTATCTATAATTAGATCATGATCTACTATAATCCAAAGGATTGGTTTTACACCCTTTTTCGCTTCCATAAATCAGATACCTTTCGAAAGCTTTTTCCGATGATGCTTATCATTGGAATTTATGCAGGAGGAATTGCTTGGCTAGAACTTAGTTATTGGCGACTATCTGATAAAAATAGTATTCGTAATTTAACAATCCTTCATACATTATTAGGTTTTGCAATTTCTATGTTACTAGTCTTTAGGACTAACACTGCATATGAACGGTGGTGGGAGGGACGGAAACTTTGGGGGAGCTTAGTAAATAACACGCGTAACCTTGCAATGAAATTGAATCAATTAATCCCAGCAGAGCTCTCAGATGATAGACGTATATTCCGTGAATTAATACCTGCCTTTGCCCTTGCCTTACATAACCATTTAAGGCGGATATCGACCCAGACCGAGCTATTTGAATCATATGCTCGAAACCCAGAATTGGAACATCTAAACCCTGAGAAACATATACCTAATCAGATTGCCTCTGCTATTTATCAGCGGATAAGTATTTTAGAGGCAAAAGGTATTTTGAGTCCTAATAATGTACTTTTTTTAAATAGCGAACTACAAAGTCTATCAGAAATCTGTGGAGCTTGTGAAAGAATCAAAAATACTCCTATACCCTTTTCCTATAATGTTTTTATCAAGAAGTTTATATTTATTTATATAATGACATTACCAATTGGTTTCGTTTTTCAGTTGGGGTATTGGATAATTCCTATTGTTATTTTTGTTTTCTATGTTTTAGCTAGCTTAGAACTTATCGCAGAGGAAATCGAAGACCCATTTGGGGGTGATGCAAATGATATTCCGACTGATTTGATTCAAGCAAATATTTTAAAGCATACACATGAAATATTATTACCTTAACTTGACATTCGAGATTACCATCTTTAATCTGTGGTAGGTAAGTCAAGCTATGTAAAGATATTTACTTGCTTTTAGTAGTTATTGCTTCTTATATTTTGTTATTTTACACACCTTCAATGTGTAGGTAGATTCTTTATTCTTCCAATTGCTGTATAGTTCGTTTGGCTGCTTCTAGTCTGGCTCGTTTGTTATTTTCAACAAGCTTATTTACAGCCCAGTGTTCTAGCTTATGATGAAATGGAATTATTATGGCTGCAAGTCCCACTAGGCTTAATAGCATCAAAAGAGGCGAGTGGTGTGTTATTTTTTCCAATAGCGGATGAACCAATAAATTAATAAACTCAAAAACAATTAATAATGAAACAACGCTTAAAAATTTTATCACGTTTGTGTTTGTAATGTGCTTTCTGCTAAATAAAATAAATAGCATTAAAAATGATATTATTCCCAATGCGATAAACGTGTACTCTAAGTTTACTTTTCGTGCTTCTTCTTCTTTCTCTTCTTCAAGTTTCAATCCAGCAATTCGTGCTTCTTCTTCAACTGCCATTAACTGGGCCTGCTGTAGTGTTCTAATATTGAATAAACTATCATTAGCTGCTCTATAAATTTCAGAATATTTAAAAGCGCTATCTGTATTTGAATTACGATAAATATTTAAGAGCAGTTTTGCCGGTTCTACATTTAAGGTGTAAAAAGCCGTATTGGCTACGCTATTAATGGCTTTAGAGGCATATAATTTAGCGGAGTCTTTTTGATTAGCACTATAATAAAACTGCGCTATGGCATTATAGGCTGTACTCACAAATTTCGGAGAACCTATTCTTTTAGCCTCGTCTACTGCTAAATTCCAGTAGTTTAAAGCGAGACTTGAATTTTTTAATGCAGCGTGGATACTGCCAAACTGCAAATAAGTTGAGGTCAGCCAGTAAGTGATATTTGATTTAATGGCAAGCTCATAGGCTTTTTGGGTGTATACAAGCGCTGAATCTGTTTTGCCCATTGCCAGATAAATAATACCCATATCGTTAACGGCACATACTGATATTATATCTGTTTCATATTTGGATCCGGCCTCCATGGCTGCCATGTTGTACGAAACTGCTTTTTCAAAATCCCCCATTGTTAAATAGGTAAGCGCAAGCACTGCTTTCGCAAAAGTGATTAAACGGTCATTTTTCGACTTTTCGGCTACTTGGTTTGCTTTGATACCAAACTCTAGACTTTTTATTTTATTACCGAATTGGATATAGTCATAGCAAAGACAACAGTAGCCTAATACCTGACATACCAAATCATTATTTTTTGTCCATGTAAGAGAATTATTTCTGAATTATGCATATCCTCCACCGGATTCGTTTCAGAAATTGTAAGTGCACTCATCGCCAAGTAATAACGGGCACTATCATTCTTTTCAGCTGCAATTTTGGGTAAAAGGGAGTCAATATTAGGCGGCTTTTGAGAAAAATCAACCTTTGCACTTTGGGCATTTACAAAAGAAAGAAAGCTGCCAAAAATGAGTGAAAAAATGAGTTTTTTCATCAGATTACATTTAGATGAAAGTACTCTTATTTTTTCTTTTATTTACCAATTTTTACTAATCTTTAGAGGGGGATACCAACCTTATTAAAACCAAATATCATGAAAAAAATCCTTATTAGCCTTGTTGTTTTTTCTTCATTGATTGCATGTACGGCTCCTGCCCCTAAGTTCGACTTAGCAAGTGCAAAAAAAGAAATCGAAGCTGCTAATCGTGCCCTTTCTGACTTTATGGCCAAAGGTGATTCAGTAGGACTTGCCGATGCCTACAGTGCCGATGGCGTCTTGCTATTAAATAATATGCCAGCTGTTAAGGGGAGAGAAAACCTAATTAAGTTATGGGGCAGCTTTATCAATATTGGTATGGGTGGTTTAGAATTTACCACTCTTGAAGTATGGGGTGATGAGAATTATATAACAGAGGAAGGTCTTATTGTGATTAAAGCAAAAGATGGCACACAACTAGACAAGGGTAAATACATTGTGCTTTGGAAAAAGGAAAACGGTAAATGGAAGCTTCATAGGGACATTTCTAATTCTGATTTACCAGTGGTTACTAAATAAAAAAATATGAGATTAATTCAGCTAATTTTTTGTCTGCTTTTCGGCAGTCAGGCCCTTTTTGCACAGGCATCATTACAAGTACAAAATACCAAAAGCTATAAGCTTGTTTCCAAAATAAATAACAAGGAGTATTTTCTCGGTATTTCTGTACCAGAAGACTACAGCGCTAGCAATAAGTACCCAGTTCATTTTATTCTAGATGGTTATTATGCTGCTGGTATCGCACACGGTGTTCATAGAACACTGGATTTTTACAAAGAAATTGAAGATATTATTGTAGTAACCATCGCAGGAATTGAAAAAAATAATAAAGAATTTTTAGTAAATAGATGGGCTGATCTCACCTTCACTAACGATCCTCGCTTTGATACAGTTGCTGTTAAAAATTGGGATTTACCTGCAAAAAGTCTTTTATCCGGTAATGGAAGACAGTTTCTGGAAATTATAAAAACAGAAATTATTCCTTTCATAGAAAAAAAATACAGTACGAACGGTAAAAAAGGGATATCTGGTCATTCTTTAGGGGGTTTGTTTGTTGGTAATTTGATGTTTGAAGCAAATGACATATTTGAAAAATTCGGAATTAACAGCCCCTCTTTTAAAGGGTGGAATAAAAATGACATTAGAATAGCAGAGAGTGCATTTGCTGAGAGGCACAACGACTTAAAGGTAAAAGCAATTCTAACATTTGGCGGTTTAGAGGACGCTGGTAGAATTAGTGATTTAAAAGAGTATGAAGCATTGCTAAAAAGCCATTATAGTGGTATTGAGATAACAAGCTACATATTTGAAGGTGAAACCCATTCCTCCGTGATTGCTGCAATGATAAGCCGAAATATGTCTTATTTATATGCGAATAAGGCAAAAAGTAAATAATGGAAGTTCATCACCCTCACCATCCTACACACAAGAAAAAATGGTCTGAATATATCATTGAGTTTGTAATGTTATTTGAGAAACACAATTTATGGAAAGTCTTTTGGAGGACTTAGATAAAGGGTTAATAAATTTGCGATTTGATCTTGATTATTTTTTAATTAAATTTGCTTATCCTCGATTAGATAAAAAAATTACAGAAGTACAGACTGAAATCGCTGATAAATATGGTTTGGAAACAAAACCGAGTAATAGATAGGAAATGAGACTATTGCTTTTTATTTTATCAATCAACATCAATTTTTGCTTTGGGCAGCAAAAAATCCCTTTGCCTAAAATAGTTACAGTAAAGTCAGTGGGATATCCTATTCAAGAAAACAGGAAATCTGTTTATTCGAGACCTATTTTTTTAAGTGCTAGACAAGGCTTCATTTGTAAGCAAGAATGGAAATTTGAAAAGAAAACTCGATTACCACTAAGAATAAGAGTTGGTTCGCTTGACTACGTAAATAAATTAGAAGGGAAATAAAAAAGAATTCGTTCCCAATTTGAAAAGGGCCCTCATTTAGGAGCTTAAATGCTGGAGTAATCTTTTAAAACAGCTTACCTATTTCATTGGAGTAGCTGGTGAATCTGAATTAACCATATCTCTGAAGAACATATTTTTTCATTACTTTACCTCAGCAGGTAAATATAATTAAGGAAAAATGATGTGGTTACTGAAATATCAAGAATTTAAAACGTCATTTTATTCTTTCCATTCAATTGCAACGACAATTTCGTTTTTTCGGCCTACAATTTCATATGGTGCATTATAGCCAAGATATGTGGGATTACCGGATATTTTGACTCCTTTATAAGTGAGGGATTCTAAAAGTTGGTTACTGTATTGCTTTATCTTTTGATCGCTGGCATACCCGCTAAATTCAATCGCAGCCATGTATATTGCAGGACTTTCGTGTAATTCTATTAGAGGATCCATAGGACGGGGGAGTTTATCAAGAGTGTACTCAGATGGCATAACAAAACTCATTGAGGAACCATTTTCTTTTATGTCCATATGAACAGGTGCTGTCATTGCAATCTTGGTAGCGCTTTCATTATTTCCAAAAATATAACCGGCAATTTTTTGAAATCCGCTGCTACCTAACTCTCGATAGGATTTTGCTGATAGTTTTGTAGTAGCAAAAATGGCAGGAGGGTAAAATCGAATTTCATACTCCTTCTCTTTTTTTATAACGCGGTATTTTTGTTTTTCAATATTTGAAAAGGCCAAAAATGACTGAAATGTAATAAAAGCGAGGATTAGCAGAAAAAATGTGATTAATATTGATTTCATATCAGATATTTTATGGTAAACAATTGAAATTGACGTTTTGTTTAGTTTAGCGGGTACAGATAGTTACTAATTTATTATAAACTATCAGGGGCCGTAAGAATATCTAAAAATTAATACTAAGTTTAGTATGAAATTCAATGATATATGAAAAAAACACTCACCCTCCTTTTGTTAGGTTTGCATATTAGTTTTTTACTACTTGGCCAAACTTTTGAAGTTACCCTACCGGCAGGGATTTCGAAAAAGCCTCTTGATGGCAGGTTATTTATTATGCTATCTAAAAATCCAACACGAGAGCCACGCTTTCAAATCTCTGATGACGAGGGAACACAGCAGATATTTGGTATAGATATTGAGGGCTGGAAGCCCGGCACCGTAATGCAGTTAAGCCCTGATGCTTTCGGATATCCAGTTACCTCCGTTGCAAAAATTAAGAGTGGCGCCTACAGGGTACAGGCGCTTTTACATTTATATGAGACTTTCAAAAGAAAAGATGGTCATGTTGTAAAGCTTCCAATGGATCGTGGGGAGGGGCAACACTGGAATACTGCACCTGGAAATATCTATTCAAAGCC
>Ga0194132_10011534_pt1 | contig 11343 bp, 7 predicted proteins | sample TA2KigOf80mmetaG_FD_148612 | JGI IMG/M metagenome (GOLD analysis project Ga0194132, IMG submission 148612) | Freshwater microbial communities from Lake Tanganyika, Tanzania - TA2015054 Kigoma Offshore 80m | ecosystem: Environmental > Aquatic > Freshwater > Lake | place: Tanzania: Lake Tanganyika... | reverse complement strand
GCCCACAGCGCCGCGGCGACATAGGCGTGAACATCGGCGCGCAGGGGCCGCGCCCCAGCCGCGCTCAGCAACGCCTCGAGCGCGGCGCGTGGGCTGTTGCGCGCGAGTTCGCCCACGCCCGCTCGCATGCCGTACAGGAACTCGATCTCCCCGTGGACGGCGCGCACCTCGGGATCGTTGCGCCAGCGACGGTCGAGGCTCTGGATGGGAGCCAGCGCCCGCGCGCGGGCCGCTTGCGCATCGAGCTCACCGCGCCGCAGCTCGAACTCGCCCCAACCCAGCGCGCGCCGCGCCTCGCGCACCGCCGCCAGGGCGTGCTCGCGCTCCGGCTCGCCCCATGCGAGCGAAGTGGCGTGCGCCTCGAGTCGCTCGAGGTTCAGGGGCAGCCAAGCGAGCACCGCGTTGCCCTTCGGCTTCGCGCGCCACGCAATCCACGGATCCCAGTCGCGCAAGCGCCGCGAAGGTTGTTCCCAGTTCCTCAGGTCCGCCACATGGCGTGAAGCCAATTCCTCGCGCTGGCCCAGACCGAGCTCGCGCAGAGCCTCGTGCAGTTCCGCATCCAGCTCGTTCCAGCGTTCTGGAACGACCGCCGGCGCGAGCGCGCTGCCCGTGAGCAGCACCTGCGTGCCGAACAGCCACGCGCGCGCATCGGGAAACGAGACCGAGAACGCCTGCAGGAGCGCGACGAAGCTGTCCGGCTCGAGCGCGTGCGGTGGAATCCACTGGCAGAGGATGCCGCCCGGCGCGAGCGCAGCGCGCGCGACCGCATAGAACTCGGGCGTGTAGAGGTACACGCCGAAAGGCGAGTCGGGGAGCAGGGGCTCCATGGTCACCACGTCGTAGCGCGAGGGATGGAGCGCCAGCGTGCGGCGACCATCGTCCACGATCACCGCCACGCGCTCGTCCCCGTCCCCGCGCTCGAGGGCCCCGTGGTTGAGCTCGCGAAACAGCGGAGCGGCTTCGACCACGGCGGAGGAGATCTCGAGCACGTCGATGCGCTCCACTTCGTCGTGCAGCGAGACCGCGCCCAGCGTGGTGCCCGTTCCAAGGGCGAGCACGGCCACGCGGCGCGGCTTTGGGTGGAGCAGCACGGGCAAGTGCCCGAGGGCCTGCATGTAGCGGTAGTCGGGGCCATTGCCGGCCGCACGAAACTGGTCGGTGAGCAGCGTGCGTTCGCCGAGCACGCCGTCGTCGACGACGGCGACTGTGAAGTGCTCGTCCTCGCGGAAGAAGCGCAGTCCAAGCGCGGGATCGACGAGCTTGGGAGACGAGAGCGCCGGAGCCGGGGACTGCGCGGCCACGCCGACGAGCAGACCGCACAGCAGCGCAGCGCCGAGCGCGCCGATGTAGTCCCGCTCGCGCAGTGCCCAGGCACAGGCGAGCAGCCCCGCCAAGCCGCACAGCGCGGCCAAGGTGCCCTGAATCCCGAAGCTCGCGACGAGGCCGGCGTGGAGCACGGGACCCGCGAGCAGCGCGCCGATCACCTCCGCACGCACCAAGTCCCCGAGCCGTCGACCGCTCTCGCCGCGCGCGCGCGCGTGCAGCAGCGGAAGCACGGCGCCGAGCGGCGCGAGGGTGGGCAGGACGAGCACGAGTGCCATGGGGATGTCGCCGTAGTCGCGCACGAGCGCGAGCGCTCCGTCGGCTTGCAGCGGCCACAGCGAACCCAGCGCGCACAGGCACAGGCACAGCGTCAAAGCGCGCGCGCCAGATCCGATCCAGCGCGCCGCGACGGCTCCCCCTGCGAACGCGAGCAAGGCGACCGCCACGACGAGCGTCAGCTGCGCCGTCTCGCTGCCGATCCACATCACGGCCACGCGCGCGCAGATCCACTCCAGGCCGAGGCCGCACAGCGTCGTGCCTGCCACCAGCACGAACGCGAGCGGATCCGTCGCGGCGCGCACGCCCTCCAACTTCGCCGCGAGCGCGAGGCGCGGCAACAGCAAGAAACTCCCCACCAAGAGCAGCAGCGCCAGCGCGAGCGCGCGAGCGCGCCCCCACTCTGCCGTGGCGAACAGCCCGAGCGCGAGCGCGCCGCACATCGCACCGACCAAGTTGGAGGCGAGCAGCGCGCCGATCCCGGCGCGGGGAAGGCGTTCTCCGAGCACTCGCGCGGCGCTGGTCAGGAACCACCCCGAACCCAGTGCGCACAGCGCGAGGGCCAGCAAGACGCGCGGGGTCGTGAACGGCAGGTCGTGGGAGAGCAACGCCCATGCGACTGCGTTGCCCCCCAATGTCCACGCCGCCCCGCGCGCGGCCAGCGCGTGTCCCGTCCAGCGCGCGCGAGCGCCGAGCCACGCTCCCAGCGCCCAGCCAGCGACATAGGCCCCGGGCCCGTAGGCGCCCGCGACCGACTGCCCGGCAACGAGGCCGGCGTGGGCCAACCACGCCGCCTGTAGCCCCATGGCGCCCGCACCCGCGAGCCACGCTGCGCCGAGAATCCGCGCCGTCGAGCGCACGCTGAACTCGGGCCCCCTAGCGGCGCGTGGCGGCGTCGCCGGAGGCGAGGCTCTCCCAAGCGCGCGCGGAATCCGCGGCCGCGATGATCGTCTCGCGCACCGTGTCGTTTCCCAGCACGCGCGCCATGTCGGCGAGCGTGCGGATGTGGAGCAGCTTCTGCGAACGAGGAATCACGAGCAGCACGACGATCCGCGTGGGTTGGCCGTCGATGCTCCCGAAGTCGAGTCCGCGCTCGCGCTGCACGATGCCCATGCAGGCGACCACATGGTCGGCCTGCTCGACGGCCGCATGCGGGATGGCGATGCCTCGCTCCATGCCGGTGGACATCGAGCGCTCGCGGGCGAGCACCTGCTCGACCACGGCGGACGCCGCACCCAAGGGCAGCTTGCCCTGCGCCACGAGGTGCTCGACGAGCCGAGCGATGGCGTCCCACTTGTCCATCGGATCGAAGCCGACGAGCAAGTCGGCGGGCGCGAAGAGCTGCCGCAGTTCCATGGGTCGAAGATCCTACCGTCTAGAGGCCCGTGCACTGCGCCCTCCATGCCGGCGCGGGCGCCCGCGGGAAGAAAGCGCGTGGCCCGTCGTCCGTCCGCCCGACACCCTTCGCCTCGCACCCCTTGGTCTGACGAGAGCCCTTTGACTCCCCTTCCCACGCTTCCTAGAGTCCGAGCCAAGTCGCGCTTCACCGCGCTAAGTTTCGCCATTTCAATGGGATACGCCCTTTCATGGGACACCTCGCCCCGATGAGTTGCCGCCCCGTACTCCTGCCCCTGTGCCTGGCCGCCGCACTCACCTCTCCGCTTGTGGCCCAGACCGACGAAGACGCGGTCAAGCAGGATCTGCTCGACAAGCAGGCCAAGGACCAGGCGAACAAGGCCGCCGAGGCCGCCAAGGCCACCAATCAGGCCGCTGTGGAGTCTTTCCCGCGCGGGGGGCAGCCCCCGCTGAATCCGCCCGTGGCTCCGGTGAACGCGCAGGGCAATCCGCAGGCCAACGCGCAGGGCAATCCGCCCGCCAACCAAGGCAACCGTGACGGCGCGAGCACGGGATCGGCCAACGCCAGCCCTCGCGGCCAGACTCCGCGCGCTGGCAACGCCGGTGCGGCCCCCGCGGCCAGCACCGGCGGATCCTCGGCGTCGACGGCGAGTTCGGGCTCGGCGCAGGGCTCGATCCCCAAGATTCAGGAGTCCGGAGACTTCTACATCTTGAACCTCGACGAGGAGGGTGAATCCCTCGACCTCCTGTGGCTGACCAAGATGTGCCAGATCGCCACGGGCAAGAACTTCAACTTCGACCAGAAGGTGATCCAGCCCGCACTGCTCGACGCCAAGGTGCGCATGTTCGGCGAGAAGCGCATCCCGAAGTCGGAGTTCTACGAGTTCTACCAGATCCTGATGTTCATCCACGGGTTCACGATCACCAAGGTCGGACCCGACCACCTCGCCGTCTACCTGATCCAGTCCTCGAGTCCCGCGCAGGCCGCCGCCGGCAGGACGGTGTTGAAGGACGATGCGATCTACATCCTGCCGGACGAAATCGACAAGTACGCCGATCAGGTTGCGACGCAGATCATGACGGTGATGCACTTGCCGAACACGGATGTGCGCACGCTCGGCAGCTCTTTGCGCGGCATCATCGGCGGGCAGGGCAACAACGAGCAGCCGATCTTGCCCGTCGCCAACACGCAGAGCGTGGTGCTGCGAGGCTTCGCGTCGCAGGTCGTGTCGCTCGCGCGCATTCTCAGGCTCGTCGACGATCTGGCGGGACAGGACACCGGCGTCACGCCGCAGTTTGATGTGATCCCGCTCGAGTTCGCGGCGGCGGAGGACCTCTCCGACATCCTCGAGCAGCTGCTCGAGGCCCGCAAGCGCGAGGCTCAGACCCAGCGTCAGGCCAACCCGCAGGGCGCGACCGGCCAGATCTCCGGCGGCGGCGGCGAGTCGAAGATCCTGACCTACCCGCGCACCAACTCGCTGCTCGTGATGGCGCTGCCCGAGGACATGGCCGCCATCAAGGAGCTCGTCGCGCGCCTCGACGTCGAAGTGGTCGAGCCCGAGCGCACCTACCACGTCTACGCGCTCGACCACGTCAAGGCCGAGGACCTCGCGGAAGTCCTCGAAGACTTCATCGAAGGCGCCTCGCGCGTGACCTCGGGCGGCGGCGGTGGCCGCGGCGCCGCCCAGCCCGCCGCGCAGGGACTCTCGAGCCGCGACAACGAGGTCATCGTCGTCGCCGACGAGACCACCAACTCGCTGCTGATCGCCGCCAGCCGCCGTCGCTACGAGGAAGTGGTCGAGCTGGTCCAGCGCCTCGACCGCCGGCAGGAGCAGGTGCTGATCGAGACCGCGCTGATCGAGCTCACGGGCAGCGAGACGCTCGACCTCGGCGTCGAGCTCGGCGGCGCGGACCTGCCGGGCTCCGGCTCGGGCAGCTTCGGCTTGACCAACTTCGGCCTGTCGACCTTCGAGGACTCCGACGGCGACGGCGTGTTCGACCAGCGCATCCCGCTCGACTCGGCGCAGGGCATCACGGCCGGCCTGCTCGACGGCGACACCTTCAACCTGCCGGCGCTGATCGTGGCCCTGCAAGGGCGCAGAGAAGCCAATGTGCTCAACATCCCGAGCGTGCTGGTCACGAACAACGGCAACGCGACGGTCAAGACGCTCGACGAGCAGCCGACGACGCAGATCACCGCCACGGGCGTGGGCGGCCAGACGCAGCAGAACTTCAACGACTACCAGAAGGCCGGCATCACGATGGACATCTCGCCGTCCATCTCGGCCTCGGGTTACCTGCGCCTGAATGTCGCGCTCGAAGTCGCGACCTTCCAAGGCCAAGCGAGCGGCGCCATTCCCCCGCCGCGACTGACGCGCACGATCAACACGCAAGTCAATGTGCCCAACGGCGACACCATGGTGGTCGGCGGCATTATCGTCGACAACAAAGTGCGCACGCGGTCCATGATCCCGTGGCTCGGCGACATCCCGCTGCTCGGCGCGCTCTTCCGGCGCGACTCCGACAGCGACAACCGCACGACGCTGTACTTCTTCGTGACGCCGCACATCCTGCGCGACCCGAACTTCTCGGACCTCGCGGCGATGAGCTACAAGACGAAGCTGGAGGCCGCCGAGCGCATCGAGGCCGAGCGCGTGCGCATCATCGACCCGAACTTCGGCAAGGTCCTGGGCGCCGTCGACCTCGGCAGCTTCGACGTGCCGCTGTTCCGCAGCCCCGGCTCCGGCGAGACGACGCCCGACATGGTCGGCGCCGACCCGTCGAAGAAGCTCGAGCCCGCGACCGGCGGGGGCACCAAGAACCCGAAGTAGGCAAGCGACCGTGGCCAGCCTTTCCGACCTGCTCGTCGACGCGGGGCTCTCTCGCGAGCGCCTCGAGGACTGCCGCAAGCTCGCGGTCGAGTCGGGGGATTCCCTCGACCGCGTGATCCTGCAGCGAGAGTACCTGCCCGAGAGCACCTTGCTGCGCACCTACGCCGTGCATCTGGGCTTCGAGTTCCGCGAGTCGCTCGAAGATGCCACTCCTCCGGGCACCTTCGTGAACCGCATCCCGGTGCAGTTCGCCCGCAACTACAACCTCGTCGCCATCGACGAGCAGAATGGCGTGCTCAAGGTCGCCACCTGCAATCCGCTCGACCCGCATCCGATGGACGACCTCTCGGCCCTCTACGGGTCGGACATCGAGCCGGTGCTCGCACCGCGGCAAGAGATCAATCGCCTGATCGCGCGCGCCTACCGCCACAAGGCGGACGGCGTCGACGAGGCGCTGGCCGATGTGGCCGAGGACGGCGACATCGCTGGTCTTGCGGAGAAGATCGAGGAGGGCGAGGACGTCCTCGACACCTCGAACAAGGCGCCGATCATCAAGCTCGTCAACACGATCTTGTTCCAGGCGCTGAAGCTGCGCGCGTCCGACGTGCACTTCCACCCCTACCCCGACCGCATGCAGGTCCGGTTTCGCATCGACGGCATCCTGTACGACATGGATCCGATCCCGCGGAAGGCGCTCGAAGCCATCGTCAGCCGCGTCAAGGTCATGGGCAAGATGGACATCGCCGAGCGTCGCCTGCCGCAGGACGGCCGCGCGACGATCAAGATCGGCGAGGGCGAGGTCGATGTCCGCATCAGCTCGGTTCCGACCACGCAGGGTGAGCGCATCGTCATGCGCTTGCTCGACAAGACGGCCAAGCTCTATTCGCTCCAAGAGATCGGCCTCAGTGCGAAGAACGAGGCCATGCTGCGGGAGTACTCGAGCTACAACCACGGCATCATCCTCGTCACCGGCCCCACCGGCTCGGGCAAGACGACCACGCTCTACGCGGCGCTGACCGAGGTCGATACCACGGAAAAGAACGTGCTGACGATCGAGGACCCGGCCGAATACTCGCTGTCGGGCATCAGCCAAGTGCAGGTCAACGCCAAGAAGGGGCTGACCTTTGCCTCGGGCCTGCGCTCGTTCTTGCGTCAGGACCCGGATGTGATGATGGTGGGCGAGATCCGCGACCTCGAGACGGCCGAAGTCGCGATCCGCGCGGCCCTCACGGGCCACCTGGTCTTCTCCACGGTCCACACCAACGACGCGCCGAGCACCGTGACGCGCTTGGTCGACCAAGGCGTCGAGCCGTATCTCGTGTCGAGTTCGATCGTGCTCGTCATCGCCCAGCGCCTCGTGCGCACGATCTGCAAGCACTGCAAGGTGATCGTGCCGATCAACGACGAGTGGGCCGCCAAGTGCAAGAAGCTCGGCCTCACCGCGGCGGATCTCGGCGGGCTGGTGGCCCACGGCACGGGTTGCCAAGAGTGCTTCAACTCGGGCTATGCGGGACGCACCGCCATCTACGAGTTCATGGAGATGTCCGAGGATCTGCGCACTCTGGTCATGAATGGCGCCAACGCGACGCAGCTCAAGAAGAAGGCCGTCGAAGGCGGCATGATCTCGCTGCGCGCGGATGGCGTCGACAAGATCCGCACGCGCCAGACCACCCCCGACGAGGTGTTGCGCGTGACACAGCTGGACATGGGCTGAGCGCGCCGTGCCGATCTACCAGTACAAGGCCTATGCCCAAGGTGGCGGCACCAAGACCGGCATCGTCGACGCGGACACGCCGCGCGATGCGCGTGCCAAGCTCCGGCGCGACAATGTGCTCGTCAGCGAGATCAGCGAGCTGCGCGGCGGCCAGAAGACGGGCGTCGCGTCGGGCTCCGCGAAGGGCAAGGGTCCGGGCCTGATCGCACGGCTCAACGCCATTCGTGCAGCCAGCTCGGGCCCGAGCTCCGCCAACCTCGAGATCGTCGCAGCCGCGACGCGCCAGCTCGGCACCCTGCTCGGTGCCGGCATTCCGCTGATCGAGGCGCTCAAGGCGCTGATCGAGCAAACCGAACACCGCGCCGCCCAGACGATGTTCCGCGAGATCCGCGAGCGCGTGAGCCAGGGTGCCTCGCTGGCCGATGCGCTCGCCGAGCACCCGGGCTGGTTCAACGACCTGTATGTCAACATGGTCCGCGCCGGCCAAGCGACGGGCAACCTCGACATCGTGTTCACGCGCCTCGCCGACTACATGCAGGCCCAGCGCGCGCTGCGCCGCAAGGTCGTGAGCGCGCTCACATACCCGGCGATGATGGTCGGCATCGGCGTGATCGTGGTCAGCATCCTGATGACGCTCGTGGTGCCGAAGATCACGGCCATGCTGACGGACACCGGCCAGACCCTGCCCGGACCGACGCGCGTGCTGATCCTGATCAGCGACCTGTTCAAGAACTACTGGTGGGCCGGGGCGCTCCTCGTCGGTGCGATCTCGTTCACCTTCGAGCGCATCTACCGCAAGAACGGCGCCGGCCGCCTGTGGATCGACCGCACCTTGCTGCGCCTGCCGGTGCTCGGCGACCTGTTGCGCAAGCAAGCTGTCGCGCGCTTCACCCACACGCTCTCCACGCTGCTGCAGTCGGGCGTCCCCGTGGTGCAGAGCCTCGAGATCACGCGCAATGTCGTCGGCAACCGTGTCATCTCCGACGCCACCGAGCTGCTCCGCTCGCGCATCGTCGAGGGCACCGACATCGGCACGCCCATGCGCGCCTCGGGCGCCTTCCCCGCGGTCGTGTGCTACATGGTTCAAGTGGGCGAGCAGTCCGGCGAGGTCGAGCAGATGCTCGACCGCATCGGCGCGGCCTACGACGAGGAGATCGAGATCACGACGGCGCGCCTCACCAGCGTGCTCGAGCCGATCCTGATCGTGTTCCTCGCGCTCATCGTCGGCTACATCGTCATCTCCATCGTGCTGCCGATCCTCAAGGTCGGGCAGATCCAGTGATCCCGGTCGTCCAAGTTTCCTAGTCGCCGCGCCCCGCGCGGCCTCATCACCATGACCCTCTCCCGCCACCACCGTGCCCGCCGCTCGCGCGCGGGCTTCTCGCTCGCCGAACTGATGGTCGTGATCGTGATCCTCGGACTGATCGCGACCTTCGTCGTGCCCAACCTGCTCGACCGCCTGACCTTTGCCCAGAAGAAGAAGGCCGAGATGGACATCGCGGCCCTCGAGCAGGCCATCGACACCTACGCCATCGAGAACGGCGGGCGCTACCCCGACGATCTGCAGATCCTCGTCACGCCCGACGACAACGGCCGCACCTTCTTGAAGGGCTTCACGACGGTCCCCAACGACCCGTGGAACAACCCCTATGTGTTCGAGCCCGCCACCGGCGGCAGCACGCCGAAGATCATCAGCTTCGGCAAGGACGGCCAGCCCGGCGGCCAGGGCGACGACGCGGACATCGACAACTTCTCGATGCGCAACAAGGAGAAGTAGGCCGTGTTCGACGAGCAGCGCGCCCGCCACCGGAGCGCCGGCTTCAGCCTGATCGAACTGATGCTGGCGATCCTCGTGCTCGCGCTGCTCTCGACGCTGGTCTACATCACCTGGGAAGCGCTCCTGCCCCGCACGCGGCTCAACTCGGCCGTGCGCGAGCTGGCCTCGACGCTGCAGGAAACGCGCTCGGACGCCGTGTCGCGCGGGGCGGAGTTCCGCGTCGAGTACTACTTCGAAGCAGAAGACGGGCATCCTCGCGGCTACCGCGTGATCACGCCCTTCCGCGCCGGCGGCGTCGGGGGCCTCGCGGTGAATGACGAGGAACGCATGGCGCTCGATTGGCACGAGCTTCCCGAGGGCGTGGAGTTCCAGTCCATCACGGTCGCCGGGCAGATCATCAACCGCGGCCGCTGTGAGGTGCGCTTCGACTCGCGCGGCAGCGCCAGCGACCACACCATCGTGCTGCTCCAGCAGCCCTTCGAGAACATCTACACGATCGAGGTGCAGGCGCTCACCGGCCTGATCCAGTTCCACGACGGCGAGTTCCAGCGGCGTCCGCCGGAAGATCGAGACTTCCATTGATCACGCGCCGCTTGCGCCGCGGGTTCACGCTGGCCGAGGTCGCGGTCACGATCGCGCTGATCGGACTTGCTCTGGCGTGGATGCTGCAAGTCCTCAACGCCGCCAAGCTCACGGCCGCCTATTCGCGCAACCTGAAGCTCTCCCGCGAGCTGGCGCTGCTCACCCTCGGCCAGATCGAAGCCGGTGAGTATGCCGATGACCTCGACAACGAGCGTCTCGACGGAACCTATGCCGAGGAGGGCTATCCGGACTTCTCCTACGAGGTCGTGATCGGCGACGAGAACTTCCGCCCGGACCCGACCGACCAGCGCGCCTTCGACAACTGGCAGGCCGAGCGCGAGCGCCGCGAGCGCGAGCGCCGCGCCGAGGATGCCGAGGAATCCGAAGATGAAGAAGAGCAGGCCTACGAAAAGATCCAGATCAAGGTGAGCTTCCCGAAGATCCAGGACATGCGCAACGACTACATCCTCGAGCGCTGGCTGCCATGGCGTCAGCTGTACCCCGAGGAAGAAGAAGACGCGGAAGCGGTTGCGGATGGAGCCGATTCCTCCGGCGAGAGCGGGGCTGGCGGCGGCAGCGGCAACACGGGCACCGGTGGACGCAGCGGTACCGGCGGTCGAGGACGTGGAGGTACCTCGCGATGAAGTGCGACGAAGAAGTCCTGCGTCCGGCGCGCTCGCGCTCCGGTTTCAGCCTTGTCGAGGTGCTGGTCGCGCTGATGATCGTCAGCGGCATCATGCTCGCGCTCACGCAGCTGCTCGAAGCCACGCGCATCAGCCGCGACACGATCCACAACATCCAAGAGACCCAGCTCGCTGGCCCCGCGATCATGGATCTGATCGAACGCGACCTGCGCGGGATCATGGTCTACGACCGCGAGGCGGATCAGGCGCTGCGCGTGAAGAACCGCGTGCTCCTCGGCCGTGACGCCGACCGCATCGACTTCGTGACCACCACGGACAGCCTCGTGCTGACCGAGGCGGACCGCCGATTCGTGCGCGCCGATGTCAACGAAGTGGGCTACGCGCTGCGGCTCTCCCCCTCCGATGACGAGTTCCTCGAGCTGTATCGGCGCGAGGACTTCGGGATCGACGACGAGCCCTTCGACGGCGGCACCTACACCTTCCTCCACGACCACGTGAAGCACCTCGAAATCGAGGTCTTCGACGAGGATGGACCCGACGTGGACGGCCTCGATGACTGGGGCGACAAGGACGAGGAAGAGGTCGGCCTGCCCAAGCGCCTCGAGATTCGCTTGACGCTCGAGCTGGCTCCGCGCCTGTCCCACGAGCAACTGCGGATCGCTCCCGCGGACAAGCGCATCGTCACCTACACGCGCATCGTGCGCTTCAGCGAGGACCTGCTCACGCAGATGGAAGTTCAGCCGGTCCCGGTGGTGCCGATCCTCTCGATCGCGCAGGACAACGCCGCGGGAGCCGGCGGCACATCCAACACAGGCGGCGGCGCGCCCGGCGGCGGCGCGC
>Ga0194132_10011531_pt1 | contig 11344 bp, 14 predicted proteins | sample TA2KigOf80mmetaG_FD_148612 | JGI IMG/M metagenome (GOLD analysis project Ga0194132, IMG submission 148612) | Freshwater microbial communities from Lake Tanganyika, Tanzania - TA2015054 Kigoma Offshore 80m | ecosystem: Environmental > Aquatic > Freshwater > Lake | place: Tanzania: Lake... | reverse complement strand
CCGCGCTGCCCAACACCTCTTGCACCATCTCATCGTCCCGCACGTATCTCACATGGTGCATTCGCGCAAAACCTAAGTAAAACATCAACACGGTCCCCATCACGAATTGGGCATTACTCAGACTCGCCGGCTGCCGCTTGACCGTTAGCTTCTCGTACAGCAGCTGCACAAACTCCAGCTTCTCCAACAACGCCGCCAGCGGTAACAGGCCGCCGTACGGGGTCAGCACCCCGCCTCCAAAGTCGTACCGGGTGGCCGCCCCGATTTTATTGGCTTTCCCCCGCGTTCTTTCTTTTCCGCTCGCAACGGCCTTTTCAGACCTCGGCGCTTTTGCTATCTTCTCCATTCGGGAGTGCTCCTTTCCTTGATCGCTCTATCAAGTCTGGATAGGTCGTCTTTGCAAACCGCCTATCCTAGGGCACTCCCGCTTTCCTTTCAATCCCTCCGTTCCGGTTCAGTCGCTATAAGCCCGTTCGGCGCATAATCTGGGTTGGACATGCCCTTCGACAGTCCCTCTAGATTCATCGAACTGCAGACCGCGGAGCTGTTAGGCATCGATATTTTCGTCTTCAGTAAGCTGGCTCGATTTGGGTTCTTTCTTATTACTCTTCCCAAGACTGCCCCGAATGCGGAGGCCCTGATTCAGGGATTGTCTGCACTCCAAGACCGCGACAAGCTCTTCATCACTAGCGAAGAGGCTCCGGATCTCAAGCTGCAAACTCTCCATCTCTTCGACAGCGCTCCGGGACCGAAAGAACTGCTCCGCCTGAGGCATTCCAAAACCAGCATCCTTTACGACGTGGACCGTAAGAACTACGAAAACGCCATCGTCGAGTTCTTCAAGAAGCATCTGCCGCTGCGCGCCAACGGCTGAGACCGACAGCCTGACCTCTGCGGTTCGCCTTGCGCTGTGCCGCCCTGAAGCTCACCTTCGAACCATCTTCGTAATCTTTCTCTCAAGAAACCGGGTTTGCGACACAGTGCGGGCCTGCGGCAACACCGACTCAGCGTCCGTGGCGAGATCCGTCAGCAGAAACAGTTCTCCCTGCTGAGGGTACGTCACATCGCCTTCGGAATAGATCAGACGGGTGCGCGTGTTGAGATAGAAGTTGAGACCATACTCGACCCTCCGCGAGAGTCCGTAGACAAACACCGGCTGGCCGGCAAATCCGTTCTGCCGAAGAACCTCTGCCAATCGCCGCGACGATTCGGCCCCATCGACCCGCGGCGCAATTGCCTGGGTCACCAACAACACTGCGAGCGCGGCACCTGTCAGATAAACGGCGAAGAGACGAGCGGGTTGCCAGCGCCATACGAGCAGCATCGCCGCCACGCCTACAGCACCCAGAAGAAGCTGCGCCGTGGGAAGGAATCCCGCGAGTTCGGCATTGAGCCGAGCCGCAAGGAGGGGCAACGCGAATCCCAGTCCCAGAATCGTGGCTGCCTGGGCGTAGAGAGTCAAACGACGGCTGACCGAAAGGTGTTCAGACGAGCTGACGGTCCACAGGCTGGCCCATTCCTTGGCCGCTAGAATGGCCAGAGCAGGAAACGCCGGCAGGACATAACCTGGCAGCTTCGAGCGCGACAGCGAAAAGAAGACCAGCGGGAAAACAGCCCAGCTCCAAAACAACGCGGCCTGCGGATCTTCCTGAGACTGCCGACGCAACTGGCGCAGCCATTGCCAGCCAGGCGATAGGATCTGGAAAACCCATGGTACGAAACTAGCCAAGACCACGGGAATGTAGAACCAAACAGGCTGGACGTGTTGGTGGCGATCGGTGGTGAATCGCTCCAGGTTGTGGTTGATGAAGAATTCCTGAACGAAAGGCCAGCCGTTGGCGCGATAGCAGAGCCAATACCAGGGCACGGCGACCGCAGCACCTGCCAAAAGAGATCCAGGCCTCAACAGCCTCTTCAACAGGTCCGTACGTCCAGACAACAGCACGAAAAAAGTCACGCTGCCGCCAGCCAGCACAACTGCCACCGGCCCTTTGGCCAAGAGGGCCAGAGCCAGAGCGATGTAGATCCCCCAGACCCAGACCGAGGATCGGCTGCCGGAAGCGCTGCGCGCAAAGGCGTGCGGTCCATCACCAAAGGAAGTAAAGTAAATGCAGGCAAGACCCAGGGTCAGCGCGCCAGCGAGCAGCATGTCCGTCGAGGCTGCCCTCGCCAGAACGAAATACATCGGCGACGAGGCCAGAATCAGCGCTGCGATGGCCCCACCGCGTCTGGAGATCCAGTGTCGAGCCATCGCGAATACCGCCAACAGCCCTAGAAGCGCCGCTGCTGCGGACGGCAAGCGCGCCGTCACTTCAGAGATGCCGAAAGCCTGGAATGCCAGGGCTGCCATCCAGTAATAGAGGATGGGCTTTTCCAACCAAGGTTCTCCATGCAGCCTCGGCGTCACGAAGTCCCCAGTCTCCGCCATTTCGCGAGCTACCTTGGCGTAGCGAGGCTCGTCCGGTCCGACCAGACCCAGGTTGTCGAGCTGGTGAAAAAAGAACAGATAGGCAACAAGCAACAGGAACCCGATGAGCAGCGGCTGGCGCCTGCTGGGCGGCCCAGCAACTGGAGAGGCTGGCTCAGATCGATGGGACGGGCGAGGTTCCGTCAATAGAAATCGGAACAGGACATGTAGTACCCGCACCGCGGGCACAGCAGCTTGCAATGATGGCCCTGCAGTTCAATGGCACATTGCGGGCAGTATTGGCTGATGTCTTTTCTTTCTGGCTGGCGCTCGGGAAGTTTCGCCTGAGGCGAAGGCGTTTTCGTTTTCATCACTGCAGATGAGAAGCACAACAGTAGCGCAGACCTCAAACAGGGCCTGCGCCATCGCTTCATGCATGGGGAGACAGCATCCGCTCGAATTCCTTCTTTGGAACGGCTCCCACAATCCGGTCGACAATCTCACCGTTCTTAAACAGCAGGATTGTAGGGATGCTCATGATTCCGTAGCGGCTGGCCACGTTCGGGTTGTCGTCGGTGTTCAGCTTGCCGACTTTGATTCTTCCCGAATAACTGCCGGCCAACTCTTCAATAATGGGTCCGACCATGCGGCACGGACCACACCACGGAGCCCAGAAATCGACCAAGACGGGCTTATCTGCCTTTAACGCCTCCGCTTCGAAATTGCCATCCGTCAGCTCAACCAGGTTTCCAGCCATACAAGAACTCCTTACCGATATGTCCGATCGAAAAAGGCGCCTCAGTCGCGCCCGTGTTCCTTGTCTAGCTCAACAACACGGACCCGTCAAAGCCCCCTCATTTTGACCATGAGATTGGAATTGTCAAGTTCTATCGGGTTGGAGGGCTGTGTCTTCGTCAGTCCCAGACATTGCAGTGAACCACACGCTTTCCGTTTGCCGTGAAGCACGCCAGTGCTTCCAGAGAGCGCTGGCGCCCCGCTTCAAGCGCCCCCGTTCGAATCAGCCACATGCATGGTCCGAGCTGTAAAGGCGCCACGAGCGTGGCGCACTACGAACCACCCTTTTGAAGGAACCTTGGACCTGTATCGGGAGAGTTTCCAGCATCAGGTGGTTCTTGACGCGGCGCCGGAAGACTTCCTCAGCTCGGCAAGGATTCGCTGCGCAGCAGAGGCAAAGGCGTACCGGCCAAGATCTTTCAACCCAACCCAACGGCGGCCTGGTGCGTTAGGCTCAAGTATGGCACCTCTCTCCACCTCCGCTTGAAATACCTGCAATTCGATTCGACGGGTCGTGATGGAATGTTTGACGGTCATCAGCGGTTCTACCGAATTGATTTTCAATCCGCAAGCCTCGCTGGCGAGCCGAGCTGCCATTTCGCTGGCGGTTTGCCGGTTGTGCAGTTCCACAGAAGGAAACTCCCAGAAATCCTTCAATAAGCGCTGGCTCGACCGGCGCAGAATCAGATACCTCCCCCGATGACGCACGACAACCGCCGCCTGGTGCGATTTGCGGGCCGGCCCACCACGAGCCTTCTCCGGCAGAGACTCCTGCCGACCCTGTTGCCGAGCCCAGCAGTGCCGGGTCCAGGGGCAGCTGGAACATTCTGGTTGACGGGGGGTGCAAATGGTCGCCCCCAACTCCATGACCGCCTGGTTGAAATCGCCGGGCCGCGAAGCCGGCAGCAGCCGTTGCGCCGCTTCCCAGAGACGGCTTTGCACGGCGATGCTCTTTGGTTCTCCTGAGATTCCCAAAAGGCGAGTCAGAACGCGACTGACATTGCCGTCAACCACGGCATAGGCTTGGCCGAAAGCGATACTGGCAATGGCCGCTGCGGTGTAGCGGCCGATCCCCGGCAACGCCAGGATGTCCGCGTAGTTGCCAGGGAACGCTCCTCCGAATCGCTCGACGATGATCCGGGCTGCTGCCTGGAGATTTCGCGCTCGCGAGTAGTATCCCAGACCGGCCCACAGCCGTAATACCGCATCGGTGCCGGCGTTCGCCAGCGCCGGTATGTTGGGGAACTTCTTCAGAAACCGCCCATAGTAGGGAATGACCGACTGAACCTGAGTCTGCTGCAACATGACTTCAGAAATCCAGACGGCATAAGGATCAGCAACGTTTCGCCAAGGGAGATCGCGCCGGTTCTCCTCATACCACCGGAGCAGCCGCTTTTGCAGGATGGCGCGCTTGCTGGAGTGCATCGCTGGGAAACGCAGTAGAGTTTTGGATTGAGGCTCAAGGGCACAGCGTCCGGAGGCCGTTGCTTCTCCAAAGCCTTCCAAACGAGAAGAGATCGGGAGCTCTGCCTCGCGACCGCAAGCCTCCGTCACCCCCCAAAAGCCGCAGCCACGGAACACACGGAATGACACGGAAAGTGAACGTCGCCTACCGACCGCAACCTTCGCCTCCTTCTGCGCAGTATCCAGTAGCTCAGCTCAATCATGCCCAGCACTCAAAACTATGAATCCAGCCCAGCCCTTCTTCGGTGTGTTCCGTGGGTCTGCTGCCTCGCGATCGCGGGCAAGAAAGCGGCAGAGGACTGCCGCACTCCATGACGCTTTCGCGAAGGGCATTTGAACCAGGCCCATCAGCCCACACCCGCAGAATGACCCTAGCCCAATCTCGACGGCTCGCGGTCTTTGATGTGTCTCACGAAATCGTCAATTAGCCTTCGGCCAATGCTAATCGGCGGAGGCAACTTCGGCAGGCTTTCGACAGAATACCAGTTGGCGTTCTCGATTTCCTTTCCATCGATCCGGATCTCCCCGGCTTCATGTTCAGCCGTGAATCCGATCATCAATGAGTGCGGAAAGGGCCAGGGCTGGCTGCCAAAATAGCGAACGTTCCCGATTGAAATTCCGGCTTCCTCCATCACTTCGCGCGCCACAGCCTCTTCGAGCGTCTCCCCTGGCTCCACGAAACCGGCTAGTACGCTGTACATGCCGGGAGGGGTATGAGGCGAGCGTGCCAGTAGCAATTCCTCTCCCCTGCAGACCCGCACGATAATCACCGGGCACAGCCTTGGGAAGAACATCAGATCGCACCGGGTGCATTGGCGGGCACGTTCCTCGAGCATCGCCTCCATGGGCTGTCCGCATTGGCCGCAGAATTGGTGGGTGCGGTCCCAGTGCACAATCTGAAACGCCAAGCCTGCCACGCCCGTGATGCTCGAGTCCATGGTCAGCAATACGGACCGCAGGTCTTGGAGCACAACGCCGTCGCAATCCACAGGTTCGTCTGCCAGAGGCACGGCATAGCAGTGGGCAGCACCCATGACACCGAGGTAATGCGTGGCTGAGTATTCCAACCCCAGCGCTTGCCATTGCTCGTGGCCGGGCACACAGAGTTCTTGCCCGTCCCGATGCAGAAGCAAACGGTTGCGGTGAAAAGCGAACCACAACGAGGGAGCGTCCTCTCGGGTCTCTAGGCGTCGAATTGCCGGTCGAAGCGTGTTAGCCATTGCATTTCTGGGGTCATCAAAGCACCGTCATTCCCGTGAAAAGGCTGCACCCACGAAAGCGCTGAGAGAGAAGCCAGCGGGGATGACGAAGGTCGTCAGACAGCCACAGAGGTGATTGTAATCAGGCCATCGAGTACTCATCCGTTTCTAGCCACTCTCCTCAAACAATCGCCGCAGTGAGGCGCCAGGCGCGAACTCCGCTGCCTCCTGGCCCTTTCGGAACACACGAGCCGGCTTGTCTCCCTGCAACTCGATTGTCTCACCCTCGATGCGAAGCAGAGTGCCTTCGCGCAGTCCAATCACACTGGCGCCGGGATTCGCTTCAACAAACTCCAGCAAACGTTCCGCCCGCGTTTCGCCGCCGTGATTTGGCAACGTGGCATCCGTGTAGTGCGGGTTGATCTGGAACGGCACCAGTGCCAACGCGTCGAGACTTGGAGGCTCGACGATCGGCATATCGTTGGTGGTCTTGATCGTAGGACAAGCCACATTCGATCCGGCACTCCAGCCGACGTACGGCACGCCGTGGAGTACGCGCTGACGAATTCGCTCCACTAGTCCGTGCCTGTATAGGCGATCAAGCAGACAAAACGTGTTGCCCCCGCCAACCACGATGACGGCCGCCTTCTCGACTGCTTCCGCCGGGTCCTCGGCTTCGTGTACCGAAGCCAAGCTGATTCCGATTTCGGCGAAACGCTCTCTGACGCGGGCGGCATAGTCCGAATACGAGACCCGAACTGCAGCATAGGGGACGAAGAGCGCCTCTGATGCGGCCAAACCCAAGAACTGCCGGATTGGTCCAATCGAATGCCGCAGAAACGGTTCGCCAAAGTTAGTCGAATTGCTGAGCAACAACAACCGTTTCATGGCTGCCCGACCGACCCCTTTCAACGAGAGCATTCAACGAGGGAGGACAGGGAATTACCCGGAAACGCCCGCCCACTCGTAACTACAAGCCAATCCCAGTCCTTTTTCCGTGTGTTCCGTGTGTTCCGTGGTTAATCGATTCGCTGCCCTTTGTCGGCTACTCAAAACATGCAACCACGAGGCAAATCACCTTCCACGTCTGGGTCCGATCCGCGCCAGCGCTATCCGGATGCCTGAATTCTTCACCATTCATGAAGTGCTTCGGAGCTTTCGCGCCGGGAATCAATGGACCCTGGATTTCCGAAGTGAGAAACACTCGATTGCCCCAGACGATGGGCGACGAATGACCCCGTCCAGGAAGCGCCGTCTTCCGGCGCGCACTCGCGGGGCTCCAGGTGGCTGGCAATCCACGTTCCTCGGAAACCCCAGCGCCACTGGGGCCAGTGGCCACGTGATGGATCGCCCAGGGCCGTACGCAACGTGGCAACGAATGCTAGAGTTCCTTCTATTATCCAGCATAGGACTGGCCTAGATCTAGATCGTTTCATTCAGGACCTCAAACCCGGAGATGCCGCTCGATTCGAATGGCGCTCGTGCCACGGATTATAACCCGTACGAAGCGTCCGAAGCACCAAACCGGGCATCCCGTCAACGTGCTTATGTCGATTCGGTTCTGGCTCGACAGAGCCCGGCTCTTCGGCTTTGCGTGCTGACGGGCGCGAGCGTGATTCGGATGTTTCTCCAGCCTACAGCTTCAACGGTTCGTCGGAATTCAGGAAGAACACTTTCCTGACAGTGTCGGTAATCTCCCATTTCGCTTTGAGGCCCTGGGCAAAGTGGACGACGTCGCCCGCCTGGGCATGAATTGGTTGCTCGCCTTCAGGAGTGATGCTCATACGGCCTTTCAGCAGGTACACGGTTTCATTCCAGGTGTAGTTCCAGTTGAATGACCCCGGCGTGCATTCCCAGACGCCGTCTGCACTCTTGCCGTCGGCTGACTTGTGGAACAGCACGCCGGAGGCTGCCGGCTTGCCTGAAACGATCAGGGAGTCATCGATCGGCCACGGTTCGAGTTTGAGCTCCAAAGGCCGTTCTACTTCAACCTGGGGGATCTTCTGTTCTTTGACTTCTGCCATAGTATTCTCCTTGTCCGATTGAGATAAGTGCTCGTCGTTCGCATTGGTGATGATACGGCCTTTTCTGGAGCTGCCGCCAGTTTCTGAAAAACTCGGTAGAGGCTCAATTTGAGTCTTCCGAAGAGCTAGCGAGCTGCCTGTGAGTCTTGCTGGACCTGCTTGCGTGGGAATGACGATAACCAACGCTCAGTTTTGACCGTCATGCCCGCGAAAGCGGGTATCCAGCCCCGGTTCTTGCATCGCGAAATCTCCAGGCTGACCTACCACCAAAAAATGACGACCGCCTCAGTCTGTGGTTGTAGAACCACAGACTTGCGTTACCAGACGGTGGTGGGCTGGTTTGCGGCGTTCTCCGGTCTCCCAGAATAGCCTGGATGCCCGCTTTCGCGGGCATGTTCGTTCAAGACAACCAGAAACCTGCGGCCCTTCCGGCGCAAGCAGGAATCGTGCGTCTCGCGAGCACTACGTTGCTGCAATGTCTGGAAAGCTGCAACTCAAATTGTCCCAGGTTCCACCAGAACAGGTCCTGCCAACACAAGGAGGCAATGTCCACAATTCCCCTGGGGACGCAAGAGCGGGAACTGCTATTATTCTTCGCTGCTACGGCGGAGTGTTCCTCATCGAATTGTGGGCCGAGATCTTGGCGCTCGATTCTCTCACTCAGGCAACTCGATTCTTTGAACGGTTGGGCAGCGATTACGACCAAGCCATTCGGAGGTGCGTTCCGCGCTACGCGGAGATGTTGTGGGCTATCGTCTCCTACCTGCCCGGCCACTTCCGGCCCGCCCGGATCCTGGAGCTTGGGTGTGGAACCGGGAACCTCTCCGCAGCTTTGCTGGCGGCTTTCCCGGACGCGGAGTGCACTTTGGTTGACCTTTCGAGCGATTTTCTGGCTCAGTGCCGGCAGCGGTTCGCAGGATCGAAAAGGATCGCGTATCAACAGGCAGATTTCAGGGAACTAAACTGTAATCCAGCCAGCTACGATTTGGTCGCTTCCAGCATTGCGATTCATCACCTTCCCGATCCCGAGAAAGCGAGACTGTTCCAGAAGGTTTACGCATGGCTTTCTGGAGATGGCGTCCTCGTCTATTCCGATCAATTCGCGGGAGCCACGCCAGGCCTCTACCAAAGGCACTTGGATTACTGGCAAGCCGAGGCGGCTCGGCTCGGCGCGTCCCAGGAAGAGTGGGAGCAGTGGATGCGGCATCAGGAGGAAAGCGACAGGCATGCCTCACTGCCCGATCAAATGAGTTGGCTGCGGGACGCCGGCTTTGCAAGCGTTGACTGTACCTGGAGGTTTCTGCTGTGGACTGTGGTTCAAGCGGAAAAGTGAACCCTCGAATCCTCAGGTGTGCAGACGCGCAGCTCTGGATGTGGCGCGAACAGGCCTACGCTTCAGCGGCGTCTTGAGCGATGAGCGCCAGCTCACGGCTAAGGAGCGATCGTGCTGCCTTGGAGGAGCAGTTGATCGGGAGCAAGAAAGGATCTTTCCAAGCTTGTTCGTTGTCCTCTCAAGCATCCCAGGGAAGGGACTGCGGAGAATAGGAAGCAACCGAAACATGTCAAATCTCAAGATCGATGTCACACGGATGAGCGAGGAGGAACTGGTCGCTCTCAACCGGCAAATTGTGGAGCGACTGCGTTTCCTGCAGCAGACCCGGGCTCACGCGAAAATGCTTGAGTTTCGCGTAGGCGATCGCGTCTCGTTTCAGCCGGAGGGGCGTCCTGAGCTGTTCGGCATTCTGGTTCGATACAACAAGAAGACCGTAACAGTGGTTACAGACGGTCGGGAGCAGTGGAACGTGGCACCCGCTTTGCTTCGGAGGGCGGTGGATGTGGCGTCCTCGGCGGCGCAGCCAGAAAAAGCCAAAATCGTATCCCTGCCGAAGAGCTAGATCCGTTCAAAAGCCGCCACCGCCGGCAACCGTGCTGAGACCCATTCTCGGAAATCCGGCCGGACGCACGGCGGGCAGCCTTTGCGGCGAGTCGAGCCTTGGCCAACTCGCTTGCCTAAAGAGAGTGTTCTACAGGTGCGCCAGCGACCGCTGTGCGACAGGTTGATTCAGAGGAGAGAGAACAGTTATGACGATGAAAGCCGTGTGTCTGTCTGTCGTCGGTACAATGCTTTTCGCGCTCACGGGAGCGGCGGAAGTCGCGGAGAAGGAAAAGGCTGCCGTGTCTGCGGCGAAGAAATGGTTGAGCAAGGTTGATGAAGGCAAGTATGCGGAGAGCTGGAAGGAAGCGGCGGAATATTTCAAGAACGCTGTAACGAAGGAGCAATGGGAGCAGTCGCTGCAGGCTGTGCGCAAGCCCCTCGGCAAACTGGTGTCGAGGGAGGTTAAGAAGCAAAGCTACCAGAGGTCGTTGCCTGGCGCGCCGGATGGAGAGTACGTCGTCATCCAATTCCAAACCGTGTTTGAAAACAAGAAGTCTGCCGTTGAGACAGTCACTCCCATGATCGACAAGGACGGCAGCTGGCGGGTTTCTGGCTATTTCGTTAAATGAACTCACAACCCCCAGGCGGCAGCGCCGAGGAAGAGGAACTCGATTGGCTCTTCGCCAGCCTCGGGGCAACGTTGGCGATGCCTGCGTTCGGAATGCCAGCGTCATCCAAAGAGAGTTCTGTTACTTGACTTGAACGCTGAACGAGGAGGCACACGCAATGGAAGCGGGCTCGATGGCAAGCGCCGAAATCACCACCCAGGACCAAGACATGGCGAAGGCTCTATCGTCGGCAGATACCGATTTCCCTGAAGTCTTTGCCACCTCTCGAATGATCGCCCTGATGGAGCTGGCAGCAGCCCGATGTATGAAAGGCCTCGTGAAGCCCGGCGAGCTCTCGGTGGGCGTCAACATCAATGTGAACCACCTGGCAGCAACTCCAAAGGGAGTCTTAGTGCGTGCCGAAGCGACTTATACCGGCATGCAGGGAAAGTTGTTCGGATTCGAGGTGGCGGCTTTCGACCAAGGTGGTTTGATCGGCAAAGGCACCCATACCCGCGCGGTGATTTCGACTGAACGGCTGGTTTCGGGCGCCTTGTCGCGCAATCGCGGGCAGAGCGCTGGTTAGTGCCAGGTGAAAAGTGAACCACAAATGAACACAGATGGACACGGCTTGAACGGCTTGACACCAAGGCGTCTGGTCGGCAAAGGCATTGAGAGTTGTGTGATGATTTCTACCGAGTGGCTGGTTTGCGGGGCTTTGTCGTGCAATCGCGGGCGAAGCGGCGGTTAGTGCCTTGGGTAGGAACCAGCCGGAGTTTGCTGTCTATTACTGACATCCGTGTTGATCCGTGTCCATCGGTGGTCAGGACGGCCTGAGACAAAAGCTGAATGGCTGCGCTTCGCACAGCGAACTCAATGGTCTCCTGAGACAAGTTCTGGCAGCCTCCCGGTGTGCACCTGCAGAACTCTTCTCGGGCCATCTCGAGAGCTCGGCTCGAGCTACGGCGCTC
>Ga0194132_10011530_pt1 | contig 11347 bp, 9 predicted proteins | sample TA2KigOf80mmetaG_FD_148612 | JGI IMG/M metagenome (GOLD analysis project Ga0194132, IMG submission 148612) | Freshwater microbial communities from Lake Tanganyika, Tanzania - TA2015054 Kigoma Offshore 80m | ecosystem: Environmental > Aquatic > Freshwater > Lake | place: Tanzania: Lake Tanganyika... | reverse complement strand
GGTGGCCGCCACCGCGGTGACCTCGGGCGACGCGCGGATCCGGGCCGGCCGGTTCCCGCGCGGGTTCGCGGTCCCGGCCCGGCTCGCGTTCGGTCTCACCGGCCCCCGCCGCCAGATCCTCGGTACCACCTTCTCGGGGGTGGTCGACATGGTCGGCGCGCGGGTGTCGGACCTCTCGATCGGCGACGCGGTGTGCGGCATGACCGGAGCCCGGATGGGCACCCACGCGGAGCACGTGACGGTGCCCGTGAAGCGGATCAGCCGGAAGCCGGCGGTGGTGTCCCACGACGACGCGGCCGGGCTGTTGTTCGGCGGTTCCACCGCGCTGTGGTTCCTGCGGGACAAGGGCCGGGTGGGCGAGGGCGCGTCCGTTCTCGTCAACGGCGCCTCCGGTGCGGTGGGGACCAACGCCGTCCAGCTCGCCCGGCACTTCGGTGCGTCGGTCACCGGCGTGACGAGCGCGCCGAACGCCGCGCTGGTCGAGCGGCTCGGGGCCGAGCGGGTCATCGATCACACCACCGTCGACGTCACCACCATCGGGGACCGGTTCGACGTGGTGCTCGACACCGTCGGCAACCTCTCGATCGCGACGGGCCGTGCGCTGCTGCGCCCCGGTGGTGTGCTGCTGCTCGCCGTGGCCGACCTCGCCGACACGATCCGGGCCCGAGGGCGGGTGGTGGCCGGCTCCGCTCCCGAGCGGGCCGCCGACTTCGACCTCGTGCTGCAGCTGGTGGCCGACGGCACCATGGTCGTGGTGCACGACCAGACGTATCCCCTCGACGGCATCGCCGAGGCGTACCGCCGCGTCGACGGCGGCCACAAGGTCGGCAACGTCGTCGTGCGCCCGTAGCCACCGACCGACGTCCGACCGAGCGAGGTCCGACCGAGCGAGGCGCTGCCCCCGCGCTCCGTGGCATGCTCGACGGCATGACGGACGTGATCTGGAAGGACGCGACGGCGCAGGCTGCGGCGATCCGCAGCGGCGAGACGAGCGCAGTGGAGCTGGTCGAGGAGCACCTCGCGCGGATCGCGCGGTTCGACCCCGAGCTGGCGGCCTACGTGGCCGTCGATGCCGAAGGCGCGCGGTCGGCGGCCCGAGCGGCCGACGCCGCGGTGGCCGGGGGCGATCCGGACCCGAGCCGGCCGTTCCTGGGCGTGACGATCTCGATCAAGGACGTGATCGACGTCGCCGGGCTGGCCACGACCCACTCGTGCAAGGCGCTCGTGGACGCGGTCGCGGTTGCCGACGACCCGCTGGTCCGGCGTCTGCGCGACGCCGGGTTCGTCGTCCTGGGCAAGACCAACGTCCCCGAGTTCTGCACGACCATGACCTCGTCGGAGCTCCACGGGATCTGCCGGAACCCCTGGGACCCCGAGCGGACGCCCGGCGGCTCGAGCGGCGGCGCCGCGACCGCGGTCGCGGCCGGGCTGTGCGCCGTGGCCCACGGCACCGACGGGGCCGGGTCGGTGCGGGTGCCCGCCGCGTTCTGCGGGCTGGTGGGGATCAAGCCCACGCGGGGGCTCGTGTCGTTCGGCACCGAGGCGGGCAACCCGTACTTCGGCACCAGTGTCGACGGCGTGCTCAGCCGGACGGTGCGCGACGCCGCAGCGTTGGTCGACGTGTTCGCCGGCCGGCGCGACCCGGTGCTGGCCGACGCCTGCACCGACGGAGTCGCTCCGGCGCCGCTGCGGATCGCCCTGACGACCACCGCGCCGTTCGGGGTCGTCGACGAGGAGTGTGCCCGGGTCGCGCGGGAGACGGCCGACGTCCTCGCGGCCCTCGGGCATCACGTCGAGGAGCGGACCCCACGGTGGGACGTGATCCTCGCCCCTGCGGCGGGACCGATGAGCGTGCCCGGACCGGCCGGCCTGATCCCGCTGGAGCAGGTGGGCCAGCTCGAGCCGAGGAACCGGCCCCTCCTCGAGCGGCTCACCGCCCTGACCCTCGTCGAGCACTCACGGTGGGTGGACCAGTGCCGGACCGCCGCGGTCGAGTTCTCGGCGTTCTGGGACGACGTCGATCTGCTGGTGTCGCCGACGGCCGGCATGGTCGCGCCGTCGGTCGACTGGGCGCCGTGGGACCAGTCGGCGGCGGAGCACATGGCCACCTTCTCCGGGTTTCCCAACTTCGCGCAGCCGTTCAACCTGTCGGGGCAGCCCGCGATCAGCCTGCCGGTCGGGTGGAGCCGCGACGGTCTCCCGATCGGGGTGCAGCTCGCCGGGCGATCCTTCGAGGAGGCCGGGCTGGTGCGCGTCGCCCGTCAGCTCGAGCTGGCGCTGCCGTGGTCGGACCGCCGCCCGCCGATGTTCGGGTGAATCGCGAGGACCGAGACTCCACTCCTCACTCCGGGGCAGGGTCGACGACCCCGTGCTCGATGGCCCAGCGCGTCGCGGTGGCGCGGTTCGACGTGCCGATCTTGGTGTAGAGGTTCTGGATGTGGCGGTCGGCCGTCTTGGCCGAGATGAACAGCCGGGCAGCGATTTCGCGGGTCGTGCACCCGGCGGCGACGAGCCGCAGCACCTCCAGCTCCCGGCGGGTGAGCCCGCCGGGGATCGCGGTGCCGGGCGGAGGCGTGGCGCGCGCCCGTTCGATCTCACCGCGGGCGTAGGCGGCGGCGGCGTCGAGGTCCATCGCGGCGCCGACCTCGTTCGGTGCTGAGATCCCGTCGCCGAGCCGCGCTGCGAGCGACGCGGCGAGGTCAGCGAGCTCGGGGACGTGCTGCATGCCCGCCGGGTGGCGGTGCATCGCCGTGCAGAGCGCGGCCGCGACCTCGTACCGGCCGAGGCGATCGAACAGCACGGGCACGCTGGCCAGGGTGATCACGAGCTGGGCCAGGTTGCCGGAGCGCCGGAACGCGTCGATGGCGGTGGCGTAGCGCTCGAGTGCGGCCCCGAGGTCTCCCTGGGCGGTGTGGAGCCGGGCGGCGTCGCGCGCGAGGAATCCCTCGAAGAAGCCGATGTCGTGCTCGCGCACGTACGCCCCGCCTTCGTCCCACGCGGAGAGGGCGCGGACGGGGTCGCGGCTCGACAGGGTGAGCCCGGCGATCCACAGCGCGTAGGCGATCCAGAACGGGTTCCCCACCTCCCGGGCACCGGCGACGGCGTCGTCGAGGCGCGCGACGGCGTCGTCGACCAGTCCGGCGGCCTGGAGCCCGTCGACGTATCCGGGCCCGGCGAACGCCCGCGCGGTTCCGGGGAGCTCGGCGATCGCGGCAGTGAGCTCCAGGTACCGGTCGAGGTCGCCGGCGTAGACGTTGGCGAGTGCTTCGACGAACGCGGCGAGACCGGGTTCACACGGGTCGCAGCCCGGCCGGCCCTCGAGCTCCGTCGCCCGATGGGCATAGGCCGCGGCCTCGCCCGGCCGTCCGACGAAGCAGGCGTAGCCCGCGCCGGTGTACAGCCGCGGGAGCCGGGCCACGTCGGTGGCCGCGGCCGGAGCGAGCAGGTCTTCGGCCCACTCGATGGGCTCGAAGACCTCACCGGAGGTACCGATCAGGGCTGCGTGGGCGGCGATGTCGCACGCGGTCTCCACGTCGCGCGTCGCGCTCCAGTGGTACGCCGACCTCAGGTTGGCCAGCTCGTCGTGCACCCAGTCCACCGTGTCCCGCCAGCCCGGACCGTTCCAGTGCTCCCACCGCGCCGCGCCCTCGCGCGCGAAGAAGCGGGCGTGGCGGTCACGACCCGGTTCGAGCTCGTCCGTCGCGGCCAGCTCGTCGACCCCGAACTGGCGGATCGTCTCGAGGAGGCGGTAGCGCACCCGCCCGCGTCGGTGGTCGGCCACGACCAGCGACCGGCGGACCAGCCGGTCGAGCGCCCGGAGCACCTCGACGTCGTCGTCGACCTCGTACACGCTGCAGTAGCTCGCCAGATCGAAGCCACCGACGAACACGGCGGCCTGGCGGAGGACGCGCCCTTGATCGTCGTCGCCCTCGACGCGTGGCCCGGCGACCAGCGCCTCCCCGTGTTCACCAGCGCGATCGGCTGGGGCGAGCTCGCGTACCTGCGCGGCGACTGGGCCGGCACGCGCGAGTGGGTGGTCCGAGCGCGGGAGATCGAGCCGGTGGCGATGGCGCCGTACCCCACGCGCATGCCGCCCGCCGGCGGCGCGGCCGCGGCCGCGGAGGCGTTCCGGGCGTTTCGTGAGGAGATCGACCCCCTCATCCCCGACTGGACCCGGCCGGTGCAATGCCTCTTCCTCGCCGACACGATCCGCGTGGCGGGCGACGCCGACGCCGCGGGCGCGTTGCACCGCGACTTCGCGGGACTGGCCGGATGGTGGGCCGTCAGCACCTTCGCCTATTGCGGCGGCCCGTACGACCGGGGTCTCGGCGTGTACGCAGCCACCGCCGGGGACCTCGACGCCGCGGTCGCTCACTTCGAACGGGCGCTCGCCATGACCGAGGCCATGGGGAGCCCGCCCCACGCGGTGATCACCCGGCTCGAGCTGGCGACGTCGTTGGCGCAGCGCGACGGTCCGGACGACGCGGCGCGCGCCGCGACGGAGATCGACGTCGCCCGCCGCGACGCCGAGCGGGTGGGGATGCCGGGCTGGATCGTGCTGCTCGACGCGCTCGCCGCGGGTGACCGCGAACCCTGGCGGCTCGCCATCCCCGACTGAACCGAACACCTGTACGCTGCGCTCGATGGCCCCCGACACCGGCACCGAGCCTGCGCCCGACTTCCTGGGGGGCTTGAACCCGGTCCAGCACGAGGCGGTCGTCGCGCCCGACGGGCCGCTGCTGATCGTCGCCGGCGCGGGCTCCGGCAAGACCCGCGTGCTCACGCACCGCATCGCCCACCTGATCAACGACCGGCGCGTCTCGCCGTTCCAGATCCTCGCGATCACCTTCACCAACAAGGCCGCGGGGGAGATGAAGGAGCGGGTCGCGCACCTCGTGGGGCCCGTCGCCCGGCGCATGTGGGTGGCCACGTTCCACTCGGCGTGCTCGCGCATCCTGCGGCGCGAGGCCGAGCACCTCGGCATGAAGTCGGCGTTCACCATCTACGACCAGGCCGACGCCGTGCGGCTCACCGACTACGTGCGGCGCGACCTCAACCTCGACCCGAAGCGCTTCCCGCCCCGTCAGCTGCACGCCCGCATCTCCGCGCTGAAGAACGAGCTGGTGATGCCCGAGACGTACGCCGACTCGGCGATGACCCCGCCCGAGAAGGCGCTCGCCAAGGTCTACACCGAGTACCAGCGGCGCCTGCTCGACGCCAACGCCGTCGACTTCGACGACCTGCTCGTGCTCACCGTCCGGCTGTTCCGCGACAACCCCGACGTGCTCGCCCGCTGGCAGCAGCGGTTCACCCACGTGCTCGTCGACGAGTTCCAGGACACCAACCTCGCCCAGTGGGAGCTGGTGCAGATGCTCGCGGCCGAGCACCGCAACCTCCTCGTCGTCGGCGACACCGATCAGTGCCTCGTGCCCGGCACCCTCGTGACGATGGGCGACGGCTCGACGAAGCCGATCGAGCACGTGCAGGTCGGCGACGAGGTGCTGTCCAACTTCGGGAGCGGCGACTTCCGCCCGTCACCCGTCCTGCGGACCCACGAGTCGCGCACGTTCGAGGCCGTGACCATCCACCTCGCCAGCGGTCGCACGATCACGTCGACCCCCGACCACGTCCACTTCGCCGGCTTCATCGACGCCCACCAGCGCACGCGAGGAACTGCGCGACCGACGCTGTGCGTGACGCTCTATGGAGCGTCCGAAGCGGGACGCCCCCGGCACCGGCTGGCACTCGTCGATTCCGGTGACGGAATTCGTCGTGACACCATCTGGCAGGACATGTCGGCGCTCTCCGACGAGATCCGCAGGCTCGAACGTGCGCATGACGCAGAGGTTCGGTACACGGCGCTCCTCGCCGCGAATGAGGGGGACGCGCCGGGGTCGGCGTCGCTTCCGCTGACCGATGCCGCCGAAGTGCGTACGGGCATGGCCATGCTCGACGAGCACGGTCGGTACGACATGGTCGACCGGGTGGAACGGATCGCCTCGGCCACGCCCGTCTACGACATCGACGTTGCGCAGACCCACAACTTCGTGGCGAACGGGATCGTCACCCACAACTCGATCTACAAGTTCCGCGGGGCGGACTACCGGAACCTGATGCGGTTCGAGGAGGAGTTCCCCGACGCGACGATCATCGTCCTCGACCAGAACTACCGGTCGACCCAGCGCATCCTCGACGCGGCCAACGCGGTCATCGCCAACAACGCGGCCCGCAAGCCCAAGCACCTGTGGACCGAGCAGGTCGGCGGCGAGCTGCTCACCCGCTACCAGGCGGAGGACGAGCACGACGAGGCGTCGTTCGTCGCCGGGGAGATCACCCGCCTCACCGACACCGAGGGGCACCGCTTCGGCGACGTCGCCGTCTTCTACCGCACCAACGCGCAGAGCCGCGTCGTGGAAGAGGCGCTGGTGCGCAACAACCTCCCGTACCGCGTCGTCGGCGGCGTGAAGTTCTACGACCGCCGTGAGGTGAAGGACGCGCTCGCGTATCTGCGCGCGCTCGTGAACCCCGACGACGAGGTGAGCTGGAAGCGCATCGTCAACGTGCCCAAGCGGGGTGTGGGCGACACGTCGATCGCGAAGGTCGAGCAGTACGGCCAGGCGTACGGGCTCACGTTCCGTGAGGCGCTGCGCGACTGCCCGGCGGCCGGCGTCACCGGCAAGGCGCTCGGCGGCGTGCGCGACCTGCTCGAGCTCATGGAGGAGTTCGAGCACGTGGCGCCGAACGGAGTGGGCCCGACCGTCGAGGCGATCCTCCATCGCACCGGCTACCTGGCCGAGCTCGAGGCCGAGCGCACCATCGAGGCCGTCGGGCGCATCGAGAACCTGCGCGAGCTGGTGGGCGTGTGCCAGGAGTTCGACGAAGCGCTCGACTCGGGCAACGCGTCGGTCCTCGCCGCGCTCGCCGACCTCGGCGACGGCGCGGAGGCCGAGGTCCCGAAGGGCCTGCGCCGCGTGCAGGCGTTTCTCGAGAGCGTGTCGCTCGTCACCGACATGGACCAGCTCGACGAGGAGGGGCAGAGCGCGATCACGCTGATGACCCTGCACTCCGCGAAGGGCCTCGAGTACCCGGTGGTGTTCCTCACCGGGTTGGAGGACGGGATCTTCCCCCACGTGCGCAGCCTCGGCGACCCCGACGAGCTCGAGGAGGAACGGCGCCTCTGCTACGTGGGCATCACCCGCGCGATGGAGCGCCTGTACCTGTGCCACGCGTGGAGCCGGACCCTGTTCGGCGCGACCGACTACTACCCACCGAGCCGGTTCCTCAACGAGATCCCCGAGGAGCTCGTCAACACCGTCGGCGAGCGGCGCCAGCGGCGCGGCCGCAGCGAGCACCGCGACGAGATCGTCGACGCCGCGATCCGTGCCGGCAACCGCGACCGCAACCGGGGCGACTTCGGCGGCGGTCGGCCACCCGCACCGTCGCTCGGTGCCCGCGGTGCCGAGTCGGCCGGACTGAAGATCGGCGACGACGTCGTGCACGAGATCTTCGGCGAGGGCGTGATCATCGACATGGAGGGCTCCGGCGATTCGGTCGAGGCCGTGGTCCGCTTCCGCGACGTCGGCGAGAAGCGCCTGCTCCTCCAGTGGGCCCCGCTCAAGAAGCTGGCCTGAGCCGCGTCAGCCCCCGAGGGTGCTCGCCGTGGTGGCCGCCGGCGGGTCGAGGGTGTCGAGGTCGACGAAGACCCCGCCCTTCTGCTTCCCGGAGGTCTTCACCTCCACGGGGTGGCGGGCCATCTCGGTCTTGTCGAGGCGGGTGCCGTCGCAGTCGATGTACGAGCCCTTCGACCCGCGCCAACGGATCGAGCAGTCGGGGTCTTCGTAGCGGCCCACGTCGAGGGCCACGAGCGCGCCGGCCTCCCGGTCCATCCAGAAGCCCCGGCCGCCGAACGGGTTGGCGAAGTACAGCGGGCTGCCCTCGTCGAGCTTCAGGATGATGTCGCTCTTCGGGCCCACGTAGAGCGGACCGTCGTTCTCGCTCGACGGCGAGCTGGTCCCGGTGGCGAAGATCAGCACCGACGCGAAGAAGAGCCCCGCGCCGATGACCAGCGCAGAGGTGATCAGGACCAGCTTCCGGTCGGCCTTGGCGATCGCCACGGGCCCATTGTGGTCGGCCCCCCGGGCCCCCCGGGCATCAGCAGGACCGCGGGACGGCGTGAGGAGTGGCCACCAGCGGGCATGGGCCGTCCTCTGGTCGCTAACGTTCCCCGCTGCGGCGGAGGCCCCCGGGCACGGGGTCGGCGCCGGCGCTCGACGGCCGGGACGCGGCTCGCGAGCCGAGTAGTCCCCAGACAGGGAGTTCGATGGACCTCTTCGAGTATCAGGGCAAGCTGTTCTTCTCGCGCTACGGCATTCCGATCTCGCCGGGCGAGGTCGCGTTCACGGTCGACGAGGCCGTCGCCGCCGCGGAGAAGCTGGGCTACCCGGTGGTGGTGAAGGCGCAGGTGCTCACCGGCGGCCGGGGCAAGGCCGGTGGCGTGAAGCTGGCGAGCAACGTCGACGAGGCGCGTGAGCACGCGACCAACATCCTCGGGCTCGACATCAAGGGCCACGTGGTCCACCGGCTCTGGATCGAGAAGGCGAGCGACATCGAGAAGGAGTACTACGCCTCCTTCACCCTCGACCGTGCGGCCAAGAAGCACCTCGGCATGCTCTCCGCCCAGGGCGGCGTCGAGATCGAGGAGGTCGCCGTCACCGACCCCGACGCGATCGCCAAGATCTGGGTCGACCCGGTCGACGGGCTCACCGAGGCGGTGTGTCGCGAGTGGGTCGCGGCCGCGAAGCTCGATCCCGAGGCCACCGAGGGCGCGGTCGACATCCTGCTCAAGCTCTACGAGGCCTACGTCGACGGCGACGCCGACCTGTGCGAGATCAACCCGCTCATCCTCACGACCGAGGGTCAGGTGAAGGCGCTCGACGCCAAGGTCACCGTCGACGACAACGCGGTGTTCCGTCACCCCGACTACGAGGAGTACGACGAGATCCAGCACCGCGACGAGCGGGAGGCGGCGGCGCACGAGAAGGGGCTCCAGTACGTGGGCCTCGACGGTAGCGTCGGCATCATCGCCAACGGCGCCGGCCTCGCCATGAGCACCGTCGACATCGTGAGCCAGGTGGGCGGCACGCCCGCCAACTTCCTCGACATCGGCGGCGGTGCCAACGCCGACGTGATGGCCGGCGCGCTCGAGGTGATCAACAACGACCCGAAGGTGCAGTCGATCTTCATCAACATCTTCGGCGGCATCACCAAGGGCGAAGAGGTCGCCAACGGGATCATCACCGCCCTCGGTCGCGTGCAGATCGACGCACCGATCGTCATCCGCCTCGACGGCACCAACGCCGAGCTGGGTCGCGAGATGCTCCAGCCGCACCTGTCCGACGCGCTGCAGATGCAGCCCACCATGCTCGAGGCCGCCCGCACCGCGGTCGCACTCGCAGAAGGAGCCTCGAAGTGAGCATCTTCGTCGACGAGAACACCAAGGTCGTCTACCAGGGCCTCACGGGCTCGCAGGGCAAGTACTACGGCCTGCTCAACCGCGAGTACGGCACGCAGGTCGTCGCGGGCACCAACCCCAAGAAGGCCGGCGAAGACGTGGAGGGGATCCCGATCTTCGCGACCGTGGGCGACGCGGTGGCGGCCACGGGCGCGAACGCGTCGTGCGTCTTCATCCCGGCTCCCGGCGTGAAGGCCGCAGTGATGGACGCGGCCGAGGGCGGCGTGAAGTTCATCGTCGTCATCACCGAGGGTGTGCCGGCGCACGACGAGGCGTGGTTCTACAACCGCCTGAAGCGCGACTACCCCGACGTGCAGCTCCTCGGCCCGAACTGCCCGGGGATCATCAGCCCGGGCAAGTGCAACATCGGCATCACCGCGGGGCACATCGCCAAGCCCGGCGGCCCGGTGGGCATCGTGAGCCGCTCCGGCACGCTCACCTACCAGGCGCTCTACGAGCTCCAGCAGAAGGGCATCGGTGTGACCACCTGCGTGGGCATCGGTGGCGACCCGGTCCCCGGCACCACCTTCATCGACTGCCTCTCGCGGTTCCAAGACGACCCGGAGACCGAGGCGATCATGATGTTCGGGGAGATCGGCGGGTCGGCCGAGGAGGAGGCCGCCGAGTTCATCAAGGCCAACGTCACCAAGCCGGTCGTCAGCTACATCGCCGGCGTGACGGCGCCTCCGGGCAAGAAGATGGGCCACGCCGGCGCCATCATCTCGGGCGGCAAGGGCACGGCCGACGCCAAGATGGAGGCGCTGCGCGACGCCGGGGTGTCGGTCGGGCTCAACCCGACCGAGGCCGGCGAGCTGATGGCGGGGATCGTCGCCGGGTTGTAGCCCTCACGCACCTGCGTTCGACTCGGGAGGCGGTTCCGCGGAACCGCCTCCGGTCGCGTCCGGGGCCGGATCGGTCCCCGGGATGGGGCAGGCCAGCAGCATGCTCATTCATGAGCATGCTAATGTATGAGCATGCTCGACCGGAGGTTGCAGATCCTTATCGACGACGACCGGTACCGGCGCCTCGTCGCCGCGGCCGAAGCGCGCGGGGTGTCGGTGGCCGTCGTGGTCCGCGACGCGCTCGACCAGGCGCTCCCGGCCGACCCCGACGCCCGGTCCCGGGCCGGATGGCGGATCCTCGGTGCCGACCCCATGGACGTGCCCGACGTCGAGGCGCTGCGGGCGGAGCTCGACGACCTGCGCGCCCACCGCGCGTGATCGTCGTCGACACGACCGTCCTGGTCTACGCGGTCGGTGCAGACCACCGGCTCGCCGAGCCGTGCCGCCGGATCGTCGACGACATCGCCCACGGGCGGGTGACCGCCACGACGACCGCCGAGGTCATCCAGGAGTTCGTGCACGTGCGGGCGCGCCGACGCGGTCGCGCCGACGCCGTCGCGCTCGGGGAGGCCTTCGCCACGCTGTTCGCCCCGTTGCTGGTGGTCGACGAGGCGATGCTCCGGCGCGGGCTCGCGCTCTACGGCGACCACGAGTCGTTGGGGGCGTTCGACGCGGTCCTCGTCGCGGCGGCGATGGCGACCGGTGCCGAGGCGCTGGTCTCGGCCGATCGGGCGTTCGCGAGGGTGGCGGGACTGCGCCACATCGACCCCACCGACTGGGCCACGCGCGCGTCGAACGGCTGAGCCCCGGCGGCGCGGGCAACCGCCGCGCGCGCTCAGCCCGCGGGGTCGGTCTCCGCGGGCGGTTCCGCGGAACCGCCCGGTGCCTCGGGCGGCGGCGGTGTCCCGGCCGACCAGGCGACCGGCGGCGTGTCGGTCGAGGTCGCGTCGGGTGCCGGCGGCGGGGGTGGGGGCGGCGGTGGCGGCGCAGCCTC
>Ga0194132_10011527_pt1 | contig 11348 bp, 10 predicted proteins | sample TA2KigOf80mmetaG_FD_148612 | JGI IMG/M metagenome (GOLD analysis project Ga0194132, IMG submission 148612) | Freshwater microbial communities from Lake Tanganyika, Tanzania - TA2015054 Kigoma Offshore 80m | ecosystem: Environmental > Aquatic > Freshwater > Lake | place: Tanzania: Lake... | reverse complement strand
CGCGAAGTCCGTTGCCATTTCCCGCTGGTCTAGGTCAGCTACGTAGGCCGCTCTGGCCGAGCGCCGACATTGCGACTACCACGGCAATCACGAGGTTCGAAGAATATTCGTAGTGACCAGGTTGCAGACGACGACCCTCACGCTCAGTCCTTGCAGTCCAAGCGACCGCGCTGACTTCATCGGCCTCGAGCTCGATCCGGAGGTGATGCATTTCCTCAATGGCGGTGCCGTCGACCATGAGAAGACCGACCCGAAGGACGTGGCATTTCTCATGCCGAGAGGATCAGAGCCTTACGTTTGGACGGCGCGGCGAACAGCCACGCACGCGTTCGTCGGATGGTTCTGCTTGTTTCCGGAAACCGAGACGGTGGCAGAGATCGGATATCGCCTGCGTCGGGAGGATTGGGGTCAGGGACTGGCGTCCGAAGGGGCTTCGGCTCTTGTCGACTGGGGGTTCTGCCGCGCTGGGTATGGCAAGGTCACCGGCTGCACCATGGCAGTGAACTACGGCTCGCGCCGCGTGATGGAGAAGGTCGGCATGAAGCACGTCCGTACAAGCTTCCCCGACTTTCCCACCCGCATCCCGGGCACCGAGGAAGGCGAAGTTTGGTACGAATTGCGGCGCTCGGAATGGGCCAGCCATAAGCGGTAGATTCGCGTGGGGCCGCGAGCGGCGAGAACGCTTCGCTGCGGCCCGATCCGAACGCCGGGTCAGGTCGGGCGCCGCTATGTGCCAGTTGCCACCTTCCGATGATTTGAGCTACGCGCTTTCCTGTAGAGTATGGTGAAGGAGACGTCGATGCAGGTTCTCGACCGCCTGAAGCAGAGCCAGGCCGAAATGACCGCTTGGCGGCGTGACATCCACGCGCATCCAGAGCTGGGATTCGAGGAGCAGCGGACCTCCGATCTCGTCGCCGAGAAGCTGAAGGCCTTCGGCTGCGAGGTCCATCGCGGCATCGGCAGGACCGGCGTCGTCGGGCGGCTGCAGATCGGCAACTCGCCGCGCTCGATCGGTCTCCGCGCCGACATGGATGCGCTGCCGATCCAGGAAGCCAACACCTTCGCGCACAAGTCGCGCCATGCCGGGCGCCATGCATGCCTGCGGCCATGACGGGCATACGACGATGCTGCTCGGTGCCGCCCAGCACCTGGCCAAGTCGAAGAGCTTCGACGGCACCGTCAACTTCATCTTCCAGCCGGCCGAGGAAGGTCTCGGCGGCGGCAAGGCGATGGTCGAGGACGGGTTGTTCGAGAGGTTTCCCTGCGACACGATCTTCGGCATGCACAACTGGCCGGGCTTCCCCGTCGGCAAGTTCGCCATCCGTCCGGGCGGCATGATGGCCGGCGGCGCCTTCTTCGATGTCGCCGTGACCGGCAAGGGCGCGCATGGCGCCAAGCCGGAAACCGGCATCGACCCGGTGCTGGTCGCGAGCCATATCGTCACGGCGCTGCAATCGATCGTCTCGCGCAACGTCAACCCCTCGGATACCGCCGTGCTCAGCGTCACGCAGATCCATGGCGGCGACGCCTACAATGTGATCCCGCAGACGGCGGCAATCCGCGGCACGGCGCGCGCCTTCTCTAGGGACACGCTCAAGCTGATCGAGACCAACATGCGGCGGATCGCGGAGAGCGTCGCCGCCGGCTTCGGTGCCACGGCGGCGCTCGACTATCGCCTCATCTTTCTGCCGACGATCAACGATCCGGCCGAGACCGCCTTCATCGCCGACACGGCGGCCGAGCTTGTCGGCGAGGAGAATGTCGACCGCAACGGCCCGTTGATCATGGCCTCGGAGGATTTCTCCTACATGCTCAACGTCCGCCCCGGTGCCTATATGATGATCGGCAATGGCGACGGCGAGGGTGGCTGCGCCGTGCACAACCCAGCCTACGACTTCAACGACAACATCCTGCCCTTCGGCGCGAGCCTGTTCGTGCGCCTGGTCGAGCGCAAGCTGGAGCGGTTGCCTCGCTAAGACGCGATCCCGAGAGCGGCAATGCCGGGCAATCACGAGTTTCCTCTGGCGCTCGCCGATGTGCGCTTTACCGGCGCGGGGTTGGTCCGCCCCGAATGCGTCCTCAGTCACGTATCGGGATGTCTCTTCGCTGCCGACTGGTCGGGAAACGGAGGGGTGTCGGTCATTGCCGCCGACGGCAGCGTTCGGCGCATCCTTGCAAGAAAGACGGTCGAGCCGATGCGCCCGAACGGCATTGCTCTGGAGGAAGGCGGCAGCTTTCTGCTCGCGCATCTCGGCCCCGCCACGGGTGGCATCTATCGGCTCTCGCCAAGCGGCCTGGTTGAACCGGTCCTTACCGAGCTGCAGAACCGGCCTCTACCGCCCAGCAACTTCCCGCTAGTCGATAGCCAGGGCCGGCTGTGGCTCTCGATCTCAACCACGAAGGTCCCGCGCGCCGACGATTACCGCCCCGGCGCGACCTCCGGACTGATCGTCGTCAAGGACAGGAACGGCGCGCGCATCGCGGCCGAAGGTCTTGGCTATGCAAACGAGTTGGCGTTCTCTGCCGACGAGCGTTTCCTCTTCGTCAACGAGACCTTCGCGCGCCGTCTGACCCGCTTTACTGTCGATGATCGGGGCGGGCTCCGCGACAAGATGGTGGTCGCCGAGTTCGGCACCGGCACCTACCCCGATGGCATCACACTCGACGAGACGGGCGGTATGTGGATCACCAGCATCATCTCCAATCGACTGATCTGTGTGGAGCCGGACGGGCACCAGACGGTCGTGCTGGAGGATTCCGATCCGGAGCACGTCGCCTGGGTCGAGGCCGCGTTCCTAGCGGGCGAGATGGGCCGTCCGCATCTCGACAACGTCAAGAGCCGGATGCTGCGCAACGTCTCAAGCCTCGCCTTCGGCGGAGAGGATCTTCGCACCGCCTATCTCGGGTGCCTTCTGGGCGACGCGATCGCGGTCTTCCGCGCTCCGCGCGCCGGACTTCGGGCGCGCCACTTCGACCTTGACATCCGCCCGCTTACCGCCGCTTTGGAAGACGCATGAGCCCAAACGACGCCTTTCGGATCGTGGTCCTGCCGGGTGACGGCATCGGCCATGAGGTTATGGCGCCCTGCCTGACATTGCTTGACGCGGCGGCGCGGAGAATCGGAGGCTTCTCCCTCTCTTTCGATCAGCACGACGCGGGCGCTTTCGTGTACCGCGATACCGGCGTCGCGCTGCCGTCGCAGGCCATGACGGCGGCGCGGCGCGGCGACGCGATCCTCCTCGGCGCCATGGGGTGGCCCGAGATCCGCTATCCGGACGGCACGGAAATCGCGCCGCAGCTCGACCTTCGGTTCGAGCTTGGCCTTTATGCGGGGGTGCGCCCGGTGCGAACGTTGCCAAACCTGCCGCAGGTACTGGCGGATCCGCGGGCAAGGTCGCTGGACTTCGTGATCATCCGTGAGTCGACCGAAGGCCTGTTCGCTTCCCGGGGCAAAGGAATCGTCGAGGCCGACCGCGAAGCGCGCGACACCATGGTCATCACCCGAAAGGTGTGTGAGCCGCTGTTCGACTTCGCCTTCGGGCTCGCGCGGCGGCGGAAGGCTCGCGGCGGTCGAGGTGTGGTGACTTGCGTCGACAAAGCCAATGTCTTCGCGAGCCTCGCCTTCTTCCGCAAGATCTTCGACGAGCGAGCGGCCCGGCACACCGATCTGCTGGCCGAGCATGCCTATGTCGACGCGACCGCACTCTACATGGTGCGCCGACCCTGGGAACTCGACGTATTGGTGACCGAGAACATGTTCGGGGACATTCTCTCCGACCTAGGCGCCGGCCTGGCGGGCGGCCTTGGATTCGCGCCGTCAGCCGATATCGGCGACCAGCATGCCGTGTTCCAGCCGTGCCACGGGACCGCTCCTGACATCGCCGGCCAAGGCAAGGCGAATCCGACAGCCATGGTCCTCTCCGGCGCGATGATGCTCGAATGGCTGGGCGAGCGTCACAGCCGGCCCGAAGCGATCCGCGCGGGCGAACTCATCCGCTCCGCGGTCGATCGCGCCTTTGCCGCCGGCCTGAAGCCCGTGGAGTCAGGCGGAGCGGACGGCACGCATGCGATCGGCGCGGCCGTGCTGGCCGCGATTCAGGAGATCGATCCTCAAGGTCTCTGAGAGCTCATCCGATGCACCGCCCGCTCCGCGTCGCCACGATGGGAACCGGCTACTTCAGCCGTTTCCACTATCGCGCCTGGCGCCGGATCCCCGAGGTCAGGGTCGTGGGCGTGTGCGACCTGACGCTCGACCGGGCGAAGGGGGTTGTCGACGAGTTCGGCATCGAAGGCGCGTATGACGATCTCGGCAGAATGCTGAAGTCGGCAAGGCCGGACCTCCTCGACATCATAACGCCGCCGCAGACGCATTTGTCCGCGATCAGGCTCGCGGCGGCGAGCGGCGTGAACGTTATCTGTCAGAAGCCGTTCTGCCGTGACCTCGGCGAAGCGCAAGCGGCTGTAGCGCTCGCCGAACGATCCGGGATTCACCTGGTCGTGCACGAAAACTTTCGGTTCCAGCCCTGGTACCGGGAGATCGCGCGACTACTCGAAGAGCGGCGCCTCGGCGAGGTCTACCAGGCGACGTTTCGGTTGCGACCGGGTGACGGGCAAGGACCGCGCGCCTATCTCGACCGCCAACCCTACTTCCAGCAGATGCCGCGCTTTCTCGTCCACGAAACAGCGATCCACCTGATCGACGTCTTCCGCTACCTGCTTGGCGAAGTGGCAACGGTCTACGCCGACCTGCGCAAGCTCAATCCTGTGATCGCCGGAGAGGATGCGGGGCTGATCGTCCTCGGCATGACAAACGGCTCGCGCGCGGTATTCGACGGCAACCGTCTGGTCGACCATCGGGCCGGCAGTCCTCGCCTGACCATGGGCGAGATGCTGATCGAAGGCGCGCACGGAACGTTGCGGCTAGACGGCGACGGGCGCGTATTCGTGCGCAATCACGGTTCGGGCGTGGAAACCGCGATCGACTACACCTGGCGCAACGAAGACTTCGGCGGCGACTGCGTCTATGAGCTACAGCGGCATGCGGTCGATGCCTTGCTGGGTCGCCGGGTCTTCACCAACGCCGGCCGCGACTACCTCGCCAATCTCCGCGTCGAAGAGGCCGCCTATGCATCCAGCGAGGAGGGCCGCCGCATCGACCTCCGACAAGACGGCATCGGGATTTCCTGATCCGTTCCTCGCGCCACTCACCTGCGGCAATGCCTGAAGACATGCCGAACCGTCGTCAGGCCGGAAGCGCTCCTCCTCGACCGCACACTTCCAGCGGGTCCTGGTTGCACGAATTCGAGAACGAAGCCCCTAGCTTTCGCGGCTGCTCGGTGGCGATCGCGCGGTACGCTATGGCTACCCGTCGGCCTAGAGCTTGTCCCTCGTTCTCGGATCGAGCGCGGCCGCTGCGAGGTCCGAGAGCAAGGTCGAGAGTGCGAACAGCACGGTGGTCACCATCACGGCGCCCATGACGATCGGGTAGTTGCGGCTGTTGACCGACTCGAAGACGAGCCGCCCGACGCCCGGCCGGTTGAACACGATCTCCGCGAAGACCGCGCCGGAGAGCAGCCGGCCCATGCCGACGCCGAGCAGCGCCACGGTCGGCAGGATCGCCAGCTTCAACGCGTAGCGATAGATGATCTTGCGGCGCGACAGGCCGAAGGCGCGTGCCGTGCGGATGTGGTTCTCGCCCATGATCTCGAGCATCGAGGCGCGCACCAGGCGGGCGAGGAAGCCGACCCAGCCGAGGCCGATGGCGAAGGCCGGCAGCACCAGATGGTGCGCCTGCTTCCACGGGTCGTCCGGCGGCCCGGCGCCGAGCGCCGGGAACCAGCGGAGCCAGACGGAGAAGACCAGCAGCAGGTAGATGGCAATGACGAAGGACGGCACCGCGATCGCCGCGACCGAGAAGATGCCGGTGATGCGGTCGAGCCAGCTTCCGCGATAGACCGCCGAGTAGCAGCCGAGCGGCACGCCGAGGAGGACCGCCCAGCCAAGCCCGGCCAGCGCCAGCACCACCGTATAGGGCAGCTCGTTGAAGACGATGGCGGCGACGCTGCGCTCGGTCCAGACGTCGCGCCCCATGTCGCCGGCCAGCACATTGCCGAAGAAACCGAGAAGCTGGATCGGGATCGGCTGGTCGAGCCCCATGCGCGCGCGGAAATCCTCGACCATCGACGGCGAGGCCCGCGGCCCCAGCGCGATTGAGGCCGGATCGCCTGGCACCAGATGGATCATCGTGAACAGGATCGTCATCGCGACCGCGACGATCGCCATCATCAGCCCCAGACGCTTGACCGCGTAGAGCAGCATCAGACGAGATCCCTCTTGATCCGCTGATCCCAGGTCTTGCTGTCGATGCGCACGCCGGCATCGAAGACGTCGAGGTTGGTCACGAGCCGGAAATGAGTCGCGTCGCCGGTGAGCGTGACGCCGCTGCGGATCTCCGCATCCCAGTCCGGCCGTTCCATCTTGAAGGTGCAGGTGACGACGGACTCGGCCGAGAGCGGATCGTCCGCACGCACGCGGAAGATGTTGGCTTTCACAGTCTCGAGGATGGAGCCGCTATGCGCCATCTTGATCCGGCCGTCGTCGCGGTAGATCGCGTATTCGGTGACGCCGGAGCTGATGTCCTGCGTCAGCTTGCGCACGATCTCAGCCGGACGCAGCGTCTCGACCGGGATCATCGGCGTACCCTCTGGCTCCTCGAAGCCCGGCACCTTGGCATCCTCTGCGCGCGGCGCCCGCACCGGCAGGGTGACACGGCTCAGGCCCATCGCGATCGACAAGGTGGCGCCGTCGGGCGACGGGTAGAGGATCGGCCAGTAGGCGGTCGAGATCGCGACCCTGAGGCGATGGCCCCTGGGGAAGACATGACCGACCTCGTTGAGCTGGAGGCGGACCTTGTAGCTCTTGCCGGGCTCGAGCGCGGTCGGATGCTCATGGCTCTCGCGATGCGTCAGGTTGAGCACGCCGTAGGTCACGCGCAGCACCGTCCCGTCCGGCTGGATGTCGGACAGACGCGCGATCAGGTTGGCGCGGGGCTTATCGGAGGAGAGCGTGAGCTCGGCAACCGCCGCGCCCAGGATCTCCAGCGGCTCGGCAAGCGGCTCAGAATCGAAGACGAGCGAGCCGCCATCGTCCTGGCGCTGGTCGGTCGGCAGCTCCGGCCCGACGCCGCCGAGGCCGAAGGGGCACCACTCGCCGCTGGCGACGCCGACTGTCTCCGGCGAGCGGATCGACAGCACGGGCCCCTTGTCGCTCCTGGTCTCCGACAGGGCACCCGGCGTCAACGTATAGGCGCGATCCTTGATGTTCGGCGAGGGCCAGGAAGGCTCGTTCACCCACTTGCCCGGACGCACGTCGTAGAAGCTCTTCGGCGGCACCGAGTCCTGCATCCAGGCTTTGACCATCGGCTCGGCCATGATGCCGGTGTCTTTGCCTTTCAGCCAGTGGTCCCACCAGCGAAGCTGCTCCTGCAGATAGCCGATCATCGGCCCCGGATAGGCGAAGTGCGGCCGCCCGTGGCCCCAGGGGCCGAGCAGCGCCTTCTTCGGGCATGTGAGCCCCTGCATCATGCGGAAGACGGCATTCGAATAGCCGTCGACCCAGCCGCCGATCGCATAGACCGCGCATTGGATCGAGGCATAGTCCTCGCAGATCGAACCGTGCTTCCAGAACGCGTCGCGGCGCTGATGGGCGATCCAGTCGCCGATCTGCGGATGCATCGCGTTGAGCCGATCGTTCCACATCTTCCGCCAACGCTCGCCGACGATCGCCGGATCGGGCGGCCGCGCGCGCTGGGCGAAGAACTGCTGTCCCCAGGAGAGTATGTCATTGAGCAGCGCGCCGCCCATGTAGTGCATGTCATCGGCGTAGCGGTCATCGGTCGAGACCACGGTGACGATCGCCTTCAAGGCCGGCGGACGCAGCGACGCCACCTGGAGCGAGTTGAAACCGCCCCAGGAGCCGCCGAACTGCCCGACCTTGCCGGTGCACCAGGGCTGCTGGGCGAGCCAGCCGATCACCTCGGCACCGTCCTGCATCTCCTGCATCAAGTATTCGTCATGCATGATGCCGTCGGAATCGCCGCCGCCGCGGCAGTCCACGCGGATCGAGGCATAGCCGTGGCCGGCGAGATAGCCATGGGTCTGGCTGTCGCGCCGCGCCGTGAAGTCGCGCTTGCGGTATGGGATGTACTCCATGACCGCCGGCACCGGGTTCTTCTCGGCGTCCTCCGGAATCCAGAGCTTGGCTGCGACCCGGTCGCCGCCTTTCAGCGGAATGAAGATGTTCTCGACGACGCGAATCTTGTGCGGCAGCTTTTCGATGACCCGCATCGCTCCCCCCGAAGCCGATTTGCGATAGTCTGACGCATGGCCATGGCCTTGAGCAACCCGATGAACGACGAGGCCCTCCGATGACGGTGATCGTGAAGTCCTTCCCGCGGAAGGTGCGGGAGATCGAGACAATATGGATCACCCTGGCGGACGGCGCCAGGCTGGCGGCCCGGGTCTGGCTGCCGGAGGACGCCGAGAAGGAACCTGTCCCGGCGATCCTGGAATATCTGCCGTATCGGCGGCGCGACGGAACGGCGGTGCGCGACTCACAGATGCACCCCTACATCGCAGGACACGGCTATGCCTGCGTGCGCGTCGACCAGCGGGGATCGGGCGACTCCGACGGCGTGCTGGTCGATGAGTACCTGCCGCAGGAGCTCTCCGACGGCGTCGAGATCATCGCCTGGCTCGCCAAGCAGAAATGGTGCTCAGGCACCGTCGGGATGATCGGCAACTCCTGGGGCGGCTTCAACGGGCTGCAGATCGCCGCGCTCCAGCCGCCGGCGCTCAAGGCGATCATCACCTCCTGCTCGACCGACGACCGCTATGCCGACGACGTCCACTACATGGGCGGCTGCGTCATCAACGACAATCTGCGTTGGGCCTCGACCATGTTCTCGCACAATGCAAGGCCACCGGACCCGACCGTGGTCGGCGAGCGCTGGCGCGAAATGTGGATGGATCGGCTCGAGAACTCGGGACTCTGGGTCAAGAACTGGCTCGAGCACCAACGCCGCGACGAATTCTGGAAGCACGGCTCGGTCTGCGAGGACTACTCCAAGATTAAGTGCGCGGTTTACGCCATCGGCGGCTGGATCGACGCCTACACCAATGCGATCCCGCGCCTGATGGAGCATCTCACTTGTCCTAAGAAGGCGATGATCGGGCAATGGGGCCACCGTTACCCGCACATGGCGCTGCCCGGACCGCCGGTGGGATTCCTCAAGGATGCCGTGCGCTGGTGGGATCACTGGCTGAAAGGCAAGGACACCGGCATCATGGCCGAGCCGATGATGCGGATCTGGATGCAGGACTCGGTCCCGCCCAAGACCCTCTACAAGGAAATGCCGGGACGCTGGATCGGCGAGCCCTCCTGGCCGCCGCCGAGCGTGACGCCGACGCGCTTCAGCTTCGCCGACGGACGCCTCGCCAGGGGCGCCGCCGGCAGCGGCACCGCTAAGCTCCGCTCGCCCCAGACCGTCGGCCAGACCATCGGCAAGTGGTGTCCTTACGGCTTGTTCCCGGACCTGCCCGGCGATCAGCGCGAGGAGGATGGCGGCTCGCTCGTCTTCGACACGTCGCCGCTCGAGCAGAATGTCGAGGTCCTCGGCGCCCCGATTGTCGAGCTGGAACTTTCCTCCGACAAGCCGCAGGCCCTCGTCGCCGTGCGTCTGTCGAACGTGCTGGCGATGGGCGCGGCGACCCGTGTGAGCTACGGGCTTCTTAACCTCACGCACCGCGACAGCCACGAGAGCCCGGAGCCGCTGGTGCCGGGCAAGACCTACAAGATCCGCATCAAGCTCAACGACCTGGCGCAGGTGTTCCCGGCGGGGCACCGCATCCGGGTGGCGATCTCCACCACCTATTGGCCGCTCGCCTGGCCTTCGCCGGAAGCTGCAACCTTAACCGTGCATGGCGCCGGAAGCGCGCTGATCCTGCCGATCCGAGGATCATCGCCGACCGACGCCAAGCTCGTGCCGCTGCCGCCGCACGAGATGCCGGAGATTCTGAAGACGACGACGATCAAGCCCGGCTCGATCAAGCAGACACACACTCGCGACCGCCCGACCGGCGCGCTCCGCTACGTCTTCGAGAACGACAGCGGCACGACCTATATCGACGGCATCGACCTCGAGAATTCGAGCTGGATGCAGGACGATTTCTCGATCGATCCGGTCGATCCGCTGAAGGCGCGCGCCGAGGTCTCCTCGCATTCGCGCTTCAAGCGCAAGGACTGGGAGATCGAGACCAAGTGCCGGACGGTGATGACCGCGACGCCGAAAACCTTCGAGCTGGAGGCGACGCTCGATGCCTTCGAGGGCGGCACGCGCGTCTTCGCCAAGAACTGGAAGGCCTCGATCCCGAGGGACAACGTGTAGGTCGCGTCTTGCCCTCTCCCCCGCTTAACGCGGGAGAGGGGCACGAAACGATCCTCGCGATCGAGGTCTACTTGACCTCGTCGACCTCGTAGAATTTCAGGTTCCACTGCGCGCGGGCAAGGCGGTAGCCGGTGCGGTTGGCGCGATAGGCGATCGGGTTGACCTGATTGTGGATCGGGAACCAGGCGGCGTAGTCCATGATCTTCTTCTGGACGTCGCCGTAGACCTGGACCCGCTTGGCCGCATCCATCTCGCCGCCCGCCTGTTCCAGAAGCTTGTCGAGCGCCGGGTCGGCGAGCGTATGGGCGCAGGTGACGCCGACCGGTCCCTGATTCACCGGAGTGGTCCGGGAAAGCCTTTCCTTCCACTTCTTCAAGATCTCTTCGAGCTTCTTGCTATTCCCTTCCGGATCCGGAATCTGGCCGGGGTCCTTGATCTTCATTGCGAGAGCTTTGAGTTCGTATTCGATCTCGAGCAGCGCTTGCATCTCGACAGCATAGAACGCCGCGTTGCCCGGATCGGCGCGCACTTCCGTGAGACCTCTCGCGATCTGCTCACGTGCTGCGGCGCGGGAGTTCTCCAGGGCCTGGGGCTGGAGCAAGTCAGTCTCCCTTCGCGTCTTCGCCGCCGTCGCCAACGAGGTTGCAAGACCTCCCGAGGCCGTCACCAAGCCCGTGATTGCGGCGAGCGATTCCGTGGCCTTGGAGTCGGATTGCTGGCCGACTTCGGTCAAAACCCGTTGCTGAACTCGAGCGAGAGGTTGGATGAGCCCCAGCCGGGGATGGTGCGGGCATAGATTGGATTCTGGAGATCCGGCAGATAGACGACTTCGACCTTGATCGGGTTGTCCTTGGCCTGGACCCTCGACACCAGCACATAGGGTTTCGGCGTGTAGAACTTGATC
>Ga0194132_10011525_pt1 | contig 11349 bp, 13 predicted proteins | sample TA2KigOf80mmetaG_FD_148612 | JGI IMG/M metagenome (GOLD analysis project Ga0194132, IMG submission 148612) | Freshwater microbial communities from Lake Tanganyika, Tanzania - TA2015054 Kigoma Offshore 80m | ecosystem: Environmental > Aquatic > Freshwater > Lake | place: Tanzania: Lake... | reverse complement strand
CTCCCCGCCCCGGGCAGCGTCTCTCCGCTGAACCCGCCGCCCCACGAGCGCACGACATCCCGCCACGTCGATTGATAGACCGACCCTTCAATCGCCTTCACCGTCCGACGGACGCGATTCGCTGAGAGGGCCCGCGTCTGGACGTCCACGATCAGACACGTGTTGTTCACCGCACGCTCAGCAATCGTGATCGTCTGCGATTGCCCTGGCTCGAGCCCCACGACGTCCGTCTGGTACGTGACCGTCTTCGGGGTCGGTAACGAGGACGCCAGATAGGCCGCGGCGAGGGCATCCACATGCGCTTGCGTCGTGGAATCCGGCGACTGCAGGACCGTCTCCCAGGTGCCTCTCGCCGCGATGTGGGCACTATCGAACGCAATCCCGGTGACCCCATTCCCGAGGACCGTCACCGCGTTGAAGTACTGCTCTCGAGACGGTTCGGAGGTCACGTCGCTGATGGCATTCCGGTTCGCCGTGGTCACAGTAAACGGCGCGGTCAACGTCCCAGGCAAAAACATCCGCAACTGCTTGAGATAGTCGATCTTCCAGACATACCCGCCCGTCATCTGCGTCAGCTGGTCGAGCACATCTCGCACCTTGAAATAGCTGAAGGTCGTGGACGCCAGCGTGGGGCCGGTCACCTGGCTCGGATGCAACGTCACCCCATCCAATTGTCCGATGAGCGTCGTGAGGATGGACGAGAGGGTGCCGCTCAGCGTGCCCGCGTAATACCGCCGATTCGCCAAGTCGTTGAAGTCGTCGGCGTTGATGTCCGTCTCGATCGCGACGATCCCTTGGCCGGCCACACCCCTCGTAAATGCACTCGAGATGTTCCCGCCGAAGATCCGCGTCCCGTCTTCCGTGATAAGGACTTCGGCATCGAGCGCCGGAATGTAGGCGCCATCGACCGACAGCACGGAGGCACTGAGCCGGCCGATGCCGTTCAATGGGGCGTCAATCGTCCAGCCAGGCTGGAGCTTCTTGCTCACGCCGGCAATGGTGACCGCATAGGTCGCCATCGGCTACGCCAGCCGGAACCGTTGGACGGCTCCAGCAATGTCAGGTAGGAGTACTTCAGCCAGCGTGCGGCCGTTCAGCTCGAAGACCACCGTCCCCGCACCGGCACCCGCGCCCGTCGCCTCCGCCTGGCCGCGGCCCGTGACCGTCTGCTCAGACAGCCCGGGCGACCCGATAAAGGCCGCCGGTCTCGTGACCTGACTGATGCCCCCTTGGAACGTCGGGAAGGACGGCACATCGTCTGAAATCACAGGCCGGTCAAAGCCCCCGGTAAACTCAGGCAACTGGATGTGTCGGGCCTTGTCTGCCACCGTATCAAGCGCCACGCCCAGCCCTCGGGCGATGGCCTCGGTCAGCTTCCGGACCTCGGCGATGAGATCCCGGAATCCTTCGGACATCGTGATCGAGAACCGCACGCCAGCCTCTTCCAGATCCGTGATGACGGTGCCGTTCTTGTCCACCAAGATCCCGAGCTCGGCCATCTTCTTCAGCATCGGCTGCATGGCCAGCGGGACTTCCGTGCCGGTCGCCACGGCGTCTTGGATGAAGTGATTGAGGCTGTCGCCCATCCGGCCGAGCACGGTGTTGACGTCGATGCCGGCAGAGGTCAGGACTTGGAAGTCCTTGAATAGCCCCTGCGCTTGTTTCTCGAGCTGCGAGCGCTGGAGCGCCGGCCCCAGCTCAGACAGCGCGAACCCGTAGCGCTTGACCGTCTCCTCAACGGTCTTGAGCGCATCGTCTTGGAACTGAAAGGCCCGCTGGAGATTCTCGATCGCCTTCTGGTACGCCTGCGGGTTCCTCGCGTCCAGCATTTCACGCAGCGTGACGCCCGCGCGAGCCGCTTTCTCGCCCAACTTCTCGAGGCCGCCGCCGGCCTGAACGAAGGCCTCCCGGATCGGATTGATCTGCTTCTCAGGATTGTTCCCGAAAATTTTCCCGAACAGTTTGCCAACCGCAGACCCACCGAGACCGCCGAGGAGCGAACCTAACGGCCCAACCACAGACCCGAGCACCGACCCCAGCTTGCCGCGGATCCCCGCGATGGCCTCGCCGATGATCCCGTCCTTCCCCGTGAGGAAATCCCCGATGCCGGCGCCGATGGTCTTCCCGACATTGCCGCCGCCGGCAAAGGCCCCCACGACCAGCTTCCCGAGATCCTCCTGGAGAAACGTTCCGAAACTGCGGAGCTCCCCCTTGGCTTGCTCCGCTGTGGGTCCGGCCTCTTCGAAGGTCGCCCAGAACCGGATCATCTTTTCCGTGGCGGGGTCCACATTCTCTCCGAGCGACTCAAGCGCATCCTGCGTCCCCTTGAATCCGAAGGCCATCAGCTGCGCGCCACGCTCAGCCTGGATGAAGAATGGATTCAACAGAACGAACTCGCTCCGAATCTGCTCGAGCGCCTCAGCAAGCTTGAGCTGAGGGATCGACTTCTCGAGCAGATCAATCGCCTTCTTCAGCTCTTGAGACGCCTCCCGCTGTGAGTTCTTCAGCTCGTCCAGGGACTTCCGGTAGATTTTGACGCGCTCAGTCGAGACCCCCACCCTTCGAGCCGCCAGCTCTTCTGAGCCGCCCAGCTTGATCGTCTCGTCGATGGTCTTCTTCTGGGCAGCATTCAGCGGTTCCAGGCCATTCTTCCGAAGGGCCGCGAACTCGTTCTGTGCGAGCTGGAAATTGCTGATCAGATTCCCCTGATTCTTCACCAGGTCTTCCGCCGCCTTGCCCGTGATCTTCAGCCCCAGCGAATACGACGAGAGGTCCACCGTGACATTGCCGACGGCCGCGCCGAGTTTCTTGAAGTTCTCCGCATCCTTCGGGTCGATGAACCGAGGGCCTTGAGAATCTGCCGCCACGCCACGCGCGGCATCGCGCACACGGAGGATGGCATCCGCCAGAGGCGCGAGCGCCGTCGCGATGATGCCCTTCGTGCGCTCCCCCAGGTCGCCGAAGGCATCGCCAAGACGGTCGAGCGATTGGATCGCGTCGGTATCAATCACCGCGCCGAGGCGCTTCGCTTCCTCGATCGTGTCCCGGATGCCCTCTGATGCTAGGGATGAGATCTCTTCAAACTTCTTCCCGAAGAGGTCAGCCCCGATCGAGGCTCTCGACAGCGGGTCTTCGATCTTGGTGACGGCCTCGGCCAGGGTGATGAACTGGTTCTCCGGGCTGAGCTTCTTGATCTGGTCGAGATCGATCCCAAGCGCCCGCACCGAGGACACAACGCCTGCGTCGCCAGAGCCCAGCTTCTTCTGGAGCTGTGTCGCAGACTCAGCAATCTCTGTGAGAGAGACCCCCACACGCTTCCCACCAAAGGCCAAGCCCTGCAGGGTATCCGTCGAGAACTTGGTCTCTTTCCGGAGATCATCGAGGGCGCCTGCGGCGGATACCGCATCCTTCGCGAAGCCGATGATTGCCCCAGCCGACAGCGTGATCCCGACCGCCCCAGCAACTCCGGCGATGACACCTCCAAGAGCGCTGAAGGCCTTCGACGCCCCGCCCGCCCCAGAGGTCATCCGAGAGAAGAACCCTGCAAGCCCTGAATCTGCAGTCTTCGCTTTATCGGAAATCGCCTGGAGCGACGACGGCACATCGAGGCCTAGAGCGGTAAACTTCTTCGATAACTGGCTTGCTTTCGAGCCAATCGACTCGAGCCGTTCTCCAGCGAGCGTCGACACCCCGCCGGCCTTCTCGACTGCTTGCGCCAGTAAGGCGGCCTCGCGTGCGAGCTTCTGGACAGGCCCCACGGCCCGAGCCACGGCCTTCTCGAGGGCCTGTCCGGTCTTGCCAGAGCTGGCCTCGAAGGATCGGATCCGTGCCTCGGCCTCTTTCGCCGCGGCGTGGAACTGCGAGAAATCAGCTGTGAATTTCGCTGTGACGGCCACGCGATTCCTTAGTCAAAGCGTTCATTTCTTCAACGATGACCTCGTATTCATCTGGCGAGAGCGAGCGGACCTCACGTAAGGTCCAGTGCATGAACCGCGCGATCGCTAGTTCAGAGACGAGGCGCTCACGCCAGCCTGGCCGTTTTTTTCCTCGGCTCGCTGGGCTTCGGCCGCCTCATCGTGCGCCTCGATGGCCTCACGAATCAGGGCGAACTTCTCCGGGCTGAGCCGATTCAATGCCGCCTCCGACACCGCGACCGGCTTGCCGCCAGGGTCCACGAGCGACCACCCCACCAGGTAGGCGAGCACCTTGGCGGATCCGACTTGCGTCAAGTCCACATCGAGCTTCTCGCCCGCCTTTGCCGTCGGATAGATCCGCCTGAACATCGCCTGCACTTCGCCCACGTTGAGCGCGCGTTTCACGTCGATCCACTGCTCGCCCTCAAGCGGCAGTCGGATCGTCTCTGGTACGACGAACCAGGACTCAGCCATGAGGATTACTCCATCAGCCCGACGCGCGCCGTGAGCGCATCGCCAGCGACAGTAATCGACACGACAGGCCAGATCCACGGCAGGCCTGTCGGTCGCGGCACGACGAACACGAGCGGCGTTTGATCGAGGCCGAAGTCGTCGGTGCTTCGGATCGCCGCCGAGAGATCCCCGCCTGTCTGGTCGGTGACCAACGTCCACGCCCCCACCGAGGCGACGTCGGAGTACCCCCAGCGGAGCACCCCAGACGGACCCGCAATGTTGGCGCGGTGCATCTTAGAAGTTCAGGCCCCAGGCGCCGTTCGCGGCGAAGTTGCCCTCGATCGTGACCGCACCCGACACACTGGTATTGATCGAGACATCCAGCCACGCCGGCCCGTACCCGTACTTGGACGTCGCCGACGACGAGACGTAGAGGTACAGCTTGCAGCCGTCCGTCGAGGACGCCGCGGTGAACGGCTTGCCTTCGGTGTCGTCGTAGAACCCGCTGAAGGTCCCTTGCAGGTCTGGCAACCCTTGGACATACGTTTTGTTCGGGTCCCCGAAGGATGTGACTTCGATCTTGTCCGTGGTCCGGTTCAGCGTCCATTCGTTCAACTTGATGACGTTGGTCGCGGTGCCCGTCCCGGTCGTGGACAGGTAGATCACTCCGGCTCGACCTGGATACACTGCCATCTGCGTAACTCCCGGCCGTCAGGCGGCCTGTGCGAGGAGCCCGCGCAGATCCTTCAGAAGAATCGACGCGCGCTCAGTCCATGACGCCTCGGCGACACACGCCGGAAGAGCCGCCGCCACCCGGCGCCGACCCTCGTGATCCGCCAGCCACACTCGCATGAGTGCGGCGGCCTCGAGTGGTGTCGAGAAGGTCGGCACCAAATCGCCGAACACTTCACGGACTTCCGCCCGGTGCTGCGAGAGATGAAACACCCCACATTGCGCGAGTTCGTACGCCCGCGGGCTGAGCGATTCGCCGTAGGCCCGTTCGACCGTGCGCCCCCAGCCCTTGTAGGCCCGATAGAGGTTCAGCCCGATCCGTGCCCGGCGATAGAGCGCGGCGGCGTACTCGTTGGTCACATTCCCTTCACGAATGAAGGGATATAGGGCCTTTTTGATCCCCAACCGTTTCCAGCTGCCATACAACCCGAGGTCGATCCCGGTCCAGTCGATGGCGTTGAAGAACGTGATCCGGTCTGGAAACCCCGTGCCCACGAACACGACATCATGCGAGGGAACCGTCTCATCGTAGACGGCCGACCCCGTCACATGTTTCACGGGATGCCAGGCATGCGGCAGATAGCCACTCCGCGGATTCACGGCCCGAAACGCCGGCAGACAGCTGCGCTCGTTTGTCCAGCACCCATCCACCAACGCCGCGATCTTCAGCTCTTTTTCGATGTCGTACGGGCTCTCGGTGAAGAGCACGGAGACCCGCAGCCCGGATTGCTTCATCAGCACAATCACGTCCGGATGCAGGTACATCGCAGAGATAATCAACACCGCATCGACGCGGTGCCGCAGCGCCATCTCGAGCGCGCCGATCCCTGCGTGATACATCGTGTCGACGCCATTCGGTTTCGGCAGATCCGGCGTCTCGCGTTTCTTCACGCGCCAGAGCGCATGGAGATACTTGTGGGCCGCCTCGATCCGCTGATCGAGCCGGTAATGGATCAGCTGCGCGCCGTGCTGCTGCAGGCCATAGCTGACCCCCTGGTACACGTCATGCGTGGACCAGGACGCGCCCGGATGACACACCAGGATCTTCATACGAAGGCCTCGTGTGGCTGGGGCGTCTGGAGCTGGGCCAGCGTCTGATTCACGGGATGGAGCCGGCACATCACCCGGCACGCCGCATCGACGGTGCGCTGCCCGGGATGTCGCTTCCAGATGACTGTGAAGGACTCGTGTCGCAGATCGCCCAGGCAGGACCCCGAGACCCCGCGATGCTGGGGACAGGTCCAGACTCGGCCATCGGGCGTGATCGTCGTATTCAGGCGAATGCCGTAGCAGGTGGCATAGCCGTGGCTTTGCCAGTCGCGATAGGCCTCGAACCGCGCGGGGGCCATCTCCACGTCAGGCTCCTGCGCGAGCGCCGAAAAGATGGGGGCCGCCGTCGTGATCCAGGCCCGATCATCGGTGCAGATCCCTGGCGCCTTGGTGGATGTGCGGATGGCGGGTCGGAACGTGGTATAGGTCGCCCCCAGCGAGCGCGCGAGCTCCAGCATCGCGGGCGCCAGGCGCCAGTTCTGCGCATGCAACAGGAACGACACCCCGACCGTGGCGCGCCGGGCAGCCGCGACGAACCGCACCCCGTCACAGGCCGCATAGAACCGCATGGGCGGGACGCCCTTCTCGCGCGCGTAGTCATCCGCGGAGACCGTATCGAGGGAGACGACCACCCAGGTCGCCTTGCTTCCCAGCTGATACCCGCTCTGCTCGGTCAGGAGCCCGCCACACGTGTACATCCCCTGCTGCAGGCCCTGCTTCGCCGCCTCGTCCACGATGGCCAGCCAGTCCGGATGGGTCGTCGGTTCCCCGCCTCCGCTCCAGACGATCGCCTTGACGCCGATCCGCCCGGCTTCCCAGAGGGTCCGGGAGAGGAGCGTCCGATCCGCGAGATCCCCGGTCGACTCCGTCACGAGCGGCAGCGTTTTGATCGCCCACGGTCCCTTGCTGTGCGTGTGGGCGAAGTGACAATTCTGACAGCCGAGCACGCACCGGTTGCTCAGATCCCACTCGAGGGTCACGGGCGCCGGCCGATCGCCGCGCTGCCAGTCCACCCACCGGTCGAGATGCCGGAGCGCCTTGGCGGCCGGATGGATGTACATCAGGCCGCCTCCGCACACCCGCGACTCACCGCCCCGCGCAGGAAGCGGAACGGGAGGTAATGCGCGGCATACCCGCCGAGGGCCGCCGCGAAGTCGTAATCGCCCTCATACCGTTGACCGTACGCTGTCACGTGCTGCTTCCAGATATCCGCTCGCACGATCAGACACCCCAGATCGATCCGGCCCAGCTGAGGCGGCCACACAGGATTCAACGGCAACTCCAGCTCGCCCTTGAGCGCCCGCACCAGGATCACTTCCGGGTGGCCCATCAGATTTGCAAAGGCCTCGACGGTCGCCACGCCTTCGGGGTCCACGAGCACGTCATCGTCGGCGAGGACATGCACATAGCGTCCATGCACGGCGTCGACATACGACGGGATCCGCGCATACATCCCATCGATGCCGAGCCCGATATGGTCCACGACCACGATGTGCTCGATCCGCTCCACGGCCGTTTGCGCCGCGACGGACGCCAGGCAGGCCGCTAGTTGCTTCGGCCGGCGGAACGTGGGCGTGTAGAACGTCAGGAACGGCGTCACCGCTCGACCTCGAAGCCAAACCGCCGGACCATGTCCGCGAGTTCCTCGAGCATGCGCCCCCGGATCCGCCGGACCTTCGGGATCATGCGCTGCGCCTCGGCCGCCGCCGGCATCCGCCCCCGATGGGCCCCTCGGCTCGTCGTGCGCCGCCGGGTGCCCCGCTCGAACAGGTGCGCATGGGGCGCCCCGGAGACCACCACCTGCGAGGGACCGAATCGCGTCCGCCGGCCGGGCCGCAGCGACACCCCTGCGCGCAGGTTCCCCGTCTCTCCCTGCGGATAGCCGGCCCGGACCTCGAGCTGCGCTTGCTGGGCGTGCCGGGTCACGATCGGCTCGGCCTGCTGGGCGAGATCATCCGGCAACTGGCGCAGACCCGTATACAAGGTGGCCAACCCGGTCCACGTCACACGGCTACTCAATTAGTCACCACTTCTTCGCAGGCTAGCCGCAATTCCACGTTGCGCTCATCCACGTTCTGGACCCCCCGCACGAAGAATTGCCGCGTGCCCAGGAGGATCCGCGTATCGAAGCCCACCTGACTGTGATATCGCATCGTGATCAGGTACTGAATGGCGCCCAGGTCCCCGCCCGGCGAGAGCGGGGACAACGCCGCCCAGACATACTCGGGCGAGAGCGCCTCCCAGAAGCCATCGCTATCGGGTGCGCTCGTGGGCCGTCGACTGAGCGCGACCCAATGCCGCATCGTGCTGGCCAGGCCCATCGATCAATCCCTGGGAGGAATCCAGGACACGCGATCCGTCCAACACGCCTGCGCCGCGCGCATGGCCGCTTCGGCGGCACCCGAGAACCCTTCTCGATCGGCGTCCATCGCCGCGACCGCCATCCGGATCCCCTGCTTGATGCGTTCAGGGATGTCCGCGACCGATGACCAGCCCACGACATACGTGATCTCGACCCCGCCGCGCCGATCGCTTTGAAGCGAGGGCCAGCTCTGGTCCGGGGCCAGGAGCACCCGACCAGGCCGACTCACGGTATCGACCGCGTAGACCGTGCTCGCCAGTGTCTGCAGCACGCCGCTCGTGTCGTAGTACTTGACCGTTGTCACCGATTGCAGGGGCCCCGCCATCGGCAAGCTGATCTCGTCCGCGAACCGATCGAGGTTCAACTTCCAGGTTTGGGTATAGAGCCCCCGCTGGAGCGCATCCTCCGCGAATTGGCGCGCGCTCAGAATCCAGGACAGGATCAACCCGTCTTCCTGGTCTTGCGTGATGCGCGCGTGGTCTTTGGCTTCATTGACCGTGATGGGCTCGAGAGCTGGCGCCGTGACCAGCGTCCACGCGCAGGGGATCTCAGCCACGGAGGACCGCCCGTTCGGGCTTGGCCTGGACCGCCCGCTCCGGCTCGTCCGGGACGAGTTCGATCAGCGCCTGCGCGAGCCAGTCTTTTTGTTCACGGCTCAGGCGAGGCACCGTCACCATCTGCCCCGCCTGAAACGGATAGCCCGCCGTGCTCGATTCCACCGTGCATCGGAATCGGAACGTCACCATCGGCCTACGCCGTACCTTCCGCCGGCGTACTCCACTGCTCGCCCGCCACGTTGGTGCCTTGCGTCACGGGGCGCGATCGGCTGTTGTACTGAATGGCGATGACCCCGCCGACCGTGGCGTTCTGCGTGCCGCGGTCCACGATGAGCTTGAGATACCGTTTGCCGGGTCTGAAGACGTCGATGTACTTCAGCTTGTCGTCGTCGGTGTCCGTGATCGTCACGGCCGTGCCTTCGACATCACTGTAGTCATCGGTCGCCGCGTCATCGCTGCTCTGCTGGATCTTGATCGACGTGACCGCCCCGCTGACGACGGCCCCGATCGGCACCAGGAACAGACAGCCATCGAACCCGGCCATATTGACGGCCGAACTCGTGATATCGCTCGTCCCGGCCGCCCCGGCCGTGGTGGTCGCCGCGATGTTGATCTTCGTGGTCTCGGTGAGATAGTGCGCCATGTGTCTCGACTCCTGAATGAAATGGCCCAAAGGCCACGAGGAGCCCGTCCCCTCGTGGCCCGTCCCCTCGTGGCCCTCAGTGAAGTGAGCCGAGCCTACGTGTGGTCTGCCCAGACGACCGGGTGCGTACCGGCGTCGAGAAGATCCCCATCCGACCGCGCGAATGCGAGGAACCCGACCTGGTGATAGTCGGCATACCGCTCGTTCAGTCGGAGCAGCGTGATGTCCCGCACGTCGCGGATGATGTACTTGCTGAGGTCGCCGAAGACCACGGTCTTGGCGGCCGACGCCGGAGCCGCCATGCTCTGATTGATCACGTAGGGAAAACCCATGATCGTATCGGGCACGCCCGCCGTGAGCCCCGGCACCCAGAGCGGCACGCCGACCGTATCGCCCGAGTACTGAAGCACCTTGATCTTCTTCAGGTTCTTCAGCGTGGAGTCGGCGAACATCCAGCGCGCATTCGCCCGGTAGGCCGGATCGACCGCGTGCAGCACGTTGACGAGCTCGTCATACGTGTACAACGTGGCCGAGGCCGCCGTGACCGTCGAATCGGTCGCCGCCGTGACGATGCCGTTGGGCTGCGAGCTGCCCGTGCCCGTCGTGAAGTGATCGTTCTGGATGCGCCCGATGCGCTCCCCGAGCATCCGCCCGATCATCTCCGGGACGTTGACCGCGCTGTCCTGCAACAGCTGCAGGGAGACGAGCACGCTCTTGCTGGAATACATGTAGGCATCCAGCACGAGCTGACCCATCGTCACGTCGACCTCGGAGACCTGCGTATTCTCCGTGAGGATCGCGCCCTTGTTGCTGGTGTCGTTGCTGGTCGGAATCGGCAGCGCGGATCCGCCATCCGTCCGGATGACCGAGGCCACCTGTCGCATCCCGCCGAAGGCCAACAGCGCGATCTCGATCGCCTGCATGGCCGCATCCGGCACCGAGTAGCCCCCGACCGCGCCGGAGGTCGTCCCCATCGGGGCCCGCAACTCGTTGGCCTGGCGCCAGCCCCGGATCTCGTCGGCATCCGGTGCCTTCGGGAGCCCGTTCTGTGCCAAGGAGGACCGCATTGGCACGGGCGCCAGCTTGAACGTGAACTCGCTCGAATCGAGCGCCACGCCCGCGCGCTGGGCCGCAGCCCGCAGCTCCGGCGTCCGCGCCCGTTCTGGCAAGAGCCACGCCCGGAGGGCCTCGCCCGCATCCGCCACCCGCGTGGCGGTGCTGCTGGACGTCGGCTTCGTCTGGGAGCTGATCGGGTTCGGGGTCGTCTGTCGCTCTTCCGGCGAACTGATCGCCTCGAGCTTGTCCATCCGGCTCAGAATGCCGTTGATCTTCTCGATGTCGGCATGGATGGCGTCGAACTGCGTCGACTCGTCCGCCCGCATGTCATAGCGGCCTTCCTCGCGAACCTTGGTCAGAATGCCATCGGCCTGCGTGGCGAGCTCGCCCTTACGCTGAAGATAGTCTTGTCTGGTCATCGGCGGGATCCTCGGGTTCGTACGTCCGAGGGACCGATGACACATGGCATCCAGGCAAACCCCGCGCACGAACCGGTTACGGTTCTCGTGTGCTGTTCGGGTCTGCCCCAGGTAGCCGGGGAGGCCGCGCCTTGCGGCGCCGAGTGGACCGGAGATAGCCCCG